>Ga0075900_101_pt1 | contig 36380 bp, 39 predicted proteins | sample RifGroA1_FD_68005 | JGI IMG/M metagenome (GOLD analysis project Ga0075900, IMG submission 68005) | Parcubacteria bacterium GW2011_GWA1_51_12
TCCTGCGCAAGGTAATACAGAAATGCTTATTCAAGATCCGGAAGTTTGCGCGCAGGTAAGTGCGGTGATCAAACAACTGATTCTATGACCATCTGGCACAAAACATTATCAAGCGAGCGCTGGGCGCGCGTTCCTATATCTCAACAGGTTTTGATGATCGGAACGGAATTGTTACGCGGGCAACATTGGCAAGAACGTGCCGACAACGAAGAAATGCGTCGAGCGAGCGAACGCGCTTTTGAGTTAATCGACTTAACAGTGGCGGATAATCGTTGGCGGGGCAAGCGAGCTCCCTTATTGCGTCTGCGCGAATTTTTGGCAGAAGCTTATTTGAATCCCAAAGATAAATCTTTTCGCGCTCTATACGAACGTTCTTTGGAACTGGCGAATACTTCTGATCAAGTTTAAACCCGAGAGGAAGGACAAATCTTATTTAACGGGCATTTGGCGCATTTTGGGGATTGAGCGATGCAGGTTGAACGGCCGAGGTCAACCAGAAGCGTGTTGACCTTGGGCCAGAGTTTTTTGTTGGGGACAAGCGCCATCAGGCCTTTTTCGATTTTGTTGGGGTCGTCGTTTTCGGAAAATCCCAGCCGTTGAGCCAGTCTTCGGGCGTGGGTATCAATAGCAATGCCGGAGATGATGCCATAGGCGTTCCATAAAACGATATTTGCGGTTTTTCGTGCCACGCCGCGGAGCGTCAGCATACTCTCCATCGTCCGCGGCAGTTCCCCGTTAAATTCTCGGACGATCATTTGGGCCGACGTTAAAATTGACTTCGCCTTTGACCGAAAGAGTCCGATCTGCGAAATTTCTTTTTCGAATGTTTTTGGTCTGGCGCTCGCAAAATCCTGCGGAGTTTTGTATTTTTTAAAAAGATGCTTGTCGATAATTTCGTTTACTTTCTTATCCGTGGACTGCGCGGAAAGAATCACAGCCGCCAAAAGCTGCATTGGGGTTTTAAAATGCAGGGCGATTTTCGAGTGGGGGTTGTATTTTTGGAGAATCTGAAAAATCTTAGCGGCGCGTTTTTGTTTGGCGCCAGTTGACTCCTTGCCAATCCATGATTTTCTGTACTCATTATATTCCACCATATAAACAGGCGGATTGATAAACAAATAGATTGAATTTACTATTCGCCAATTCGCGCGAATTGGCGAATAGTATGCTATTTAATGATAGCGCGCGTGTTACTGGACCGGCGCTTGGCTTTTTCGCATTTCACCCCGTTAGAGAAAGTCGCTGGCTCAGAGTGGTATCAATCGTTCCTTAGAGATGGCTGTTCAGGCCACCATCTTTGACTGTCAGAGAACATAATTCTCTAACGGGGTTCACTTTCTCTCTTCCAGTGTTACTTGAAACTCTTTTTTTTCTCCGCCGCGGAGAATCTCAAGCCTAAGTTCCTGACCGATGGCTGCGCTCTCCAGGACGTCTTCCAGCGTACGCGTTTCGGAAAGCGGGGCGTTATCAGCGGCAAGGATGATGTCACTTTCTTTCACGCCCGCTTTGGCGGCGGGGCTATTTTTAAGTACGCCCTCGTACCCCGGAATTTTTTCGCCGGAGACCAGCAGGCCGTAATCTATCGGCAGTTGCAGCTTTCGTTTTAATTCTTGGCTTATGGGAACATAGCGAATGCCAAGAAACGGCTTTTTGATGCGGCCGAATTTTTTAATGTCTTCCAAGTCTCTTTTGGCGCGATTGATGGGAATGGCAAATCCGATATTCTCCGCGCCCGCGACGGTTGCGACGTTAATGCCGATAACCTCGCCTTTCAGATTTACCAAAGGCCCCCCGGAGTTGCCGGGATTAATAGCGGCATCGGTTTGGATAAGTCCGGAGAGATGCTCGGCGTGCCCGTTATCATCGGTGGCGGCGGTAAGGAAACGCGAAAGGCCGGAAATAATTCCGGCCGAGGCGGTGTTTTGGAATTCGCCGAGCGCGTTGCCAAGAGCTATGGCGGCCTGTCCCAGCCGCACGCGGTTTGAATCGCCAAGTTCTACAGCCGGAAAATTATCGCCATCAATCTTAAGTATAGCCACGTCATTCAAGGGGTCTCGCGCCAGAACCCTTGCAGCATAAGAGTCGTCGGCGGCGGTTGTAACCATGTATTCCGCGTCGGCGTCCAACACCACGTGTTTATTGGTAAGCACGTGCCCTTCTTTGGAAACAATAAATCCCGAGCCCCAGCCCACGCGTATCTTCCCGTCGACCAGGCGCGGCATATGGTCAAGAAATTCTTCGCGGGTTATGGGTGATTTTTCTTCTTTTGCGGTTTCCTCGATTTCCTTCCAGAGTTCGCCGGAGATTTCTTTCTCAACCGAGGCTTTTTCTTTGCCGATGACAATTGAAACCACGGCCGGCAGGGCGGTTTCGATCGCCTTCATCATTGATTCTTCGTGAGTCATAAGGAAAGTATATAATAGCAACTAGCGACTAGCTACTAGTGAAAGTTTATGTTTTACTAATGGCTAGCTTCTGGTCGCCAGAAACTAGAGAGCCCCCATAGCTCAACGGATAGAGCAGTCCCGTCCTAAGGGAAAGATGTGAGTTCGATTCTTGCTGGGGGCGCTGGTGGATCTTTACAATCATACATATATAATTTTTCTGTGGCGGCGTCATGGCTGTCATTGCGGCGCGTGCGTTCTGGTCATCATTGTGCTAAAGAAAGGGGGAGCTCCATGGCGCGACGGATTAGTGCACCTACCCAGGATGATCTGGAGTTCTGGCGCGGCCACCCGCTGGATGAATCGTACAAAGCAGTGGCCAAAGCGATTTCCCGTCTCTCGTTCTCCGTGGCGCACGTCTTGCTGAACGACGGAAGCGCTGTATTCAACGCGAACGTGGATGCTTGGAAGATGCGCGTTTGCATCGGGCGCTTTGCCTACCCGGTGATGCTCGCCGCTTTTTGCGAGTATGGGCAGGATGCTATCATTTCCCGCCGCTCGTTCATCGCGCCGAGAACTGTCGGGGATGAGGCGCTGCGCTTTAATCATGTCAATTCCGCGGCGGAGCTTGGGGGGTTCTTCACGCGCGCTGTGCCGCAGCATTTCGAGCGCTGGCGCGATGCTTATCGCGCGTCGCTTAGACTTGATGACGCGTCGGAAGTCGCGTTTCAACTGCTCCAAATCAGCGGAGCGGAGCGGGGGATAGTGATCTCTCTCGCAAGAATCGGCAGCACCGATTTCTAGTTCGCGCCCCGTCCCGAGTCAGCCAGCCGGCGGACCGAGGGACGGGGCGTTCTTATTTACGTTTTCATTTGACATAAAGTGAGTGCCAGAGTACCTTGAATTAGGTAATTCATACTTTTCATACCGGGTAGTAGAAACTCGACGAATGTTTTGCTTCGCAAAACATTTAATGCCGCGGGCAGTCGAGTTTTCCCCGCCTGCCTGCCGGTAGGCAGGGCAGGCAGGACTACCCGGCACACCTCATTTTCATGAAAGCAAAACCTCGCGGATTTTTGGGGAAGCACAAATTTTACGGCTCAACCACGGTCGGCGCCCGCGGACAGGTGGTGATTCCCATAAGGGCCCGGCGCGATTTTAAACTGAAGCCCGGCGACGATCTCCTGGTTTCAGGCGCGCACGGGCGGTTCCTGATGGCCATGAAGATATCGGAGATGGAAGGGGTGATGGAGGAATTGGAGCGAATGGCGCGGGAGTTTCAAAAGATATTATCTAGGGGCAAATCAAAAAAATCATGAACATTCCAAAGATTATTAAGTTTCTCAAGACGAAAGCCGGGATCGCCATCGCCGTGATAGTGCTTGGCGGGGGAGCGGCTGCATATTTTTTTGCGAGCTCCAACGGCGTCAAGCAAGAATTGTTGAAAGCCGAGCGCAGGGACGTAACGCAGATCGTTGCTGTTACAGGCACCGTGAAAGCCGCCTCCATTATCAATTTGGAATTTCTGGCAGCGGGCCGCGTAGCATATCGGCCGCGCCAAGTTGGGGATCATGTTAGCAGGGGCGAGACGCTTTTGGCGCTTGATGCGCGCGAGATTGATATCCAGATTGCAAAAGCAAAGGCGACGCTTGATGGCAATAAGGCCAAGCTTGATCAATTGAAAGCCGGAGCCACGCCGGAAACCGTCCGGCAGTTGGAAAATGCGGTAACCGCCAGTTATCTCAACGCCCTGGCGGCGCTTGATACTGCCATTACCAAATCCGACAAGTCGCTTTCGACACTTCGTGCCGACATTTTCCTGCAAAACAATAAGATACGCTCGGATTTCCAGCTGGCGCTCGATACCTTTACAGCGGGGGCCGAGAACGAGATGGCTAAAGCCGACGCCGACGTTGCCAAAGCGCGAGCCATGCGCGAGGGGGTCAGGGGCATCGTTGTTGACCAACCTAAATATGACGCGATTTTTTCCGAAACCCCATTTCTCCTCGGCTCCGTAAGAAATGTGCTTGTAACTTCATCGGAGCTGCTGCGGCGCGTTGTATCGGCCTATGTTACTCAATCAACTATCAACGCCTACAGCACCGATATATCAACAGTCAGGAGCGAACACGATACCGCGATTAAAACTTTCGCCGATGCTATAGCGGGCATTCAGGCGGCCAAGGATGTGTTGCGCGTAAAACAGGAACCACCGCGGGCGGTTGATATTGCCGTGCTTGAGGCCGGCGTTAAAACCGCCGAAGCCGATTTGGCGCTTTTGGAAAAACAGAAGGGCGATACAATATTAGTTTCTCCGGTGGACGGCGTTGTTACCAATCTGGGATATGAAATTAGCGAGGTGGCGCGGCCCAATACTACTGCTGTTTCTTTGATCTCAATCAGCGGCGTCGAGATCGAGGCTAATGTGCCGGAGGTGGATGTCGCAAAAGTTGCGGTGGGCAATCCCGTTTCCATAACGCTGGACGCTATTCCGGGCGAGACTTTCACTGGCAAGGTGACGCACATTGATCCGGCCGAGACGGTGGTTGACGGGGTTACGAACTACAAGATAAAAATCAGCTTTGACGCCAAGGACCCGCGTATAAAGTCCGGCGTTACCGCCAATCTGGACATCGAAACTCTGCGAAAACCCAACACGCTCACCCTGCCGCAGTTCGGGATCGTGGAGCGCGATGAGGGCAAGTTTGTCCGGAAACTTGTAAACGGCGAGGTTAAAGAATTTCCCATTACAGCTGGCATTCGGAGTTCCGACGGATACGTTGAAATTCTTTCCGGGGTATCGGAGGGCGATGAGGTGCTGAATGCCGGACTGAAGACGAATTAATTAAAAATTTAAAAATCAAAGTTCAAAATTTATGACGCGCCTTCAGCGTCTCCATAATTTTACATTTTGACCCCGTTAGAAATTTTTATAGCACATGCCGATATATGCTAAAAATCAGAAGACCAAAAATAGGTTTATCTATTGCTCAAAGATATTTATATTTCTAACGGGGTTGAGATTTGCTTTTTAAATTAGTCTAATCGTGATTTCAGCCAAAGGTCTCACAAAAGATTACATAGTTGACGGCGCGCTAACCAAGGCGCTTGTTGGCGCATCTTTTACAATCCAAAAGGGGGAGTTTGTCGCGATCATGGGGCCATCCGGTTCGGGCAAATCAACGCTTTTGCATATTTTGAGTTTTCTGGATCGCCCAACCTCGGGATCTTACACTCTTTTGGGTAGAAGCATCAGCGAGCTTTCCGACAAAGAGCTCGCGATGATCCGCAATCAAGAAATGGGGTTCGTGTTTCAGGCGTTCAACCTGCTTTCGCGGGCGCCGGTTTACCAAAATGTAGAGCTGCCCCTGCTTTATTCTAAAGTTCCCGTGAACGAGCGGAAAAGCCGCGTGGAAAAAGTCGTGGCCGACGTCGGGCTTTCGGAAAAGTTGTGGGTAGAGGCCGGGCGCCTTTCCGGCGGGGAGCGTCAGAGAGTCGCGATTGCGCGGGCGCTCGTCAATGCGCCGGCGGTAATTTTTGCCGACGAGCCGACGGGCAATCTTGATTCTAAATCCGGTGAACAAGTGATGGAGATTTTAGAGCGTCTGCACCGCGCGGGGCGCACGATTGTGCTGGTCACGCACGAAACCTACACCTCGGAGTACGCCAATCGCTTGATACGCCTAAAAGACGGCGCGGTGGAGTTCGACGGACCAATGGAGAAAAAACATAAACACGATAAAGATGGCAACAATAACTTTTTCAAATAGTTATGAGATTCTCTGACGCGGCGAGAACCGCCTACCAGGGCGTTCGGCGCAACAAAACGCGATCAGCCCTTACCATGCTTGGGATCGTAATCGGCATTGCCTCGGTGATTCTTTTGATGTCCATCGGCAAATCCGCCGAGAAGCTGATTTTGGATCAGGTGGAAGGAACGGGATCGAATCTTATTTTTATTGTCCCCGGTTCCACTAAGGGCTCGCGATTTGCATCGCCGCCGTCGGTGCAGGGCATTGTCATAAAAACTCTGGTGAGCCGCGATGTTGACGCGCTAAAAAAAGAACCGACGATCGCCGCGGTAGCGCCCGAGGCCAGGGGACAAGCCAAAATTATTTATGAAAATAACGACGCGACCATAACTTACGCCGGCACTAATGAGGACTTTTTTGCCATGCGGAATTTCACGGCGGCAAAGGGCGCGACTTTCACCAATTCCGACGTTGATTCTTTCAACCGCGTAGCCGTGATCGGTTCGGAACTGGCCAAGACTCTCTTCGGCGAGGTTGAACCGGTGGGTAAAACCGTGCGGCTTAAAAATATCTCGTTTCGCGTTATCGGCGTGCTGGATAAAAAGGGGCTGGGACCGATGGGTATTGACCAGGATAATATCGTTCTGATTCCGATTACGATTGCCCAGAAGCAGATGCTGGGGATTGACCATTACAACCTCGTTACCGTGCAGGCGGGGGATGCTTACGACATTGAATTCGCCAAATCGCGCATAACCGCGGTTTTGCGCCAGAATCACCGCATTACCGATCCCGACAAGGACGATTTTACCATCCGCACGCAGGAGGACGCGCTGGAAGTTCTTTCGAGCATCACCTCGATTCTTACGATATTTCTGACCTCGATCGCGGCGATTTCACTGGTCGTCGGCGGTATCGGCATTATGAACATTATGCTGGTTTCGGTTGTGGAGCGCACGAAAGAAATCGGACTGCGCAAAGCGGTGGGGGCGACGAACCCCGATATCCTGCAGCAGTTTTTGTTGGAGGCGATGATGCTGACATTTTTTGGCGGGATTATCGGAATCGCGATCGGCTCCGGATTCACGGTCATTCTTTATTTCGTTTTGATTAACGTCTTGCCCACGGGCTGGGCATTCGCTCTGCCTCTGTCCGCCATCGGGCTTGCCGCCGGAGTTTCATCGCTCACGGGCGTGGTGTTCGGGATCTATCCGGCGCGCAAGGCCTCGCTCGCCAATCCCATTGATTCACTGCGCTACGAGTGAACCCCCCGCCACGGCGCTCTCCCGTTAACAACTCCGTTTCTAGCTGGGCCAACAAGCTTCCGCCTATGCGCCTCGGTAAGGGGGCGAGCAGAGATATCCACAGGCTGGCTTGTCACTGATGTTAGATCTAGTATTCTTGTAAGCAGGGAATAGGAACACTTCGTTTCTGCGAGGGGGCTGTTCCTGGTCAATTTTAAAAAAGGATGACCCGCTCGAAGGAGCGGTATTTCTATTTGTTTTAAAACCAACCTTATTCATTCTTAATTATTTAATCGGCCATCGGTTGATGGAGCTCCGGCGGCCAAGATCACAATGAAAAAAGTTTTTCTATCGTTGGTGATGAGTCTTGCGCTTGTCGTTCCGCTTTTAGCTCTAGGACAGGCGGCCCAGCCGGCTTGCACAACCATTGCACAGTGCGCGGCCCTGATTGCCGACCTTCAAGCTCAAATCGCAGCGCTACAAGCCGGGCAGGGAGCGAGCCAAACTCCGCCGCTACCACAAGCCACTCCTTTCATTCCTCCTCCTTTCACTCCTAACGGTTGCCCGGCGCCTACACAAAATCTTTCTTTCGGAGACAGCGGCAGTGGAGTTTCAAACCTCCAGCAGTTTTTGAAACAGCAAGGCGTCTCTATCTATCCCGAGGGACTAGTGACGGGATTTTTTGGTCCCGCCACTGAACGGGCGGTAGAGCGATTTCAAGTACGCTATGTCATAATACCCGGCGGTACTCCCGAGACTACCGGCTACGGCGTCGTCGGCCCCCACACTCGCGCGAAAATCGCAGAGCTTTGCGGGGTCAATTCTACCGGGCTCTCCCAAACTGTCTCGTCGCCAGAGACCACCTCTGCCGCAAGCGGCCAAGCGATTGAGATCACTTCAGTTTCGCCCGCGTCCGGTCCCGTGGGGACAACCATGGAGATTCGCGGCAGAGGTTTTAGCGCTTCCAACAACACGCTTTCTGTTCTACTCCCAACGGGCTTTACCGCCGTTGTTCCCAACATCGCATCGCTTGAAAATGGAACGCTGATTAGATTCACCATTCCCGAAACCATCGGAGGTTTTCGCGTCAATCCCAGCAGTTTTTATCGCTTTGGCATCACCAATGTCGCCAGCCAAAACAGCAACGTGGTCAGATTTGCGGTGACCGAGCCCGGGACAACATCAACAACAGAGACAACTTCTTCCATCCCCTCCTCGCTATCAACCAAGTTTTCTATCGGCGACCGAGTGGTGACGATTTCTACTTTGAACGTCCGCGCAAGTTCTGCTGCTGACGCGCCGCTTCTCGGAACTGTCCCAACAGGAACGCTTGGGACCGTTGTTGCTGGCCCCGTAAGCAGCGGAGGATATATTCGGTGGCAGGTGCGCTACGACAACCCAGCCCTCACCGCCTGGTCCGCCGAAAACTGGCTGATAAAACCAACCGCGGCTGTGACTACTTCATCCACAACAGGTAACGCAAGTGTCTCCGGCATTACTACTACCCAAGCGACAATTACCTGGCCCGCTAGCGGGTCGGCCAACAGTTCTTATGCTTGCGTTTGGCCAAGCGCCGGAAGTTATGCCGCAAGGCAGTGTTACGGCACCAGGGGAGGGAATCAGGCAGGCACAAGCGGCTCGAACACCTACACCAACCTTCAGCCGGGCACGGCGTACTCATATGAAGTGAAGGGAACTGTTTGCCCCACGCCCGGCGGCACGGGTTGCGGTTATGATTACCCAATCGCAAGCGGTTCGTTTACGACGCTCGCCGCTGCAGACACGGTCAACACCGGCGCAACCTCGAATGCCGATCTCGCGGCTTACAACGTCATCACCGGCGGTACACCCCTTGCCAATCAATCCTTCAATCTGCAGTTTGTTATCAAAAACATTGGGACGGCGGCATCCGTTGCGTCCGTGGGGAACTATAAAATTGGAAATAGCGCCGCCGGCGACTTTAATGTTCCCGCCCTCGCCGCGGGAGCCACTCACTCGCTCCAGCGCACCTTCTCATTGCTGGCTGGCACTTATATTGTAAGGCTTTGTGCAAACGCGGGAGCCAGCGGCTCGATTGCGCCTGAATCAAATACTGCTAATAACTGCATTGATAGGGCGATGACGGTGGCGAGTAGTACAACGGTTATGAATACGGGCACAGTATCTGTTACGAGCATAGTGCCGAGTTCTGGCCCTGCTGGTACTCCCGCAGTTATTAACGGTTCTGGGTTTACTCAGACGGGCAACACTGTAATTGTGTATCGGCCCAACCTGACCGAGTGGAAACGCTTCACTAACGTCGAATCAGCCAAAAGTGATGGGACAGCTATTACTTTCCCGATTCCAACGGATATTCCCTATGATTCCCAAACTACCAACCGTTTCTATTTCCAAGTTGTGAGTGGGAATGGGGTTGCTTCCTTAGGTACCGTCTACGCATTCACTGTGACGCAGGGGACACAAACGACTACCGTTAACGTCGTCGGCTACGTCGGTCCCGTCACCTCCTCAAAAGTCTATGGTTGGGCGTGTGTTCCGGGGAGTGCAGCACAACTTCCGGTCACAGTTTACTTCAACGGCGCAAATCCCACGCTCTCAACGGCAAATCGCGCACGCACAGAGCCTGGATTCACAACCAGCAGCGGATGTCCCGACACGCTCCATGGCTTTGAGGTGACGCCGCCAACCCTGCCGGCAGGAACATATACCGTTACAGCCACCGCCCAAAATCCCGCAACCGGCGCAGCCGTGAGTCTCACTCCGCTCTCGGGTCAGACGACATTAACTGTCGCAGCGCCGGTTGCGACATTAAACATCTCCAGTATCAATCCCGCCGCGCCCATGCTCGGTTCTACGGTGACGGTATTAGGCACCGGCTTCAGCCCTGCTGGCAATAGCGCCTCGCTCTTCTATCCAATCGAGGGCACCAGGGTGGTTTCGGGCATCGCTTCGTCAAATAACGGCACAACCCTCCAGTTCACGTTGCCCGCCGGAACCTACGACACGCGAAACTTCTACCTCGGTATTACCAACGCCGGCGGCCAAACAAGCAACACCTTTGTGTTTCAAGTGACAAGCGGCGGGTCGGCGGTTGTGACCCCAAGTGTCTCCGGAATTTCACCGGCGAGTAACACGGTCACAGCTGGTCAGCCCACAACATTCACCATCTCCGGTACCAATTTCAAATCGGACGCGGTGATTGTCTATTCGGGTTCCAGTAGCGGGACCATTCCGCCAACCTCTGTGTCGCCGGGCCCATCAAGCCAGCTGCAGTTTTATGCATCCGGAGGTCTTGCGGCGGGGACCTATAGTTTCTACGTGCGCAATGTCGCCGACAATCAGACATCGAATGCCTGGAGTTATGGCATAAATCCCGCTGCGCCGTCACTAAGCGTCATATTCAATTCTCCCAATCCCGCAACAATTACATCCGGCCAGTCGGCAACTCTGTCATGGACGATCAGCGGCGCGGTGAGTTGCTCGATTAGCCCGACGGTTGGAGCGATCACGCCCGCTAGCGGGCAGGTATCTGTCAGTCCCACGACCAATACTCTTTATACGCTGACCTGCACCTCCTCAACCGGTGCCCAGACATCCGGATCACAAACGGTTAGCGTAACGGCCCCAAGCGTGGCGCCCGCGGCCATTAGCGGGATCACGCCCTCCTCCGCCCCCATCGGAACGACAGTAACGGTAAACGGGTCGGGCTTTAGCGCGACTAACAACACCGTCAGAGTTTATGGCCCCGACCCCGCAACGTTTCAGCTGGTCGCAACTTATACTGGCGTTCCCTCAACCAACAACGGAACAGCCATCCAGTTAACGGTGCCGGCGAGCTTTAGCGGCCCGGCGGGCGTAATTGCCGTTTCTCCACCGCAGACCTATCGGATTACGGTCACCAATTCTAATCAGGTGACAAGCAATCTCTATCCCTTCTATGTAACGAGCGGTGGATCGGCGGCGGCCAACACGCCCGCGACAGTCGCACGAACGTCTCCCACGCTTCAGCTTGCGAGCGCCGTGGTTGCGGTGATGACTATATTTGGCGAGGTAGTTCTGAAAATACTCGGCATTAGCATCTAAGGCTTTGCCGCAGATGGCGAGAGAAAAACGCGCCCCGGCGTCCGTCGGGGCGCGTTGTATTGAAAGATAAGTACGCCCCTGCTATCCTCTAAAACATCACGCGCCTACATCAAAGGTTTTTAACGGGCCTATAGTAAAATGGCATTACGCATCCATGGCATGGATGAGTCCCGGGTCCGATTCCCGGTAGGTCCATCGAGCTAAGCTCGATCCCTCACAATTTAAAATAAGTGAAGCTCAGCTTCACACCTATGTATTACGTGTATGTTTTATTCAGTAAGAAAGATAACGAATTGTATATTGGCTATACCAACGATCTGGAGAAGCGTATCCGCGAGCATAAAAGCGGCAAGTCTCTCGCAACTAAATTCCGACAACCACTAGCCTTGATTTACTACGAAGCGTATCTTCGTTGGTCTGATGCTAAACGTAGAGAGAAGTACTTAAAAGGAGGTAATGGGCGTGGGCAACTAAAGATTCAGCTGCAGGATATTTTGAGGGACTTAAGATATAAGCATTTGTAAGTTAGTTCACATTGATAAGATAAAACTAGCCCTACCTAAGCTCGACCGACTTATGCCAAGTTGTGCCGTTCTCTATACTCTAAAAGACAAGTTGGCAAAAAGAAAAAGCACCGCGTAGGGACGGAACCCGTACGAAGTGCTTTTTCATAGCAATGCCATGATGTTAGCAAATGCACATAGTTTGTCAAGAGGTTGGGGAATAATCACCATTTAGCTTCCAATAGCACAAACCATCAAACAATAATATGTCCACAAAACACAAACGAAAGATAATGCCGTTAATTTTCGATACCTACCTGGCCGTCATCAGAAATAGCGCGGGCTCAAAGTTGTTTCGTAATTTTTATGCAAAGGTGGACGGTAAGAAGGCTGACATAATGCGAAACGGGGAACTTTCTTGTGCCTTTTATGTTTCATCTGTTTTAGTCTTGTTTAAGTTTATCATAGGAGTTCACGGAACAGTTGATTCCACTATAAAAGATTTAAAGGATTCTGGTTGGAAAGAGATTAAGAAGCCTAAGATTGGGAGTGTTTTGATTTGGGAGAAAATGGACTTTGGCAACAATAGCATTCATAAACATATTGGCTTCTTCATTGGCGGCAATAAAGCAATTAGTAACAGCTACAAGTTGGGTTATCCCGTAGAACATAGTTGGAATTTCAACGCTAAAAGGAAGGTTGATATGATACTTTGGAATCATAGAATCCATTTAAGTGTATCTTAACAATTTACTCACGATTGTAGGTAAATTGTTAAGATAAACTTTTACTTATTTGTTCATGGAAATACAGAAGACTTTATAAAAAAGAAGAAGCCGCCCAAACTGCGTGGGCGGCTTCGCCGAGCTAAGCTCGGCTTAGCGTTGCAGTTGGGCGGCGTTTATTGGCGGCTGCTTACGCGCGTTTTGATGCGGCGGCTTGCCTCTCTTCGATTCTACGGAACAGTTCTGCCTCGCCACGCGCCTGCTCCATAAGTAGAACCGCTTGCAGATGGTACCGAGGCGGGATGGGGTCGAGTCCCCACTTGACGCCGATCCGATAGTGCTCGCGGACTTTATGCCAGAGACGGCGACGCCTCGCCTTGTATTCCTGGCGTATGGCGTACTCTTCTCGCGCCGTCCACACGATCCGCCCGCATCCAGGCGGGTGAAGGTGGCGGAAACATCGCGCTAGGCCGTTACATGGCGATATGATCTCGTACACCGTTGCCTCCTTTTCGGGGCGAAAGAGTTGTTGGCTAGAACACAGGCTAGTAGTTGACGAATCCCCCAAAGGGGTAAGGATCGTACTGGGGAGAGTTGCGGTATGCTTCGTTCACCTTCTTGGTCCCGAAGATAAACCGATCGCCGGGGAAGCGACGCAGTTTCCACCGCGACCGCCGGGCGAGAAGTTTTCCGCTTGCGTCATAGCAATGAACGACCTCGAAGATACTTCCGATCTCCATGGAGCCATTGGCACGGATGATGGCGCATCGCGGCCCAAAGTGGTAATAGTGCCACTCGCTGGCGGCGCCATCCCCACCCGGTTCGTGGCTATCATACGCGAGCTGGAGAACGGCCGTTATGAGGCGATCGAAGCAGGCCAGTGCTTTTTGCGTGAAAGGAGCTTGGTCTCCTCCATGGCCTCCTCGCCAGAGACGGTTAGCCGCGAAGCCGGCTATTCCTGCGATGAGAAGGTAGATCGCTCCCAGTTTCCGCCAGTGGTCATGGAGCGCGGCTCCCCGCTGATAATCGTTATTGCCGGCGTAGTACGGATCATTCATGAAGACCTTGTACATCACGAAGTTGTCCGCGTAGAGGAAGGTGTAAAGTCCCACTACGCCGAATGTGACCGCGACGAGGGCGAGCAGTGCTACTGCGCCAAGTTTCAACCGTGTCAACATTGTCAATCCTCCTTTTCAGGGTGGAAGGGTCTTTTGGTCGAGTACTTCAATACATTCAGCAGAAGACACTTCCAGCTAAAGAGGAGGTTATGTGAAAAGGACTGTCGCCATTAAAGCGCTTCAAGGAAAAAGGTCAAGCGGTTCTGCCCTTTGCGTCACCGTCGTTTGTTTCGGCGAAGCTTTCGGTTAGAATATACTAGCGAGGTAAGAGTTCGTCGGCAAAAGCATATGTAGTGTGACGGAATTTACGGCGAGACCATTTCTATAGTTTAATTTGTGGAAGAAATAAATTATCTCATCATCGGCGGGGGCGTGGCCGGGACCACGGCGGCCGAGACGATTCGAAAAAACGATTCCAATGGAAGCATCGCGATTGTTTCGGACGAGCCGCATCGCTTTTATTCGCGGATTCTGCTCTCCAAGCCGAATTTTTTTCTTGATAAAATTCCATTCGACCAAATTTGGTTAAAAACTGAAGCTTGGTATAAAGACCAAAATATTCAACTTCTTTCGGGCAAAAAAGCTATCAAATTGGACAGCGTCGGTAAAATCGTAACGCTTGATGACGGCACGAATCTTAAATATAAAAAACTTCTGCTGGCTGTCGGAGGATCGGCGCGCGTCTGGGAGGCGCCGGGCGCCGATAAGCGCGGGGTTTTCTATCTTCGAACGCTTGATGACGCTAAGGCCGTAATTGATGCGGTAAAGACCGCAAAACGCGCAGTTGCCATCGGCGGGGGATTCGTAAGTTTCGAGATGTGTGAGATGCTGCGCTTAGCAGGGCTTTCTGTCTCCCTCGTTATCCGCGAACCGCACTATTGGGACCCGATTCTTGACGGGCCGTCCGGGCGGATGGTGGAATCCGCCCTTGAAAAAGGCGGCGTTAAAATTTTTCGCAATGCCGAGGTTGCAGAAGTAGATGGCATAGATAGTGTTAATGGAGTAAAACTTAAGGACAGCACCCAAATCCCGTGCGATATGATTATCGCGGGGCTTGGCGTATTTTGTCCGTTTGATTTTGCAAAAGAGGCGGGGATTCTCACAAATCGCGGGATTCTAGCGAATGAATATCTGGAGACGAACGTGCCCGATGTCTGGGTAGCAGGGGACGCCGCGGAATTTAAGGATCTAATTCTTGAAGAGAATGTACAGTTGGGGAATTGGGTTAATGCCCAGGCACATGGCAGAATCGCTGGAGCTAATATGGCAGGCGAGAAGAAACCTTTTCGACTCGTGTCCTTTTACACTATGCAAGGATTCGGAATTACCATTGGGTTTGTGGGAGATATTCGGCCCGCGGCGGATCGCACGATTATTCCGCGCGGGTCGCCCGAGACAAATTCATACGCCCGGTTTATTGTTAAAGACGGGGAGTTGGTGGGCGCTACGCTTGTCAATCGCACGGGGGAGCTCGGCGCGATTTCACGTCTGATTGGAGAGAACGTTAAGGTGGCGGGGCGCGAAGAAGACCTTGCCAACGAGGATATTAAACTGGGAACACTAATTTCGTGACTATGGCGGATAGCTCAAAAAAAATTCGCATCGGCTGGTTCTCGTTTTCCTGCTGTGAGGACAATACGGTGGTTTTTACCGAGCTCATGAATGATCACTGGCAGGAATGGAAAAAACTTTTTGATTTTCGCCACGCGCGGGTTTTAAAATCGCAGAACATTTTGGACGAGCTGGACATTGCTTTCATCGAGGGCGCCATTGCCTCGGAGGATCAAGAAAAACACTTAACAGACATTCGTTCCCGCTCCAAGAAATTGGTAGCGGTTGGCGCCTGCGCCGTTGTCGGCATGCCGTCGGGCCAGCGGAACTATTTTAATGAAGCACAAAAGAAAGAAATTGAATTTCTGCTGGCGCGTTTCGCGGCCCTTCCGAAAGTTCTTAAAGTTTCCGATGTGGTTGCGGTGGATGCTGAAATTCCGGGTTGCCCCATGGAACCGGATAAGTTTCTCGAGGTAGTTAATCGGTTAGTGGCAGAGTTAAAACAGTAGGAGCAAGTCTGCCTGCATGCAATAATTCAAAATTTAAAAATCAAAATGCAAAATTTAAGTATCCCTGCCTGCCGGCAGGCAGAGCTTCGCGATAATTTTTAATTTTAACCTGTCATTTTGAATTTTAATTTTTACATTTTAAACTTCTACCATGCACACATTTGATCTAACATTGGATCGTTTGACGAAGGTCGAGGGATCGGCGGCGCTCGATATACGCGTCTGTGAAAACAAAGTCGAGTACGCGCATTTTAAAATAACGGAGTACAAGAGGTTTTTTACGACCGCCATGAAGGGCAAACCCATCGCGGCTCTGCCTCAACTCTTGGCGCGGATTTGCGGCACTTGCTCCAATGCCCATCTTCTGGCGAGCATCGAGGCCTGCGAGAAAGCGCTCGGGATCACGCCCTCGGAGCAGACGATAATCCTTCGCGATCTCACAATGCACGGGCTTATCATTCGGGATCATGCGCTTCATCTTTACCTATTTTCGCTTCCCGACATCTACGGCAAGGATGCCTTTCTCGATTTTGACGAGAACGATCCCGAACAGCACCAACTCCTGCACGACGCTTTCGACATCAAAGCCGCGGGCAATTTTCTTGCGACTTTAATTGCTGGACGTTCGGTTCACGCCATCCATCCAACCATTGGCGGGTATCTTCATTTCCCGGACAAGGCCGGCATTGAAGAAGCTGTCGCGAAACTCCAAGCGATTCGTCCGGCGGTACTCCGGCTGATTAAAGTTTTTGAGGCCTCGCCGTTCCACTTTGACCGCAAAACCAATTTCATGGCGCTGGTGCCGGAGAATCACTATGGGTATCTCGCCGGTTCCATAAAAACAAGCCTTGGCGGAGTGATCCCCGAAGAAAAGTTCCGCGAGCATCTGGAGCGCGTCGTCCTGCCTTATTCGCAGGCCTCGGCCTATCGCCATAAGGGTGAGGCCTATATGGTAGGGTCGCTCGCGCGTATGAATCTGGCTAAAGACCTGCTCCATCACGAAACGAAAGCATCGGTTCCGTCCACGCTCGATAAATTCCCTTCGACGGATATTTATTTCAATAACATCGCGCAGGCGGTTGAGATCTTGCATTCGGTTGATGAGGCGATTGAAGTTCTGTCAACCCGCGAGATCATGCCCGAACCGGTGGTGAAAACAGCGCCGCGGGAGGCTGTCGGCGTAGGAGTCGTAGAGGCTCCGCGCGGAACGCTTTACCACAAGGTGGCGATGGGAGATGACGGAATCGTAAAGGAAGGCGAGGTCATTGTCCCCACCGGCCAGAATCAGGCGAATATCGAGGAAGATATTGCGAGGCTAGTGGAAGAATTGATTCCCGTAACACCCAAAGAAAAAATAGGCTTTGAAATTGAAAAGCTCATTCGGGCATATGACCCATGCATGAGTTGCGCCACGCATTTTCTTAAAGTCAGCTGGCTTTGATAAAGCCTCGGAGCGTTTCGGAAACGTCTTTTAACGCCTCACCCTCGGATATTGCCGGCGGTATGCCGATAACGGTTATTTTTTTTAGTTTGCCGAGTTTTTGTAGGTAACGGAGCTGGGTTAAAGCATCAAAGTCATGCAGTGAAACTCGCGGCGCGTTTGAGAATGATTCAAGGTCTGTAAAAACGCGCACGGCATCAATGCCCGCGGCCGTGTCGATTATCGTAAGAGTTTCCGGAACGTCCCATTCTTCATTCGGGTCTTTTATTTCAAAAGAGATATCGGGAAACGCCAGACGCAGCCGCGGCAGAATCCGAAGCGGCAGAGAGTCCTCGGGAATATCGGGATTGCCGAAAACATAGACGATCATAGCGTCTGATTGGCGAGGGCAATATGGCGCAGGGTATAGCGTTTAAGGATTGCGGATTGGCGCGGCGTTATCACTTCGCAGGCGACTCCCCAGTGATATGTTACAATCTCGCCCGTTTTTAATTGTTCAATATCGCTTACGGCCTCGAGGTTTCGCGAGATTGTCTTCTCGGTCGGCTCTCCAAGTGAAAGTTTGCCCTCGGTATAAATAAGGGGCGCGGTTTCGATTTTTATTTTTGGCCCGTCAACGGCCATGACTTTTCCCCACGCAATCCTGCACGAATCCATGCTTTCCAGCGTATGGGCTCTTTCAAGATGTCCGGTGCGTTTCCAGACGTCCAAAACATGAAAAGAGTGGTGCGGCACAGCACCCAGGCCGATTTTGTCCGCGATGAGATCGAAAGACTTTTGCCCCAGACGTTTTTTCAGTTGGTGGTCTTCGAGGAGGTGGCGGTATAAATCATTTTTCTCAATCGTTTCCAGCAAATTATTTCCGATCCAGTACGCCTCAACGACGCGCTCATCGAACGGGTCCCGAATATTGTTGGCTGCGGCGATGTGCTTCAGATACGGGTACATCGTGTTAAATGCCCTAAGAAGCGACTCGAGACCCGGGTCGGTCGCGCTGTTTTCGATGTAGGCGGCGATCTCCTGATTGGCATCGGGTCCGCAGTAATGTAGCCGGTTCGGGCCGAAGGCGTATCTGCTGCAGCGGAGAACCCCGTCCATGAAGGTCTCTAGGCTGAGGTTTTAGGCCGAAGTTCGTTCGAGGGAGCGGTCCTTGTGGCATAGGCGGCCGCCGCGATTACAAGCACAGTGCCTAAGATAAATAGTGCCGAGCTTGCCAGTTGCGGGAGAGCCATGGTGCGCGTGATAAAAATCGCGCTAAGCGCATTTGTGACAAGCGTTGCCGGGACAAGAAGCGCGGCGACGTATGTTGCCGGAGCATATTTAAGCGCCGTGTACCAGGCGAGGACGTAGCCGCCGAGAAGAAGGCTTGTCAGTATCGTCCATCCCCATTGCATAGCGTTCAGATTCATAATCAATCCTCCGTTTCCCTGCCACAAAACCAAGCCCGATAGGATTACTGAACCGATAACCATGCGAGCGGAGGCCACGGTGGCGCTTGGGATATCTTTTAGCGCGGTTTTAGCGATAATGTTTTCGATGGCCCAAAGAATGGTGGCTCCAAGGATCATCAGCTCTCCGGCATTGTATTTAAATCCGGCGAATCCTCCGACGAAAAGGTTGGCGGCAAAAATCGTCCCGATACCCAGCCATTGAAGCCTGGTGACGCGCTCTTTTAGAATCGGGATGGCAAAAATCATCACCCAGATAAACAAGGTTTTATGGATCAGCCCCGCGTTCAATGCGCTAGTTTTAGTGAGCCCCGTGAAAAAAAGCGCGAAAGGCACCGCCCCGCCTATAACGCCGATGGCGAAGAGTTTTATCCATTGTTCGCGGGAAAGCGCAGCTATTTCGGGCCATTTGCGCCAAGCGATTATTACTCCGATAAGTCCCAAGGCGACAATTGCGTTTTTCAGCGTGGTGAAAAAAATCGGGTCGCCCACGGCTGTTACGGCGATTTTTGTAACGAAGTTATTCGTTCCCGAAATGACCGCCGCCAAGAGCGCAAGCAAGGTGGCAGATTTTATGAGAGTGTGATTTATGGCCATATTGGTTTGCTTTTACACTTTGGCTGCAAAGCGCGGGAGGACTTCGACCGAGCTCAATAGAGATCCTTGCCGCCGCGTACTTGGTTACTTGGTATGTCCCCAAAGATACGCGCCGTTGCCAGTTTTTTGGCAGGATCTTTCCATATCGAGATCCCATGGGGTTACGCCGATAATCTCGGATATGTCATGGGGATGCGCTCTATCCTCGGCGCCTTTTAACTTCAGAATATAATAATCCTGCATTGATTGGTGATCACAAGGCCGCCACCACTGTTTGTCTTTACAGTGGGCATAGGCGTTCCCCTCGAGTTCCTCGGCGATGGCTTTGGGATTAATAGGATAGCGGTTTACTTTTTTGGCGGCTGTAAGAAGCTCCATGGCTCCACTGTATCCGTAAGCCGCGTATCCCGAGGGGACGCCATTGAATCGCTTGGTGTAAAGCGAAACAAAATTGTTTGCTTCCGGAAGTATGTCTTTCAGCCCCCAATAGAAGTGCCCTCCCCAATAAAGCCCGGTGGCTTTTTCGGGGGATATCCGCTCCATTACGGGAAGCTCGGAGAGGGTATTTACGATACTCATCTTTCTTTGCAGTCCGGCTGTGTTCACATCCTCAATAAACTTGAGCTGATCCGCGCCGAAATTCGCTGCGATCAACACCTCGGGCTTGGCTTTCAAAATAACCGGGAAGTGTTTGGAAAAATCATTTGAGGCTTTAGCTGGGAACGGAATTTTGGCCACGCCGACTATTTGGGCGCCGGCCTCTTTAGCAAGAAGCTCGTACGCGCTTAAGACATGCCATCCCCATTCGTAATCGGACATTACAATGAATATTTTTTTCCCCAGATTTGCAAAAACCCACTTGCCCATTCCCTGAACCGTCATGTAGGGGGTGAGCGCTTCATGGAAGGTATAGGGTCCGAGATGTTTAGCCGTAGTGATCTCGTTTGATTGGCCAATGCTTATGAAAAGCAGCCCCGCCTTTTTCATTTCTTCGTTGATGAAAAGCTGGGTTCCGGCGGACAGCCCCCCAACCATAAAATCAATTTTTTCCTTTTCGATAAGGTAGCGCGTCCCTTCGGCTGCTTTTTTTGGATCGCTGGTGTCGTCTCGCGAGATGATTGACACTTTCTTTCCCGAAATTCCTCCTCCGGAATTAATCTGCTCGACGGCTAACGTTATCCCGCGCAGCTGGTCTTGCGCTGACCAGCCGTACACCCCGGAGAGTCCCGAGATAAAGCCGAGTCTAATGGTTTCTTTCATGGGCAATTTTCAATATGACACTTCTTATAATAGCAAGAACAGACTATAATAGAAAACAATGGTTCGTCATAAAGAGATTCAAGCGGCATCGCATTGGCTGCGGCTGGTAAACAATTTATCCCGGTCTTTTAATCTTGCCTCCCGAGACATCGAGGAGGTTTTGCGGTCCCTGTTGAAAGAACTGCTGAAGGAATTGGGCGCGGAGGCGGTGGCGATATGGACGGTTGAGGAAAAAACTCAATTCATGAAGATCGAGGCGTCGGCCGGACTCGATGGTCTCTATATTCGTTACTTTAATAAAACCGATCGGGTGAAGATTGGCCAGGGAGTCGTGGGCAGGGTCATGGTGGAAAGAAAGACCCGCTACATTACTTCTGATAATAAGAAGAGCTCCCTTAATATACCGCGGTGGAGGTTAATCGATCGAGACGAAGGGTTTAATGCATCCGTTGCGGCTCCTATGTTCATCGGCAAAAATATCGTGGGGGCGTTCGAGGTGTTTTATAAAAAACAAAAAACCTCGTTTCTGCCGGGTGAATTGCAGTTTATAGAAATTACCGCCGATCAGGTCGCCGTCACGATTGAAAACATCAAGAATTATGACACCATCCTGCGTTCCGGAAAAAGCCTGCTCGATCAGGTCGAGCGGCTTTCCGAGCTCCAAAAAATCACTCAATCGTTGAGCTTGAGCGCCCATACATCCATTGACGAACCCCTGAAAGTTTTTAACGAATATCTCGAAAGGCGATTCAATATCAAAGGATTGGTGATCTTTCAAAGAGAAGAATCAAGCGGTGTCCTGAAGCTTTCCACCTCGTTGGGGGTCTCAAAGCCGCTGAACGATTATTTGAAAGCCCACTTGCAACAGCCGGGTCCGGGAACTTTATCGGGGCTCGCGTTCCAAGACAAAGAGATAAAGACTTCATCGAAAGTTTTTGTGGATGAGCGATTAGTGAAGCCCTCGCGAATTATGCTCTCCATAGAAGGACGATCCGCCATGATCGCCGTACCCCTTGTAGTGCAGGATGAAGCCCTAGGGGTTATGACCGCGCTCTACCAAGAGCCGCATGTGTTTTCCAGAGAGGAGATCGCGATTTTAGACATGGCGGCCCGGTTTCTTGGAGTTTCGCTTCTCAATATTAACTTTTTTGAATCGCTTGTTTCGGAGAAACAAAAAACGGCCAACATGATTAACAGTTTGAATGAAGGCATAATCTTATATGACAACGACGGCAAGATTCTTCTTTTGAATCCCAAAGCCGAGGAACTGTTGCTGGTTCGGTCGGCAGACCTTATCGGGCAAGTCGTAACGCAGGAAATTTCCCAAAGAAATGTTTTCTTGAAGAACATTTACCAAATCGGCCGGATTGCCTTAGGCGATTACGAAAAAGGGGAGTATGCGACCGAGGGGTCGGAGCGCGTGATATTAGAGGTCACCTTAGTGCCCGTGCGAGGCCCCGGCTATTTAAAGACGGGATCCATGAGGATCCTCCGCGATATCACCCGGGAAAAGGAGATAGACACGCTGAAGTCAAAATTTATTTCTACCGCCTCGCACCAGCTTCGCACGCCGCTGGCGGGGCTCCGGTGGGCGCTGAATCTCTTGGGGAGCGGCGAGGAGGGTGTTTTGAACCCGCAACAGCATGATCTGGTCAGGAAGACTTCCGACGTTGTCAGCAATCTGAATAAACTTTTGGACGAACTTCTTACGATATCCCGAGCGGAGGAAGAGGGGCTGACGTATAACTTCGAGAAATGCGACCTAGCGCCGCTCGTGAAGAAAATCATCGCCGATATGTCCATTCCAATCAAAGAGCACGATCTATCGGTGTCTCTGGCGGCGCCCGAACAACCGCTGCCTTCAGTAAATGTTGATCCCGTAATTATTTCCATGGCGATCCGCAATGTCATTGACAATGCCATCCGCTATTCACTGCCCAAAGGAGCCATTCGGGTATCTTTGGGTGCGGCAGATCAGAATGTCATGCTTTCGGTCAAAGACTCCGGCATCGGCATTCTGGGGGAGGATCAAAAGTTCATATTTTCCAAATTCTTCCGCGCTAAAAACGCACAACTGTACCAAACAGAAGGGTCGGGGCTGGGCCTCTATCTTGTAAAGAAGATAATCGAGAGGCATAACGGCCGGATAACTTTCGAATCCAAAAAAGGCGAGGGGTCGGAATTTTATATCTATCTCCCTATCGCAGATCCCAAGGCTTCGCAATGAGTGCGGCAAACCAAAAATCTCTCCGCTTCATGCGGAGAGATTTTTGGTTTTAGGCTAAGACAGATAAGATATCCTAGGTTCTTGCCTCTTTGTCAAAGACTGTTTGCTGGGCGGAGCCGAAGACTCCCTCCTTTTCCAGAATGGCCGTCCGCAGATAGGCGCTCACATAGCCGAACGCGAGCCCCACCATGGATGCCAGCCAGATCGGCCAGAGTGAGTTTTCCGGCGTAGTTAATCCCACGCCCCCACCGCTTCCGAACACGTAAGCGAAATATCCGGCAAAGGAGAAGAAGTAAGCAGGCGCCAATTCAAACCAATCGGTGAGTTCCAGCAGCACTATAATGAAGCATACACTAAAGACCGTTGCCGGCAGTCCAAAGGTGGCCCCAAAGACGTTCGTGAAATAGGGCATGGCCCATAGGGTGATATACCCAAAAGCAATGCCTCCCGTAAGTCCGATGATCTCTTTGGGAAGCCGCGATGGTTTAGCGCCAGCTATGAAATAAAGCGCCCAACTTATAAATATCATCCAAACCGGGATTGTAAGCCAGTTCGCCGCGAATAGAGAGAACGCGGCCAGAATCCCGATAATAATTGGGATCGGTAGAAATTTTGTAAATGTCATTGAGATTTTGTCTATTTCTTATTTATATAACACGACTTTTCTATTAATCAGTATGAGGTATTACAAGACATACATCAAGTAACTTGTACACACCCCCCATAGCTCCTTTTGGGTCAAAATACTCGAATCCTGCTGCTCTTTTTGACGGGCATTGTCCACTCTAGGCGTTTTGGCTATACTGTGGGTAGTATCAGCAGAGTTATTTCGTGCCTTTACTATGGATCAAGACAGCAAAAAGGTGCTTCTAATTGAAGACGATGAGTTTCTCTCCCAGCTCTTAGCAAATAAATTTAAGAAGGTGGGGCTGGATTTTGATGTCGCTCCCGACGCAGAAAAGGGGTTAGCAAAAGTGCGCGCGGGTACCTGCGGTCTGATCGTACTTGATATTATTCTGCCCGGCATGGACGGTTACGAGGCCCTGCGGCAGATAAAAGCCGATCGGGAGCTCGCTAAAATTCCCGTGCTCATACTCTCAAATCTTGGCCAGCAGGAAGAAATAAAATTGGGTTTAAGCTTGGGTGCAGAGACATATCTTGTAAAAGCCCAAGTCAGTCTTGATGAGATCGTGGGTGAAATAAATCGCATTTTGGCGAGAAAATCCGGTTGACCCCGTTAGAGGTTCGGCCAGGTCTGTTTTAGCCGAAAGAATCTAAGGCGAAGCCCCGCCTGCCATCTGCCTGCCACCCGAACTTAAGGAATTATAGGTAACATGTTTTATTTCCCATACTGCTTACGAAACTCGGGTGAATGCCTATGACGGGCAGGCCTGCCTGCCGGTAGGCAGGCGCTTTCGCTCTCATACTCGGGGATTTAGAAAGATTATCTTAAAACCTCTAACGGGGTTGACTCGAATTGTCGGCGCGTGCCGGTGTCTGCGGCAACGCGTTTAGCTTATGGACGACATACCAAAGCAGCTGGCTGACCAAAGAGAGTTATTGGAAAAAATTTACCGCTCGACGGAAAAAACGCGTCGAGCTTTTACCTGGACGCTGGTAATTTCGATTCTCGTAATTATTCTCCCGCTTATAGTGATGGTGTTTATGATGCCGTCTTTAATCAGCGCCTATTCGGGGCTGTTGCAGTAGCCGAGCGGGCCCGAGTGCGTTTTTACCCCGTTAGAGATCCGCCCCCGAGGAGCGGCAGATGCCTGGGGCATCTTATCTCTAACGGGGTTTACGTCCGCGGTTTTTTAATTTAGGATGGGCGTGGTTATGATGCCGCTGGCGAGTTATCGGTGTAAGCAGTGCGGCAAACTGCTTTTAAAAGCGACACTTGTTGACAGTGAGCTGGAGGTAAAGTGCAACCGGTGCCACGCGATCAATATTTTCAAGGGCGCCGATGGCTGTACGCTGATTTGTTTGAAAGATAGTTGCCCGCATCGCATTCCGGCGGTGCGCCAGGCGGAAACATTGTGAAGTTAACCATTTTGGTTTATCTTTTACGGTTTAATTTGTATTTTCTAAGTCTATGAGCAAATTTTCTATCTCAATGATCGTACTGGCGCTGGTTCTTGGCGGCAGTGTAGTTTACCTTGGATCGAAAACTAAGCGTCCGACCGGCGAACTCGCGGCGGGCATATCGGTAAACGCTTCGGATCACGTAAAGGGCAGCTCTACCGCCCCAGTAGTTCTCATTGAGTACAGTGATTTTCAGTGTCCCGCCTGCGGTTATTTTTATCCGATTTTGGAAGAGCTCGCAGCAAGGCATGAGAATGATATGTTGTTCGTGTATCGCCATTTTCCGCTGACGCAAATCCATAAGCACGCTAAACCCGCGGCCCAAGCCGCCGAGGCCGCAGCGCTCCAGGGTAAGTTCTGGGAGATGCATAACCTGATTTTTGACAATCAGTCCGCCTGGTCGGTGCTACCGAGCGCTCGTGAGACATTTGTGAGATACGCCAAAGATTTAGGGCTTGATCTCGTAAAATTCCAGTCCGACATGGATTCGGACGAAACCGCGAAAAAGATCGATGCCGATTCGCGCGGCGGCGTAGAGGCTGGGCTGAACAGCACGCCATCATTTTTTCTGAATGGTAAAAGAATTCAAAACCCGCGAAGTTTGGAAGAATTTGAAAATCTAATCAGCGCCGCAAAAAATGCCAGCCAATAGATTGGTCGTATTTGTCATTTTAATTGCGAGCATCGTTGGATTTACCGATGCCAGTTATCTTGCCGCCAAATACTACAGCGGCTCGGCAGTTGAGTGCGCGATTCTGGCTGGCTGCGCCCAAGTTACCACGAGTCAGTACGCCGAGATCGCCGGAGTTTCCATTGCCTTGGTTGGGGCGATCTATTACTTCCTGCTTTTTGTTCTCGGGGTACTATTCCGCGAGAAGTCGGATGCGCGCTTCTTGGCCGCTATAGTCGCGCTTAGCGGGTTGGGATTTTTGGCTTCGATCTGGTTCACATATCTGCAAGTCGCGGTGATCAGGGCGCTTTGCGTTTACTGTCTGACCTCCGCGGCTTCGACGACGGCAATATTCGTTTCCAGTTTGTTTTTAGTCAAGATGCGGCAGAGGCCGCCGGGCCCGGTGGATAACCTAGCGAGCCCCGGGGTATATAATAAAAGCGCTTGAGTCTTTGGATGATGGGCTGGTATACCTTTCTTATCGTGATGCATATTATCGGCACCGCGCTTGGCGCGGGGGGCGCTACGGTTAGCGACCTTTCATTTTTCCGGAGCGTACGAGACGGCAAAGTTGATCGGAGCGAGCTGGACCTCTTAAAAACCATCTCGATGGCGGTCTGGGCGGGATTCGGCATACTGGTTTTTTCCGGCTTCGGGTTTTTTCTGCTTTATCGCATCCAAAGTCCGGAGCTGGGTCTGATTTATAACCCGAAACTTCTCGCAAAGCTTACCATTGTCTTGGTAGTCTTTTTTAACGGGCTTTTAATGCACGCCAAAGTTTTTCCCTTGCTTGAGTCATTCGTTGACAGGCCGCTATTTAACCCCGATTTTTCTAAAAGAGCCCCAATCGCCTTTACCACCGGCGCTATCTCCATAATTTCATGGTACTCGGCGCTGATTTTGGGTGCCTGGCGGGGGCTGGACTGGTCGTACGGAGCTATCATGGGAAGCTATCTCGCGGTAGTTGCGGTAGGCATCATATTTGCCAACATCGTCGGTCGGCAGTTAATTAAGAAATTTGGAACCAATCAACTATGACACCCGCGTTAGCGCAGCTTCTAATAGGGCATGTGGTATTGGGACTTTTGGGGATAACTCTTTTTGTCATAGTGACAGTTGGTCTCATGCGGGATCTATTGCGCATTAGTTTGATTAAGTGGAGCGCCTTTTTCGGATTTGTTTCGTTTGTCGCGTCATGGATTACGGGCGGTTACTATTATGCGACCTATTACGGCAAGGCGGTGAAACCGGTGATAAAAGCCGGAGCGTATCCCTGGGCGCATAATTTCGTGATGGAGGCGAAGGAGCATGTGTTTTTGGTCCTGCCGTTTCTGGCGGCTACGGTTTGGCTGGTCTTATGGCTTTTGGGAGGTTCATTAGAAACAGCGCCGGGACTTAAACGCGCTGCGCTCCTGTTGTCTTGGACAATCGTCGTTCTTGGGGTCGCGATTACCTTGTCCGGCATGGTTATCTCGGGCGCGGTAATACCGAAATAATCTTTATGGAGCATAGGCAAAAAGCAGTACAGTCATTCGCCATTGGTGCGGTTCTTGCCGCGGTTTTTGCAGTAGCAGTGACGATCGCGGCGGAACTCATGCCGCCCTTAAAAACCTGGCTGGCTGATACCTTCACGCATCACTGGATAGGGAAGAGCGTTCTGGCGGCGGCAATTTATGTTGGTACTTCCATTATTATTTTTGCCGTTCCTTCCGCGGGCTCGCAGGAACAGGCGAGGAAAAGCTTGGCCGCGCTTTTTTGGATCTCATGGGTTGTCGTAGCCGCCATCATCGGCTTTTTCCTATACGAAGCCTTTTGGGCTTATTAACAGCGTAGAAGTTTTTTGGGAGCATTAATTTTTAAAAATAATTTTGTAATTACTTACATCAATATGTCCGCAAGTTCAAAATTCACGTTATTCATTCTTCGGGTCTCAATGGGCTGGCTGATGTTTTACGCCGGCATCACCAAGATTCTCGATCCCAATTGGTCGGCGGCGGGATATCTAAATGGCGCCAAGACCTTTCCTGCATTCTTTAACTGGTTTTTGCAGCCGGGCATTTTGCCGATTGTAAATTTTGTTAACGAGTGGGGTCTCACCTTACTCGGCGTTTCGCTGATTTTGGGGATTTTTGTACGGTTCAGTTCGGTGCTGGGCGCGGCGCTGATGATGCTTTACTATTTCCCCGTCTTGCAGTATCCCTATCCCAACCCGCATTCGTACATCGTCGATGAACATATTATCTATGCTGCGGTGTTGCTTTACTTCGCCGCGACTCGCGCGGGAAGGATTTGGGGGCTTGAAAATTGGTGCAGTAATTTGCCGGTTTGTTCCAGGCTCCCAAGTTATCGGCGCCTGTTCGGTTAGATAGCGAAGCTCCCCGGCGAAGCCCTCCACGGTTCCCCGTTCATTTGATTTTATTTTGCCGTGGATGTTAAAGTTAGATGGATATTATGAGATCAGTTTCGGTAAGTTTTCTGGTCATTAGCATTCTCGCGCTCTCGATTTTGGGCTTTTTGGCTATGAGCCACGAAGGGGAGCGCGGCGCGAGCGGCTGTCTGGCACTTGCCATGCGCGGGGCGGAGTGCCTGGAGCTATTGAATCCCGTGGAGCTCGCCAGCTTGCATCTTGCCGTATTGAAAAGTTTTTCGACCGCGCTGATTCAGCTCGCGGGCGCGTTTGCTGTCTTTTTGGCATTTGTTTTGGTTTGGCGGCGCCGGTTGATTAATTTTTATTTTTTGAGCCAGCCGCCATTGCAGATAGCGCGCAAAGCTTTTGAGGAAAATCTAAATCTGCCAGAACGCAAAATTACCCATTGGCTGGCTCTCCACGAATTAAGTCCTACGTTTAGTTAAAGCGCGGAGTAAGACCGTATTCGGCCGACTCTTTGCGCTTTCGTCTCTCGCGTTGCGGGGGGTTTTGTTATTCATGAATTTAAAAGTATGAAAGAAAACGCAACACAAAAAATAACTTTCTCGATTCTGGCAGTTTTGGCGATGGCCGTCGTCGGGGTTCTTATCTGGTTTTACCAGCCGCGACCAGAGACAGAGAACAGAGATCAAGCGGCCGCCGCCAGCAGCAGTATCGTGGCCCCAGAGTCTTATTACGATTTCGGCCAGGTCTCGATGGCTGGCGGGCGCGTGAGCTACCGCTACCGCATAAAAAACTCCGGCAACTCCGCCGCCGCCATCAAAAAGATATATACCTCCTGCATGTGCACCGAGGCGGTGTTTGAGGACGGTAAAATCACAAAGGGGCCCTTCGGCATGCCCGGGCATGGCTTGAGCGTTCCTGCCGCTAACGTAACCATGGAACCGGGAAGCGAGGCGGAGATCATTGTTACGTTCGATCCCGCGGCCCACGGACCGGCGGGAGTGGGCAAAATTATCCGCGAAATCTATCTCGAAGAAGGCGCGGGGCAGCCGCTGATTCTTAGATTCTCGGCGAATGTAACTCCGTAATCGCACCATGAATAAACGACTTATAGTGTTTGTTGCGGTTGCTGTATTTCTTGCGGGGCTGGTGGGATTTTTCCGATTAAGCGGCGGCGCCACGGCGGCGCTTTGGGAGCTGTCGCGAGGCGGGACTTGGCTTTTGCCGCTTGTCGGCATTGCGGCGCTTCTTGACAGTGTTAATCCCTGCGCCTTCTCGATTTTGCTTCTCACAATCGCGTTTCTCTTCAGCATTGGCCGGTTGCGGACGCAGATTCTGGCGATTGGCGGAGCTTACATTCTTGGGATCTTCGTAGTTTATCTTCTGATTGGACTCGGCATTCTCCAGACGCTTCATCTCTTCGACACCCCGCACTTCATGGCGAAGCTGGGAGCATTTCTGATGGTGGCACTCGGCGGGATTAACATCGTGAACCATTTCTTCCCGCGGTTCCCGATCAAACTGCAGATCCCGCATTCAGCCCATCATAAGATGGCGGTATTGATGGAAAAAGGATCAATCCCGACAGCGTTTCTTTTGGGGGGACTCGTGGGGATTTGCGAGTTTCCCTGCACTGGCGGGCCGTATCTTATGGTTTTGGGATTACTGCACGACTCCTCGACGTACCTTAGCGGCCTCGGATACCTGCTTCTCTACAACCTGATATTCATTTTGCCGCTGGTTGTGATACTTTCTATAGCCGGCAACAGCGCTGTGCTTGAAAAAGTTCGGAGCTGGCAGGAGTTGGAGAAGAGCCGTATGCGGCTTGGGGCAGGGGTCGCGATGGTCGCATTGGGAATCGCGGTGTATTTCTTGTAGCTTGGGAATAGTATGATCCTCGCCGTTACAATTCTGTCGATTATGGCGATTGCCGGGGCCGCCTGGGGAACGCACCGCCTTTTCGGCACGCGGGTTTGCCCGATCTGCGCCGGAGTCGCCGGAACTTGGATTTGGCTCTTTGCCGCAAGACAACTCGGATACCCGATTGATCCGTTGATTCCGGCGCTCTTAATGGGCGGGAGTATCGTCGGCATTGCTTACAGCGCGGAGAAATACCTCCTGCCGCGCCGCTCGGCGCTTTCATGGAAGATGCTTTTTGTTCCGACGGGTTTTGTTGCGGGATACGGCATCCTGATGGAGAAATGGGTCGTGGCGCTCGCCGCTTTGGTTGGTATTGCTGTAGTGCTCTTTCTTTTTCTTCGTTTCTCCAGCAGCACGGCGAGCGCTTCCGAAAGCGCGAGAATTGAAAAACTAAAGCGCGACATGGAAAAGTGTTGTTAAGACCTCTTGCAGAATAACATTCCGGCTAATTTACCCAAATTTTGGCTGCAAAAGGTTCATCGGGATTCGCCGTAATTCAGCCATTACGTCTTCATCCCTCTTCGCCTTTTTCGCTCAAAATTTGGAAAAATTATCACAAAAGCTTATTCTGCAAGAGGTCTTTAGACCAAAACCTATGGCAAACCCAATTAGCGCGAAAGATATTTTTCAGTCGGTTCTGATAATGCTTCTTGGCGCGGCCGTGGCAGCCGCGATTCTAAATGGATCGTGGCGGGATCGGCAAATCGGCGGGGAAACAATCAGAAAATCTGGAAGCCAAGATATCTCCCGATCCAAAACCGCCGAGTCGTACGTCCTGCCCATAGAGTGGGGAGACCTGGGCGCTAAGATGGTGAGCGTCGGCGTAATCGATTACGAAAAATTCATGTCTCTTTACCCCGCCGCATCACCCGCAAGGAGCGAAGCGGAGCGCTTGCTCACGCAAACGGATATCGGCGCGATCGTGATTTCCGAAGACAATGCGAATGTGCTTCTTAATCTCTTGTGGGGACTGGGGCTCGGTAACAGAAATCCTCTCCTTGCATCCGGTCCGATGGCTGACCCGCGCTACGGCGGTGTCGGGAACTTCGCCTCAACCGGCGGATGGACGCTCTCATCGGGCAGTGCGATGAATCATTACTCGATGCATCCGTTCGTCACGCTCTCGCCGGAGACGCAAATTATCGTCGAGCGTGCGGCGAGGAACATTTACCGCCCCTGCTGTGACAACTCGACGCTCATGCCCGATTGCAATCATGGGATGGCGATGCTGGGGCTCCTGGAGCTCATGGCGGCAAAAGGCGTCTCCGAATCAGAAATGTATCGCGCCGCGCTGGCCGTCAATACCTTCTGGTTCCCCGATCAGTACCAGACAATCAATGCATACATTGATTCGCGCGAAGGCGATACGACTCGCCCCGACGCCAAAGAAATTCTTGGCAAGGCCTACTCCAGTGGTTCGGGATACCAGAAAATTGCGGCGATGGTTGATTCTGCGGGGCGCAAATCCAGCGGTTCCTGCGGCGTTTGAGGAGGACGTGATTAAACGTAAGGAACCTGGCTCTTTAGGCACAGGAAACCTTTGACTATTGCACTTCGTTATAGTACACAGAGAACGTAGAAACCCCCACACATTTCGCACATGTCTTTGGACCAAGGATACGTTTCTCAAAGCAGAATGGACCTCGATGAGTTCGGACCGCTGGCTGGCGGTAACGGATTCAAGGATGAGGTTCTTTTGGCTTCCGCAGATGAAAATCCGGCATTTTTTGAGGTATTAGTCAGGCGTTATCAGGAGGCGTTTTTGCGCGCGGCCCAGCGCGTGGTGCACCGGCGCGAAGACGCGGAGGATATTGTGCAGGAGGCGTTCGTCAAGATTTACCGCAACGCCCACCGCTTCGTGAAGCAGGACAACGTCGAGTTCAAAAGCTGGGCGTACAAAATCGTGCTGAATACGTCGTTCACGCATTATCAGCGGCTGAAAAAGCGCGGCCTGAATCAGGAGGCCGACGGCGAAGCGATGCTCGCGACCGTGATCTCGGACAGCCATGACATGGGCGGCAAGGTCGAAATGAAGATTTTAATTGAACGCGCGCTGGAAACGCTATCGGAGGATCTCGCTAGGATTTTGCGAAAGCATTACCTCGAGGATAAAGCTTATGAAACGATTGCCGAGGAGGATGGAACAACGATCGCGGCGGTCAAAATGAAGTTATACCGAGCCAGAAAAGCCATGAAGAAACTTTTCGATAGAGCCGGCGGTTCCACTAAAGTAGAGGCGGATAAAATAGCCATCTCGGCTAATAAAAAATTGGTATGACACACCAACTACTTGCTAGGGATCAAGAACTTACCAAGCGCATCATGCGCCGGGTTTATTTCTTCTGGTTCATGAAGCGCGTGGCCCCGACGATCCTTTTGCAGCTCGGCGCATTTACATTACTCGCCGTCGGCATCCATGAATTTGTCTCGATTCGGTTTGTATCGGCAAACGCCATAGCGGCGCTTTCGGGCGGAGTGGGCGCAGTGATTTCATATGCTACAAGCGCGGTTGCTAAGACCGGATTCATCCCCCAGCTCCTTTTCGGGGCATCCGTCATGCTTGGCATTCTCGTGCTTAGGGATCTTCGCAGGGCCCTCCGCCGTCTCATGAGGCATGAATTGGAAAGTGCCGCGGCGCTTCAGCGTTTATCTCGCTAGTTGCCGTTTGCGGTTCCTGCGAACGGCCTAGGATCAAAGGTCGGTTTTCGTCCCTCGACTTTGCTCGGGACAAGTGATGTAATCTAAAAGATTGAAATTTCTTCAATCTATCGATATAACACAACTTGTGGTGAGCTCGTCGAGCCATAATAAATCAAAGGCTTCCCATACGGGGAGCTTTTGATTTTCGTCTCCATATCAGATATTCTTTTACGCATGCGCGTCATTCATCAGTCAAACAACACTCACGTTCTGGCTTGGGATCGGGGAGAGGAGGTTCTTCTTGGCTTTCGCGAGTACTTGGCTCGGCAAAATATCCGCGCCGGGCATCTCACTGGGCTTGGTGCCGCCGAGTCGCTTGAGATCGCTTTTTATAATTTGGCGACTAAGGAATACGAACGCAGGAAAACAAACTACGACGTCGAGATTCTATCGCTGGTTGGGAATGTCGCGCTGATGGAGGGAGCTCCGGTGATCCATATGCACGGCACATTTGGCAAGCGCGATTTTTTGGCATTCGGCGGGCACATCTTCAGCATTGTAGCGGCGGGAGCCTGCGAGATTCATCTTACGGAGCTTGACGGCATCATGCAGCGCGAGTACGACGAATCAACCGGCCTCAACTTGCTTTGCGGGATGCGATGATTTTAGTTTTCGTGCCCGTCTTTTAATTTGGTGCGCGGAAATTGAAAAAAGCTCCTATTAATGGTAGGTTTGAGGTTGTTTTGTTTATGGCGCGATCATCCGTCGGAAAACGGAGGGTTGGCTCGAGTGGTCTAAGGCGCCGCACTCGAAATGCGGTTGGGGAGTAATCCCCTCAGAGGTTCGAATCCTCTACCCTCCGTTTTCTGACGGCGCTGACAACATAAATGTATATAAACCAGCAAATAGTAGTGATCGGGATTGCGGCTGTGGGCCTTTTACTAATAGGACTGGCTGTTGTGCTGTTTGATCTCCGGCAGCGGTTTATGAAGCTTTTTGCCGCCGCAGCGCCGGAATCGCACGCGGAACTGCTGACCCAAATCTTGCATCGCGCGGAAATAGCCGAGCGGGATATTGCTTCTTTGCGCTCGCGCGCCGAGGCGCTTGAAAAAATTGCAAGTCGGAGTTTCCAGAAGATCGGATTCATGAGATTCAATCCGTTTGCCGATACCGGGGGAGATCAGAGCTTCGCGCTTGCGCTCTTGGACCACGAAAACAACGGCATTGTCGTTTCCTCGCTTTATAATCGTGAAGGCACGAGGATTTACGCCAAAGCCATTGATCACGGGACGCCCAAGCAAGCTTTGAGCGAAGAAGAAAAAGAGGTGCTGGAGAGAGCAATAAACAAAAATTAAATCACAAATCACAAGCGCCAAATTACAAACAATATCCAAATTCTAAACATTTTTAATTTGGTCATTGGAGTTTTGAATTTATTTGTGATTTGGGATTTGTAATCTGGAATTTATGAGTTGAGATATGGTAAAAACTGCCGATAAAAAAGAAAAGATAGAAAAAACGATGCGCCCTCCGATCATTGTGGTGATGGGCCACGTTGATCACGGTAAAACCACCTTGCTTGACTATATTCGCAAGACGCGCGTTGCGGAAAAAGAAACCGGCGGGATTACCCAGCATGTCGGTGCCTATGTCATCGAGGCGGGCGGTAAGAAAATAACTTTCATCGATACGCCCGGGCATGAGGCTTTCAAGGAAATGCGTTCCCGCGGCGCCAAGGTCGCGGATATCGGGGTTTTGGTAGTAGCGGCGGATGAGGGCGTTAAGCCGCAAACAAAAGAGGCGATCGAGATTCTAAAAGCGGCGGATATTCCCTTTGTCGTGGCTATCAATAAAATTGACCGCGCCGGCAAGGACGTCGAGCGCGTCAAAAAGGAACTTTCGGAGCTTGAGGTGCAAGTCGAGTCATGGGGCGGGAAGATTCCATCGGTGGAGCTTTCAGCGAAGACCGGGGAACATATTGATGAGCTGATTGAGACACTGCTTCTTGTCGCCGAGGTGGAACAATTCAGCGAAGATCCAAGCGCTCCCGCGGAGGCGGTAATAATCGAGTCGCATAGGGACGCGAAGCGCGGCGCGACCGCAACGCTTCTGATTCTTAACGGAAAACTTGAGCGCGGAAATTGCATGGTGGTTGACGGCGTTGCAAGCTCCGTCAAAATCCTCGAAGACTTCCAGGGGGAGGCGATTTTGTCGGCCGGAGCTTCCGAGCCGGTGCAGATAGCCGGATTTGGCGAACTGCCGAATGTCGGCAGTCCAGCCAAGATCTTTGAAATCAAGGCTGACGCGGAAAAATGCGCTTCGGAAGTGGCCAAAACCGAGCACGTCTTCCAGCAGGAGGTAAAAGAGGGCAAGACCTACATCAACGTTATTTTAAAGACCGATGTCTCCGGCTCGAAGGAGGCAATCGAGGGAACACTTCAGACTATGCAGCTGGAAGACGTCGGCATACGCTTGATCCGCAGCGAGGTCGGCGATATCAATGATTCCGACGTGCAGCTGGCGCTTTCCTCATCCAATGTGGTAGTAATCGGTTTTAAAGTTAAATTCCCGCCGCACTTATCAGAGCAGGCAAAGAATAATAACGTCACGGTCATTGCCGCGGATATTATTTATGATTTGCTTGATCAGTTAAAAGCCGCGGTGGCGCATTTGATACCGGCAGAAATCCGCGAGGTTCCTTTGGGCAAGCTGAAAGTGCTTAAGTTTTTCAAGCAGGAAAAATCGAAACAGATTATTGGCGGAAAGGTTAATGAGGGAATTTTACAGATCGGTGGGCTTCTAAGAGTTATTCGCAAGAATGTCGCGCAGGGTAAGGGCAAGATCACGAATCTGCAGATCCGCCAGCAGGCAGTGAGCGAGGTCGCCGAGGGCAATGAGTGCGGAGTTTCGGCAGAGGTGGACCTTCTAATCGCGGAAGGGGATGTGCTCGAGGTTTACAAGGAAGAGAGGGTGGGACGATCGTTCTAACTAAACCCTAAGCACTAAACCCTAAGCACTAAACCCTAAGCACTAAACCCTAAGCACTAAACTCTAAATACTAAACAAATCCTAATGACCAAAATCCACAACGACCTTATACGCGGGGAGCTTGGCAAAATAATTGACCGGGATATAGATTTGCCGGAGGGGTCCCTTTTGACTATCACGCGCGTGATTACGTCACCCGACCTGCACTACGCGGACGTGTTTTTTTCTGTGATGCCGCATACGAACGAGGTGGAGTCATTAGAAATTCTTGCGAAGCGCATCGGTGGGATACAACATTCATTGAATCGCAAGCTTCGCATGCGTCCGGTGCCGCGCATCAAATTTGTTCTGGACATCGAGCAGAAACGAGCGGACAGAATCGAAAAATTACTGGCGTGGGAAAATTTGAAAAAAGGCGAATAATTGGGCAATATAGTTACAGTGAAGATTGCGGTCAGTCTCGCATAGAATCTCGGCACCGTGGCGAAGAGGTAACGCGACTGTCTGCCCCGCACAAAAATCTGGCCTGATAGCCAAGTGGTAAGGCATGGGTCTGCAAAACCCTTATACGCGGGTTCGATTCCCGCTCAGGCCTCCAGCCAGATTTCTGTGCGGGATTGCGATTTGTCTAAACTTTCTGCGCTACGCTTGAAAGTTTAGACAAATCGGGAACAAAACTCTCATGCGAGGGTTCGAGTCCATCTAGCATCTCTTGATTGTAAGCTAAGAAACTAGTAGCTAGTGCCTAGAGAGCCCGATCATGCCCAGGTGGTGGAATTGGTATACACGCGACACTTAAAATGTCGTGAGCGAAAGCTCTTGAGAGTTCGAGTCTCTCCCTGGGCACCAAGATAAAACTTTTCGGTT
>Ga0075900_103_pt1 | contig 30938 bp, 31 predicted proteins | sample RifGroA1_FD_68005 | JGI IMG/M metagenome (GOLD analysis project Ga0075900, IMG submission 68005) | Parcubacteria bacterium GW2011_GWA1_51_12
GGCTGCTTCTTTATTATCCGTAGCACCCGGAACGAAATAATCCTTGTCGGATAAAAAGCGATAGGCGAAAAATCCGAGAGCGGCGATGGCTAAAATCCAAAAAAGTTTTTTCATAACGCCGTTGAATTATTTTTGTTCTCTCAATTTTTCGAGTGTAGCTCGAATTTCAGGCGAAATCTGCGGATTAGCCAATACTCTTTCAATAAACTTAGGAATTTTCTTTTCATAGGCAGGCGGATTTTCCTTGCCTTCATTCAAACGAATATGCGAACCCTCCATTGCGTTTTCGTAATCCGAAAGCACTTGTTGGGTAATTTGCCCTAGTTCTTCCTCGCTATACATTGCCTTTAAAGCTCCACGAAGTTTGCTAAAATCGGCATTAAACTTCTCTGGCTTTTGTTCGTAGCTTTGAAGTAGATGCAAAGCTTTATATGCGAGGATAGTATCAGGTCTCGCAACATAGTAATCTCGCCCCTCAACACTGACTCTCGCAACTCTTCTTGGGCCGTACGCTTCAACGGGGTCGCACATTACCTTAATTTGTTTTTCGCCTAATTTCAAAACTTTGCGCCCTTGTTCTGGCACTTCGTTAAAAGAAGGCCCACCGCCACCCTTCTTTAATCGATTGGGGTTCGCTTTATAGTGATCGGCGGGTACATAATCTAAGTCGCCAATTTGGCGAGCGAATGAAGCTAAAAGTTTTCTTGCTGACTCAGGTATTTCTCGCGTTCGAGCATCTGCTAAAGCAGGAATTTGTGTCTCGTCTATTTCAGTAAATTTCTCTGCACGAGATATAAGCATGGAAGCCAACGAGCCGGAAAGATAATAATTCATTCGTTGTTCCGTTTCTATACTTTCTGGTAGTTCCGGTAATTCAGCTGCTATTTCTGGGCCACCAATTTCTACAACTGGTTTTCTGCCAGCATCAATTTGTGGCCAGCGACCAGTTAAATATTCTGCAAATTTGGTTGCCGATTCAAGAATTTCCTTTTGCTCTGGGGTAATTTCTCTTTCGGGCGCTTCCGAATCGGGAGTTTCTTGTTTCGGGATGAATAGTGAGGGTCCTTCAAAAGTTACCATATCGATTTAGTTGACGTTATTGAAAGCAATTCTTTAATATCTCGATATTTCTCTTATCTGGTCCTTCGCCGTCAAATCCCGGCACTTCCAAAATCCAGGCCGCGTGGTGCAATCTCTTTTCTCCCGCGAGCGCCCTGAAACCATCAATGCCGATATATCCTTCGCCGAGATTTTCATGCCGGTCGTGGCGCGAGTTAAACGGAGTCTTGGAATCATTCACATGCAATGCCACGACGTTTTGGATCCCAACCGATTTATGAAGTCGATCCACCAGATACCCGACATTGGCTTCATCATAACGCTCGATGCGTCCGGCTTCAAAAGCGTGGGCCGTGTCCCAGCAAACTTTCAGGCGCGGCGATTTCACGCGCGCCAGGATATCCCCGATCTCTTCTGGGGACGAACCGATCTTAGCGCCGCCGCCGGCGCTGTTTTCAATCACGAGACGCGTCCCGCCTTTAACGTACGAAAGAATCCGCTTGATGGATCCAACAACAATTTCCAGCGCCTCATGCTTAGGAAGCTCCTTACCGGAACCGACATGGAATATAAGCCCTTCCGCGCCGATGGTATCGGCGATTTTTAGATGCGAGGCAAGATTGACCTCGGACTTCTGGCGTATGGCCGATTCGGGACTCGCCAGATTCACCAAGTAACTTGCGTGAAGAAACACCGGCGCGATTCCGGCGGCGACTCGCGCGCGCTTGAACTCTTCAATGTCGGAAGCGGCCTGCCCCCGCACCGCCCAGGCTCTCGGCGATGCGCCGAAAATCTGGATGCACTCCGCGCCGATTTCGACAGCGCGCAAAATGCCGTTGGAAAGTTTTACTGCGGCAGAAACATGAGCTCCAATCCTGGGTCGCGGCATATAACTATTGTACTCTATTAGAAATCAGAATGCCGCGCCACTATAACCCATATACTTTACAATATGCTATAGCATTTAGGAGATAATTGCTCATGTTTTATGGGCCGTTCGTAATTTGTTAAAGTACGCAAAGTCATATCGTGCAATGTTAATGTGATGCCCCGGACCAGTATGGCGCCGGGGCATTTTACTTTTTCCGCACGAGACGCAGGACTAGTTTCCCCCCTTCGTAGGCGAGCGCAAGACCGATCACAGCCGCACCCGCGAGCTTCGCGAGCTTCACGGCTCGGTAGCGCTGTGAAGAATGCGGAGAAGAGTTAGTGTTAGAAAGTTCGCTCACTTCGATCCAGCTGATTTGCCCGGCCGCCACGAACTTCTCGGCAATCTGCCTTACGGTCTCTCCGCTTTCCGTGATGCAGTCAAGCACGTTCTGCTTTTTGCATGACGGGTAGGCGCAATAGACCACGGGCTGACCATGACGGCAGCCGATGGCCGTGTTAAACTCCGAGATCCGCTTGTTTTCCGACGTCTCTCTCGAGCCCATTAGACTCACCTCCTTTGCGAGTATAGAGAACCAACTACTTATTTCTTACACTATATATATAAAACGTCAATGCGCCAGCTCATCCAATAGCCAACTCGTAGCAAGTAATTCCCAGAATCTTATTTTCGCCGAAGGTCCGGAAACAATCTTGATCCGATGGTCGCGCTGGTCTAAACCGCCCCCATCACTTAACCACGCACTGGTTGAAGAGCCGCACTTGGCTGTTATAAGTTTCTATTGCTGTTCTTGTTTCCGCCGCCAGAGCATTATAGTCGTTCGCCAGCGCGTTATATGCCTCCACCTTCTGGCTGTATTCCGGTCCGCGCCTGGGCCTTGTTGATCCTATCTCAATCTTCAACCTCTCCAGATCCGATTCAAGCTGACGAAGCCGCATTTGGTTGGCGCTAATTTTTATTTTCAAGGACTCATCCTCTGCCTGGCAATCGGAACGCGGACGCCCAAAAATCTGGACCGCAAGCCAGGTTGTTTTTCCTTCAAACTCCCCCTGTCTAGCCGCGACGCCAATTTCGCGGTAACTGGGTTTCAGGATGTTGGCGCGATGCCCGGGACTTTCCATCCAGGCCTTAACAAGCTCCTTGTCATCGGCAAAATTGCCAAGCGCCAGATTTTCGCCAATCGCAATATAGTCGTATCCGACCTCTTCAACTAAATCGCCTACCGCAGTGCCCTCCGGCGAGATATGCTCGAAATACTGCTTAGCGAACATATCCTGCACCTTGGCGACTGCGGCATCGTTTAATTTTTGATTTTCGGACAAGAGCGCAAGCTCCGCAGTTTTTCGCTCGCCATTCGTCCAAACAATAATACCCGAACGCGTAAGAAAGGACATCGGCGACTCTTTCTCCGTGCGGAGCGGCACCGGAGCCAGAACCTCTCTTACGGTTTTTTCTAAGACGCCGGCCGATTTTTCTATAACAGGCAAGCGCCGCCAAAAATCGGCCGGGAGCAGCCGAGAATCAATAAGAAATAAAATCAATACAACGGCTAGAATAGAAATAAACGCCCTCATTTTGATATTTTGATACGGGAGAAAAATTACCCGCCCCGGGTTTGATGGGGCGGGCGGTCCTCACTTGCGCGCGAGAGTCACCTAAACTCGATGTAGAATGCGTCTCCAGTGACAAGCGCGTAGAGGGTGAAAAGGATGATGGACACGGCAACGATGAACGTAAGGGGGCCGGCGTTATCCCTGATCTCGTTCATCAAGCCGGAACCGAATCCTCTCTTGGCCGAGATCGCGTTCTCTGGTGAAGCGGACGGAGAAATTCCCCGCGCGATCATGCGAGCGCGCGACTCGCGCGCCTCCCGCCGGAGCAAGGCGTAACGGTCCTGTGCCATGAGCTCCTCCTTAGCTCTTGCGAGCAGATCGTGCGGCGTTGAAAGTTAGATAACTTCCAAAGAGCCTGTGCGACGAAAGCAACGTCACGCCAATCTTCAAGGAACCAATGAACCTAATTTCAGTATATACTCTAAAATCCGCGCGTCACTTGAGCGTAATCAACAGGGCTCCCGCGACCATAAGCAAGGCGCCCAGCGCCGATTTCCAGCCAAGAGTTTCGCCGAGAAATACCGCCGCAAGCACCACCACGAACACCAAACTTAACCGGTCAATCGCCGCCACCCTGGAAGCGAATCCCTGTTTCAGAGCAAAAAAATAAAAAAGCCACGATAAAGCGCCGGCGATCCCGGCCAGCGCGATCAGAATCCATTCCCTTGAACTGAACGAGGTGAGCGAAAACCCGTCAAACTTCTTCAGTAAAAAACTTACGATGACAAGAAAACCCGCCATGATGACCGAGCGGACGGTAGTCGCCAGCGTCGAATCAATGGTCTGAAGCCCGAGTTTGGCGAAGATCGCCACCCCAGCCGCAGCTATTGCCGAAAGAAAAGCGAAAAGTAGCCACATACCGATATGCCTTATTTAATAAAGAAAAGATTCTCGCCCGACAATTCAGCCTTACGAGATTCGTACTGATCCCTTGTCAGATAGTGAATATTCTTCAGCCGCTGGTCCGACGGCAGAAATGAATCGGTGATGAACATTACGGTCTGCGCAGGCATAGGAACGCCCCTGACATCCGCCCCGCCCGCCAAGACCGCAATGTACTTCGGCTCGCTTCGCGGCAGGGCATTTATTTTTCTTCCGATTGCAACATAATCAGCGGCGAATGCGCCCGGGACATTCTGATTCCGCCCCCACGCGTAAAAATACGAATAATAACCGTTCACGAAAACCAGGATCAGGAAGACAGCAACAAGTATCCGTAACTGCCCGGCCTCAAAATGTTTCTCCAGCCATTCATATACTAAGCATGCTCCGGCGCCGGCCAAACCGAAAACCGCGGGGATCATCAATATCGAACGAAGCGCGTGCGGGATGCCCTCATTGGATATGACTACGGGCAGAAAAGCCAACAAAAGCCACGACACGAAAAGCCAATCGAAGACGCTCCGCCGCCGAAGCGCCAGAAAAAATCCCGCCAGAAACAAAATCCCCACGGGGAAGAATAGCTGGGGTGCGCCGGCGATGTTGTGCCGCCAATTCGAGTCGCCGCGGACATTAAACATTCCTAAGGTCAAAAGAATATTTTTGCCGAGATCGTATAACGGCCGCTCGGAACTGAATACGGAAACTGGGCTGGTGCGGCCGAGAAAATCCGCCGGATGCTGGAAGAAATAAAAACCGAGCGGCAGAACGACAATCACGGCTGTAACGGGAACAGCAACGGCAATGTGCCAAAAGCCTCTTCGTTTCCAAAAAGACGGCAGGAGCACTAAAACCAGCGCAGGCATCAGGCGATAGGCGATGTAGCTGTACATTCCGAGGCCGAAGGCGATCCCGGAAAAAACTGCGGCGCGAAACCACATCTTGCGAAAAGCGAGTATGGCGAAATAAACCCCCCAGGTAAGAAAGAACGGCGCCATAATGGCGCGAAAGCCAATGCGCGAGAAAATAACATGCCACAAGCTTGCCGCCATCATGAAGGCGCCGGCAAAGGCTATGGCAAACGGATCGCGCAGTCTTGCAAGCAGAGCCAGCTCGTACAAAAGAAAAAAAAGACCGATAACGGAAAGTGTGCCAAAAACGGCGCTGGGGAACCGTAAAACCCACGGCTCGTTCTGCCCCGCGTATTGAAGCAGTAATCCCTGCAAATTGAGAAACAGTCCCTCGCGGCCGTTATTCTCCGGATAAAATACCTTCCACCCGCCGGTCTTTTGCGCCTCGATGACGTTATTCCCGTTCATAGCCTCGTCCGGGTAGAGTCCCGGCGGGAATTGCCGAAGATTATGAAAACGCAAAAACGCCGCAACAAGAAAAATTAAAACAACGGCGTAAAACTCTTTTCGCGTCATAGGCTCATGTTAGCCCAAGTTAACCATTACTGCCACCATAAAAAGTCGGCCCGTTCCCTAGGAACAAGCGCCCTCGGGAGGCAGGGGGATGAAAGACGACTCCTCCGCCGGGCGCCTGTAGAGAAGCGCCTCGAGCATGTCGCCGCGCCTGTACCCGAAAGAGACGCAGAAGTTATCCTTGAGAGCGCGCGGCAATATCTCTTCGCGAAATATCGCGTCGAGCTCCGCTACGGCCTGATCTTTGCCCGACTGCGGGAGCCAGTGAATCCCGCCCCGTCCGCCACGCTGCTGGTGCATGGCAAGGGCGCCGATCAGCACCCAAGCGCTCGGGTAGGCCCGCTCCACCAGCCGGCAAACCTCGTAGGCAGAAGGGACAAGAAGTCCATTCTTGATCTGGACACGCAAGCCATCGAGTTCTACTACCGCCGCATTGCCAGCCATAACTTACCCCCCGCGCTCTTAGCGCTTTCGCAGATGATTGGATTGGCAAAGACCCGTTCACTAGTTAAAGCATGGCATTGGCCAAAGAATTATCAATACCGCCCAATCCCCAATCGGCCATTTAAGAACCAAGATCAAGAGACGAAGGGTGTACGCCAAGACCCAGATTTCGCCTATAATATACCCATGACCCAGTTGGCAGAGATCGGTGATATCGAGGATGTGGACAAAAGCACTAGCGATTATATCAATCGCCGCTGGGGCGCAAAATATTACCTCCCCGGCATTGCGCTGGCGGCTTTGGCCGCGGCGATAGCGGTCTATTTCCAAAGCTATGGCTATCTCTTCATACCGGTTGTTTGGTTTGCGGGAGGATGGGGCTTGGCGCAGGGAAAAGTCCGAGATGAGTTCATGCGCCAGTTCGCCGCGAGAAACAATTTTGCTTACAAAGGCTACGGAAGCCTTGGTGAAGTCGAGGGGGCTCTCTTCCGAAGAGGCCACGGCCGAAGGATAACGCACGTTGTCGCCGGCGCCGAGGGCGAGCACCCGGTGCGTTTTTACTTTTTTACCTACACTGTTGGCAGCGGCAAGCATAAAAAGACTTACAACTACACCGTCGGTGAGGTGGCATTCTCGGGACTTCTGCCGGATATTATCGTCGAAGCCCGTGGCGATTGGGACTTTTCCGATTTGGCTAGTTCCCACTTCAAGCAAATCCGCCTTGGGGGATCATTCGAGGATCATTTCGGCGTCTTCGTCCAAGATGACCTCGAGATCGAGGCCTTCGAGATATTCACGCCGGAAGTTATGGAGGAGTTAGCCGGCCGGGCGCGCGATTACAACTTCGAGTTCATCAACCGGAAACTTTATGTTTTCAAGAAAGGCTATATATCGAAACGAGCGGAGCTCGCTGATCTGCTTTCGCTTATCCAGTATCTTGTAGAAAAAGTCGCGCCGCGCATCAGGCGTCTGCATGATGATGTAGCCGCGATGAAGTCCGCCAAGGTCAGCGCTTAGAAAAGACTCCCTGATAAATCCAAAACTAACTACCGAACCGCTTCGCCGAAGCTCTCGTCTTCCTGATCCGCATCAGCGTCGGCCTTGGTTTTATGCACCCGCCCGTCAATATGATTCGGCGGCGCATAGACAGTGTAGATCTTCCACGGCTCCTTGCCGGTATTAATGAAGTTATGCCTCGTCCCCGGCGTTACCACCACGACATCCCCCGGCCCAATCGGCTTTTCCTCGCCATTAATCACCGCCCCGCCGGCCCCGCTAAGGAAGAATAGTGTCTGCTCGACATACTTGTGGATCTCCTCCCCAATCTCCCCGCCGGCTGGGATTTCCATAACTACGAGCTGGCTCTTCGGCCCGGTAAATAAAACCTTGCGGAAGTTAGTGTTGCTTTCTGTTTCCCTGACAATATTTATTTGATATGGCATAGTTGACGTTTGTTTTATCTCTTCTTATTTTTTATGAACCTTATGAAAGAATTCTACCCTCCGCCCTGCCAAATTTTAATTGATTCGAGCGGATAAATAAGCATGATGATATTCAGCGTCAAATTATCCCGAATCGAGTACCCAACAAAAATCTCCATCGCCGCGGTTAGCGCGACAGTGACCCAAACCGGCAGCCGCCAAGCCATGAAAAAGCCCAGAACCATGAACAGCACATCGGCAATCGAATTAAGAATGGAATCGCCGTAATAATCAAGCGAGATCGTGACCTCACGGTACCGATTAATAATAAAATCGGTGTTTTCGAAAACCTCCCATGATGTTTCGGCCAATATCGCCAGAAGAAACGCCAAACCAAGCGGCCATCTGCTGCGGCCGAATTTCCGCCCCAAAAACCAAAAGAGCGCGTAGAATCCAAACCCGTGGATGACATAGGAGAATGAGTACCAATCGGAGATATGCTGAGAGTTTTCGGAGCTTTGCACCACACCGTGCCACAGCTTGACGTAGCCGCACTTGCAAATCGGCGTCTGCCCCATGAAAAAAAGCGTCAGCGCGAAAACCGCCATAACCATGGCTCCAATCAAAAGATACTGCCGCATGGAAATGCGATCGTGCCAAGGCATATTTCCATTATAAACCAATGATTGCTTATTGGCGCGCTTTAGCGCGATCGGCGTCTGTCAGATATTGCTTACGCAGGCGCACGCTTTGAGGAGTAATTTCCAAATATTCGTCTTCGGCCATAACTTCAAGCCCGCGCTCGATGGTTAGTTCATACGGCGGGGTGAGATTAATCGCCTCGTCCGAGGCGGAGGCGCGCATATTTGTCAGCTGCTTGCCCTTGGTCGGGTTCACTCGCATCTCGTCACCCTTGGCGGTATTCCCGATCACCATGCCTTCGTAAACTTCGATATTGGGCGCGATATAAAGAACGCCGCGCTCCTGCAAATTTGAAAGCGCGAAACCCAAAGTTTTTCCGGTCATCATCGAAACCATAGAGCCCGCCGCGCGCTTTTTAATTTCTCCGGCGTACGGCCAAAACCCCAAGACGCGCGAGGCCAGAATCCCTTCGCCCTTCGTATCAACCACGAACTGATTCCGATACCCCAAAAGGCCGCGCGTCGGCCCTTCAAATGTGAGGCGCACGGAATTTGCGTGCGAACGCATGTCCCGCAGGACAAACCCGCGCGTACCAAGCCGCTCAATTACAACCCCTTGGTATTCGCTCGGCGCATCAATAATCGCCTCTTCGAACGGCTCAAGCTTTTTGCCATTCTCCTCGCGAATAATCACCTGCGGTTGAGAAACTTGCAGTTCATATCCCTCGCGGCGCATATTTTCAAGTAAAATTGCGATGTGGAGTTCGCCGCGGCCGAAGACGGAAAAAATATCCGAAGAATCAAACTCGACGCGAAGCCCCACGTTAACCTCAAGCTCACGCTGGAGCCTTTCGCGAATCTGGCGTGAAGTCACGAACTTGCCCTCGCGCCCGGCAAAGGGTGAGTTGTTCACGAAAAAATTCAGCCGAATCGTCGGCTCATCCACCGCGATTGCGGGCAAGGGCGGCACCTCGGCGTCTGTGGTTACTGTCTCCCCAATATCAATGTCCGGAAGCCCCGCTACAAGCACGATATCGCCCGCTTCGGCTTTCTCGGCTTCCACGCGCTGCAGACCGTTAAAGGTAAAAATCCTCGTCAATTTTCCCGAACGCATCTCGCCGCTTGGCTTTTTCACAAAAACATTCTGACCCGAGGCAACTGTCCCCTCATAAACGCGGGCCACAGCCAACCTGCCTAAAAAGTTGTCGTAGCCCAAATTAAATGGCTGGAGACGAAGCGGCATATCCGCGGAAGCATTCGAAGCGGGAGGAACGTGACTCAAAATAGTTTCCAAAAGCGGGGTTAAATTATCTGATTCGTCTTCTAGATTTTTCTTGGCAACTCCTGCGCGGCCGACGGCATAAACCACCGGAAAATTCGCCTGACCTTCAGTGGCTCCCAGTTCCAAAAAAAGCTCCAGCACCTGATCGTGGCACCGCGCCGGATCTGCCGCTGGCTTATCAATTTTATTGATGATGACAATCGGCTTTAACCCAAGCTCCAGAGATTTTTTCAAGACGAACCGCGTCTGCGGCATCGGCCCCTCTTGTGCGTCCACCACCAAAAGCACTGAATCAATCGAGCGGAGCACCCGCTCCACCTCCGAACCGAAATCGGCGTGTCCCGGCGTGTCAACGATATTGATTTTGGTTACGGGACGCCCCGAGTTTGTCGAAGGATAGAAAATGGCGGCGTTCTTGGCGTAAATCGTAATGCCGCGCTCAAGTTCAAGCGCGTTCGAATCCATCGAAACTCCTTCATCGGCCGCGCCGGTTTGGCGCATCAGCGCGTCGGTAAGAGTGGTTTTCCCGTGGTCAACGTGTGCGATTATGGCGATATTGCGGATTTCCATACTATGAGTACATCTATGCAAGAAAAATAGGCCTCCTAGGCCAAAAGACACTGTAATTATAAAAGATTGGAAGCACAAAGTAAAGCCGCCAACAGACTTAGATTGCCCCCCGTAATGGTTCAGTAGCTTCGCATCACAGAGAGCGCGGCATCACTGCACCATACACATATCATCCACTATAGTGGGTAAGATGTGTATTCACCCTGTATGCATTCACGGGGGCTGGGACTCTAGCCGCGGCCGCTAACGGATACCGAGGAAACTCCCATACTCTGCGACAATTGCTCGGCCTCTTTAATCATCGCGCCGAGACCGACGCTGATCCCGTCAATCCAGAAATTTTCATCAGTGGGATCAAGATCAAAAGGTTTTAACAACTCAACAACATTCTTAGTCATCCCTGACTTCAATAAATCGAGATACAGCGGCTCGAATCTATCCCCGAAGTCGGACCGTTTGGCGTAAATGCTTTGGGTTAGAAGCTCCCCAAAAGCATAGCCGTACACATAGAATGGCCGGTGAAAATGCCCGATATAAACCCAGAGATGTTCCGCGTTCTCGTAAGTAAAAACCTCGCCGTCTTCGCCGTAAAATAACTTTAAAGTTTCCAGCCAGGTTGCGTTCAGCTCCTCAACGGAGAGTTTTTTGGGTTCATGCCAATGGCCGTAAGACGAATCCATCCCATGAATCCGCCGCTCAAAATTAGAAAAACCAATCTGCCGAATCGCAGTATTCATAACGTCATCAATTTTCCCCATTAGGAGGGCAAGCTGGGATTTAATGTCTCCTTCCTCGGAGAGCCGCCTTTTTAAGAAATTGAAAGTCGTCAATTCGCCGAAAACGGAGGCAGTTTCGCAATATGCGATGGGGGCATGAGACATCAGTACTCCTTGTTCTTTGCCCGCGAGCAAACCATGAACGCCGTGACCCAGCTCGTGCGCCAGCGTCATCACGTCGCGATTCGAGCCAAGATAGTTTAAAAACGTGAAAGACATTGGCGTCTGGCCCGGTAAAACGGCGGAATGGTTAAAAGCGCCGCTCATTTTCCCTTTCACGGCCGGGGCGTCAATTCGCTTTGCGGCGACGGATTCCCGAATGAGATTTGCCAGCGTTGGGCTGAAGCTTTCGTATGCATCAAGAACAATCATCGTCGCTTCATCAAAAGGAATGACGGCTGTATCAGAAAACGGCATTGGCGCATTACGATCGCTCCACTTAAGGGTTTTTAGGCCTAAATGAGCGGCTTTAAGCCGGTAATACCTCTGCGACAACGGCCCCGCCGCCCTCTCAACGGCTTCATGGAGAGCGTCAACCACCATATCCGGCACGCGATTAGATTTATTGCGATGAGTCATGGGATTATCGTAAGAACGTTCTTTGGCCTCAACTGCATTAGAACCGGCAACCATGTAGAGATTCTGGGCGGAGTATTTCGCGAACGTGCCGCCCAATCCGGCATTGATAGTTAGCATCGCATCGGAGCGCTCGCTTGCGTCTTTAGATGCCGTAAGCAGATGAAGCATTTCGGTCAATGTTTTCTTCTCGCCGCGGAATTCAAATCTTAAGTCAGCTTCAAGCTCGTCAAAAAATTCATCCCAAGCGCCGGGACCAAAGGGCGATCTTTTGGTAAGAGCGGACTCCACCGGTTCGCTTAATATGTGCGGCTTGAAGATGCGCACGTATTCAATCCACGGGCGGTGTTTTTCGACGATAGCGTCGCTGGCATACAATTTTTCCAGCGCATCATCTTCCAAGCCGACAAGTTCGATTCTAAAGAATGTTAAATATTCCCCTTCCGCTTGACTTAAAATACGATCCGTATCGGCTATCTTGGCTTTGACTGCAGCATCGGCGACATTCGTACTTTGCTTCAGATGCAAATACAGCGCCACCTTATTTTCCAGCATTGCAATTTCCGAATAATCTGCAAGAGCTTTCGCGAGTGTCTCCGAAAGTCTGCCTCGGTGAGTAGTATAGAAATCCTTGGATTTTGCCACTAGCGCCTCAATATCCGCGTCCATTTGCGGATCATCCAGCCCGGAATACACGACACCGAGGTCCCATCTCACCTTTTTTGCGCCCGTTTTTTGATTGGTCATATTTTTCGTTGCTATGGGGAGTTTATTGATAACATCCCGAACGCTGTCTTAGCTGGACATGCGGCAGAACCTTATTGCCTGCCACTATTACGCCATCAACCCCGCACCGGCTTCTCGCAAATCAGCACCATGTTGGTTACCGGGTAATCAAGCGGATCGAGCTTGTCTCCATTTTTCACAAAAAGATCGGTTTTGCCTTTGAAACGGTTCTCAATGATCCATGGATTGGCGTACACGCGAGATGATTTTGCCGGCTCGTTCGGATTCTCAATAATCCGGAACCCAACGGCCACCGCGAACTTCTTCCACTCGCTAAAACTCATAAAAGCAAACTCCTCGTTCAGCTCGCTGTGCCAGTTGTCCAAGTAATCCTTCCGGGTCATAAATTCGACGGCATCCTTCAAGCGCAGCACAAAATACGGAATACCGTCTAACACTTCCTCCCAGTACCGAATTTTAGTTTCTTCTCCGCGTCTGCCGGATTTTCTCATATCCGCCAGGAAATCTTCCGCGAATCTTTTGAAACGCGCGTACGTAGAAAACCGCTTGAGATGATCAGCAAGTTCCGTTGTTGCCGATAAATCTTTGAAAACATCATCATTCAATCCGTCATCGCGACTGGCTCGCAGCCGTACTTCTTGCGCTTTATTTTCCGGACCAACAACATCCCTCACAATCAAGCGCCCGCCGGGACGAAGCTGCTTGAATTTTTTTTCGAAATAACCGCGCAAGCTCTCCGCCCCATTACCATACGACCAAATTTCGTGGGTGGTTGAATTGCAAATTGCCGAATCAATCGAGTTGTCCTCGAAAATCGGGTCGAGTAAATTCCGCTGATGGAAATGCACGAAGGTGCCGCCGAACTCCCCCGCCCGCTGCCGCTCCAGACACCGCGCCATGAACTCGCTCGTAATTTCAATGCCGATGATATCCGAGTCGGGGAAATCTATTGCGAGCAAAACCATCAGCGCCCCGTCGGCACAACCCTCATCCACGATTTTACCGGGGACAATCGCTTCCTTGATGTCGCGGTACTTCAGCTCAAGAAGCGTGGAGTGTCCCATCTCCAGAGCGTAGGTCGAGTAATTGCGCTCCTGCGTGAGACCGCCCGATTCGGTCAAAAGCGGGTCGCGCCAAATTCTTTCGACAGTCGCCGGAATATCTGGATAATCCCGCCAAAGCTCGACTGAAGCCTTCGCGACGTTTTGTTGAAATTCCTGATTGTCTTCCAATGACACGCCCTTCTCAAACGCCGCACGGATTATCTCAATTGGCGGCTTAGCGCTATACTTTTTACTTTCGTAATTATATTCAGCGGGTAACACCGCAAATCCATGTTTTTGATACACCTCAACAAGCGCCGGGGTTGAACAAAGCACGATCGTATTCTGGGGAGATAAATCAAGCTGATCATGCGTCCCCTCGCGAATCTCTTTCAAAAGCAACTCAACGTACCGGTCAGTCGGCGGATAATGCGGAACGCCGATGATGCGATAGCGAGTGCCGAGTGATTCCTTATATTGGTGAGCGAACCGGTCAAGCCCGATTGCCCGCGCCCAAAACGGAACGGGGTTATACCGCGAGTTCGATTGGTTAGCCGACGTGACGGCAAAGATAATTTCACTGATTTTATCGTTCACGGTCATTTGCAGCGTCCCTAAAAAATCCATCTTTTTTATAGGCAACGGAAGCGTCTCCCATAAATAACGCTCCTGGAAAACAGTATTGAGAAGATGCCGGCCGGGAAATAGTAAATACGCCATAACCTAAAATTTACTCCAACCCCGCATAAAAAAGAAGAAGCCCCGCGCCCGACCCGCCAACTGGCGAGATTCGGACGCGGGGAGTTTGACCGAGCTACTGCACCACCGCGATAGGGGCCTCCTGCAGCCAGAGTTCGTGCATATAGCCGTATAGCCCCTCACTCACCGAGACCTTGTAAGGCGTCGGGTTCAGCCGGCGCAAATGGTCGTCGCGGGTAAGAGCGAGACTGCTCTTTACGCGGCCGCGTACGTCCGCGCGCGGCGGCAGAGACTGGACGAGCCTCCCGTCCCAGACCAGCTCGTGAAGCGGCACGACCCCCGAAGGAATCATGCGCACACGCTTTGTCTCGTGGAACGGATCACGGCAGATTATTGGCTCCCCGACTGCCGGCGGAGTTTCCCCCGCCTCCAGCATGAGATCCAAAAAAGCCTTGCCGTCGGCGCGAATCAGCCGATAGACCTCCTTTCTGCCAGGAATCGTGACCTTATCGGCATCGTTGGAGAGCTTGATCTTGGACTTGCCGTTGAGAGCCACCAGCTTGTAAACACCGCCGAAAGCCGGTTGGCCCTCGCATGTTACGAGGTGAGTGCCGATGCCGAAGACATTGATCTCGTGCCCCTCGGCACGGAGCGCCCAGAGAGTCTCTTCGTTGATGTCGTTGGAAGCGCCGATGGCAAGCCGGGAGAGTACCGCGCTCTGACCGAAATAGATCTCGTTGGCACGGCGGAAGAGCTTACGCGCTTCCTGTGACAGGTAAGCGAGGTCGCCCGAGTCAATGCGGATGCCAAGCGGCTTGTAGCCGAACTTGACGAGGGTCGCCGCAACAGAAAGAAAGTTGGGGACTCCCGACTTCAGCGTGTCGTAGGTGTCCACGAGCGCGAGAAACGCATGGGGGAAAGCCATGGCGTAGTTGATGAACGCGGCCAGTTCTCCGTCATTGGTCTCGGCATAACCCAGCCTCCCGCGGACGCGGAGCACTTCACCGGCAAAGTCCCAGATTTCACCGGAGCCGCAATCCGCGAGCTTCAGCTCCTTCAGATCCTCCAGCCCCGAGAATGATGAAACGTATGAGTGAGCCATCGTGCCCCGTGGCGGAATGCCAAGGAGCCGCGCGGCTTCGACGTTGGATGTCCCGTCAAACCCTCCAAGCCAGGCGTAATGCGAAGCCCGCATGCCGTCTTGGGCTCTCCGCAGACCGAACTCGAGGAGCAACTTGTCCTCGCCCGCCGCCAGCCGGTAACGCACGGCGTTGGTTGTCATAAGCGAGGGATAGTTGAGCGCCGCCAGAAGCGGCGTTTCCAGCATCTGGACGATGGCCAGCGGCCCCTCCACGCGAACAACGGGAGTGCGCGGGAAAACGACAGTCCCCTCGCGCATGGCATAGATTTTCATCCGTGAGAAGTTAACGCCGAGAAGCCACGAAAAGAACTCCGGCTCGGCGTTCGCGAGAGGACCGGCCTTCAGATACTCCACGTCATCGCGAGTAAAAGCAAAGTGCAAGACGTAGTCCAGGAGATCCGCGAGCCCCGCAAAAACCGCGAACTCGCCGCCGAAAGGGCACTTGCGGAAGAAGTAGTCAAAGACTGCTTCCTCCTCGTGCCGGCCCGCCTTCCAGTAGGCATAAGCCATGGTCAGCTGATAGAGATCATTCTCCAGAACGCCCGGCCGCGCCTTAGAAGTGGGCATGGTGGCCTCCGTTAGAGGTTGGATGTTTGAACAGCCCTCGGTTGCAAGTGATGTATAGGCGATGTAAAAGAGCGCTTGCCTCAAAATTGAAATTTGAGACAAGAGAGCTGAAAACTAAAATCCTTTTAATTTGCAGGTCTCTGGGATAAACCCCGTTACACCCCGCCCTAAAGGGCAGGGCTTTCCTATGGATTCAAATTTAATCTGCCATTCATCCCCAGCCTAAAGGCTAGGGCTTTCTGGGTGTAACGGGGTAAATGGCGGGGAGACAGGCGTAGAACTTCAGGCGCCTGTCTCCACGTCACAAATTCTGGATCATTGCGAAGGAAACTGCAGCAGCGCGAGCTTCCGCGCAAGATCGTGATCGGGTGTAAACAGGAGCTCAACCTTGGCAGTCTTCGACGATCGGATACGCATCTCGACGACTTCGCCGAGACTGGCCGAATCCGCAACGCCGTAGATCTTCCGCCAGCGGCCGGAGTCCTTGGTGCGAAAAACAACCTCGGATCCGAGCGGCAAGTTGGCACCGTGCTTCCAGCTTCTCGGCTCGGCGACATTTGAGCCAACCACGATGAGCACTTCCGTTCCGATGGGAACCGGATGTGCGCCCATGGCTGTGGCATAGGCCGTCGAGCCGGCTGCTGTCGAGACAAGAACTCCGTCGGCGACGAGCTTCGGGATCCGAACCTCGCCGTCCACTTCGACTTCAAACCAACCGGCGCGGGGCGTTCTCGCTCGCACGTGGGCGTCATTGAACGCGAACGTGCGCCGCTTCGCCCCGTTCGGCTTCGTCACTTCCACTTCTAGAAGCGGGGAGACGCGACGGATGAAGGGTCCCGTGAAAAATTCCGGCGTTACGTTTGCGACGGTACTCATCAGGAATCCGCGATGGCCGAGATTGACCCCCACGAAAGGGATCTTCCTCCGCCAGTATCTACGGATCGCCCGGAGCATTGTTCCGTCGCCGCCGAAAACCGCAATGAGATCGGGGCGCTTGGATTCGAGATGTGCGAAGCGCTTGGCGAGCGACTTGGCGTCCGAATTCCATGGATCCGCCACGACGAGAAGCTTGGGCGACTTTTTCTCTCGAGTCTGCATGGCGATTCCCCTCCCACGTATGGATTTTCGAATGAACCGCTTGTTTCGTTCTATTCATCGAAACAAGAGAGCTGAAACCGACATACTCCGTTTCAATTCTCTTGAGATGAATCCCGTTACCGCGGCCTTATAGCCGCGGCCCCTATCGAAACCCTTCGGGGGCAGAATCCGTTCCTCCACGGGCTTACACTCGTGATCTCCTGGCGGTAACGGGATGAATTCCGCACTAGGTCATTAATTAGTGGCACGATATTCTGCGTTTGGCAATGGTCATGCCCCCGCTCGGGCATACAGAGATCGGCGTGAAATGAAACTCATTAAGGAGAATAAATTTGCGGATGAACGAGTGCGAGAACTTCTCGCACTCGTTCATCCCGGTTGAAGGAACTGACTCGCTAGCTCGCGAAGCCCCCGCCCGCGACCTTGGAGAAGGACTGGGCGTTCTGGCTCGCGCGAACCGCCGACTGTGAAAAGAGCTGGAAGGATCTGCGGATCTCCTTCGGATCATTCGCCGATGTGAGAACAGAATTCGGCTTCACCCCCATGCCGGAGAAGACCTTCTTGAAATCCGTAACCCCGTCGGAGATGCCGTAACCGAAAATGATGTGCGACTCGGTTGCGAGCATGTCGCGGAGGATCGCCGCGACATCCCGCGCCCTGGTCTTGCCCGAGGCGTTGTCGCCGCCGTCGGTGACAATGAGCGACACCGTGCGGCTCGCAACCCCGTTCATGGCAAACTCCTGGGCCTTGGCAATGACCGCGCCGAGAAACTGCGTTGACTTGGCGAAGAGCGGCGTCTGGCCGTAGGGCCGGAAGTTGCCGGCCGAGAGGCGAGACGCATCCTTCAAGAGAACGTAGGGCTGGAGGAGCCCCCTGTTCAGAAGCTCGATGTAGACGAGAACATCATCTCGCTTCTTCGCGCCCTGGAGCGCGTCAATGACGCTGTTGACACCGTCGCGCACCGCGTCGGTGTTCCCAGCGTCCTCGATAGACCCAGAGTCATCAAGAAGCAGATTCAGAAGCACCACCTCCGCGGCCTTCACGTCGGCCGGAATGATACCAAGACTCGCTTGGATGGCCGCCCCGTAATCCGCAACCCGGAGCGCCTTCATGGCGGCATCCGAGATTGCGCCGTCCGAGACAGCCGCTTGGAAGAGGTCCTCGACTCGAACGCTTGCTGACTGGCTCATCGCCACTCCTTTGTGGGTAGCGCAGGCGCTTCGCGCATCATGCGCGAAGCGCCTGCGGCTTGGAGGTGCTGCACTACGAGATCTTGAGACCCGGCCAGCTCTCGACGGGCTGGGTTGAGGTGACAAGATTCATGCCGGCGGCGGTGAAACGCTTGAAAGCGTCTTCCACCTGCGGCGTGAAGTCGGCGAGAAACCCGCCCTTGCCGTCAGGCACTGTGACCGCCGACATGCAGTCGGTGATCACATAGACCTTCTTGGCGAGCTTGGGATCCGCCGTCGTGATCTCGGAGAGAAGATCGTCGATCGAAGACTTGACGCAGTGGCTCGCGGCCTGGCCCGCGATCGCGACCGCATCGGATGTGAGAAGTTTCTCGATGAATGCGGTGCTCTTCTGACCCAGAGGCTCTCCGTCCCAGCGCATCAGCACCTCCGGACGGAGCACCGAGTAATTCTCGGTGAGCGGATTCCCTCCCTTGATCTCGACCGAGGCGCGTGACCCGCGCATGAGTGAGTGGAAGAGCCGCGCCTCCTGGATCGCGCCGACAAGCGCATGGCCGTCGCCGCCCAAAAGGCAGTGGGGCGGCCAGAGATAGAGCTTGTACTTCCCAGCCCGCTCGAGCTCGGCGGTGTAGAACATCGCCTGCTTCACGAGCCAGGTGTAATTGCCCTCGCAGAGCCACCAGGCCATGGCCGGATTCGGCCGGAGCTTCCCCGAGCGAATATCGTCGGTGACGATCTCCTGGAAGGGAGCCGGGTGGTTGCCGTCCCTGTCGAGCCAGAACGAGGTGAAGAAGATCTGGTACGGGAAGTGCGTGTCCATCGTCACCGTGATGTCGGTAATGATGCCGGCGTTGCGGTAGATGAACTCCGCGGTCCGCCGCGAGTCCTCAACCGCCCCCTTGCCAGAGCGGCCGCCGACGTAGAGCGTGCCTTCCTTGAAACCGAAGTCCTTCTGAACGTCAATCAAGAGCAGGAGGAGCTTCGTCTTGTCGGAGCCCGACGGACGGACTCCTTGGGCCTTTGCCCAGAGATGAGCGCTCGAGAAAAGGTCCATCTGATTCGGGCCGTACGACCACTTCGCGACGTTCGCGGGGTCGTAGTGGGCGGGAAACGGAAGTGTCGTGATCATTGATCTCCCCTTTCTTCGTGGTGTTCGAGGTTGTTGCCGATTCGGCCGCTTCTTTTGTTTCGCGCCGTTCACACCTCCTTTCAGGCGATGGAAAGCAGCGCCACCGTTTGCTTCCGAACAGCATAGATCCCCTTTGGAGCGACAAAGAGATGCGTACTCTCGTCAACAAAGGGCTCCGTGTCCGGGAAATGCCGACCGACGGAGATCACGCCTGCACCAACTTCGAGCCGGACGACTCCCTCGTCCGTAGCGGCGAAGAGCGACCTCCCCGCCGCAGACTTTCCGCGAAGGGTCGAAAGCCAGCTTCCATCGCCGGGTAATGCCTCCGCTTCAGCTTCGAGCTCTCCACTGCGCCTGATAACGAAACAGCGATGTCTGGTCCTACCTCGCTCTTCCAGAGCCGCGAAGAACCAAACCCGCTCATCAGCAAACACAGCCGTCGAATCAATAAGCGCGCCGGTAAATCTTGCGAGGCGCACGGAATCATTGATCCCGTTTCGATGCGGCTCGAAGACGAACGCTACCGATAGATTCGAAGCTCGGTAGAATCCGAAGCCGAACTTATCACCCGTCCAAAACACAGTCTGATCTTCGAGCACCGTGCCGATCTCCTCGGGGCCGAGCGAACCGTCTGTCATAAGACGTCCACCCTCGACCCAGAAGCGGCGTTCTCCCGTTGTATCGAAAAGCGGGAGATTGCCGAACATGTCTACCGAAAGGTGTTCGGGTCTGGCATTAGCCGCTATAGTCGCTACTCGTCCGCCTTTGCCGATCAGCGTTCGATCCCCCGATAAACGGAAACGCATTGCGGGATCGAGTTCGCCCTGCATGACCGCTGCCCCATCTTCACGCTTGAAGCGTCCGTCCTCGTGATAGAGATAACGGAGCTTTCCGTACTGATACGCCGCGTGGAGTATCGCTCCTTTCGTTTTCAGGATTTCCGTGACGCTGACCTTGCCTTTGACGTGAAGCGTCTCTTTCACGAGCCCCGGCGTACTGCACGTCGGACAGACGGCGCGGGCATGAACCGTGCCACACGAACACCTCCGCCACTCGAGCGATTCAATGAGCGAACGGGGGAAAGCCCCGCGCTCGTCACGTTCGAAAACTCGGTGGAAATACTGGAGGATGTCATCAGACAGCACACGGAAATGAACCGCCGGCTTCGGATAGAGAACTTCGGGGTGGAACACCGTGATGCGCCGGAGCGGCCGCAGATCATGCGGCATCCTAGAGGCCGGATCCTTGGGGCGGTATACCCCGCCGTAAGGACCCACGAAGAGAAGCGACTGCCAGAGCATCACGGCGTAGGCATACCAGTCGGAGTGCTCGTCATGTGGTTTGGCGAGCGTTAGCCTATCGGTTTTGGGATCGAGCTTTGTCGGATCAACGAAGCGCGTCGTGAACATTCGCGCGAGGTATGGACCGAACTGGAACGAATCTGCATCAATCACAAGCGCTTCCTCGCCGCGAACAAGCACGTTCAGGTCGTTGAAGTCTCCGATAATGACGCCGGCGCGGTGTATCCCAAGAACTGTTTGATGCAAGTCAAGAAAAATCCGGCCAACTCGGTCATTCGGCACTCCGGCTTCACGAAAAGTCCGTTCGCTGTAGCGAAGCAGGACTTCGGCGTGGCGCACGAACTCCATGGCGTAACCGATGATGGCGCCGTTTGGATTATCTCTTGCAAACTCTCGCAAAAGCACGACACGCGCCGGAAGCCTCCCGTCGAACTTCGCGAGCGCCGGGAGTTTCGTCTGGTGAGCGCGGATTCGTTCCCGCGCCGCCTGCTGTTCGGCGGGTATGCCACAAAGATCCGGATGATCCGGCGGCTTGAAGATTTTCACCGCGGTATCATTACCGACGTCAAAGATATCAGCCTCGCCCCCTTTGCCGATTGACTTTGCGGGATCGAGGCGAACGCGCCGCGTACCGAGGTAGGCGTACATTGCCTCGCTCCTTTCATCAGCGCTTGGGTTTGCGGCGAAGCGCAACCAGCGTAGTGTCATCGGGAAACTTCCCCGGCGCGCGATGTATCACCCTCTCCCGCCAATCAACGGCAAGATGCTCATTCTGCGTGAGCGCGAGGCGCCGGCGCACCATGTCCGGGTTTTTGAAATAGCGATCTTCCCGCCAGAACTGCGATATGGGCCCGACGAGTTCTGATCTCCCCGGCAGGCACTCCAGTTCAGCTGCGATAAGATGCTCTACGCCGTCGGTCCCGACGAGAAGCGACTGGACTGATTCGGTGGGAAGCGCCGCCGTGATTCTGAAATCGTTCGCCGGATCTTCCGCGCCGGGCGCAGCCAGCAGGGTGTAGGCGAGATACGGCGGCGCGTTGTTTGCGAAGGGCCCGAGCGGAATTCGTTCGCCGTTTACGAACTGGATTCCGTCGCCGACGGAAAACATTACGGTTTCCCGCGGCGTCACCAAAGCTCCATTCACCGTGAAGAGAAAGTGCTCATAGATCACCTGCTTCAAATCTTTGCCCATGGCCTTAGCCGTCAGCCGGACATGAACGAGCGTGCGCCAGCGCGCCCCGGTAAGAATTTCCGCGAGCTCGGCGTTCCCGCCGAACATGCAGTATTCCTCGATCAGGGACTCCGCAACCAGCGCGGCTCCGATGGTTGCTCCAACCTCGCTTTTGGATTCAGAGCCGCAACCGTCAGTTACGACCGCGACTATGGCGTTTTCCGCCGCGCGTATCGCAAAACTGTCCTGGTTGTTTTTCCATCCGAGCGAGCGCAAGTGATCGCGCCCAATGACGGATCCTGCGGCAACTTCGAAATCATCACTGATCATTTGGCATTTCTCCTTATATGGTTTTTATTGTTCTTTCAAAGAGCGCTTGATCTCTGGCTCCAGAAACCAAGGCGTCTTACGGGAGTCATGCCCATGAGGCGTCTTGCTTCCTAAATCGTGTAATCCCTACACTATCTAATGACGTTAAATAATGACACCGTTTAATGGTGTATTTACTACACTTTCTGACAGCTAAATTTTTTAACCGTTATTCGCTATGCTTTAAAGGATCCCTATGACCTTGTGTCTTCGCTCGCTAAACCGGTAAAGTTCGGCTGGGCGGCTTCGCCCCGCTCGCTTTTTCTTTTTTGTGCCGACCACCAGTTTCAAATGAAAGAGCTTCTTCCGGAAATTTCGCTTGTCAATCCTGCGGCAAAGAACAATTTCGTATAATCTCTGCAATTCCCCCAAGGTGAATTCTTCCGGCAGGAGTCCGAACGCGATATTCGTGTAGGCGAGTTTGGAACGCAAGCGCTCGATCGCGGTTCGGATAATATCTTTGTGATCGTAAGCAAGTTTCGGAAGGTTCGCCACCGAGAACCAGCACACCACGCTCCCCTCTCGTTTGGCTATATCCGTTGTCGGCGTTAGTGCTAGATAGGCCACCGAGACCACGCGACCCCTGGGATCGCGATCCAGAGCGCTGAAAGTATATAACTGCTCGATGTGAGCGAACTTGGCTCCTGCCTTCTCCCACAAGTGACGCTTTGCGGCCTCATCGGCGGTTTCCTTTGGATGAATAAGTCCGCCGGGAACTCCCCAGTGTTCTTTGTAGAAAGGCGGCCGATCCACCTTCATTAAAAGAACTTTCAAGTCTCTCTGGCTCCCGCAAAAAAGCACTGTGTCTGTCGCAATAATCGCGAATTTAAGCTTATGCGGGGGTCGGGGTGCTTTTGCCATATAGTGTATTATATACACATCCTACTCTCCCGCCGGTTTCCTGTCAAGCCTCTGTGGATAAACTAAAAACTGCCCCTATGATTGAGTGAAAGACAACAACGAGCAGATCGAGGCGCTATGCCACGCCGCGACGGCAGTTGCTGTCGCGATGAAGGGCTAAAACCCCCCGCCGGGCCCGGACGGTTCAACTGTCCGGGCCCTCTTTTTTTATTTGCGTCCAATAAATCTAATCAGATGCTCTGTTCCTTTCGCTCGATCCTTATACGTTTCTCCTTTGTTGTCCACAACGATCTCCCAAAAGTCTTTTGTAAAACGACGAATCGTATCAAGATTAAAATATCGTTTTTGTATTCCATCTATTTCGAAAAAATCTTCCTCAATTTTTGTTCCGTCTCCGAATTCAGGATCATTTGTTGAATTCAAAAGCAGGGCTAGAACTCCACCCAGCTTGAGCACTCGGTGAATTTCTTGAACAATACTCTCTGTAGTTTTTTTATCAAAATAGTGAAGTGCCAAGTGAGAGTAAACAACATCAAACATTGCATCACGAAAGGGCAAAGGTTCAGCGATATTTACTTTTTGAATAGATATCTTCTTTTCTAATCCTTGAGATAGTTTGGCACGATTGTGCTCAATACCGCGCTCTGAATAATCTGTCGAAACAACTTTGTACCCTTTTTCAGCGAAAAACCTAGAATCTTGACCATGTCCTGCCCCTAGTTCGAGCAAAGACCCAGTTGCGGGTAAAAACGAAATCACCCATTCTGCAAAAAGCGATGGAATATTTGCCCAGTCAGCGGTAGCGTATTTCTCCAATTTATTGTCCCAATATTGCGATGCTTCCATAGACCTAGAAAACGAAAACGGGGTTAGGAGCGCTTTTTTGGCTGTCCCTCCTGAACAAAATCCGAACTTTTTACCAAACGAATCCCGACGACTGACCGCCTCCGCTTCGCTCCGGCGGAACGCTCCGCCTTCGTTGAAACTTCGGCGGACAGGTCAGGTGCGGCGGTTCGCCAATTGGCGAATCCCCCATACACCCTTACGCCGCGCCCTCGCTTCTGGCATTTCGGCGAAAAAATCCGGCGGCTATCATTTACCTCTCCCAAATCTTATCATCTGGAGCAAAATCAACCTGATATTCAGGTATGTCTAGTGATATGCCGTGTTGTTTTGCTTCCTCGTATTGCTCTTTACTTTTTCGATCTATGTAAAAAACTTTGTTGCGGAAAATAATGTAATGGTGAGTATCATTCTTGAAATCAGCATACCAGGCGTGTTCTGAATCCAATGCTTTGCTAATTGTTTCCGCAACACCCTTTGCTTGATTTTCCGGAATTTCAACAGTGTGCAAAGTCCACTGTTTGATCCAAGGAGTTTTATGCTCTTCGGTAACTTCCTCAACTTTAGTTTCTAAAATTTTGACATCTTTAAGAATGTCTTTGTTTCCCAAACTTTCTTCAATTATTACACCTTGATAATTCATAAATTTAATTTAAGGTATACTCCCAACCTAGCCGCCATGCTTTCTTTTTGCGCCAATCTTCCGCAAACGCTTCTTCCCATGTTTTGCCCTTGAGCAAAACATCCATCGCGAGTTGCGGGGCTTTGTGTGCGACAACTGCAACATGCTTGCCGTCGTAATTCTTTTTTAGGAAATTGAGGAAATCGGCAACGCGGGCTTTCACATCCTCATAACTCTCGCCATCGGGAAATGGCTTCGAGATACATTCTTCCTCCTGCATTGGTTCGACAATGTCCGATAACGCGCCATTGAGTTTTCCGTAGTTGCACTCACGAAGCCGTGCGTCGGGAATGATTTGATAGACGCCCTCCCACGCAAGTTTAACGGAATCATGGGCGCGTTTGAGGTCGGAGCAAAAGACAACATCGAAATTCCTATCTTTGGTTTGCTCCCTCAATTCGATTGACTGCTTGCGCCCAAGTTCGGACAATTTAACATCCTTCCAGCCAGAGGAAATATGCTGTTCGTTGTCAGTAGTTGTTCCGTGTACAAAATATGTGATTTTAACTGCCATAATTAAATTTTACCAGAATTTACTAATGCGGGGGTAATAAAATAAACTTGTTGTGTTGGTGATCCACGCTCTACTTTTATTTCAGAATAAAATTTATCTCCATCTGAATTTTCATATTCAAACCGCACTACAGTCGAGGTTGATGGTCCAATCCTTTTTGTGTCACAAAAATTTATCATCTTTGCAGTACCCGGACTTTTCACTCTTATATAATCTATCGGGCCGTTGAAGTCCCATATCTCAGTAGGAACATCTCGAAACATCCCCATTGTTTCTACAATATTTTTCGCAGTGTCAGTCCCGACATTACGAAGAAATAAACCGGCATTGTCTGGCGTTTCCATTACCAACTTAGGGCTTTTACTTGCTAGATATGCTTTGTACGCGTAACAGGCAGCGACAATAGCAGCAACAGTGGAAACAATTCCAATAGCCAGGTTTATATAATTCATATCTCTATTTTGTCTATTTCTTGGCTGCGGGACTTGGATTCCCTCCTCCGCTGAAGCTTAGGACGGGCGAGCGAACCAAGATACTCCTCACTTTTTCCCAGAACTGCGGGACTTGGATTCGAACCAAGATACTGGGCTTCAAAGGCCCATGTCCTGCCATTAGACGATCCCGCAGTTCTGGGAAAAAATTATTAATGTGACTTCTCAGCCTAGGGCGGACCCGCCCCTGGCGGGAAAGGCCCATGTCCTGCCATTAGACGATCCCGCAAGAACTGTTCTTAATGGTTTAGGATTATACAACAAAAACTTCCCTCAATCCACCTCCTCGTGTTCCCAGCCACGCCCCGCAAAATCATTCTCATATTCTGCAGAATATGAGAATGATTTTCGGCAATGATCATCGTGCGGTTGCATCTACCTTTGTACAGTCTTTATGCCTCGACTGACCTAAAACCCAAAAACTTAGCGTTTTCGGCGTTTGTCTTTTTCAAAATGGCGCTGGAGCTTGCCGACCCAGGATTCAATCTCTTTCTGCCCCTCGCGGCCGGACCAATAGCGCCTGCGCATCTTTACCTGCTTGAACGACCTGGCTAACTCTTTATGAATCAGCTGAACCGGAAGGCGATACTTGGTGTCGCGGATTTCACCGGCCTCGTGGCGCGCCATTTCCAACGCCATATCGTCAGTATGGCTGACATAAATGCCACCATCGCGCTCGCTTTTCAAAATATAAACGTAGTAACGCATACTCTAATTTCCAATCTTGCAATTTTCAGTCAATTTTCAATGACCAATGCTCAAAAACTTTTGAAAATTGAGAATTGGGACATTTATTGAAAATTGGAAATTGATAATTGAAAATTCTGGCTACAGACGGTAAATCACGTCTTTTCTTTCAACCACAACTTCCCACTTATGGGCTTTGGCGTATTTGAAAAGCTTCAGGGATGGATTAAAGGCGATCGGGCGCTCGACGTATTTGAGAAACGCAATGTCGGACTCGGTGTCTCCTACCCCTACCGACCCTTTTAGCGTTAAATTATTTTTCTCGACTGCGCGCTTAAGAATCTCTTCTTTATTTAAGATGATATCTTCGTAAGTGCGGCGGAGCTTTTTCAAGAGATCCCGGGTGTAGCGATAAACCCGCGCACGATGGAACCCTAATACCTTCTCCGCCACCGCCCAAACATCTGCTCGGCGCACGCCTTTCAGATATTTGCGGTAGGCAGCAACGACCTTGCTCACGTATTCATAATAGGAAAATCCTGTTTTAACGCTGCCCTCGCGCGCGATCCACCGATTGTAAGCGTCGCTATAAGTCTTCCTGGCCTCTTTGGGGAATATCCCTTCCTGAATCAGCGCCTCCACAAGCTCAATCAAAAGCGACGACCGAAAGATCGTCCCGTCGATATCAAAAACCGCCACCTCAAGGGGCCTTTTATCCGTCATGCGAGTCCCGTGAATCTCCGACGTAGCGCGAAAGGCGCAATGACACAATCGTGACTGCAAGCGTCACTAGCGCCGCATAGGCGAATTTCGCGAACAAGCCCGACCGGTTAATATCGAAGATTTCGTTAAACAAGGCCTGAACCGCCTCGTTCCAGGCTAATGCCGCCACAAACCCAAACCCCGCCAGCAGATACGTCAGGGTTTTCCCAACAACTTCTTTGCGGATTTTTTTAGCCGTTTCTTCCATGAGACGATCATACCAAACCAATGCCAAATTCCAATTGCGTACAATATAACGCTATAGCAGATTATTGTATTTGAGAATTTTTAAATAACCGCAGGAGCCCAAATAACCCTGACTGAACAATTCCATAGAATTGTTCAGTGGGGTCCAGCACAATCTCAATCAGCCAATCAATCGATCGGCCAGTCGGTCGCGCACACGCCAAACTTGCGGCATGGGGTTTTTAGAGCTTAGTGATTTCGAGTGCGGCGAGTTCCAGCGGGAGCTCCGGAATCGGCGAGCGGCGAAGCGTTTCGGATGTTTCGGTGAGCACGGAAAGAATTCTATTGATATGAGCGGCGTCAGCAACAGAAAGTATTTTCTCCAGCTCCCCTTTTTCTTCCGGCAGGAGTTCATCGGTAACCGCCTCTCCCAATTTGGCATCAAGTTTTGTAAGCGCCGCATTTCTTGCAAATCGTATGGAGGCCTTCAGAAACTGCCCGGCATCATGCCCGCCCTCCATAGCCTTCTCTATAACTGAAAGCGCCGAAACTGCGTCCTTCTCCGCGAGCGCCTTGAAAAATTCCCGCACCGCTTCGCGCCGCGGCAGTCCTAAAGCATCCTCCACCTCGGTCTCCGTAATCTTTTCATCCTCCACCGCCATGATCTGCCCCAGAATACTCTCGGCGTCGCGCAATGAACCTTCGGCCGCCATGGCGACTACGCGGGCAGCGTTTTCTTGGAGCATGGCGCCTTCGGCTTTCGCAATTCTTACCAAGCGCGCGGCAATCGCCGAAATCGCGGGACGGCGAAATTCGAAGTGCTGGGTGCGCGAAATAATTGTGGCGGGCACCTTTTCGATCTCGGTCGTCGCCAGTACAAGCATGACGTGGGACGGCGGCTCTTCGATGATTTTCAATAATGCATTCCACGCCTCCTTCGTCAGCATGTGCACTTCGTCGCGAATCTCATCAATGCCGCGGCTGGAAGCCGCGTCAATTTCATTAAGATCGAGTGCTACGCCATCATTGTAGCGCACGCAAGACTCGCACTTATTGCAGGGAACAACGCCTTTCGTTGCCGCATTGGCACAGTTAGCGGCCTTAGCGATCAACCGAGCAATTGTGGTCTTCCCCACTCCGCGCGGACCGGAAAAAAGATAGGCGTGAGCAAGCTTGCCTTGAGAAATAGCGTTAGAAAGCGCGCGAACAACGGATTCTTGCCCGACAATCTCATCAAACCCCCGAGGACGGTATTTGCGATAGAGAACAAGCTCTCCCATAATGACAACCGCTTAAATTTATTGAAGAGTTTCTGTTCCGGGACGGCGGAAAACAATAAACTTATAACCCAGAAAGTTCCATGTGAACGAGAAAATTACGGCTAATATTTTGGCGACGTTCGCCCACTGCTCGGATGAAAGATTGCCGGGCGGCGCCAGGTATTCGGTGACGCCGCCGACAATCGCGCTGGAAACCACGGCCGCGATAACGCTAACCACCGCAAATTCCATAAACTCCGTGCGGGTCTTTTTGCCGTTGCCCTCAAAGACCCAATTCTTATTCCAAAGATAGCTGTTGGTTACGGCAACGGAGAACGAAACGATGTTGAGCGAGGCCAACGGCAAACCCTTATCGAAGCCGGTCGCGAAAATCAGAATGTTCAAAATCCCGAAATCCACCACCGTGTTAAGAACGCCGATGAGACCAAACTTAGAAACCTGCCAGATTAAAGGAATGCGCCGGCCGACTAAGCTCGTGATTGCCACGCCCACAGCCGAGGCAATCGGCAAAGCGACCAGCAGTAACGCGTAAGGTGACGGAATCTTCTGAAAAAGATCGACGTTTTTTGCTACAGGAATGGCGAAAAGTCCGATTAAAAATCCGACAGCAAGCCCGACAATAAGGTCTCTTTTTCTCATGCTATTGACATTATTTAATAGATACGCTACTTTATAATTCCGCCACAATAAGCTCATTCTAACAGGAAAGGAGGGCACCGCCATGCCCACGGAGAACCCAACTCCAGAGGAGATGCAAGCGCTCCGCGACCGACTGCTCAGAAACCAGAGCATCGCCGCGGAGTTTCGCGACATCGCTGTCCAAGACAACACCCTCCGCTTTTTTCATAAGAGCGGGAAAAGCGTTGTACGGGAGATTAAGAGTGTGGGAGATATGATCTTGTTCGAGTACCCACTCGACAAGAAGAACGTCGCCCGCGTTCAGATCCCGCGAAGTCGTCTCCTCTAGCACCATGCCCTAGGGCGCGCATTAAGCCGCGCGCCCTAGGGCCTTTTTCTTTTTTAAGAACGCAATCTGTTCCATAAAATACTCGCGCACCAGAATGAATTTACCTGCCACATGATTTATCAATACTTCCGGTCTCCTTTTTTCTTTCATTGATTCAAGCAGTTGATCGATTTGGCGAACCGCACTCTCCGCAATCTTTAATGATTCCCTATCGGCATTTGGCAAGAAATCCGTTGGCTTACCCCCGTCGCCTTCCAAGAATTTGTTGTAGGCTTTCCCCCAGACTATCTTATCAACCGGGATCACAAGACGCGGGACTTCAATAGAATCAGTCACTTTACCGCGGTTATCATGAGCGCGCACCAGCGGCTGATCAAGAAATCTTCTAACCTTTCTTTTCATCTTTTCCGGATCACTAGTAGAAGTATAATCCGGCACGAAACGTATGCCGTTATTCGTCTCAATCCAACGATCGACGCCCGTACGCTGGTCATCGAATGTTGAGACAGGAATAATTTCCTTGACGCCGGAGAATTCGCGGATCAGCAATTCATCTATCATCTCCTGCAACTCACTATCGCCAAAGTTCTTCGGATACTCCTTAAGGCGCGGGTGTACCGCCTCCGGCGTTGTTTGATTATTACCGGGAGATATTTCGCTCATAATCTTACTGATGACGCTTGGCAATCTCCGCCTCAACCTCGGCGCGCGGCCTGCCGTATTTCAGGCGCGAGACTTCCTTAATTTTATCGGCGCGCGCCCTGTCCGGCGCATCGGCCGCGCAAGTGCGCATGGAAAAAGGTCTCGAAGTTTTCCCGTTCACCAGCAATTTCACATAGGCGCGGAAGTTATCGAGCGAGAGTAAATCCCGCTTGGTAAATTCCGGAGCGAATTGCGCCTCCATGAATTCGGCGTCCTCCGACCCTATGCGAAACGCTGCCATCGAGCCAGCGTTGCCGAAGACCGCTTTTTTGATTTCTTCCTCCAGCTGGCCAATGAATTGATGCGTCATGGTCATGCTTAAGCGATACTTCCTGGCCTCGGAAAGAATCGTGGCAATTGATCTCGTCGTCACGTTTTGGAACTCATCAATGTAGAGATAAAAGTCCTTCCGCTCTTCTTCGGGGACGTCCGTTCGCGAAAATGAGGCCAGAAGAAGCTTGCTGACAACGATTAAACCAAGAAGCGCGGAGCTCACCTCGCCAAGCCTTCCTTTGGAAAGATTAATCAGAAGAATTTTCTTCTCATCCATCGCTTGGCGGAAATTGATTGAGGAATGTTCCTGCGCGATAATCGGGCGCAGAATGTCGCTTGAAAGAAAGGCGTCAAACTTCGAGGTGACGTAAGGCACCATGTTGGCAAGCGACGCCTCGCCGCCGGCTTTTTCGGCAATCTGCGTCCAGAAAACTTTGACCAGCATATTTTCGCACCGTTCGAGCTTCTGGTCGCGGAAGGCCTTGTCGGCAAACACCCGCCGGATCTCAAAAAGCGTGTTGCCCGAAGTCGGATCGTCCATAACCAGCAGCGCGGCGTTTCTGAAGTACTGCTCGAATTGCGGCCCGCCGGCGATCGACATATTGAAAAGTTTCTCGAAAATCGCCAAAAGCTCGTTGACCAACAGGGTTTTGTGTTCGGG
>Ga0075900_111_pt1 | contig 29927 bp, 26 predicted proteins | sample RifGroA1_FD_68005 | JGI IMG/M metagenome (GOLD analysis project Ga0075900, IMG submission 68005) | Parcubacteria bacterium GW2011_GWA1_51_12
TCGCATTAATGTCATGAAAACTTGCGCCATCTGCAAAAAGGGCTCGCATCTCCAAGGAGTCAGAAAACTCCTCCGCGGCCATTACAACCCAACGACCACTAAGCGCGTCTACCCCAATTTGCAATGGGTGCGTTTGTTAAATTCGAATAGCCGCGTTAAGGCTTGCGCCAAATGCATCAAGGCACTCTCAAAACAAACCAAGTCCTAAACTCTAATTCCTAAATTCTAAACAAATTCAAGACTAAAATTTTCAAACACAAAAGCGTTTAGGATTTAGATATTAGTATTTAGAATTCAGCAGGGAGACGGGCTGTAGTATACCGGCAGTACGCATGCATGGGGTGCATGTAGACCGGGTTCAATTCCCGGCAGCCCGACCACCAACAAAACCGCCGGTCCTATGGCCGGCGGTTTTGTCTTACCCTAAGAGAACTCGAGCCTTGAGTTCTCATATAGAGGGGGGTGGAAGACTTCGCTTATACACAAGTGGGTGGCGTAATGCTTTCTCCCGAAAGCAATTTATTGCCCCCTGGTAGTGACAGTTTGACCGAAGTTCCAAAGATCCCCCTCCGTACAAGCTCTCAAGCGTCGTTCTCCTCTTGCGGAGTGCTGCATAAATAATTTAACTGTTTACGCTTCCATTATAGTACTTTATGGAATTCAGCGTGGAAGGCGTGTGGACAACCTGCGAAGAAAGTGTAGAAAGCCGCCAAATCATCTAGCTCCATATAGGCGCGAAGCCAACTGTTGATACGCGTAAAAGCCCGACGGCTTGACAATCGGGAACATCAGCCAGACAGTATCCGAACCGGCAGGAATTAAAACATCACATCATCCTCCGACCGCTTGTAGGAGTGAATTTGATTTTTCTTAAACCAGAGTCCAAGTTCATTTTTGGCTTCCGCCGGATTGCCCGAAGCATGAATTAAATTGCGCAACGCGCGCTTATTGGCATTAGCCAGCGCTGGTGAATCCACTGAAAAGTCTCCGCGAATCGTCCCCATCTCGGCGAATGCCGGAATTGTCGGACCTACGATTTTTCGCACCATGCGAATGGCATGAACCCCCTCAATCGCAATTTTCACCACCGGCCCTTCGGTCATGAAATCCAAAAGCCAGCCGCGCACCTGTAAACCAATTTTATACGGATCGTCAGCGCCAAATTCTTTTTTGAGGTCTACCGGGATTTTGAATTCCTGATAAGTTTTAAGAGTATTCGCGCCGAGCCCGGTGATCCAGGTCTTATCTTTCGGATAATGCCGGTCCATTTCTTTTCTGGTCGCCCAAATCATCTCGAGTGCTACGATTTTTAGCCCCCGCTGCTCGATCCGGCGGATAACCTCGCCCGTCAGCCCGCGCTTCACGCCGTCGGGTTTTACAATCACAAATGTTTTTTCTTCAGTCAACTTTTTCATACGAAGCCGCTAAAATTAACACTCACCACTCTACCAAAGGCAGAGCTTGCCAGCAATACAGGGCCGCAGCCATTTAAAAAATCCCTCCCGTTGCGTCTTCGCAACGGGAGGATCACCTCCGCGGCCAAATCTCAAAAAAATCTGACCGCCAGAATCTAAACTCCCTCGGCCTCGGCGATTTCGGTCCAGGAACGCAACTAGCCGTCATACCAAACAAGATGATCGGCGCTCTTGCCGGAGGGCGCGGGTGATGGCGCTTCGTCATCCTTCCCGCGATCCAGCACGCTGCTGACAAAATCGTCTCTTCGCACCTGTGCTAATAGATGCGGGCATAACAGTTTCTGATCCTGATATTCCGGGTCGCTCAAGCATTCGCGACACGCTGGCATAAGCGCCTCCGTAGAAGTACGACGTGCACTGCGCCAATACAACGCCCAAGAGTTTTATTCCCGAGGGCTGGGCATCCGCGGTGCCTCGGTAAGAGGCCTTGGACGGATGGGATCATGGTGGCCTCCGTAGCCAGGCCCCCGCCCTCGGAAAACGAAGATCCCCCACCGCGTCGGTGAGGGATCGGCTTTGCGTAATTTAGAGAACTCGCTATGCGTTACGCCCCAACCTCTCACCGGTCATTCGAAGAATGACGCCCAAAAGCCCGAGGATCAGAATCCCGAACTCGAGCGTTGTCAGAATGAGGTTGGATTGCATCGGCATAACTTAAATCTATTTATATCTGAAAGAAGAATCGCCGTCAACCCCGTTAGAAGTCAAAAATTATCCATAGTTTCCAGGAGGACGTAGAGCGAAAGCGGCTAACGCCTTGTCGCTATTGTTGACGCAAGTTCATCTTAAACTTCTAACGGGGTCAAACTTAGCCGTCCACAGAACGCGGTTATATACCTACTTAGCCGTTGCTGTCGTAACGGACCGGCCGTCGCTTGAGATTACGACATCGCCGTCGCGGTCAGTCCGAAATACTTGTTTGCTGAAAGCCGCCAGCCGGTCAAGAATCTCCTGATGCGGATGGCCGTACCGGTTATTGCGCCCCGCCGAAACCACCGAGATCCCCGGCGACACCGCCGCCAAAAATATCTCCGACGAAGAGGTGCGCGACCCGTGATGCCCGACTTTCAACATATTCGCGCGCGGATTGATGCCGCGCCCAAGTATACCTCGTTCGATTTCATCCTCCGCGTCTCCCATCAGCAAGAATTTAGAGGCGCCGAAAGAAACCAGCGCCGTTACGTTCGCATCATGCGGATTTTTAAGCGAGACGGCGCTCATGACGCCGAAAGGCGAAAGAATTTGCACCCGCGCATACCTTCCTATCCCAACCCGCATACCGAGAACAGCAGAATGCGAAACAATGTTGTTTTCTTTTTTGAGTTTTTGCCACTCCGCGTATTCGGCGGTGCCGTAATTCGCGTTGGATTCGATAACCGCGCCGACGCGGTATCGCTTGATAACGTCCACTAAGCCCCCAACGTGATCCGCATGAGGATGCGTGAGAATCACAAGATCAACCGTGCGATCCCAAAAGGGCATAACCGACCCCAGTTTTTGCAAAATCCGCGCATCGCCCCCGCCGTCTATAAGCACCTGGAACCTGTCGGGCGTTTCGATAAATACCGCATCCGCCTGTCCCACGTCAAAAACCGTGAGCGACAAAACGCTCCGATCATTCAGAGAAAAAAGAAGCGACCAAACGCCGAGCGCCGCAATCAAGGAAATCCCCAGCACCGTCCAAAGAATCCGCGGGCGTGATTTATTCGGCATAATTTTTTAAGTTGAGCCCGCTAAAGCGAGCAATAACATAGCGCGCCGTAATCCAGAGGGGCGGGGCGGCAAACACCAAGCTTGCATATTTGGGGAGTATGGCGGCGGCAAAACGAAAATCGGCGAACAACTTAATCACAAAAAATTCGTACCAAACTATGATGTGCAAAGCCCAGCCGGCAACCCAAGCCAGCGGCGCATAAAACATGGCTAAGACTCCCACAATGAAGCCAAGAAGCATGGTTTGCGGTATGACCGGCAGTATCAAGATGTTTGCCAATGGGCCAACGAGCGAAACCGTGCCGAAGTGCCATAAAATCAAGGGATAGACAAAGAGTTCCGCTGAAATAGTGGCAACCAAGAACTCACGGATCTTCCAAGGATTCGGCAGGCGTTCTGTGTAGGGTTCCAAAAGCGGCGGGACAAGAATGATGCCTAAGGTCGCCAAGAATGAAAGCTGGAACGACAGGTCAAAACGCAAAATATAGGGATTCGCGAAGGCCATGAGAACCGCGGCAAAAACCAGCGCGTTTGTGACGTCATAGATCCTGCCGCGCTCACGGGCCACCAGTATCAAGATGCCCATGAAAGCCGCCCGAACCACCGAGGCTCCCCCGCCGACAAGAATCACAAAAAGAACAATCACCGCACTAGCCAGGAAAAACCGTGATCGCTCGGAAAGATGAAAGAGCCCGAAAACCCACGAAACCGCGAGCGCGATCATGGTGATATTAAACCCCGAGAGCGCGATCATATGCGAGGTACTCGTGCGATTAAGTGCTTCGCGAAAGTCATCACTCAATGACGCGCGCTCCCCCAATAAGATCCCCAGCGTAAATCCCGCGTCCGGTTCGGGCAGAGCCAAACCGACGGCCTTTTCAAATCTAACTTTTAGCTCATCGAGTAATCTCAAGAATGAAAAGGGTTGGGGGCGAACCAGCGCCATATCTGGGAAACTCACCACCGCCGCGATGCCGCGGCGCAGAAGCGAGACGCGGTATTCCGGATAATCTTGCGGCAAAGATTCAACGACTCCGGAAACTGTTACGGTTTCGCCGCGGCGAAACTCCGGAAACCGGCGCGCCGTGATTAAGATGCGAAGGTCCTGGCCAGTAATCTCCGGGGTTTTTATAACGTAGCGCGCCACCTGGCCCTTGATATCCGGCGGCTCCATGATTTGGCCGGCGAATGTTCTTTTGAGTCCAAGATGCGGCGCGATGGAATCATCCGGCACTAGCGCCATGCTCATACGAAAAGTCCCTAACGCAAGACTAGCTATCGCGATTCCGATAACTAATGCTGTCCGTCCCCATCTTAAACCAAGCGCGGCCAATACCGCCCCCAACACAAAAGCTGCCCAAACCACCGTCAGCGGAACAGCCACAAATGACGCGGCCAAAACTCCCGCGAGAAACGCGAGAAAAACCAGAAATCCGGCGAGCGAAAGCGGAAGCATTTATAGAAAAACCGCGCTAGATCAGGCGCGGCGAAAGCGCTTGGCTAATTGCGAAATCTGCCTCTGCCAAGTTTTTGTGTCCGTCGTATCAATCGTAGCCGAGAATTTGACGGGCAGTTTTTTCAGTTCCCACCGTCCGCCTTGTTTTGAATTCCACTGATAATGATGCGGCGTGCGGCGCCAGAGTTCGCGAAGCTTAACGACAACGCCGCGCTCGCGCGGCGCGGCGCGCCATGGAGTTGAGGCGCCTACAAAAAACTGGTCCGGCGTGCCCGAAATCATCCGGCCGAAAGCGACATCAGGATCGGTCACGAGTCTGATATATAAAACCCGGGCGCGCGTTTGCCTGGCTAAAATCTCAAGGCGTTGGCGCTTGGCCGAATCCACCGCATCCGAATCAAAAACGACGTTTGCGCCGCTTGCGATCACTCGGCGCGCGATATTCTCGGCAATGGCGCGCACATTTTTATATGAAAGATGGTTCTTCCGCAAAAGAACGCGAATGGCGTCGCCGCTAATGAGAACTCCGCCAATCTCGCGCGCCAATCTACGGGCAACGGTGCTTGTACCCGATCCCACAAGCCCGACCAAAGCCGCAACCATGGGACGCGCCGTGCGGCGCCGCACGATTTTTAACACCTTAAAGTATTCGTCAGCTATATTTAATTCTTTGGCTGTCAGCATAGCGGCACCCTTACCCTACCCCCGAAAACATCAATATTCAATCCCGCGTTTGGCCTTAGCGCCCTCGTTAAAAACGTGCTTGACTTCACGCATCTCGGTCACAATATCGGCGCGCTCGATTAATTCGAGCGGCGCGTCGCGTCCTGTCAGAATCAAATGCTTGTCTTTAGGAAATCTCTCAACAAAATCCGTCACGTCTTCAAGTTTTAAAAGTTGTAACTCGAGGGCATTGTTAATCTCATCCAAAATCATCAAATCCCAATTGTCTGATATAACTTCTTTTTTCGCCAAAGCCAAACCATCTTCGGCAGCTTTTTGATGCTCTTCAATCGGCAGGTTATCCCCCAAAATCCCCACAAACCCTCTGCCTGTTTTAATAATCTCAAAACCAAAAAGTGTGTCTAGGTTATTAGTGTCATTTTGAATTTTGGATTGTAATTTTGATTTTTGATTTTTATTTTGGATTGTAATTTTGATTTTTGATTTTTGATTTTTGATATGAATAAGTCTTCCCCCGACCTCCACGGCCCCTTGATGAATTGGATCATGAGAACGCGCTTGCCTTCGCCAACCGCGCGGAGAGCTTGGCCGAGGGCTGCTGTGGTTTTACCTTTCCCGTTCCCCGTGTTTATGATAATCACACTTTTTATCCCCGCTTAGGCTTACTACATTTCTTTCCAACAACATCCTTACATTCTCAAGTTTGTAAGTATGTGGTTATCGCCCGTGATGGCCTTTATATATTATTATCTAACCCACGGAGACACTTTCTTCAAAACTTGATCAAACCCCGGCAATAATTTTAATTTCTTCGCTTCGCCAAGTTTAATCCATCTGTAATTTTTCGCTTCCCAGTCAAGTTTAATTTTATCTGTCGCAACCTCGATCAGCACGGGATGGACAATCCATGTCTTTTTGTACTTCGGCGCATCTTGATGAAATATCCCGCACAATCGAATCTTTTTAACCATACTTGCTGGTATCCCCAACTCTTCTCGAATCTCCTCCTCAACCTTCTCTGGGAAACTTTTCTCGTCATCCAGAAACCCGGAAATGCCGTTCCAATAGCCGGGGTAGAAATTTAATGCTTTGCTTCTCTGCACTACCAGAATTTTATCGCGGTATTTAACGACATAGTTCATCACCGGCGCCCAGCGCGCGTTGGTGTAATCAATTTGCCCCGGTTTTAGCTTGAATTTCATTTTTTTCATTATTCTAATGCCATGACACTTTTTATATTTCTTGCCGTAACCTCACGGATTTTTTAAAGGCCCGATCCCGATCCGCCTCCGCCAGTTGGCGGATGGCGGACGGAATCGGGCCCCTCCCAAGCCCGCCTAAGTTTTCGAACACCGCGCTTCGAAAATTTAGGCGGGCAAGCTCTCGCTCAAGTGAAAATTTTTCTTCGCGCCTCCATTTTGATTGCCCTTCGGGCTTAAACGATCCCACCGCCAGCCCGACGAAGAAAAATTCCCACTTTTCACTCGTAACCCCCCCTACTTGATCAAAGCGCAATGCGTTACCTCTAGAAAATATTTTAGCGAATATCGCTTTTCTGAAAACCTATCTACTGCCTGCCTGTCGGCAGACAGGGCAGGCAAGCGCTTTATAGACAACTAGCCATAGCCCCCGAGCCGAAGAACCTCTTTTCAAAACGCTCGACCGACGCAGTGACCATGGTTTCGCCGTTAGGCGAATCGCAAGGAGGTCGGCGAGCCTGATTTTCTCGGTGGGAAAATCAAGCGTTTTGGAAAAAACGGTTCGAGGCTAGACGCACCCGCCCGATGACTGCCCGCACTGGAGGCACGTCTTGCAGCTGCCGGTTTGCACCATCATCCCGCCGCACATACGGCAGACCGTATCGGCAAAAACCATTTTAGTTTGCGGCGCTCTCGAAGCCGGCTCGGTTTCGATTGTTGCGGCTTGGATAACCGGCGGGCTCACCGCGTGCGCCACCCCCTCCGCGTCGTAATCCGCGATCCCCAATTCAAAAAGGTCGCCATTCTCCAAAAATCTCTTCGCCAGGTAGCGAAAAATATAGTCGGTGATTGAATAAGCAATCGGAATATCGGGGTTTTCCGTAACCCCCGCCGGCTCATACCGCCCGTAGATATACTTCGAAGCCAGTACCTTTAACGGCACCCCGTACTGCAGCGCGATCGAAACGCTGATGGCGAACGAACCTAAAAGACCCTGCAGTGTGGATCCGTGTTTTGATAGAGTAATAAAAATTTCCGCCAGCGTCCCGTCGCTGAAAGTCGAGTAGGTAAAGTAACCCTCATGCCCGGCAATCGAGAACTTATGCGTTTCGGAGGAGCGCGTCGGCGGCAAGCGGCGCTTGGTGGGCGAAAGCGGCAATCTTTGTTCTTTTGCGACGCTCCCCCCCTTGCCGGAAGAGGACATCAAGGGCTGGGCCGCCTTTGATCCGTCGCGGTAAATCGCGAAGGCCTTGATCCCAACCTTCCAGGCTGTCATATAGGAGTCCATAATCTCCTGCGGCGTAGTTTCATGCGGCATATTGAAGGTCTTGGAAATGGCGCCGGAAATAAACGGCTGGGCCGCGGCCACGATCCTGATATGCCCCTGCCACGAAATCGAACGCTTGCCGTTGGCCGGTGCTACGGCGCAGTCAAAAACCGGCAGGTGCTCGTCTTTTAAATTCGGCGCGCCTTCAATAGTGCCTTTTTCCTGGATGTATTCGATTATCTGATTAACCTCATCGGCGGAATAGCCGAGCGTCGCAAGGGCTCGCGGCACAACTTGGTTCACAATCTTCATGTAGCCGCCGCCGACCAGCTGCTTCATAGCGATATGCGCGAATACCGGCTCAATTCCCGTGGAATCGCAATCCATCATAAAAGCAATCGTTCCAGTGGGCGCGATAACCGTTACTTGGGAATTGCGCACCCCGTATTGTTCCCCAAGCGCCACCGCCTCATCCCAAACGGTCCTTGCCGCTGCTGCAAGCGCCCGATCGGCGACATACTCCCCTCTGATTTCAGACACTTTGGCACGATGCTTTAAAAGCACCCGAAGCATCGGCTCTTTGTTTATCTCATACTCGGGAAACGCTCCCACGCGGGAGGCCAAGACCGCCGACTGGCGATAGCTCTCACCTGTAAGGAGCGCGGTGATGGCGCCGGTCCAGGCGGCCGCCGCGGGAGAGTCATAGGGCAATCCGATGGAAAGAAGCATGGCTCCCAAGTTGGCATAGCCCAAGCCCAGCTCGCGGAACTTGTGGGCGTTTTCGCCGATTTTTTTTGTGGGGTAGGAGGAGCCATCAACTAGAATCTCTTGAGCCGTAATCATAATGCGCACCGCGTGCCTGAAAGCACCGACATCGAAAGTGCTGTCGTCCTTGAGAAACTTCATCAAATTGATGGAGGCCAAATTGCAGGCCGAGTTATCGAGATGCATATACTCGCTGCATGGATTCGAGGCGTTAATGCGCCCCGTATTGGCGGCGGTATTCCAATCGTTGATGGTAGTATCGAACTGGATCCCCGGGTCACCCGACTCCCAGGCCGCCTCGGCAATCTGGTGCATGAGGTCGCGCGCCTTATAGGTGTCGGCCACCTCGCCGGTGGTAACGTATCTGGTGAACCAATCGCCGTCTGATTCCACCGCCCGCATGAATTCATCGCCCACCCGAATAGAGTTGTTGGCGTTCTGATACTGGATCGAATTCCACGCCTCATTATTCAAATCGGCCATGTTGTACCCCGCCGCCATCAAGGCCCGGATCTTTTTCTCCTCCTCCGCTTTGCATTTAATGAACTCCACCGCGTCCGGATGATCAATATTCATCACTACCATCTTGGCGGCGCGCCGCGTGGTGCCGCCCGACTTAATCATGGAAGCGACCGAATCCGCCCCGCGCATGAAAGCCAGGGGACCGGAAGAGGCGCCGCCGCCGGAGAGCGACTCGCGCGAGGAACGAAGCGGCGAGACATTGACTCCCGCGCCGGAGCCATACTTGAAAATCATCCCCTCGTTCCGAATCCACTCTAAAATTGACTCCATCGAATCCTCTACGTTTAAGATAAAGCAGGCGGAGCATTGGGGGTGCTCCTTCACGCCGACGTTAAACCAGACCGGGCTGTTAAACGAAGCCTGTTGGAACAGAAGAATGTGGCGCAACTCATCGGCAAACGTTTCCGCTTCCCGTCTATTCTTAAGATGCCCGAACTTCTCACCCCAAGTCTGGATCACGCCTACCACCCGATCGATCATCTGGCGCAGAGAGTTTTCGCGGACCGGCGTCCCTACTTTACCGCGGAAGTATTTGGTCGAAACAATCTGAACCGCGTTTTGCGACCAGAATTCGGGAAATTCCAGATTGTCGAGCTCGATGGCCGACCCGTCAAGATGCCTCATCTTGACAGAACGTCTAACCCATTTCACCGTATCGTAAACCGGCGTCTTGCCGCTAGTAAAATAGCGCTTAATTTGGGCATCGGGAGCCCTCACCGAACGCTCCTCGGCGGTTTTTAATTTTGCTTCTGCCATATGTTAGGGTAAGGCGAGTGGGCAGCGGTTCGAACGCACCGACTTCTGTCTTTGTAAGCTAAGATCCGTAGACAGATTTTTCTGGGGTTGAGGACTTCGAGAGTCTCTGGAGACAAAAAAACACCAACGAGGGAGACGCAACTTGTTAAAACCCGCGAGCGCTTGGTGCCTGGCCGAAATTCCCGATTGCATCCTCCGTTCCCCGGCTCGAAAATGCAACGAACACTTTGCCTGCTGTTTGTGAATGATAAAAAAGTATATGTATGATACTCCCCGCTCTACGCCCCGCAACGCCGTGTTATCCACAGCGGCCAATTTTCACAAAATCATACAAGTATGAATTTAGTTTTTAACTGTTCTAAAAACTGATAGCCCCCGGAACGAAGATGGCGTTTTAAAAACGCTCGCGCGACGAGTCGGCATGGTCTCCGCCCACGGCGGAGCGACGAGGAGCGCGGCGAATCAAAAACCCTCGCTGGAGGGTTTTTGATGTTTTTTAAAACGTCATCGAGAGACTATTTTTTGCGTCGTAAAAACGCCGGCACCGCGTCCCACTCGTCCTGCTTCTCCTCCGAAGACACCGAGACCTCGCGCTTGATAACCTCCTCGGCGAAAACCGACATCCTTTTGACCTCGGGCCGCTCCTCTTTCCTCGTTTCGTGCGGGAAGCCCGTTGCAATCACGGTCACTTTTACCTCGCCCTTCTTTAATCGCTCGTCATGCACCGCCCCAAAGATGATCTTGGCTTCTTTATCGACATTCTCCGTGATGACCTTGGCGGCTTCATTTATCTCCCACATCGTCAAATCCTGCCCACCGGAAATATTGAATAACACCCCTCTGGCTCCGTCAATGGCAATGTCCAAAAGCGGCGAATTAATGGCATTTTTTGCCGCCTCCATAGCGCGTTCCTCGCCCGCGGCCACGCCCACCCCCATAAGGGCCGACCCCGCGTCTTGGAGAATCGCTCTGACATCCGCGAAGTCCACGTTCACGATCCCCGGCAGAGTTATAAGGTCGGAAATCGCCTGCACCGCTTGGCGCAGGACCTCGTCGCACATATCAAAAGCTGACGTCAGCGAGGTTTCGCGAGTAATGATCTTCAACAGATTGTCATTGGGAATCTTGATTAAGGCATCCACCCGCTCTTTCAGTTGCGCGATGCCCTCTTCCGCAATCCGCATGCGCTGGGTGCCCTCAAAGGTAAAGGGGGTGGTGACAACCGCAATGGTGAGAGACCCGGCATTCTTGGCAACCTCCGCCACAATGGGTGCTGCGCCCGTATTCGTCCCGCCGCCCATGCCGCCGACGATAAAGACCATATCCGCTCCTTTCAACGCCTCATGAATTTCGTCGCGATTTTCCTCCGCGGCCTGACGCCCGATATGCGCGTTCATGCCGGCGCCGAGACCCTTCGTTAAATTTTTACCGATGTGAATTTTTTTGTTGGCCCGGGCGTGATGCAAATCCTGCGCGTCGCAGTTGATAGCGATAAAATCAACGCCGTGAATTTTGTGTTCCACCATGCGCGTGACGGCGTGATTCCCCGACCCGCCCGGTCCTACGACCTTGATCCTGGCGCTTGATTCCAAATCTGGTTTTGCTTGTGGCATATTTTGAGAAAATAAAATGCCCTTCACAGAATTCCAAATTTATGTTCCTATTTGGAACCCCGCAAGGAGCAAGAGTAAGTTTCTAAAGATACCCTACGTTAGCACGACTGGCTTTTTCTTGGCAAGGGCGCTCGCTAGGCATTTTTTCTTCACGCCTCCATTTTTAAACGCTCGCCTGCGGCGAGCATCAAAGAATCCCACCGCCAGCCCGATGAAGAAAAAATGCCTAGCTTCGCTTGAGGAGTTTTTAAGGGAAAAAGAGGCTGTAAATCTTCTGAAGCCAAGCCGGCGTTTTTGACTCATGGGTGTCCGGAATCAAAGACATCTCGCCGGACTCGCGAAGTTTCCCCCAAAGCACAAGCCCCGCGGCGGTAGCCAGAGTCTGGCGATCGCGTTCGTGAATCTCGTCGGCAAAAACCTGCAAATCGCCGAGAGCCGCGGGCAGGCGCAGTTCTCTTTTGGCAAGCTCAACCACGCCGGGGATTCGCGCGCCGCCGCCGATAAGAATTACGCCCGCCGGCAAAAGCTGGGTGCGATTGATTTTCTTGAGCTCTTTTTTTATCAATTCAAAAATGTCGGTAAACCTGGCCTCGATAATTTCGGCAATCTCTCGCCGCGGCACAATGGTTTCGTCATCGGAGGAGAACTCACTCATTTTTATCATTTCTTTTTTCCCGATTTCATCCGGCAGGGCGTGCCCGTATTTCAACTTAATCATCTCGGCTACATCAACGGCTGTCCGCAAGACAATCGCGATGTCGTTGGTAATATGCGAAGCGCCGTAAGGAAATCCGCCGGCATGCGCGAGACGCCCTTCTTCAAAAACGGCGAAATTCGTCGTGCCGCCACCGATGTCAACTAAAAGCGCCCCCAGTTCTTTTTGCCGCTTGGTTAAGACGGCCTCGGCCGCCGCCAAGGGAGAAAATACGCACTCGCGAATAGACGACCCGGCCCCCATGACGCACTTGGTCAGATTTTTAACCGAAGAAACAGACACGTCCACAATCAGGGCATCAACCTCGAGCCGCACGCCGTTCATGCCGACCGGATCCTTGATGCCGCCTTCGTTGTCCACCCGAAATTCCCGCGGAACAATATGCACAATCTCGCGATTTGGATTTTTGGGTATAAAAGTTTCGGCCGCATGCACCACGCGCTGGATATCCTCCTCGGAAATTTCGCCGTCGGCACGGGAAACCGCCACCACTCCGCGCGAGGCGCTGATAGAAAGATGCGGCCCGCCGCCTCGGCTAGAGCCTCCTCGAGCGACGCGCGAATCGAGTTCGTGGCCTCAAGAAGATCAATCGCCACGCCGCGGCGGATCCCCGCAGCAGGCGCAATCCCAATGCCTAAAACCCGAGGCGTTCCTTCGGAAGGAAACTCGGCAACAATCGTGTGAACCATTGAGGTCCCCACATCCAATCCTAAAATTATCCTCCGCGCCATATAAAAGTCGAATGAGCCGCCACGGGCCCGACTACGCTCACCTCATCGAGTTCATCGAGACTGAGGCCTCTCAGAACCGAAGGCCTGAAGACTTTTCTAGAGTCTGAACGACATGGTGAGTGATAATCGAACCACTAGCTATGAAAACGCCGCAAAACCTGATGCTCCAACGCTTCCATCCTCGCGTGCTCGCGCGCGCCTCGCTCGTGATCGCACCCCAATAGGTGGAGAATACCATGTAGCATCATCCAAAAAAACTGTGCATAAAATTCGCTTCCGATTCGGCGCGCTTCTTTATGAATCACCGCGGGGCAAACTACAATATCGCCAAGTTGAACGTCGGGCGAGGGATCGGCGCGGAGTTCGGCCAATGTTTTGTAAACAGGGAATGACAGAACATTCGCAGGCTTTGACTTCTTGCGGAATTTCCGATTAAGCGCCAGACTCCTTTGGCGCTTGACGATCGCCACTGCAAACGCGATCTCACGCTTCCTCTTTAAGAAACTAAATTCGCGCTTTTGGATAAGGCCTTGAAAAATCCGCCGGCAAAAAAGACGGGCGCGTCGCTGCGTCCGTGGGTTCTTCATATCGTCAATGACAACTATGGAAAGTTTCATGGCTCTAGCCCTCCAGCGCCCGCTTAACCGCCGCCGATACGCGATCCCCTGAAGCCGCGCCGCCCAGTTTTTTCATTACAAGCCCCATCACGCGCCCGAATTGTTTAGGATCGGCCCCCACTTCCGCAATCGCGGATTTCACCGCCTCCTCCACGGCAACGTCGTCAGCCTCGGCCGGCAAATATGCCCCTAGTATCTCGGCCTCTTTAAGCTCCTTTTCGGCCATCTCTTGGCGGCCGCCCTTATTAAATTCTTTGGCGGCTTCTTTTCTCCGCTTCACCTCTGTTTTCAAAACAGAAAATATTTCTTCATCGGTCAAAGTCGCATCCGCCTCTGCCCCGCCGGCCTTAACCAAAATAGCGCGTTTTTCAAGCGCTTTATTATGCAGGGCTGATTGCGCCATGCGGAGTGTCGAGACTCGCAGGGCATCGCCCGATTTCATGGCTGCTTTCAAATCTGCTTGGATTTTTTCGCCTACCATTGTTCTTATTTTGCGCTAAAAATCAGAGGCCAGCAACTTCAGCTGGCCTCCTGCAATTCATGAGACACAAGCCGATCGTTATGATAGCTGATCGTGCCCTGGAACTTCTTGCCCGCCAGGAGCATGGGCAGCCATAGCGCATCGCCTTCCCACATCTGGTCGTAAGGGATGGCATTCGCCAAGAACCACTCCGGGCGCATTTCCTCGGTCTCGCGAGGTTCGCCGAGAATGCCCGAGGCGCGGAAGATATGAACCTCGGCTTTCTTATGCTCCGGCTCCAGCGTGAAAAGAATCTCTCCCATTTTCTGCGGCGACACGGGTTCAACTCCAGCTTCTTCGAGAACTTCTCGCTTCAGAGCTTCTTCGACTAGCTCCTCCTTATGTATCTTCCCGCCGTATCCATTCCACCGTCCCTTGCCCCATCCGCGCTTCTTCATACCAAGAAGCACGCCACGCCGCTCGTCAAGAATGATAAGTAGCGTATACCGCTTAGTCTCAAACATATAAAGAACCCCCCCTTATCTGCGCCGGCCCTTTTTCTCTTCTATCTTTTTCCCAAGCTTCTCAAGGCGCATGAACTCGCGCGTGCGCGAAATCCTACGTAGGGCCGACGCGCGCTTTTTGTTTTTTGTCGGAGGCTTGGCGTAAAAACGGGTGCGGCGGGGATCCTTCAAAAAAAGCGATCCGAATGATTCTCTGTCTTTTCGTCTGACTTCCATCATAGTTTCAAATGCAAAGTTATGAAATTATCGCCGGAGGCGTACCGCAATTTTCCATTTTGATTTTGACATTTTGTATTTTAAACGTGTAGCGGCGCATCGTTATCGGGCTTACCGTTCCAGCCGCCCAACAAGTGAAGATGCAGATGATCTACAATCTGGCCGCCCCCGCGCCCAACATTGAATACCAACTTGTATCCGGCCAAATTTAGATCTTTGGCAACCCGTTTGGCGATATAGATCATATGCGCGATCAGAGTCGAGTGGTTTTCTTCCAAATCTGCGATGGATTCCACGTGCTCTTTGGGAACCACCAAAACATGCACGGGGGCCTTGGGGCGGATATCCTTGAATACTATGGCTTTTTCATCCTCAAAGATCGTGTCCGATGGTACACTACCTGCTGCAATTTTGCAAAAGATACAGTCAGACATACACAATTTCAAATTTCAAAGCTAAAATATCAAACCGAACCGTTTAGAACTCTTGATTTTATAATTGATTTGAAATTTGGCATTTGGATTTTGGATTTTGAACTTATTTCTTAAGTTTCCTCTTCAACAACTCAATCAATTTGTCCTGCGGCACGACCTCCTGCATACCGGAGTCCATTTCCCGCACCATTACCGTCCCGTCAATCGCCTCCTTCTGGCCGATAATGAGCCCGACCTCGGCCGCGATCTTAGCGGAAATATGAAGCTGGGATTTGATGGAATCTTTACCCAGCGATTCATAAACCGAGATGCCCGCTTTTCGCAGCTCTTCCATTAACGAAAGACTTTTGCGTTTAGCCAAATCTCCCAGCTGAATCAGAATCACGCGGGGCTTCGGCGGCGGCGGTATGCGCACCCCGCGCTCGCGAATCACTTGCATCACCCGCTCGATTCCGATCGTGCCGCCGACGGCCGCCGTACGCGGTCCGCCCAGGGCCTCGATCAAATTGTCGTACCTCCCGCCCGAACCGATCGCCAGCACCTCGGAATCTTTTTTCGGCTCGGCGGCATTGGGATCCTCGGCCACAAACACCTCAAAAACCGTCCGCGTGTAATAATCAACTCCTTTTACCAGGTATGGATTCAGAATATAGGGGATATTCGACTCGTCAAGAAACTCCAGAATGGATTTGAAGTGATTTTTGCACGGTTCGCACAAGTGATCGACAATGTTCGGCGCGTGCTCTTTCAGGATGGCGCACTTCTCATCGCGGCACTCAAGCACCTTCAAGGGATTATCCTTCATCCGGAAACGGCAGCTGCGGCAGACCTTGGCTATTTTGGGGCGATAGTAGCTTGCAATCTGCGCGCGGATTGCCGAGCGACATTCGCGGCATCCCAAGCTATTCACATGAATAAAAATATCCTTGATGCCGATCTCGGCCAGCGCCACAAAAAGTACCTGCATTATCGTAGCATCCCCCACGCCAGACTCCTCGCCTAGAAGTTCGATGCCCCACTGATGGAACTCGCGGTACCACCCGCGATCCAAAGCATCGTGCCTAAACATCGCGCCGAGATACGACAGCTTCACCGGCTGCGGGAGACTGGCGAAATTATTTTGGATGTAGCTGCGCGCGGCAGAAACCCGCCCATCGGGGCGCAGCGCCAAAGACTCCCCCTCTTTGGTTTTCAAAAGATAAAGCTGTTTCTTGGCAAGGTCGCTTCCTTTGCCGAGCCCCGCAAGAAACATCGCGGGGTCTTCAATGTGAGGCAGTTCAATTTCTTCAAACCCGTAAAACTGCCCGACACCCCGCGCCACCGAAACGATACGGTCCCAAAGCCTGACATCGTCCCCGAATAAATCACGCGTGCCGCCCAATGCCTTGAACGCTTTCGGTTTCTCGCGTATCGCCATAAATTAAATAAAGTCTAAAAATTAATAAGCCGGCACCGCGGCAAAACCGGCGGTTCTCGCGGGCCAAACCCGGAGAAGCACCCGACCCGTAATGTTTTTGCGGGGGAGCACCCCGAAACGGCGCGAATCCAGGCTGTAAGTGCGGTTATCCCCCAAAACAAAATACTCATCCAGCCCCAGCGCCTGGGTTATCCTGCCCGATGTCTCCAACCCGTCCTCAAGATAGCGTTCTTCCAGCTGCCGCGACCCTGAAGCTTCTCCGCTATCCACCAACACCTTTCCATCCTCGATCATAACGGTTTCACCCGGCAGGCCGATTACGCGCTTAATAAAATACTCCGAAGGGTCGAGCGGGAAACGAAACACCACCACCTCGCCCCTCGCCGGCTCGCGAAAATAGTATGAGAGTTCGTCAATGACCAGATAATCGCGCTCCTCGTAAGCCGGCTCCATTGAGGCCCCCTTCACAATAAACGGCTGGGCTATGAAATATCGCACCGGAATGACAATCGCAAGGGCTACAAGGAGAATCCTTAAGAACTCCCATGCTTCGCGGATCACTCGATTGGTAAGCGGCGGGCGAGACGGGTCAATAGGCCTTTTTGATTCATCCATGAGATAATTTCTGCAAAAGATAACCTATCTTAACAGAAAAATTCTCCGATTTCAACCCCCGTTAGAGGTTTTGGGGATAGTCTCCTCCAATCCTTTTTCTCCTTCTTCTTTTCGCCGGCTTTACGCTTTCGGCATTTGGCCTTAGTCTTTACCTAATGATTCTACTCATCGGTCTGGGCAACCCCGGCAAGGAATATGAAGACACGCGCCACAATATGGGGCGTGATATTATCTTAGCTTTCGCCAAGAAGCATGATTTTTCGCAAAAAGCCGAGGGTCAAAAGCTAAAAGCGCTGGTTTTCGAAGGCAAACTCGGCAAGGAAAAATATGTTATAGCGGCGCCCGAAACTTTTATGAACAGATCCGGCGAGGCGGCAAAAAAGGCCCAGCTGACCTACAAACCTAAACTCGACCGATTATTCGTAATTCATGATGACGCTGATATTGAACTCGGTAGAACCAAACTGTCATTCAACCGCGATTCGGCCGGGCATAAGGGCGTTGAGTCCGTCATGCGTGCGCTTGGCACCAAAAAGTTCTGGAGGTTTCGCATCGGCATCGGCGCGCCCCAGCCGAAAGGTTTATCGCTTCGCGGCGAACGCAAATGGGGTCAGTGGAGCACGGTGAAAAACAGAAAAAAGAAAGCAAAACATATTTCAGCCGAAAATCTGGTGCTTAAAAAATTCTCCCCCGCGGAAGAATCGCTGATAAAAAAAGTTAAAGTGAAAACTGTGGGCGCCCTGGGGGAACTCGCCAACGACCCGCCCGAGAAGGTGATGAATTACTATAATAAATAAGAAGCCTCGCTTCCGCCACCTCTCGTGAGAGACCACTGGTCTACGGATCTACAACCTCACTACAAGCAGAAATATAAAATTGCGAGCCTTTGGTCTGAAACTCACAATTTAGAAACGCTTGTCCTGAGCAAGTCAAAAGATAGTCTAACCGATAAGTGACGGAAGCGAGGCCGCATTTGCCTTAGCGCAAATACGAGTGGTAGAGTACCAGCGGTCGTATTGATTAGGCAAGATTGACCCCGTTAGAGAATTAAGGTAAAAAAATAGCACGCCCCAGAACTCAAATCCGAGACTTAGGCTTTTCCCTAAAAGTGTCTCACGTTGATTCTCTAACGGGGTTGACGTTTTGGGTAGAAATGCGGCGAAAGAAAATTTAATCCTGATCGCCGCCGTCACCCCCACATTTCTCGAACGGGGGGCTTTGTGGTTTGCCGAAAACGAAGACAAGATCAGGCGCGCCATAAAGACCCAACCGTGGTGGCAAGATCATGTTCTATTTATAGAAGCCGGCGCGCCCAAAAAGATTTCCGAGATCCTACGCAAGTTGGGGGAGCTCGGCTATCAAAAAACCCAGCGCATAATTTCTCCCGGCGAATTCAGTCAGCTCGGCGACACTATCCGCGTCTCTCCCATAAACCGTGAAGGCGTTATTCGAATTGAATTTCGGGGAAACACGATTGAAGAGATCGCCGCGGAACCCCTGGCGGCGCTCGATAAAAAACCGAAACCGCCCAAGCGCGAATTGGTTTTTCGCGAGGGCGAGTATGTGGTCCATATCGATCATGGTATTGGAATCTATCGAGGCCTTGCAACGCGAGGTCAAGCTCTAAATCCAAAATCCGAAATCCTAAATAAATCAGAAATCCAAAATCCAAACACTAAAACCGGTTTAGAGGTTGGTACTTCGGATTTAGAATTTCACGTAATCGAATATGCCACCCCGCGCGCTGGTGCTGCGCCCGACCGGCTCTTGGTTCCAAGACCCCAAACCAAAAGACTTTCTTTATATATCGGATTCGAGCATCCGACAATCCATCGCCTCGGGGGACAACTTTGGCCGGCAACGAAAAGAAAAATTAAAGAATCCGCCGAGGCCTTCGCTAGAGAACTTCTTGAAATTTACGCCAAGCGCGAGGGCCGAGAACGTCCGCCAATGCTGGGAGATCCTGTTATGGAATATATGTTTGCCGACGCTTTTGCCTTTATCGAAACTCCCGCTCAAACCCAAGCCATCGAAGAAATCTCAAAAGACCTCGAAAAACCGACGCCGATGGACAGGGTGTTAGCAGGTGACGTAGGGTTCGGCAAAACTGAGATTGCCATGCGTGCCGCCTGGCGCGCTGTTTTGTCGGGTAAGCAAGTTGCAATGCTTGCACCAACCACGATTCTTGTCGAACAGCACCGCCAAACATTTGCCGAACGCTTTAAAAATTTCCCCATAAGAATCTCCTCGCTCTCGCGGCTCACGCCGCCGGGCGACGAAAGACAAACGCGAAAAGATCTGGCCGACGGGGAAATTGACATCATTATCGGCACGCACCGCCTGCTTTCCAAAGACATCAAAATCCCGAAACTCGGGCTTTTGATTATTGATGAGGAGCAGAGATTCGGCGTGCGGCACAAGGAGCATTTCAAAAAACTTAGAAGCGAGCTTGATATTCTTTCGTTATCGGCCACACCGATCCCCCGCACCCTATCGTTCACGATGGCGAAGCTCCGGGGAATTTCGCAAGTCAATGACCCGCCGCCGGAGCGCATCGCGATAAAAAACTTCATCTTGCCTTATAGCGACGAGATTTCTGCCAGCGCCATTCGCGCGGAACTTAAGCGCGGCGGACAGGCGTATGTTTTGCATAACCGCGTAGAAACTATTTCCGAGGCGGCGCGAAAGCTCCAAGAACTGATTCCTGAAGCGAAAATCGGAATAATCCATGGCCGGATGGATGAAAAAACGCTTTTGCGAGAGCTCACGCGCTTTCGCGAAGAAGCCACCAATGTGCTGGTTGCAACCACCATCATCGAAAACGGCATCGACTTGGCGAATGTAAACACTCTCATTGTTGAGAACGCGACGAGACTGGGCCTCTCCCAGGCCTATCAAATTCGCGGAAGGATTGGCCGGGGCGAGCGACAGGCCTTCGCCTACTTTTTATATCCGGCAAAGCACCTAACCGATCTTGCGCGCGAGCGGTTGGAAACGCTTGAGGCCTTTGAAGCGCTCGGGTCTGGGTACGAGATAGCTCTACGCGATTTAGAGATGAGGGGCGCCGGATCAATCCTGGGGCGCGACCAATCCGGCGCGGTACAAAAAGGCGGACTCAATTTATATTGCCAGCTCCTTTCGGACGCATTGGAAACTTTACGCGCCGCTTAACTTAAATTTTTATACTAAACGGTCTTATTCTCATGTTCTTAAGAACATGAGAATAAGGGCGCGTTCCCTCAGCGCTCCGCGGCTACAATCTGCTCCAGTATGCCGCTTTGTGCGTGATTGTCTGCAAGGAAGGAATACACATATTACACACTATCCCTCGGTTTCGGCTCGGAACAAGTGATGAATCCTGTGAGGCGGGGAAGCAACCCGGCCATGGAGTTGTATATACTTGTGGTGAGCTCGTCGAACCATAGTGTGTAATATGTGTATTCTGGTTCTCCGACAAAAATCAATCAAAGCATTGACGAGATAAGCGGGATAAGATAGGAATACGGCAACGATTTAGGCGGGTCTTCGACAACTTCATAGAAAGGAGTAACTGCCATGCAGTCCAAAGACCGGCTGATTGTCGCACTCGACGTACCGAACCTCGAAAAGGCCAAGTCGCTAGTTGACCAACTCGCCCCGCATGTCGGCATCTTCAAGATCGGCAGCGAGCTCTACACCGCCGAGGGGCCCGCCGCAATTCAGGAAGTCCAGGAAAGAGGCGGCAAGGTTTTCCTCGATCTCAAGTTCCTCGACATCCCGAATACCGTCGAGGGAGCCGCGCGATCCGCCGCGATGCACGGAGTCCGCATGTTTAACGTCCACGCCAGCGGCGGACTGCTTATGCTTGAGAAAGCGCGGGCAGGCAGGGACGCGGGAGTAAACGAGGCAAGATTGGATTTCGTGCCCCGCATTCTGGCTGTTACGGTTCTCACAAGCTTGGCCAAGGCAGATCTTGATCGCGAAGGCAACATGGTGCCGATTCGCCGGCTCGTGCTTCAGCGCGCCATCCTTGCGCGCGAGGCGAAGCTTGACGGCGTTATCGCCTCGCCTCTCGAGGTCGCCGAGGTGCGCGACCATCTGGGACCATTTTTCCTCATCGTGACGCCCGGCGTGCGATTCCCCGATTCTGACAGCCATGATCAGGTGCGCATCGCAACGCCCTACGCCGCCATCAAGTCGGGAGCGGACTTCATCGTGATGGGGCGCCCCATCACGGCAGCGGCAAGCCCGGTTGAGGCCGCCAAGCGCGCCGTTCGCGAAATCGAGCGCGGCCTCGCGGCCAGCGAAAGGAGCTAACGATGCCGACCGTCATTCACGGACCGCTATCTGATGATGATGCGCTAGCGCTCTACAAAGAGTGCGATGCCGTCTGGTTCTTCGACTACCGGAGAGGCGTTCCCGGCGCGCCGCACGCGGTGCTGACGAGCGGTCTCCACTCCGACGGCTATGTGGACTCACAGAAGGTTTACTCGAAAACCTGGATCTCCAGGATCCTGATCGCTGAACTTGTACGCCGTCTTTACCGCCGGAATTCGCTGCTCGAGCACGTGGACATGGTCGTGAGCTCCTCGGACAGCGCCATCCACTTCGGCTACGAACTGGCACGCCAGTTGGGTACCGAAGCTCGGTTCGTCGTGAAGAACACGGCCTTCGAGACCGACAGGACGGCCCCGCGCTTCATCTGCAAGTTCCAAATCCCCGAGGGCTGTAATGTCCTGCGGGCCGAGGAGTTGATCACAACCTTCGAGACAACGGGAGCCGTGCGTACGGCGGTAGAGCTCGCAAACCCCCACGGCCGCATTCGCTGGAACCCCGATGTCGCCTGCGGGGTCCTGCGGCCCGATAGCGACCGAGCGACGATGGCCTTCGGCGACATCATCTGTTTAGCGGAGAAAATCGTGAAAAGCTGGAGGCCTGAAGATTGCCCACTTTGCGCGGGGGGCTCACCGGCCGTGAAGCCCAAGTCCCACTGGGCGGAGCTCACAGGCAAGCAGTAGCGGCGAGAAGCGCTCGCAATCCTTAAGAATCATCGACCTCGTCGGGCCAATGTGCCAGGCGGGGTCGCTTTTTTAACATTTTAAGTTCCCAGCAAGAAAATTTAATCTTAACAAAACACTCACGATCGTATTGATTTTGTTAAGATTGAAAAGCGGACCAATTTCTCGCTTTCGGCGTTTGCGGCGTACGCCGTCGAATACCCAAGAACGCCGCGGAATGGTGTAGAGTAGATTGCATGAACGCCGAATTAAAATACCTACACGCCTTGCATCTTGCGCTGGGGAGCGAGCCGCAGATTTTTCTAAAGACGCTGGAGAAATTCCCCGATGCGGCATCGGCCTGGCAGACGCATGGAAAACATGAGATCAACCCTGACAGTGAGATGGAAAAGCTGGCTAGCGCGGGCATCTTGGCGATTGATAAATCAAGCCCGGAATATCCGGCGCTTCTTAAAGAAATCCACGATGCTCCGGCGATACTTTATATAAAAGGCAAACTGCCGTGGGGCAACGATGAGCGCGATTGGACAATCGGGATTGTGGGAACACGAAAACCAACCGAGTACGGGAAACAAATTGCGCGCCAGTTTGGGGAAGAGTTGGCATCCGGCGGCGCGGTCGTTGTTTCTGGATGCGCTGTCGGGATTGACCGCGAAGCGCATGTGGGAGCCCTTCGGGGACATGGCAAAACAGTTGCCGTCATCGGATCAGGGCTGGACCGCGAGTCTTTCTTCCCGCAAGCCAACTGGGCCATAGCCGAAACTATCGCCAAAGAGGGCGGCGCTGTAATCTCCGAGTATCCGCCCGGAACTCCCGCCCTCCCCCATCACTTCCCCGAACGGAACCGCATAATAGCGGGGCTGTCGCAGGGCGTAATCGTAGTCGAGGCCCAAGAGAAAAGCGGCGCCCTGATTACGGCGCGGCTAGCGCTTGGGGAAAACCGCGATGTCTTTGCCGTACCTGGACCCATAACCTCGCTTACCTCGCGCGGCCCCAATATTCTGCTGAAGGAGGGCGCGACCCCCGCGCTTTCTGCCGCGGACATCTTCGAAGCATACGGCCGGACCAAAGAGATTTCAGAAACCGCCGAGACCGCGCTGGCGGGACTCGATAAAGAAATTTTTGGACTCCTTGCAAGCCCTCATTCGCTGGACGAACTGAAACAAGCGCTCGGCGCCGAAACCAGCGCGATACAGGCCTCGCTGGCGCTTTTGGAACTGCAAAATAAAATTCACGAGACCGAGCCGGGAATATATGCGCGCCGCGCCTAGCAATTTTACCCTGTTAGAAATTCTATCCGCGACTTGTAAGAACATTGATGATAGAGTTAAAACAAAACGATTATTAAATGTGTGCCAATCTTCGTTGAAATTTTTAACGGGGTTGACCCCGTTAGAGATCCGCTCTCGTAAAAAGCGGCAGATGCTTAGGGGCATCTTATCTCTAACGGGGTTGACAGCTATACGCTTAATGTGGTTAGTAGATAGAATAAATTCTTGATAACAGTACACAACCGATGAAAGAAAAAAACCTCGTTATCGTTGAATCGCCGACTAAGGCCAGAACCATAACTCGATTCCTGGGGCCAGCATACATCGTCGAATCCTCATACGGACACGTGCGCGACTTGCCTAAATCAAAGATCGGCGTTGATTTTGAGAATAATTTCGCGCCGCACTACATCGTTCCGCAAAAAGCCAAAGCTAACGTAAAAAAACTGAAAGAGATCGCTCAAAAGGCTGTCAAAATCATCCTCGCAACCGATGAAGACCGTGAGGGGGAAGCCATCGCCTGGCACCTGATCTCGGCTCTCGGGCTGGAAGATCAGCCCGGCGATAATATTGAGCGCATCGTATTCCACGAAATTACCGAGGGCGCCATCAAAAAGGCGCTCGAAAATCCGCGCGATCTTGATATCCGCCTGGTAGACGCCCAGCAGGCACGGAGAATTCTTGATCGCATTGTCGGATATAAACTCTCGCCGTTTTTGTGGAAAAAGGTCGCGCGCGGACTTTCTGCCGGTCGGGTGCAATCGGTCGCGGTGCGCATCGTGGTGGAGCGCGAGCGGGAAATTGAGGCTTTTAAACCCCAAGAATACTGGACAATCGAGGCGGACCTAAAAACGGCGAAGGGCGAAAAATTCCACGCTCTGCTTGCTAAAAAAAATGGCGAGGCGCTGGGAAAGTTTGACGTCAGCACTGAAGCCGACGCTAAAAAGATCGCCTCGGATGTAAAAGACGAGGAATGGGTCATAGCCAATGTAGAAAAGAAGGCCGCCTCAAAATATCCCCTGCCGCCGTTCACAACTTCGACCCTCCAGCAAGAAGCCGCAAGACGCCTCGGATTTTCCGCCAAGCAAACCATGATGATCGCCCAGCGCCTGTACGAAGGAATCGACATCGGCGGGGGCGAGGTCGGACTCATAACCTACATGCGCACCGATTCGGTGAATCTGGCAGAAAGCGCGCTCGCCGCAGCCAAGAGTTTTATTTCCCAAAGCTACGGCGAGCCATATTCACTGCCTTCGCCGAGATTTTTTAAAACTAAATCTAAGGGAGCTCAAGAGGCGCACGAGGCCATCCGGCCTACTGACCCCTTTCGCACGCCGGAATCGGTCGCGGGTCGTCTTGACGCTCGGCAGTTAAAACTCTACCGACTGATCTGGCGAAGGTTCGTCGCCACCCAGATGCCGGAGGCGGTATTTGAAAACACCTCCGCCGATATCGCGGCCGGCCCTTACACCTTCCGCGCCACGGGTCAAGTGATGAAATTCGACGGATTCTTAAAAGTCTATCCGATGAAAACCGAAGACACGCTGATCCCGGAATTAAAACCGGCCGAAAAGGTGCTGCCCGTCGCGATCCTGCCCATACAGCACTTCACTGAACCGCCGCCAAGATATACCGACGCTTCGCTTATACGGGAACTGGAAAAAAACGGCGTGGGCCGTCCCTCTACCTACGCCCCGACGCTCTCCACCATTCAGAACCGCGGCTACGTGGAAAAGGACGAGCGCAAACGCTATCGCCCGACCGACATGGGAATCATGGTGAATGACCTGTTGGTGGAACATTTCCCGGAGGTAGTTGACATCGGATTTACCGCCAAGATCGAGGAGGAACTCGATGAGGTTGCCGAGGGCGCCAAGGAGTGGCAGCCGGTAATTCGCAAATTTTACGATCCCTTCTCGAAACATTTGGAAACAAAATACGACGAGGTGGAAAAACAAATTGCCGACGAAGCCACCGACGAAGTTTGCGAAAAATGCGGCAAGCCAATGGTGATTAAGTTCGGCAGATTCGGTAAATTCATGGCTTGCTCGGGTTTCCCGGAGTGCAAAAACACCAAAAACATAAAAAAAGAGCTGGTCTCGACTGGTGTTAAGTGCCCGACCTGCAATGAGGGTGATATCGTGCAGAGATTCACGAGGAAAAGGCGGCTGTTTTTCGGCTGCTCGAGATATCCCGACTGCGACTACGCCACCTGGGCGAATCCGAATGGAAAGAAACGAGAAGTGGCCGAGAAAGAACCTCCAGACGAACCGCCGAGCTAAGCTCGGCGGTTCTATTATATGTATCGTCTTGCAGAGAATCTAGAATCGTACTAAAGACCTCTTGCAGAATAACATTCCGGCTAATTTACCCAAATTTTGGCTGCAAAAGGTTCATCGGGATTCGCCGTAATTCAGCCGTTACGTCTTCATCCCTCTTCGCCTTTTTCGCTCAAAATTTGGAAAAATTATCACAAAAGCTTATTCTGCAAGAGGTCTTATGAAATGAGTACCGTGACATTCCATACTCTTCTAGAAAAAGTTAAGGCCTACGATTCTGACACCGCCATTATCGAGCGCGCGTTTCTCTTCGCCAATAAAGTCCATGCGGGATTCAAGCGAAAATCCGGCGAGCCGTATATTACCCATCCACTTGCGGTCGCCTCCTATTTGGCCGATTTGAGGCTTGATGCCTCGACGGTGGCCGCCGCCATCCTCCATGACGCCGCCGAGGAAACCGGCATCTCTGTCGAAAACATCCGAAAAGAATTCGGCGAGGATATCGCCTTTCTTGTTGACGGCGTGACCAAGCTCGGCAAATTGAAATACCGCGGAGTCGAGCGCATGGCCGAGTCGCTCCGCAAAATGTTTTTTGCCATTGCCGAGGACATCCGGGTTGTTCTTATAAAACTTCACGACCGCTTGCATAATATGGAAACGCTGGGGGCTCTCCCGCCGGAAAAACAAAAAAGGATTGCCTTAGAAACCTTGGAAATCTATGCTCCGCTTGCCAGCCGCTTGGGCTTTGGGGATCTGAAGGCTCGGCTTGAGGATTTGGCCTTTCCTTATGTATACCCCGAGGAGCACCAGCTGGTCTTAAAGCTTGCCAAAGGCGAGATAAGCGAACGCACAAAATATATCGAAAAACTGCGCCCGGTCATAAAACAGGAGATGGAAAAAGAGGGGACCGCAGTTCATGACATCCACGCGCGCGCCAAGCACTACTACAGCCTCTGGCGCAAACTCATTAAGTACGACATGGACATGGAAAAAATCCATGACCTGATCGCGCTTCGCATCATTGTCCCCACTGTCGAGGATTGCTACGGAGCGCTTGGCGTAATCCACGCGCGCTGGAAACCGCTTCCCGGTCTTATTAAAGATTACATCGCTATGCCAAAGCCCAACGGCTATAAGTCTTTGCACACCACTATTTTCGGCCCCGACGGCGAGATTATCGAGATTCAGATCCGGACTCCGGAAATGCACGATGAGGCCGAGCACGGCATTGCGGCGCACTGGGCCTATAGCGAACATAAGAAATCCGAAGACTACCGCAAGAAAATCGCATCAGCCGCCAAAGACGCCGAACTTTCTTGGGTCAACCAATTGCGCGACTGGCAAAAAGATGTGAGCGACACGAGTGAATTTATGGAATCGCTGAAGATCGATTTTTTTAAAAACAGGATTTTCTGCCTGACGCCGAAGGGAGACGCCATTGACTTGCCGGAAGGCGCCAGCGCGGTTGATTTTGCCTATCATGTCCATTCGCAGATCGGAGATTCGGCGGCGGGCGCCAGGGTCAATGGCAAGATGGTCCCGTTGAATCATGAGCTCTCCAACGGCGATGTGGTGGAAATCATCACGCAAAAAAATAAAAGGCCGAATCCCGATTGGCTTAGTTTTGTTAAGACCTCAATGGCGCGAAAACATATCAGTTCGATAGTGCGCAAAACCGCGCGCGAGAAAGTTTTCAGCCAAAAACAGGGCGGCCGGATGATTGAAGTCCGCGTGACGGCCAAAGACCGCGTGGGACTGGTGCGGGACATCACGGACGTCGTCTCCTCATTTAAAATCAGCATCAAGGGCATGCGCACCGAACGGGGCGAGAGATCGCACCCGCTGGTTTTGATGAACTGCCCCGTAAAATCGGACGATGAACTGCGCAGGCTCCTTACCAAATTGCGCAGCGTAAAGGGAGTTGAGGAAGTGAGTTATCGGATTATATAGAACCCATCTCAAAAATCCATTTCTACTGCAAATTTGAAATTTTCGTCACGAAAGCGATTTTTGAGATGGGTTCTAGTTTTTAGACCTATTGATTGTCTCTCCACTGATCAACATGATCCCATTCTTCGGCAAGGCGCTCGTAGGTTTCCTCATCCGATGCCTCCTCCATCAAACGTCTTAAGTTACCGCAGGCCTCCAGGATAAAATCATCCGCAATAGTTTTTTCGGTAAAATATTTCAACCGAATTGCCTCCATCGCTCGCCCCGCTTGAATCAACTCCACAATTTTATTTTCCGCGATAACTCGTTCTGCCGCGGAGTAATCGGCGGCTTCCCCGCCCTCAATCAATCCTCGCAAATCTGATGCCTCTTTTATGGCCTCGTCTTCCGAATACCTCCCCAACTTTTCTACTGACTTGATAAATTCGTTGCGGTAACCTTCCATACTTTTTCTTCAGATGATTGCGTTAGATTTCATTTAAAAACGCTATAATAAATCTAGCGCAAAACAGAATCAACTTGATATGGGAACTTCTCCTGCGGGAGAATCGCCCCCGCGCTCGCTCAATACCTTATCAATAATCGCGCGCAATTCTTCGTCGGAATAAAATTCGATCACGATCTTGCCGCGGTCTCCGATCTTTTGGACTAAAACCTTGGTGCCCAAAAGCTCCTGAAGTTTCGACTGCCAATTGCGCGTTTCCACATCGCCCGGCGAACCTAGGCGTTTTCTGGGTCTTACCTCGCGGCCGGTGAGCCGCCTGGCCTCGTTCTCGGCCTCGCGCACCGTAAGTTTCCCCGACATCACATCGTTGAACATTTGGCGCTGGAGCTCCGGATTATCCCCCACCATCAGGATCGCTCGGGCGTGTCCCTCGGTCATTTTGCCCTCGGCGATCGCCTGCTGCATATCCACCGGCAGCGACAAAAGCCGCATGGTGTTCGCCACCATCTCGCGGGATTTGCCTACCCGCTCCGCGACCTCTCTTTGCATCAGCTTAAAATCGTCCATCAGCTGGCGGAAGGCCTTGGCGCGCCAGCTCCAGCTTCATCCGGTCTGTCGGCTCCTTTTTGATGATTACCGGCACCTGCTCCATTCCCGCGATCCCGGCCGCCCTAAGCCGCCGCTCCCCCGCAATCAGTTGGTATTTGACCTCCATACCGCGCGGCGTTTCCGCCTCCACACGCGAAACCAAAATCGGCTGGAGCATCCCGTGCGTCCTTATGGAATCCGCCAAATCTTTTAAAGCCGCCTCGTCGAACTCGCGTCTCGGCTGATAGGGATTCGGATCAATACGAGATCGCTCTATCCAAAAAATGCTCTCATGGGCTCTCCTCTCGGTAAGCGGGACTGCGAGTTTTGTCTCGGCGGCCGGCGTGGTAAACCCAGCCGGCGGTTCGGTCGGAGCGGGCGGCAGATTCATCGAATCGGTTTGAGATCCGCTGGTTGCTGTTTCTGCTTCGGGCAATTTAGTAACTTCGTCCATACTCACCAGAATACAACAGCATAACTGCATTGACAACGAGGCTGTTTGTTAAATACTATGCTTGTGCTCGCCCCGCACCAAATTCCGAAGGAAAACTCTGGAATCATTCTCGCGGAAACGCCTGCGGCTAAGTCATATCTTAACTAGGAACGCAAAATGATAGAATTAGTGCGGGGAAAGCCGGCAAATTTACTCCGCACTAATTTTGCCGCGGTGGCGGAACTGGCAGACCTGCCTACCGGCAGGCAGGCGCGCTGGACTCAAAATATATGTACTCTGTTTACGCTCTTTCAAGTTTAGTGAGAAACTATATCTATGTAGGACTGACCAGTGATATCGAGCGACGGGTTCTACAACATCAAGCGGGCCGAGAAAAAACAACAAAATCATACCGGCCTTTCAGGCTTACTTTAGTCGAGGGTTACCCAACAAGACCCGAGGCAAGGACGCGCGAGAAGTATTTAAAATCCGGCGTGGGTAAGGAGTGGTTAAAAAAGCAATAGCAATATGCCGCGGTGGCGGAACTGGCAGACGCACTGGACTCAAAATCCAGCGAGGGCAACCTCATGAGAGTTCGACTCTCTCCCGCGGCACCACGTTGGAAAAGTGTTATAATAAAAAAATAAACTGACAAAAAACCCGTAGAAAAACCAATTCGAACCATGTTTTAATTTTGCGTGTTCTTCCGAAGCTTTATCATAGAAGAGGAGAAAGATTTTTTTACAAATTTTATAAGTAGTCAACAAATTACATAATATGGGCAT
>Ga0075900_126_pt1 | contig 24712 bp, 25 predicted proteins | sample RifGroA1_FD_68005 | JGI IMG/M metagenome (GOLD analysis project Ga0075900, IMG submission 68005) | Parcubacteria bacterium GW2011_GWA1_51_12
CGTTTCCATTAAGGTAAAAGGCGGCGGAGTGCACGCTCAAGCGGAGGCGGCCAGGCTCGGAATCTCAAGGGCGCTCACGGTTTTTAATCCGGAGTTTCGTAAAAGACTTAAGCGCGCCGGGTTTCTCCGGCGCGACCCGCGGGCGGTTGAACGCAAAAAGTTCGGACTCAAGAAAGCTCGTAGAGCGCCGCAGTGGCAAAAACGCTAAATCGCGATTTAGCGTTTTTGCCTTTGCACCCTTCCGTAGCTTTCTTGACCTTCCGAAGCTTTATCGTAGGAGGTAGCGTAGGAGGGTGGCAAAAGAGATAGCTCGTGATAGGATTTTTCTTCACGCCTATATCTTGATCTGCTCGCCTGCGGCGAGCTCCCAAAGATCCCACCGCCAGCCCGATGAAGAAAAATCCTATCACTTCGCTTAGGGGCAGATATCAAATAAACCGCATCGAGCGGTCTATTTGATATGTATGTGTGGAGACCTTGCGTTTTTCTTTGTTTCGTGGTACTTATTAGAAGGATTTTTAGTGGTTTGCGGCAGATGAGAACGGCAAGTTAACCTCTTGTGGGGCAAGGAGAAGCCGATGATCACTAAAGAACAGTTGGATCGCGCCCTTGCGGGGGTTGAACCGGGTCAGAAACTCCGGCTCACATTCAACAAGAACGTACCAGAGACCTGGCCCTTTCTGCTAAGAACTGTTCTCGCGCTCGACCAGGCTGGCGTGGTCCAATTCGGGTTTTTTGATAGTATGAGTCTTTTCTGGGCTATGAGAGGTGAGGGCTGGGAAAAGGAGACTTACGATATCACCATCGGGCCAAACTTTGCCAGTTACAGCCGGGCCCAGTTCGAGCTTGTGCTACTCGGGTGTCTCGAGAACATCGAGGCTCTTTAGTGGGTCTTATCGGCCGGCTCGCGGTCAGTCAGTTGTAAGATACAAACTCATTCCTGCCAGCAGTATGAAGTCAATGCTTGCTGGCGGGAATGAGTGTTCTTCCGAATAATTTTGGAAACAAGATTGGTCAGAAGAGCGCAAGTGTTTATCCATCCAAAATTCCGACTGGCGGAATGGAGGAGGGGGCGCTCCTAGTTCCCATACAATTCAAAGGAGAAATCTCAATGCTGGAGTTAAAGATGTCCGCCCATGACATCCGGCCGGGCGCCCAGGTCGTCGAGATCTGGAATGGCTCCACCCTCATGGGCGTTATCTATCCAACCGAGCGAGGGGTCAAGGTTTTGAGCAAGTACATCTTGCATAACCCCGAGGGCGCCATCGAGATTGATCGCGAGAAATCCCCGTCGATTCCGGCGATACTCATCAACTTGAGATAGGAGGACACGCGTCATGCCAACTTGCAAGATCTCACGACTACAGAAGTTCTTCTTCCAAGCCGCGCTCGCGACGTATGCCGCTGGGAAGAAAGCGGAACGTCCGCCGGATCGGCCGTGGGTCAAGCAACTCACGCATCATGGAGAGGGGGAGCTCTCTGGTCTCGTATACGTGGACGAGTACCATACGAACGGCGAGTGGAGCGGAGGCTCGACGGTGATCGCTTCCGCCGAAGACCTCTCGCATCCGATTTGGCTCATGCAGTACTGCGGCTGGTGCAAGGATGACGATCCCGAGGTGCTCGCGTTCCTTAAGCAAGCGCTTCTCGCCGCCTACACCAAGGGCGAGTGGAACGGCGGCCGCGGTCCTGGCGAGTTCGCCGAGGACAAGGAGAATGGGCTTGTCTACATGAACTGGCCGCTTATGCCGCCGTTCGATCAGAGCTTCCGGTCTTTCATTGGCCGTGAGCGTATCTGGCGGCAGCCGGACAGGACGAAAGACACCTTCTGGCACCAGTATCAGGGGTGGCTCCTCGGCGAGCCCGAGTAGTCGGTTCTTCAGATGCACCCTCCACCAAGTGCGCCGTATTGGCCGCACTTGGTGGAGGCTTTTTCTTATTTTGCTATCGTATGAAGTTACGCAATTCGCAAAATTTTAGCGGGGACTATCTCGATATTTTCCTCGTGCTATCATACACTGTAGTATGGTAGTGCAAAATATGTAGCGGAAATATCTTATAACTTGCTACAGCATTTTATAGGATACAAACCGATAGCCTGATAATTTGAGTAGTTTTTCTCGCTCCAAACTTCCCAGAAGTTAGTCGATCGTAACGCGCTCGATGGTTTTGCCCTCGGTGAGGTAGAAACTGTTAGGGTCGCTCGGGTCTTCAGCGATGAGGAACTGGCCGGTTTTCAAGGTGGTAGCGTTGGCATCGAAACGATTGTCAGTTTCAGCGATGAAAACTCCATTTTTCGTCGTGAAAACAATATGCGCCGATTCCCGATCAAACCAAACAAAATCGTTGATAGGAACAATGGCGTCAAGAATCCGGTGGCTGGAATCTTGCGGCCGGAAGGGTTGGCGCTTTTCATCCTCCAGGATAATTTCATGGCTTCTCTTTTGCCTGTATATATCCCGCCGCTGCTGTCGCTTACGACAATAACGCCGTTCTTGTTTTTAGTAATTTGCGGCGCGCGGTCGTCATTGATAAAAAATCCCGGGCGGTCCAGAGTTTCGGCGTTTGAGCCGTCAAGGTCGGCGCGGCCAAAGAATCCGCTTCGATTGATGAAAAGGACTTCGTCGGGGAATACCGCGAAAGCAGCCACGCTGTCCGCGACCGGACGCGCGAATAACTCACGGCGATCCCAGCGGTAAAGCTTTTCTCCGTCATGGAGCAAAAAACCGCCCGTGGCGCTTGGGTCCCACGCAACATCTTTGATGTCCTCCAATCGTAACCGAAGGAGGGTGGGGGCCGTTGACGTGGCTGAAGCAGTGAGGGAAAGAGTTTTGGTCGGGTCGAATAACCTTTCCGATTCCCCGCCAGCCGCGCTCGCTAGATACCAGCGTTTGCCGTTTTTGGCCGCGGCGACTATAAAAAATGCCGTCCCGTCGGGACTCCAAACGGCCGTTTCGTATCGCTCGTCTCCTTTAAGTGAGATACTGTTACGCAGATCTTTGCCGGAGGCCTTGTCGATGACGCTAAGAGTCGTAATTTTGCCGGACTCGGTAACCCAAAGCAGGTATTTGTTTCCCGGATCGGGGATCAGCGCCCGCGGTACAGAGGCGGTGTTCGATGCGGTGGTCGTCCCCGCGATGATCAAAGGCTTCATTGACTCCGGGACGAGAAGAATAAATGGGAACTCCTGGACGACTTGCCTCTCTATCTCGACGCTTTTTCTCCAGGGGAGGAACCCTTCTTTCGTGACTTCAACGGAAATCATTCCGGCGGGGAGGTTGGTAACTAATGCCCCGCGCGTTAGAAAGTTAGTTTCTCTTTCAACACGGCCGTTGATGCTCACCGTGATCCCCGGTTCGTTGGTTTTAACAAATAAACCTCCGGTTGGAGTAAATCGCCATGAGGCGATGTCGGGGATATAGCCTAGGGCGTAAAGAATTATAAACGGCGTTGCCGCAGAAAATAGAAGCACAAGGAAATAAAAAAGCGCACGGCGGGTTTGTTTTTGCATTTCACTAAGAGATGGTTGCAAAATCCTTCTTCGTCACGAAATTGCAGCATTTTGAGCGAGCCGAGGACGGACAAAGGCGCAGCCGAAATTCTGCGATTGCAGTAGGAGAGGGGGTTTTGCGACCGTCTCTAAATACCATAGCGGGAAATGTGCCGCGTTTCCAGTCCCTCTGTCTGGGGGGCATCTGGGTGGTCCCTAGCTCGATAGCCTGGCCGTACGCTATGATATATCACGTTATGGTGGGCGATATATTTATAATTAGAGGCGGGCGAGAACTTCGCGGCGAGATTTCAGTCAGCGGTTCGAAAAATACCGCGTTGCCTTGTATCGCCGCAGCACTCTTGACCAAAGAGCCGGTGATGCTGGAAAATGTGCCGGACATTTTGGATGTTCGCCTGATGGCAGAAATCGCGAAGGGGCTCGGCGCGCAAGTAGAATGGGCGAGCCAAGAGCGGCGTTTAACGATTCGGGCGGCCAATCTCTCAAGCTTCGCGCTTGACGATGCCTTGGCGCGCAAACTCCGCGGGTCGCTGCTTTTTTCCGGCGCGCTAATCGGGCGGCTTGGCGGCGCGAGTCTTCCTTATCCGGGCGGCGACGCAATCGGGGCGCGGCCCCTAACGACGCATTTGTCGGCGCTTCTGGCGCTTGGCGTTTCAATCGAAGATAATGGCCGGGTCATACTCGACGGGAAAAATATTCGGGGCGCTCTCGTCGCGTTGGAAGAGACCAGCGTTACCGCGACGGAAAACACGATTCTCGCGGCGGTTTTAGCGCCGGGTAAGACTGTAATACGCCTCGCGGCCTGCGAGCCGCATGTTCAGGAACTTATTAAGATGCTTGCGGGGATGGGCGCGAATATCCGCTGGTCGGGCGTCTCGGAAATTACAATAGAAGGGGTCGAGACCCTGCGCGGCGCAGAGTTCCGTCTTAATCCCGACGAGCTCGAAATTTCCAGCTTCGCGGCGCTCGCCGCCGCCACCCGTTCCGAGATCGCCATCCGCGGCGTTCTACCGGAATATCTGGATGTGGTGCTCTTGCAGCTTGGTAAAATGGGCGTAGAATTTCATCTATCCGGAGATATTCTTTCGATCTCAAAACCCAGGCGTTCTTACCAAGGATTCCGGTTGCAATCGGGTCTCTATCCGAAACTGGGGTCCGATCATCTGCCGCCTTTCGCGGTCCTGGCGACGCAAGCCGCGGGCACTTCGCTGATTCACGAATGGCTTTATGAGGGGAGGCTCCGCTATATTGATGAGTTGCAAAAAATGGGGGCTAATGCCATGATTCTGGATCCGCACCGGGCACTGATTATCGGGCCGACGCCGCTCTCGGGGCGCGAGATTTCAAGCCTCGACATCCGCTCCGGCATGACGCTTATCATTGCGGCCTTGACGGCCGCAGGCGAGACGCGAATCTCCGATATCCACCATATCGATCGCGGATACGAAAAAATTGACGAGCGCCTAAGAGCGCTGGGAGCGGAGATTCAACGTATAAAATCCTAAACCCCAAGCACCAAATTCTAAACAAATCTCAAATCCCAATTTCCCAAATACCAAACGTTTTGAGTTTAAGCTTTGGAATTTCGAATTTGTTTAGGTATTAGAATTTTGAATTTAGGATTTAGATTGCATGTTTGTACGGAAAATCGGAATTGATTTAGGGACGGCTAATACGCTGGTGTTTGTCCCGGGCAAGGGCGTGACGATGAACGAGCCGTCTGTGGTCGCGGTGTCGGTTGACGACAACCGCATTTTGGCGGTTGGCAACGAGGCGCGGGACATGATCGGCCGCACCCCCGATACGATAATTGCCTACCGGCCCCTAAGAGACGGCGTGATTGCGGATTATCGCGTCACGGAAGCCATGCTAAGGCATTTCATTACCAAGGCCGGCGGATGGATCAGGATTTTTCGGCCGGAGGTGATGATTTCCGTGCCCGCAGGCGTCACTTCCACCGAGCGGCGCGCCGTAATCGAGGCGGCGGTTCATGCCGGAGCAAAAGCGGCGTATGTTGTGAAGGAGCCGGTTTTGGCGGCCATCGGCGCTGGAATTCCGATCAATGAAGCTGCGGGGCATATAGTGATTGATGTCGGCGGCGGTACTACGGACGTCGCGGTAATCTCATTAGGCGGGATTGTGGCCTCTACTTCAGTCAAGGTGGCGGGCGATAAAATCGACCAGGCAATCACTGACTACATCAAGAAAAATTTCAATCTCGCAATTGGGGACCGGACAGCGGAGGATCTTAAGATTAAAATCGGGAGCGCGGTAAGACTCCCAGGGGACGAGGAGGCATCGGTAAAAGGACGGGATCTTCTTTCGGGATTGCCCAAAACCATCACGATTACCTCGTCGGAAGTAACCGAGGCAATCGAGGGCGAACTGCAGGAAATTATCCGCGCGGTCAAAACGGTTTTGCACGACACGCCCCCGGAACTGGCGGCCGACATCATGGATCGGGGAATTGTAATGACCGGCGGAGGGTCGCTTCTGCGGAATCTCGATGTCTTGATCCAAAAGGAGATCGGCATCCCGGCGCACGTGGCGGATGATGCCGCGCTCTGTGTCGCGCGCGGCACCGGCATCGCGCTCGAGCACCTGGATGTCTACAAACGGAGTCTCATGTCAAAGAGATAAAATTGGTTATTCTTGTTTTTATGGCAGAGCGCAAGAAAATCTGCGTTTTTTGCTCCAGTAATGACGCGCTGGATCAAACACATCGCGCGGCGGCTCGTCTCCTGGGGCGCTTGATTGGAGAGGCGGGGTTTGATCTTATCTGGGGCGGTTGTGACATAGCATCGATGGGAGATGTTGCGCGCGGCGTTCAAGAAGCCCGCGGGCAAGCCATTGGCGTGATTACGCAACATTTTATCGATCGCGGTTTAGCATTCCGCGCGGCTGATGAGTTAATTCTCGCCCCCGATCTTCATGAGCGGAAGAAATTGATGCAGCAGCGTGCTGATGGATTCATAATTTTACCGGGAGGATTCGGCACTTTGGATGAGCTTTTTCATGTATTTACTGAACAGATTATTAGGATGAAAGCCGGGAAATCAACGCAGCCGATTGTAATTTTAAATTGGGCCTCTTTTTTTGATGGTCTTGGGTCATTTTTTGAGCATTTGTATCGTGAAAAAGTCGCCGATGAGAGTTATCGGTCGTTGTATTACTTAGCTGATTCACCGGACAGTGCCGTTGGCTATCTTCGTCAGTCTCTTTGAGTTTTAATACAGCTGCTCGCGCCGACATATCCTATAATCTGTTATAGCGGATTATGATATATATTGTTTGCATTCCACTGCCGGCGCGGTTTTTTTGTGTACCAACTGATTACTATCTCCTCCCGCCGCCGCAGCCGTTTAGGAGCCATAAACTCTGCAAGTACATTTTATTCATAGCGAATCCGCCCGGTGCACTCAGGAGTTGTCAAAGTACAGAGGTTCTGGTAGTCTATTCCAGTACGTAATAGGCATTAGAAATTAGAAATTTGTAATTGGAGATTTCGTAGATATGGTAGTACGGATGAAGCATACGAAAGGCAAGCGGAACCGGGTCCGTTCGCATCACGCCTTAAAAACACGCGTATTCCCCGCATGCTCCCATTGCGGTACGGCTGGTACGCCGCATACGGTTTGCGCCAATTGCGGCTATTATCGGGGGCGCCAAGTGATAGACGTTCTGGCCAAGCTTGATAAAAAGGAGCGCAAAAAAAAGGAAAAAGAGCTGCACGCTCACGAAGAAGAGGCCACTAAATCTGGCGAACCGTTGAAGGCCGAGGAGCTGTCGCATAAATAGGAAATAGGTGATAGGTTATAGGTAGCAGGAAGTTTTCTCTTTTTGCTGGGGTATCTATTACCTGTCATCTAGCACCTTATGGCCAACAGGCACCTTTCACGAAGCATCGCGATGCAATCCATATTCGAGTGGGATTTCCAGGGGAAAGACCCAAACGAATTGAAAGCAATCGCCGAGCGCAATATCGCCGAATTCGGTCCCGGGCTCGAGGACACGGATTTTATTTGGCGGTTGGTAAACGGCGTGAAAGAAAACCTAACCAAGATCGACGCAATTATCGAGCGCGCCGCGCCGGAATGGCCGATTGAGATGATCACCGCAATTGACCGCAATCTTTTGCGTCTTGGGCTTTATGAATTGCTTTTCGGGAATCGCGAAGAAGTTCCGCCGAAAGTGGCAATCAACGAGGCCATCGAGCTCGCCAAGAGTTTCGGCGGGGATTCGTCGGGGCGCTTCATCAACGGCGTTTTGGGCACTGTGTATCGCGAGATCGGCGAGCCGGGGAAGGAACATCCCTCGCGGCATGAAAAGCAGACCGTGAAAAAAGAGAAACCGGATAGCGAAGCGGATAGTTCATAATCTGCGAGGGATAATGAGTTAGTAGAACCAGGAATCAAGAATTAGGAATTGAGAGCTGCCTTGATTCATAATTCCTGATTCATGCTTCCATGAAGCATGAGCAATTTCTCAAAATTCGAGGATAAAGTTGGAGTCACATTTAAAGACAAAGACCTTTTGCGCCAGGCCTTTGTTCACCGTTCGTACCTAAACGAAAATCCGGCGCTTGATATTTCACATAACGAGCGGCTGGAATTCTTGGGCGATGCGGTGTTGGAGCTTGCCATAACGGAAGAGCTGTATAAGAAATTCCCCGAAAAGCCGGAGGGGGAACTCACCACGCTCCGCGCGGCGCTGGTTAACTCTAAAATGCTTTCGGATGTGGCGCTTGAGATTGGGATGAATGAATTTCTTCTGCTTTCGCGCGGCGAGGCGCGGGACGTGGGGCGAGCCCGCCAGTTTATTCTGGCCAACGCCATCGAGGCGCTGATTGGGGCGATTTATCTTGATCAGGGATATGAAGCGGCAGAGGCATTTATCTTAAACACGGTTTCGCCGCGCCTAGAGAAGGTGCTTGAGCAGAATCTGCATCGGGACCCCAAGTCGCTTTTTCAGGAGGAGGCGCAGGAGCGAGTGGGAATTACCCCGACTTATGAGGTTATCCGTGAATGGGGGCCGGATCATGACAAGCATTTCGTGATCGGCGTTTATCTCAAAAATGAGCTGGTGGCGGAGGGCGAGGGCCCATCCAAACAGGCGGCGCAGGAAGAGGCGGCCCGTCTGGCGCTGATGGCCAAGGATTGGAGTTAGAACAATCAAAAACAGTCCCGCGTCAGACGCGGGACTGTTTTTCATTAATAGTTGCGAACGATAGTAGTAGTCGCTGTGTTATTCGCCCGGTCGGCGTCAGAAATTTGTTGCGACGGATCAATGGTGATGGCGGCGGCATTCTCGCCGGTTTTTGTTAAATCTTTAAAGCCGATAGTGTATCTTACCTTGGTACCCGCCCCAATCGGATCTTGGGCGTCGGAAAGGTAATCTCCGCCGGCGGCAGGAAGCGCGGCACGGAATCTCCATTGCGAAGAGGGAACGCCGCCGATATTCATAATATCAAAAACTATACCGGCGTTGTTAACCAAAACATCCAACAGGCACGATGCCATCCACAAGTCTAGCGCTTATTTTTTCTTTGCCGGCGGTTAGCGCCGCTGCTTTAGGAGGGGCGCCGGCGGCTTTCGGCGTGTCTTCTTTCGGAGAAACGATGATATTCGCGCTGCCGACTTTCGCCGGCACGTTGGTTCCCTGCGCGATGAAGTTGATTGAAATCGAAAGCTCTGCCGGTGCTTCGCTTTTTGAGATTGCTGTGAGCCCCATCGTTTCTTTAGACCAAAGATTAAACGGCGCATTGCATAGAATTTCTTCGCCGGTGGGGAGCGCGAGCGTCAGCTCGGCGTGGCAATCATACTCAAGCTCATAAATCCCCGCGGTGCCTTTGTTCGGCGCCCGCCACTCAAGCGTAAACGTCTCGCCAGATATGATCGTCTTGGGGTCGGCAGTTACGTTCGAGGCCGATTCGACGAGTTCTTTCGTGAGCGTTATGCCCGAAATCAAAGAGGCCAGCCGGCTTACAGCCCCAGCGGGAGAGGGAAGGGTTTTAGCTATTTTAGCGATTCCCCAGACGCCAAAACCGAGAACGGCGATAAGTCCGACAACGGCAAAAATCAATATTAGAAGTTTGATAATCCGGGCTTGGTCAGCCATAAATTTATTGCCCCATTATATTTTGTTTATTCTTATTTGTCAATAGCTTAGACGGCTGGCTGTGCGCCAAAACTATTGACTTTTTATGCGTTTTATGCAAATGTATGGCTACTTTTTGAATGCGTTCATATAGCGCCAAAATTAAGAAATAAGCTTGAAATAGCATGCCGCAACCAAAGCCGTGCTTGCTGCGCGGATCAGCGCCAACTCCCCACGCATTGATTGCTGAAGCTCCAAAGAAAATCGGGCCTCTTCAATCGCGGCCGCGAAAACGTCCTTCGAAAATATTTATGCTTTGCTGGCTTTTAAGTTTCATGGCGCTTTTTAGCGCACTTTATGCTTTAGGGTTTGTGCCCGAAGCTGTGGCTGAAGCCGGAGACGCTGTCAGTTCGTTTTTCCGCTATGATCGGGGGCGTTCTCTCTCGATCGTTGCCAGTACTGCCGAGGCAACGGCGGAAACTGGCGCCGCTCCGGTGGTTGATGGCGTTCCCGCCGATGAGCCGCGAATTCTGATTGACGATATCGACGTGGATGCAAACATTGTTTTTCCCGAGAGCGCCGATCTTAATATTTTAAATACGGCTCTCACAAAAGGCGTGGTATATTATCCCGGGTCGGGGAAATTGGGAGAGGTCGGCAACGTTTTCCTTTTCGGACACAGCACCGGGCTGAAAGTCGTTTACAACAAGAACTTCGAGGTTTTCAATCGGTTGAAAGAACTTGAGGCGGGCGATGTAATTAGGGTGCAATCTGATGGCCGCGAATACTGGTATCGGGTCCTCGGCATGACTATCCAGAAAGCCGATGACGCGAACATCAACCTTTCAACCGCCAGAAAGCTTTTAACGATCTCCACTTGCCGGATTTTTGGGGGCCGTGAGGATCGTTATGTGGTTGAGGCGGAGTTTATGAGGAGTTATCCTCTGCGGGTGGCAACATCCGCCGCGGATACTTCTTCGTAATTGTGCGGAGAGGAAGAGATCTTTAAAACGAAGTGAAATCAATCAATCCCCTAAGAACGGGGAGGAAGGAGCAACGCGATGCAAATTCTCACGGGGCTGGTTGTGGCGTTCTGGTTGTTCTGGCCGGTGTTCTCGGCCGGGGCGACGAAGGATTACGCCTGGGAGCATCCCGGGCGGGATCCCTACATCGGCACAATCGACTTCGCCGTCGAGGCGAAGCCGATGCCGAAGGAGGCAAAGGCCAAGCTCATCGAGATGATGAGGAAGGCCAATGTCTCTTTCAGCCGCATGAAGCAGGCCGTCGAGGCGTCGAACCTCTCCGCCGAGGAGAGGGCGGAGGTCCTCGAGAAGGCCAAGGGGCGATCTTTCCTCGCGAAGGAGCACCTCGAGGAGCATCTCGCGGGACACAAGCCGCTCTTGGAGCAACTCACCAAGGAGATCGATACGTCGGTCTACGTGGTGGGGAAACTCAAGGCCGGCGAGCGGTGCGACTGGATGGTCTTCGGGAAGAACGCCGTCAAGTCATCCGTTGTCTTCCGACCCGCCAAAGGCGAGCCGCAGGAGCTCGAGGGCCACTTCTTCGAGGTGGACCTTGGTGGCGGCTCGAAGGTCATTACCTTCCGCCCTCTTATCTGCAACAATCTCTGTTTTCGGGCGGTGGGTTTTAGCATGACCAAGACAGTAGAGCTGCCCGACAGCTCCAAGCGTGAGATCGCAAAGGCGCTCGCCGCTGGCGGGCCGCCGGAGGCGAGCCACACCTTTATCTACAACGTGTGGAGTCTCTCGCGAAGCAAACCGGAGGGACGCGAGCTCCTTGAACAGTTGATTTCCGGCGTACAGGGTAAGCAGAGCCGGGATCTGGGCGGCCAGATTCTGGCGGCGGCGGCCTCCGGGAAGGTCGCACGCGCGGAGGGGAGTGAGATCTTCAAGGCGGAGTTCTTTGATCTTCGCCTTGATGCCGCCAAGCGTGGGCGCGGTTGGGTGTCAGCGGCCGACAAGGGTCACCAGACAATGGTCGAGGTTCCGCTCGACCAGGTAGTCCAGTCGGTTGTCGCGAATGGCGAGGGTCGGCTGACCTTCGCGGTCAAGCGCGAAGAGAAGAATGGCACGGTTACGTATTCCGCGCCCGAGTGGGCGACCGAGAGGATCGCCATCGAGGTACACGCGCCGTACCGGGGGATGCATTACCCCGCCTCCGGTTCATTGAAGACCTGCGGTCCCGCAACGGCGGGGCGGTGCGGCGGCGACGTCCAGTCGCCGACTCTGCTCTACAAGCGAGTTGGTCGCCCCGGCGTGACCAACTTTCACTTCGTGGTCAGGTAAGTATCCGTCGGAGGGTGCGAGCGCAATGCTCGCGCCCTCCGCGGAATCTTTTTTCTAACGGGGTTCACATTTTCGGTGTGGTTCAGTTCTGGATATTGGAACATAGCGAAAGTTTGAAGCGGTCAATAGAAATTATGAAAGAATCAAAACAGCACAATTTAATTATCGGCGCGCAAAGTCGCAATGCGGCGCAAATCTTGGCGATATTAGGCGCACTCTTTTTGGTATTCGCTTTTTCACTAAGCCAGTTTGGGCTTTTTGATGTATGGCGTCCCTTTTCATTTGATGGAATATTTTCGCATGTGTACGCCGAGGGCGACGGCGGAGGAGACGGCGGGAGCGCGGGGGGCGATAGCGGCAGCTCCGGCGGTGACGCCGGGGGAAGCGCTGGGGGTGATTCGGGCGGCGGTGCGGGAGGGGATTCCGGAGGAAGTTCCGGTGGAGCGGACGGCGCTAGCACAGGCGGCGATAGTGGCTCTTCCACTGGCGGCGACGGTTCCACATCTGCCGGCGGGGATAGTTCAACATCGGCCGGCGGCGATTCTTCAACGTCCGCTGTCGGGGATCCATCTGATTCTGCTGGAGGGGGTTCCAGCGAATCAGCGGGGGGGGATGGCGGTGATTCGTCCGGTGGTGATTCAGGCGGTAGTGTCGGCGGCGACATTGGTGGCGATGTGGGGATTCCGGTACCGACCTGCACGCTCTTGGTAGTGCCGAGCAGGATCGTGCTTGGAGAGAGTGTGACGATTTCCTGGGCTTCTACGGGCGCAACTTCCGGGTTTATTGATAACGGAATCGGCGCGGTGGCTCCCAGCGGGTCGCTGACATTCACTCCGCAGATCGCGGGTAACTTTCTAGGCACCGGCATATTTACCAATAGTCTTGGTACAAGCGCCGTATGTCCGGCCAGTTTGGTTGTGGACCAGCCGATTACAGAGGCACAGCCCGCGACGTTGCGCGTCGCTAAAGTTGTCATCAATAACGACGGCGGGACGCGCACGGCCGCTGATTTTCCTCTATTTGTGAATGCGGCGCCGGTTGTCAATGGCCAAACGAACACTTTTGCCCCCGGCGCTTATACGGTTTCCGAAACCAGCACTTCGGGTTACAGAGCATCTTTTAGCGGCGACTGCGGCGCTTCCGGGAACGTCTCACTTTCAGCCGGAGAGAATAAGAATTGCACTATTACTAATGACGATATTGCATCCCCGCAGCCGCAACCTGCAGCGCTCACGGTTATTAAGGTCGTAATCAATGACAACGGCGGCATAAGGCAGGTGTCGGATTTCGGGCTTTTTGTCGGCGCGACGCAGGTTGCGAGCGGGCAAACGAATAATTTTGCGGCGGGGAGTTACACTATTTCCGAAACCAATGCCGCGGGTTATACGGCATCGTTTAGCGGCGGCTGCGATGCCTCGGGGGGCATTTCACTTGCCGCCGGAGAAAATAAAACCTGCACGATTACGAATAACGACAATCCTCCGGTTATAACATCCGCGTCGCTTACAGTTATTAAAGTGGTAATCAACGACAACAGCGGTACCTCGACTGCCGCCAGTTTTCCGCTTTTTGTGAACGGAAATCCTGTGGCAAGCGGGAATGTCAATACGCTTACACCCGGAACCTATACCATCACGGAGACCAATCAGCCAAATTACACGGCTTCTTTCAGCGGTTCTTGCAACACAAGCGGCCAAGTAACGCTTGCCGCCGGAGAAAATAAAACCTGCACGATTACGAATAACGACAATCCTCCGGCGACTCCGCCATCATTGGTCTGCGCGATGTCGCTTAATCCCTCAACCATCGCGCCCTCAGCGAACTCAACGCTTTCATGGACTTCAAATGCTCTAGCGGCGGTTATTGATCAAGGCATTGGCGCGGTGGGGCCGAATGGCAGTACAACGGTTACGGCAATTGTAAGCACTACGTTCACCGGAATATTTTCAGATGCGGTCGCATCCACTACCTGCCAAGCATTGCTCACGGTTTCCACTGGCGGCGGAGGAGGAGGCGGCGGAGGCGGAGGCGGAGGAGGCGGCGGAGGCGGAGGCGGAGGAGGCGGTGGATCATCGCAGATTATCACGCTCACAAAGCAAATTCAGCCTCTTTCGTACATTAGTTTAAGCCAGATCCCTTACACAGGCGTTGGTGATAATGTCCAGGCGGTGATTTTCTTCGCAAATCTCGCGATTCTCTCGTGGTTCATCACGCGCTGGCTGGCAAAATCTTATCCTAAAATACCTCTTGGCCGGTTGGGTTTCTATCTGAACGAGCCAGAATCAGTCATTAATTACGAACCAGTCTCCGGAGCAGTTCTTGCTTCAGAGATTTTGCAAGAAACACACAGTAATCAATTCAATGTGCCAGCCGCAGCGCCCGTCGCAGTGCCCAAGGCAGAGCCCATTCCGGCCGAGATCCCCGTTTCCGGTTCGCTTATTTTTGCTTTCATTGGAGCACTGGCAAGAAAAGACGCCAATCAAGCATTCGCCTTTTTGCGCCGGTTGCAGATCTCCGGCCGTCCAATTGACCGGTTTATGACGGCTGTTGTTCAGGAACTGGCAGCGGTGTATTACTTCCGCATCGGCGAAAATATGGAGTGCGACAAGGATATTTTACGGCTCTTTGATGGTTGGGAAACTAAGGCGCTCGAGCGAATACTGATGAAGCTCTTAAACGCCATCGACGGCAGTTTCGAATCGCCCTTCGTTGGGTCGAAGCTGGCGGTGATGGAAACGAAGTCGCTCGCGGTCTAAATTGTTCGCGGTAAAGACGTCCCGAGTGGGCTCGGGGCGTTTTTGCTGTCTCTGATCATCGAATCCGTGATATTCTGGGACTGGGCCCCGCGGGAACGGGGCACGTGAATACAAAGATGAAATTATCGAAACTCGAAATTTCGGGGTTTAAGTCGTTTGCTAAGACCGTGACGCTGGGATTTCCCGTTGCGGTTTCCGCTATTGTTGGACCGAACGGGTCGGGCAAATCGAATGTGGCGGAAGCCATCCGCTGGGTATTGGGGGAGCAATCCATGAAGTCTTTACGCGGCAAGCGCGGAGAGGATTTGATTTTCAACGGTTCCGACAAAGCGGCGAAGCTCGGCAAAGCCTCGGTTACACTCGTTTTTGACAATGCCGATGGCCGCATCCCGCTGGATTTTCCGGAGGTGCGCATCGGCAGGAAGATTTTCCGCGATGGAACGAACGAATATCTTCTTAATGACTCGGTGGTGCGCCTCAAGGATATCGTTGAGTTGATCGCGCGGCTGGGTCTTGGCGAAACCAAGCACAATATCATCGGCCAGGGCGAGGTAGATCGGTGGCTCTTGTCATCCGCGCGCGACCGCAAAGAAATTCTGGAAGAGTCGCTGGGACTTAAGGTTTATCAATTGAAGAAAGCCGAAGCCGAGCGAAAACTCCAATCAACCGAGAATAATATGGCGCAGGCGGAGGCGCTGATCCGCGAGATCGCGCCGCATATTAAGTTTTTAAAAAACCAGGCCGAGAAGGCCGAGGCGCGCGGGACTTTAGAGGCGGAACTGGAACGGCTCGAACGAACGTATTTTGCCAAGATTCTGGCGGAGATTGAAAAAGAAGAGGCCGCGATTGCCAAAGACGCAAGGCCTTTCGAAAAAGAACTGGAAGCGGTGGAGTCCAGCGTAAAAACGATCGAGCGGGAGATCGTTGAGCGGGAACGGGGAGCGGTAGGGCGCGAGGATCTTTCATTGATTGAGAAAAAGATCCTCGAGCTTGAAGAGCGTCGCCGTGAGATCGATAGGGAGTTCGGAAGGGTTGAAGGCCGAGCCGCGGCCGAGCGGGAAAAATTCGCGAGGCCCCTTTTCCGGATCACGGATGCCAATTACGTCAAAGAAAAGATCTCGGCACTGATCTCGCTGTTGCGGGAGCGCGGCGGCAATGCCTCGCAAGCGGCTTCGCTGATTCCGGAAGTTGCAAAGTCTCTTGAGAGCCTCTTGAACGATTTGGACAAGGGAAAGGTGGAGATCTTGCCCGATCCCGACTCAAAGAAGGATCTTGCCGCGCTTGAGGCGCGGGCGAAGAGTCTGGAGGATAGTTTGCGAGTGGCGAGCGAGGAGTTAAAAAACATGAAAATAAATTTAGAGGAGAAAGAATCCCGGTGGCGTACGGCGGAGTCCGATCTTAGAAAACTCGAACGGGAGCTTCGCGAGGCGGAAGAAAAGCGGGCGCGGCTTCGCTCGCAGTTGGAGCGCGCGACATTCGAGCGGGAGAAGTTGGCGGTGCGCAGAGAGGAATTTGGACGTGAGCTGGGGCTTGCCGGTTTGAAGGAACTGCAGGTGCGTGAGGTAAGTCAAGCCGACCTCGAGATGCCGCTGGCGGCGCAAGATTTATTCAAGAAGATCGAGAGATTGCGCGGCAAGCTGGAAGAAATCGGCGGGATCGATACCTCGGTGATTAAAGAATATCACGATACTAAAGCGCGGCACGAATTTCTGACGAAAGAACTGGAGGATCTACAAAAAGCCGGCGCCGATTTGAAAGAACTGATCGCGACGCTGGAAAAGCAGATCGAGGAGGATTTCGACCGCGGGTTCAAGAAAATCAACGAGGGATTCAATCATTACTTCCAGTTGATTTTCGGCGGCGGCAGGGCCAAGCTCTTGTATCACGAGATTGGTCGGCGCGGCGCCGGTGGAGAAATCGGCGAAGAGGAAGCTGCTGAAATCGAATACGGCATCGACATTGACGTGGATATTCCGCGAAAGCGCATCAGGGGGCTCTCCATGCTTTCCGGCGGAGAGCGGGCGCTGACGTCCATTGCTCTCTTATTCGCCATGGTTTCGGTGAATCCGCCGCCCTTTTTGGTGCTGGATGAAACAGATGCGGCGCTTGATGAAGCCAACTCAAAAAAATACGCCAATACGCTGGCGGATCTTGCCAAAGAAGCCCAGCTCATCATCATCACGCATAATCGCGAAACTATGCTTCGCGCCGGGATTCTTTACGGCGTTACCATGGGCGATGACGGCGTATCTAAACTGATTTCAATTAAATTTGAGGAGGGGGAGAGGTACGTGAGTTGGTAGCTTGACACGGTCGGTGTTTGGTGCTATTCTATATTAGAACTAGACTTTGGCCCATAGGCCAGATTGGAGGCTCATATATGAGCCAGCTTACGCTAGCCGAGGTGATGAGGGAGTTCATGGAGCTCCAGGTCGAGCAGAACGTGGTCACTCTCGAGGTCGCTCACAAGCGGCAGTTGCTCCAGAGCTGGAACGACAGCATGGAGCGCTCCCAGCACAACCGCGACGAGCACCGGCGTTACTGGGACTCGGACTTCTCGCTGCAGTGCCAGAAGAAGTACGAGAGCGAGAAGCGCGAGGCCGAGCAGCGGTTCGACGTCAACCAGAAGAAGCTCGCAGTGCTCATCGGCAAGTTGGACGCTCTAGGCGATCTAGAGCGAGCGGGAGTTTAGTTCGGCCGGGAGGGAAGTGAGGCTGCGGTGGGGGGTGTCCTCGCCGCAGCCGATTTTTTATCTTGGTAGTACATTACCCAATTTTTCTTGACTTCCCTACGTATTTCCGTTAGTCTCTTATAGTCAGTTTTTTTGTGATTCTTGCTTCTTAATCCTTAATCTTAGTCAAATGTTAGTTATCCGTTTTCAGCGCGTAGGCCGTACAAATGATCCCGCATTCCGGTTGGTCGTAACCGAGCGCCGTTCGAAGCCAAAATCGGGTAGCCTTGAAATTCTCGGTTCATATCACCCCAAAACTAAACACACCATTCTGAAATCCGAGCGCATTCAATATCCTTTTGAAGCATAGGGTTATAGAAGGAAGGACTCGATTGGTTGTTAAAGCAAGCATCGCTCAAAAAGACGCCGAAAAAGCTGAAAAAATTGAAGTGCCGATGGCGGCATAGTCCCCCATTGATTTTTGGCCAGTTTTTCTTATAGTGAAAATATTACCGTAGCTCTGACAGGTCGAAGCTACTGCCAATCCGTTATATCAGCATGGAATCAGATCAAGCATTTCTCGAGTACGTCGTGAAGGCCTTGGTTGACGATCCCTCGGCGGTAACAGTTGAACGGAAGGTTGACGAGATGGGAGTGCTTTTGACGCTCCACGTAGCGCAGCCGGACATGGGGAAACTCATTGGCCGGAGCGGCGCCACCGCTAAAGCCATCCGGACACTGCTTCGCGTCGTGGGGATCAAGAACAACGCCCGCGTCAATCTGAAGATTGCCGAGCCCGAGGGGTCAACCCATCCCGCCGCGATGCGCGAGCGAGGAGCCGAGGTGCGGAACGAAAAGAATCGCGATCTCGACGAACTCGTGGATGAACTAGGGAGCATTTAATCTAGCCAACGATCCGGAACCGCCCCTCTTGTTACGCTCGGGGCGGTTTTTGGTTCATAATGGATTACAGCCATGCGTTTCGATATCGTCACAATTTTTCCAGAGGCTTTTGAATCGTACTTAAATGTTTCGATTCTGAAGCGCGCGCGGGCGCGGAAGCTAATTGACGTTCATTTTCACAACCCGCGCGATTTTTCCAACGACAAGCATAAAAACGTTGATGACAAGCCCTACGGCGGCGGGGCGGGGATGGTAATGATGGCGGAGCCAATTCTCAAAGCCGTCTCGGCTTTGAGAAAATTCAAAATTAAAAAATCAAAATGCAAAATTATCGTACTATCTGCCAAAGGCAAGCAATTTAATCAGAAGCTTGCTTATGATTGGTCTAAAAAACATGATCAGCTGATCTTAATTTCCGGTCGATACGAAGGCATTGATGAGCGCGTGAAGTTGGCGCTGAAGGCCGAAGAAGTTTCTATCGGTCCGTACGTTTTAACTGATGGGGAAGTCGCTTCGATGGTCGTAATCTCCGCGGTTTCCCGCTTGATTCCCGGCGTGATTCGGCTCGAGTCGCTTGCCGAAGAATCCCACTGGAATTTGTTACTCAAAAAAGAAAAGGATGCGTCCAGGGGAACGGGGTTGGAATATCCTCATTACACTCGTCCGGAAATGCTTGTTTATAAAGGCAAGAAACTCCGCGTGCCCGGAGTTCTCATCTCCGGCGACCATAAGAAAATCTCTGCTTGGCGCCGCAGCCATCGAAAGTAACCTAAGGCACTTACTTCGATACCATAGATGCTGTAGTGCATCAAAAAATAACCCAATGTATTAATTTTGATACTACAGTGTATCGAAATAATGATAAAAATGATAAAATAGAGATATGCCACGACTTTCCCGCTACAAGCTTTCGTCCCAGCATATTGATGAACTTGGCGGTAGAATTGTCGATGCCGCTTTATTGGTGCGCGATCGCGAGGGGTTGACGCTGTTTTTCAATGACCTTCTTACTTTTACCGAAAAAGCCATGCTGGGGAAACGCATGCTGATCGCGCTATTTTTAGAAAACGGATACTCCTATGCCGAGATCAGCAAATGGCTAAAGGTGGGTTACACTACCATTAACTCCATCAGTGATCGCTTGCATAATGATGGAAGGGGATTTCGGCTGGTTATCAAGAAACTAGAGCGTGAGAAAAAGGTTAAAGAAATTATCAATAATATTCAGATGATTTTTAAGGACCGACCATCCCAGGTGGGCTCCGGCCGTTTGAAATTTTTGCGTATATGATTATGATTAGCCACTTAGATACACTGTAGTATCGAAGTAAGTATGAGATTTGAATTTCCTAAGAAATTTTTGTGGGGGGCGGCGACAAGCGCTCACCAAGTTGAAGGTGGAAATCACAATGATTGGACGGAGTGGGAAAAGTCGCCGAAGCGCATTGCTGATTTAAAAAGGCGCGGGCTTAATCCCGAAGAATATATTTCAGGCAAGGCCGCTGACCATTACCACCGCTTCCGCGAGGATTTCGATATCGCCCGGTCTCTAGGTCATAATGCCCATCGATTTTCCATCGAGTGGTCTCGGGTTGAGCCAGAAGAAGGAAAATTTAATGAGAAGGAGATCGAGCATTACCGTGAAGTCATAAAAGCATTACGCGAGCGGGGGATGGAACCATTCGTGACACTCTGGCACTGGACGTTGCCGATTTGGTTTGCCCAAAAAGGGGGATGGCTGCATAAAGATGCCGAAAAAGACTTTATCCGTTTTGTCTCTAAAGTAGTTTCCGAATTGAAGTTAGAGGTGCATTATTGGATTACCGGAAACGAATTGGAAACTTATGCGCGCCACGGTTATTTTCTAGGTGATCGCCCGCCAAACCGCAGGAATTTTATCTTTTCCTATTTAGTGCTAAGGAAATTACTGAAAGCGCACAAGGCGGCATATAAGGAAATTAAACGCATCGCGTCCGAAGCAGAGGTCGGGTTCACGGAAAGTGTTGTATATTTTGAACCGTTTAATCAGTGGCCGCATAATCTTTTACTGCTTCGTTTGGTGAAGTGGTGGCGCAATAATCTGTTTTTTGAAGAGTTCGCCGCATCTTCTGATTTTATCGGCTTGCAGCATTATTTCCATTCGCGGATTCGTTTGAGCCCGAAATCAAACTGGTGGATTCAGTTTAACGAAAACAAAAAGGTGAGCGATTTCGGCTGGGAAATTTATCCCGAGGGCATTTATCGCGTCTTGAAAGAACTTGGGCGATATAATAAACCGATTTATATTACGGAAAATGGCCTAGCTGACGCCAAGGATCGCTATCGAGCGGACTATATCCGGGACCACATTGCTTGTATGGGAAGGGCGCTCGATGAGGGCGTGGACGTGCGCGGGTATTTTTATTGGTCTCTTTTGGATAATTTTGAATGGCAGGAGGGTTATTGGCCGCGATTTGGTTTAGTTGAAGTTAATTACAAAACGCTGGAGCGTAAAATCAGGCCATCGGCGCTTGAGTATAAAAAAATTATTGCTATGAATTCCATCGAACTATGATTTCGTGGCTGCCGATTGCTATTGCGGCGCAGATTATTCTCGGCAGCGCGGCAGTATTCGATAAGCTGCTTTTAAAAAAGCGCTCGATCGACGCTTGGTCTTACACTTTTTGGTTTGGGATCTTGGGCGTATTTGCCGTGTTTTTGGTGCCACTTGGCTCAGTAGCTGTGCCTTTATGGGCGGTTGCCGTCGCGATTATTTCCGGAGCGTCGTTCATAGTTTACGCATTTTTTCTGTTTGCGGTGCTGGAAAAGATTGAGGCCTCGGAAACCCTGCCGCTTATTGGTTCTCTCTCGCCAGTATTTACCCTCCTTTTCAGCTGGATTTTCTTAAGCACGCGGCTGGTGGCATTTGATTTTCTGGGATTTATTTTTTTGATCGCTACCGGTTTTTTGCTGTTTTTGATTGAGAAGAAAGATTTCAACGCCCGGGTGCTTATTTATATTCTTCTAAGCAGTATCTTTCTGGCAATATCGCATGTTACTTCAAAAATTGTATTCAACGAAACTACGTTTATCGCGGGATTTTTCTGGGTCAAGATCGGTGGGGTAATTTTTGCGCTGGCACTGCTTCTTTTCGGGCGCATCCGTAGAGACATTTTTGAAAAATCCGAGCATACGGCGGCTCGCAGTCGCTGGCTTTATTTCGCAAACCGCGGCTATGCCTCGTTAGGGTCATTATTTATTTCCGGCGCCATATTTCTTTCGGAGCCGGCGCTGGTTGACGCGACGCAGAATCTAAGATACATCATTATATTTTTGCTGGCTTGGTTTTTGCTTCGTGAGCGGTTCGACGGGAAGATTCTTTTGGGGAAATTGGCGGCTGCGGTGCTTATAACGATCGGGCTCGGGTGGCTGGCGCTCGGCGAATATGCCCGCAATTTGCCGCCGATAAACGTTAGCCGGCCGATTAGTTGGGGTGTAACCTTCTCCAAAATTTTCAGCGAGCAGCTTGGCTTGGATTGGCGGGAGAACTTTGATGCGATTTTAACGGAGCTGCAGCCGAAAAAGATTCGCCTGATCGCGTATTGGAATGAGATTGAACGCGCACGGGAGAATTACGATTTTAGCGAATTAGATTGGCAGTTTGAGCGGGTTCGGCGGTTGTTAATAAAGCCCGATGTCATATTGGTCATGGGAATGAAAACGCCGCGCTGGCCAGAGTGTCATGTGCCCGAATGGGCTTTAGGTCTTTCAACTGAAGAGCGGGAATCAGCATTGCGGAAATATCTGCAAGTTGTAGTCGAGCATTACAAGAATGACTCTTCGATTACAATGTGGCAGGTTGAAAACGAGCCGTTTCTGATGTTCGGCGAGTGCCGTAGCCGCGGCAAGGATTTTCTTAAAAAAGAAATTGCGCTGGTGCGTTCATTGGATAGTTCACGCCCGATTTTGGTCACCGATGGAGGCGAGTTCGGATTATGGGCGGTTGTGGCCAAGTATGGCGATATTTTCGGAACAACCATGTATCGCAAGGCGTACCCGCGGCTGATCGGCCCGATATTCGGCGTAGTGGAATACCCAATTGCGCCTAACTATTTCCGGCTGAAAGAAGAGGTCACGCGCTCGATTATCCCCAACCCCAGCCAGCCGTTTCTGGTGATCGAGCTGCAGGGCGAGCCGTGGTCGCCGAAACATTTGAATGAGACGCCCGTAGAGTGGCAGCTTGAAATATTCAGTCCGAAGTATTTTCGCGAGACGATTGATTACGCCAAAGCCACGGGATTTGAAACGTATTACCTTTGGGGCGCAGAATGGTGGTATTGGATGAAAGTCAAGAATGGGCATCCCGAGTATTGGGATGTTGCAGAATCGGTTCTTAATGCACATCAATGATAAAACATTATATTGGTATTGATATAGGAGGGACTTATACGAGAGCTGTTTTGATTCATGGGCTCAAGCCACATAAAGTTCGTTATCTAAAAAGAGAGACCGGGATAACCGCAAGGCATGGAGAAGCTGTCATTATAGAACTTATAGAGGAACTTTTAAAAGAGTCAAAAGAGAAACTGCTTGGGATTGGTGTTGGTATTGCGGGGAGTGTCGATCGAAAACGAGGTATTTTTTTACGAGGAGAAAATTTGCCATTCAAAGGGCCTTGGGATATCCGAAAGTTTTTGAGGCATTTTAACGCACCCGTAAAGGTTGATAACGACGCTCACTGTTTTCTGCGCGCGGAGAAAGAGTGGGGGGCTGTCCGCGGGTATAAGAATATTTTCGGACTTGTGATTGGGACAGGAATCGGCGGCTCGATCATTATTGACGGAAAAATGGTGTACGGAGCACATGATGGGGCTGGGGAGGCGGGTTTTATCGTCATGGACGAAAAACGAGAACGTATTTTTGATGAATTAGGAGCTAAGAAAGCATTCCGTCAATATGGCGACCGCAGTCGAGTAATCGGAATGGGGATCGCGAGCATTATTAATTTGGTAGATCCAGAAATTCTCGTACTCGGCGGGGGCGGCGTTTTTTCTCCATCATTTCATTTTAAAAATGTAAAGAAAGTTACCAGGCGTTTCGTTGTCATCCCCGGCGCAAAAAAGACACCCATTGTAAAAGGTAAGCTGGGCGATGCGGCGCAAGCGATTGGCGCGGCATTGCTTTTTGCTGACTAAGCTCTTTTCAGTTCAGTTCCAGGCGGCCACACGCGCCGATAGCATCCACTACCATACTACAGTGTATGGTAGTGGTGGGGGTTTCTATCCATCATCCTATCATCAAGAACCAGATGGCTGGTTTAAGGGAGGTGATCTCGCGTGCTCTTTTTAAGGATTGTCCCGGGTGTAAGTTTCTTGCTTGCAGTATATCTCGTGTGCCTATCCGTCTTTCAATCGAGACTTATCGCGGCGCTCGGGGTTTTCACGGGATGTGTCATATGGGCATTCGTTGATTGGCGCCTGACAGAGGACGAGCCGCGAGATCCGCCGTTCGGCGGCAACTCCATCTAGGCCCGTCGCAGAAGGGAGCGCGGGCCTCGTTTTTTTTGCTGATTTTCTAGCCGCCGGTCATCGTTTGGAGAGTCGGTTTTAGGGTGCTTGACATGCCAAGCCGGCCGAATATAATAGAAAGCGTCTCGAATACTTGTACTTGTTTATTAGATTATTAAAGGATTAGGGGCTACTCGGTCTATTGGAATGTTGGGATCGAGAAAAACTTAACAAGTGAGTCGTGGAATACATCCACCATTGGTTCTTAAAAGGAGCTAGTGGTGGGTGTGTTGTTTCTAGTCCAATGGGTTAACTTGGGGATTAGAAGACATGGATGGACAGACGGTAATTTAAAAAGTGAATAGACACCCGACTAAGAAAGAATTTTTAGTCGGGGTGTAGCAAAAAATCCCAGCACACATTTTTGGAGAAAAAGAAAGGCGGCTCACGATGAGCCGCCGTGGAGCCAAGTGCTCCTTCGCGTGTTGCTAGAACCACTGGTACCTCGTGGCCATCGCGAGGGTTACACCGGCAGTTCCCTGAACTATCAGCGCTGGCCAGATTCCGGCTCGACTTACGAGCGACCGGAGCCAGAAGGGAGAACTCAGCACCCAGACCAAGAAGATAATCCACGCCATTTTCGTCACCTCCTTGTCGGTGAGGACGCGTTTCTGATGCTGTCTCCGAGATCATTGAGCAAGAGAATCCCGCATCCTCCCGTGACGATGATCCATCCGAATAGAACACGGAGGAAGTCGTCGGGGTTGACGAAGAGGTATGCGACGACAAGAATTTCCACCCAGGCCGCTACTCCAAGAACGGGAATGGCCCACCGAATGATTTTGTCCATTGTCAGTTCACCTCCTCTCTCTGCTATAATACATCGTCATCAATATATTGTCAAGTAGTACTTGACTCCAAAAATGTGTGCTGGGAATAACCTGGAAAAATTCCAACTGTTCCGACGTTGTTCAAAAAATCAA
>Ga0075900_110_pt1 | contig 23162 bp, 24 predicted proteins | sample RifGroA1_FD_68005 | JGI IMG/M metagenome (GOLD analysis project Ga0075900, IMG submission 68005) | Parcubacteria bacterium GW2011_GWA1_51_12
GTTTAACGCGCTGGTGGCGGCAGCTTAACGAGAGCTTAGAGACTAGAACTTAGAGCTTAGGACAAGTGGACGGAAGTCACAGATTTTAGTATGCATAATCCAGGGAACTTGCGCGCGTAGCTCAGCCCGGTCAGAGCAGCCGTCTTATACACGGCGGGTCCTTGGTTCGAATCCAAGCGCGCGCACCAAATGAAAATCCCTCAATTTAAACAAATTAACAAGCTTGCTTGTGGCCCCGCCGTACTAAGTATGGTCTTCGCTTACTATGGGAAAAATTATTCACAACAAGAGATTATCAAAGAAATTGGTGGGCTAAAGAAGTACGGCTCACGTATGATCAAACTTGCTAAGTTTGCTGAAAATACTGGCTTTAAAACAAAACTACTATCCTACGACAAAAAACTAAAAAATGAGGCGATAATAAAATTACCGAATCTCATTGATATTAATAAGCTCATCGGTAAAAAAGTGCCAGTTATTCTTGCGGTACGGAGCTCTTTACTTTACAACGAAAAACTTTCAACAAAAGAAGGTCACTATATAGTGGTTACCGAATATAAAAATGGGATTTACTCCTACAATGATCCTTTTGACGGAAAAAAGAGAAAGATAAAAGAGGCAGATTTATTTTTCGCTTGGTTCAACAACATTTTAGATTCCAGCGCATATTTACTTGCTATTTCAAGGTAGCTTTCTATGGAGGAAAAATGGTACCTGAAAGCCGCGCACGCGCCGGATTTTGAGAATCCGGCGGATTATCGATTGTATCGTTTTTTTGAAATCCTCCCGGGAGCCCTGATGTGGACGACGCTTTTAGGGACTATTCTCGCCTCATGGCTCGCGCCGGTGGGAGCATCTTTTTTTATCATTGCTTTTGACATCTACTGGCTTTTAAAAACCGTGTTTCTTTCTTTACATCTCCGCATGTCATTTTCAGAGATGCGAAAGAACGTAACCGTTAACTGGCGTGAGAAGCTTAACGCGGTTCGGCATTATTCCGGAGAGCTCAAACTCCAAAGCTGGCAGGATATCCGGCATCTTGTGATTATCCCGTTTTACCAAGAAGAATATGAGGTCATCAGCGGGGGGCTTGCGGTTATTCTTAAATCAAATTATCCAACCGAAAACTTATTCATAGTCATCGCGCGCGAGGAGCGCGCCGGCGAAGAAGCCAGACTTGTAGCCGAGCGAGCGGAAAAGGAATTCGGGGACAAGTTCGGGGCGTTTCTTTTGACGGCGCATCCCGCTGACCTTCCGGGCGAGACACCCGGCAAGGGATCGAACGAATCTTTCGCCGCGCGCGAGGCCGTGCGGCTTTTGATTGACGCGAAAAACATTTCGCATGAGCACGTGATCGTTTCTTCCTTTGACGTTGATACGGAAGTTGCACCGGAATATTTCAGCATTCTGACTTACCGGTACCTGATGGCGGAAAAGCCCCTTCGTTCTTCTTTTCAGCCGATTCCGGTTTACAACAATAACATCTGGGACGCACCGGCTTTCTCGCGAGTTGTGGCGACCTCCGGCACCTTCTGGCAAATGATGCAGCAGGCTCGGCCTGAGCGCTTGGCGACATTCTCGTCCCACTCGATTCCGTTGGCCCCGCTGGTTCAAATGGATTACTGGCACACTAACATGGTTTCGGAAGATTCACGGATCTTCTGGCAGGCGTTAGTTTATTTTGACGGAGACTATCGCGTTGTCCCGTTGAATTATCCGGTTTCCATGGACGCGAACTTAGCCGGTAACTGGCGGCAAACCGCCAAGAATGTTTACAGGCAGCAGCGCCGCTGGATCTGGGGCGTCGAAAACATTCCGTATCTTTTATTCGGATTTATAAAAAACAAAAACATTCCGCTGCGAAAAAAACTTTACTTCGGCTTCAACCAGCTAGAGGGATTCTGGTCAATTGGCACCAACGCCATTATGATTTTTGTCCTTGGCTGGCTGCCGGTTTTAATCGGCGGAAGCGCTTTCGGCGTCTCGGTTCTGGCCCACAATCTCCCGCGCGTTACGCGCTGGCTTATGGTGCTTGCCATGATTGGGCTTGCGACCTCGGCCGTTTATTCGCTAAAACTCCTGCCGCCTCGCCCGCCGCACCGCCCAGCGCACCACTACTTCTGGATGGTAATTCAATGGCTTTTGATTCCTTTTACATTAATCGGTTTCGGTTCAATCCCCGGAATCGATGCCATTACGCGCCTCATGCTTGGCAAATACATGGGCTTTTGGGTCACGCCCAAAAGCCGGCTTACCAAAGATATTTCATAAAAAACTAACCCCCCGACCCACGGCAAGGCGCAGAAAGAGAAGTCCTGCAGCAGACATTGTATTTTTTCTAAAACCATACACATATTACACACTATAGTGTGTAATATGTGTATATGGGTTTTATCTACCACCACAGAAAACTGCGGGTGCAAGCCCGCGGAAGTCTTATACCAGCTTGAAATGTTTTTGCAAAGTCGCGGCGTTGTCAATCGAGGTCGCTTCAATGTATTTGACGTACTCGCGCACATGGAAAAACGACGTGACAAAATCAATTTCATCTCTGCACGGGAGGGGGTAGATAAATACGCTCTTTTGATATTGCCAAGCCCCCATATCGCGGAGGCGCTTCGAAAGCGCTCTGCGAGCGGTTCCAAACCGCTCGGGGATATCAAAAAGAATGATGCGCCACTTCCGGTCCCAGTGTTTCACCATAGGCAGGCTTATTTTTTCTATATTCCCCACAAGCGCGATGCGCTTGCCGTCTCGCGAAAGCGCGATGCGTGTTTCGCCGCCGTGTTTATTCATATCAATAAAGCCCCGGCGCTCGAGAGCTGCAAGCGAACGGCGGATCCGCTCACGTTTTCGTTTCCCGCCTACGTATTGCCAGAGACGAGCGCTATCCCCAGCGTTTAATAAAAACGCCAGCGTGAGATCTCCGGCCTCCCGCAAGATTTGAAGCACCTCGCGCTGAACTTTGCTTATGACGGGACGTTTTTCTTCATGTTTTGCCATATACACATATCATACACTATAGTGTGTAATATGTGTATAGGGTTGTGTGTAGGTTGCGGCGTATCATTATAGAGTTTTTGCCAATCATTCAAAATGTATGGCGGCTTCGAATTCTTCGAGCCGCCGCGAGAGCGCGAGATGGGTTTTCAATAGCGGGTCTTTTTTAATGATTTCCGCAGCCTCGGCGCGGGCGGACTGAACAATTTTCATGTCGGCGAAGCTTTTGTAAGCAAACGGCGGAATACCGGATTGTCTAGTCCCGAAAAAATCCCCCGGCCCGCGAATTTGCAGGTCTTTTTCGGCCAGCTCAAAGCCGTTTTTAGCAGAAACAATCGCTTTTAAGCGCGCCGATTCGGCGGCGAAAGGACTGGTGCTCATCAGAAAGCAATACGACTGATGTTCGCTACGGCCCACGCGTCCGCGGAATTGATGAATCTGGGCGAGCCCGAATTTCTCCGCGCCCTCGACGAGCATCACGGAGGCGTTGGGAATATCCACGCCGACTTCAACCACCGAAGTTGAAACCAAAATATCGAACTTGCGACCCCTGAAATCGCGCATGACTTTTTCTTTCTCGGCGGGTTTCAGCTTGCCGTGAAGCAATCCGATGGAAAGATCCGGGAAAATATCTTTCGCGAGACGCGCGGCTTCGGCTTTAACTGTCTTTACCTCCTCTCCCAGAATTTGCTGCGAGGTGTGCGTAGACTCCGGATCGTGCCACGCCACGCCAGCCGGCGGATCAATCCTGGGGCAAATCACAAAAACCTGCCGTCCTGATTTAACTTCTTGGCGTATAAATCCGTAGCACGCCGCGCGCTTTTCGGCGGGTACGACCTTGGTCAGGATCGGTTTTCTCCCAGCCGGAACTTGATCGAGAATGGAAATGTCAAGATCGCCGTAAACCGTAAGCGCCAGAGTCCGCGGAATGGGAGTGGCGGTCATTGACAAAAAATGCGGAACCCATAGCGCTGGCTTACGCGGACTTTCTTTATCCGGCGCTGCTGTCCGCGTCTGCCCGCGAATCAGCGCGGCACGCTGATCAACGCCGAATCTATGCTGTTCGTCAACAATCACTAGCCCCAAATTCGCGAATGTTACGTTCTTCTGGATAACCGCGTGCGTTCCGATAATAATCTCGGCCTCGCCCGAAACGGCAAGAGCCGTGATATTCGCTTTATCAGACGCGCCGAATGGGGCTGCAATTTTTTTATGCGAAGCCGTAAGAAGCCCGATTGCCACGTCAAACTTCGCCAAAAGTTTTGTGAAAGTCGCAAAGTGCTGTTGAGCCAAAATTTCAGTTGGCGCAAGATACGCAACCTGAAATCCCGCTTTAACCGCATTCAGGGCCGCTAATGCCGCGACAACCGTTTTGCCTGACCCGACATCACCCTCGAGGAGCCGGTTCATCGGTTGAGATCTTGCGGTGTCCGTCACAATTTCCCACGCGGCTTTGCGCTGCGCATTGGTCAATGGAAAGGGAAGCGAGGCTACGAATCGCTTGATAAGCTGAATATCGGTCTTGATGGGCGGGGCTTTATGTTCTTGTAGCTGATGCCGCTCGCGAAGCACCCGCAACTGTATAAGAAAAATTTCTTCAAAAGCGAATCTCCGACGGGCTGCTTCGGCATAAGCCATAGTGCCGGGAAAATGAATTTTATTTAACGCCTCGCCGATGGGCAAAAGCCCTAGGCGCCGGCGTAGGCCGTTCGGCAGGGGATCGGAGATTTTTTCTGCAAGCGGCAGAATCTGCTTCATCAAGAATCGTATCCAGCGCGAAGTAAGCCCAGTGGTTTCGGGATAGACCGGCACTAGCCCGCTTGTATGCGTCAGCCCGTCACGGCGACTTACTCTTTCATACGCCGGATTGGCAAAATAGATCCCGCGTTTGCTTTGCGAGAGCTTTCCTGAAATCGAAAGCGTCTCGCCGAGGTGGAATGTTTTGGCCAGATACGATTGATTAAACCAAATCACGCGAACTTGGCCGCTTGTGTCTCCAACAACGGCTTCCGCCATATTCATGCGGCGGCCGAAAGCATGCGTGGCTTTGATGCTCTTTAAGACGCCGCGAACGGTGGCCACTTCGCCGAGGGCTGCGTCCGCGATCTCTTTGATATTGGAAAAGTCGTCATAGCGAAACGGGAAATGGAAGAGCAGCTCGCGAACGGTTGCAATCCCCAGCCGATGGAACTTTTTGGCCAGCGCCGGTGAAACGCTGGGTATTTTATCAATCGGGGTTTCGAGAAGCATAAAAAAAGAATAGCACCCCAAAACCAAAAATCCCACGCCCGGGGGATTTTTGGGGTTCGCTTATGCCCTCAAGAGGAATTGAACCCCTATTTGAAGCTCCGCAAGCTTCTGTCCTGTCCATTGAACGATGAGGGCTCTCCTTCGCTCCGATCAATATCGGAGCTTCGGAAGAGCGAGAAAGATACTAATTATCCTGCTTGCCCATCCGAAGCTCAAATCGCATTTGAGCGCAGGAGGGAACGATGAGGGCAAAATCAACGTTGTTGATTTTGCCGGGTTAGCTACCATAAATCAAGCGAGTGATAACGAGCGTCATTAAAAGCTAACCCTGTGACGCCCGCTGAAAGCGGTGACCTTGAGAAAAATCAGAATCCCGCCATTCTCGCGAAAATATCCGCCAGCGACTCTTCATGCTCTACCTCGTTCACAAACTTGATAAGAGTTCTCCGCAGTGTTACCGGATCGGCATCACCGAGCGGCACGGAGAAACGCGGCAGAAGCGCTTTTTTGGATTCAAGGCTAAGATGCTTTATACCACCGACTTCATAAAAAATCCAGAATGAGTTGAGGTTTTCAAACTCAAACATTCTTCTCCCAACCTGCACCCCCCTCGAGGTGATAGCGCAATATATTTCTTTCGGCGGGCGCTTAGCGTACAAATAAACCACGAAAGCCGCGACCACAATGAACAAAATAAAAAAGTAATTTCTCGTCAGCGCCCCGATAATAACAAGCGCCGCCACCGCAACGCTCCCCCATAGAAACCACTTAGGGCTTTTGACGGAATGCTCATACTCATACGCCTGCCACTCCAAAATAACCTCGGGCATGTACGACGCAGCCTCCCGCGCCGTTTCGGCCTCTCGCGCCTCTTGTCGCTCCATGCCGGGATGCTTGAGGTCAATTATTTTTCGTTCGGGAGATATCGTAACCATACCCGCATTCTAACGCGCAACATATGAAAAGAAAAATGTTAAAACCGCAGAAATGAAACCTTGTTTGCGGCCCCACCGGGAATCGAACCCGGATACCAAGCTTGAAAAGCTTGTGTCCTGACCATTAGACGATGGGGCCCTAACTAGGAAATCACTAGGAAACTAGAAGTTAGTTCCTAGGAACTAGTTGTAATTTATTGCGTCGGAACTATATCGTAATTATGATGTACGAGCAATAGACTTTCCAGCGGCTAGGCACTAGGTCCTAGTTCCTAGGTTCTCAACCATGAAAATTCTCGCCATCGAAACCAGCTGCGACGAAACCGGAATTGCCGTCATTGACGCTTCGGGAACCCGCGGACGAGCGCGTTTTAACGTGCTTTCGAATATCGTCGCTTCTCAAGTTAAAATCCACCGAAAATTCGGCGGGGTGGTGCCGAATCTGGCTAAGCGCGAGCATCAGAAGAATCTTGTTCCTGTATTAATCGCCGCCCTGAAGGAAACAAGAATGTATACAGTATCAGGTATTAAGTATCAGGTATCACGTGAACGCATACAAAATACTGAATACAGAATACTTGATACCATATTCAGCCATGAGCCGGAGCTTCTTCTGGAGTTCAGGCGTAAGCTGCTGAAAATCCAGCCGCCAAGAATCGACGCAATCGCGGTTACCGTGGGGCCGGGGCTCGCGCCAGCGCTCTGGACCGGAGTTAATTTCGCCCGGGCCCTTGCACTCGTCTGGCAAAAACCGATTATTCCGGTGAACCACCTGGCTGGGCATATTTATGTAAACGCGCTTCGCGGCCAACCGCTCCGATTCCCGGCCCTGGCTTTAATTGTTTCTGGAGGGCATACGGAACTTGTCCTTATGCGAAAGCATAACGACTACAGAATTATAGGCGAGACGCAGGATGACGCGGCGGGCGAGGCTTTTGATAAGGCGGCGAAGCTTTTGGGGTTGGGATATCCGGGAGGACCGGCTATTTCGGCTCTAGCCGAAAAATTTTCAATTTTCAATTTTCAATTTTCAATTAAGTTACCGAGGCCGATGATTAACTCGAAAGATTTCAACTTTTCCTTTTCCGGGTTAAAAACCGCAGTTTTGTACCTGCTGCGCGATCAGCCCGAACTCTTGGAGTCAAGAAAAAGCAAGGCGGCTGTCGCGGCAGAGTTCCAGAACGCGATTGTGGAAACGCTGGTGGTTAAAACTGTGCGCGCCGCGAAAGAATCCGGAGCTAAAACCGTAATTTTAGGCGGCGGAGTAGCAGCCAACACAATACTCCGCAAAGAACTTACGGAATGCCTCGCCGCCGAACTGGCCGAAACCAAATTGCTCTTGCCGGAAATTGCTGAGACAACCGACAACGCTCTTATGATCGCGGCCGCCGCATTTTTCTCGCAAAAAAAATCGGCGTGGAGGCATCTCCGCGCCGATCCCGGCCTGCGGCTTTCCGGTTAGATTACGGCCCCGGCCTTACCGCCCGCCGGCCCCCAGAAGTCGGAGCATAGTTATGCGCTCCTCATCGGTTGCGTCTGCAAGCAGCCTCCCCATAGCGACGAGCCGCTTTTCGTCCGGCCGTTCGGCCTGCTGGTGCGCTAGACGAGCGAACTCCCCCACCTTTTCGGTGATCATCGTCGATTACCTCCCTTTAGATGTTATATGTAGGACAGCTGAACGACACTTCGTGATTGGCCGCTTTCAAGATGTAATGAACTTTGATAAACGAAAACCGACCGTTTCCGGTCGGCTCATGGCACCTATTGCGTACGATAAAAACTCACGCGCCATCAGCCGACCGCGGTCGGAAATAAAAGCTAAAGAAGAAGAAAAATGGGCTCTGGTTGCGACACCGCATATTAAGAAGCAGTATACCGAAATGGCGGAGGCTGTCAAAAGCGCGCTTGAAATCGCGGCCCTGCACCGATACTCTACATAATATATCCGCTGTAATGGAGCATGACTGACAAACTAAACACGGCATACGAACCGAATACGGTTGAGGCCAAGATTTACCGGAAATGGGAAAATTCCGGATATTTCAATCCGGACAGACTGCCGGTCAATAAAGCCAAAAGTCAAAAGTCAAAAGTCAAAAGCTTTTGCATTATCATGCCGCCGCCGAACGCCAACGGGGCGCTGCATATCGGACATGCGCTTTTTGTAACGCTGGAAGACATTATGGCCCGGTACAAGCGCATGCGCGGTTTCAAGACTCTCTGGCTTCCCGGCGCGGATCACGCCGGATTCGAAACGCAGGTGGTTTTCGACAAAAAACTCGAAAAAGAAGGGAAGAAGCGATCGGATTTTTCGCGCGATGAGCTTTATCGGCAGATTTGGGACTTCACGCAGGAAAATAAAAAAGTGATGGAAAACCAGCTAAAAAAACTCGGTGCCTCATGCGATTGGTCGCGCGAAAAATTCACGCTTGATCCGGATATCGTCGAAAAAGTAGAGGAGACTTTCATCAAGCTATATGAAGACGGCTTGATTTATCGGGGTAAGCGCATCGTCAACTGGTGCGTTAAGCACCAAACCACGCTCTCGGACCTCGAGGTGAAATACGAGGAGCGCGAGGACCCCTTGTACTACATCAAATACGGGCCGCTGGAACTGGCAACGGTGAGGCCCGAAACCAAGTTCGGCGACACGGCAGTGGCTGTTAACCCGAAAGACAAACGTTACCTTAAGTACATCGGCAAAGAAATTGAATTTGAAACATTACTGGGTCCAGCAAAGATGAAAGTGATTGCGGACGAGGCCGTGGACCTCAATTTCGGCACTGGAGTCATTAAAGTAACGCCGGCGCACGATGCGGTAGATTTTGAAATCGGCAAGCGCCATGGGCTCGAGGTCCGCCAAGTGATTGATAAAAACGGCCGTCTTAATGAACGAGCTGGGCCTTACGCCGGGCTTAAGATCGCCGAAGCCCGCCAAAAAGTTGCTGGCGATATGCAAGACAAGGGGATTCTAACAAAAATAGATCCGATCTATAAGCACAATGTCGCCGTCTGCTATAAGTGCGGCAACGTAGTGGAGCCCTTGGTGATGCCGCAGTGGTACGTGGCGATGAGCGCATCGCCGAGAACTAAGAACACAGAACCAAGAGCTAAGCCGAAGTCCTTGCGGGATATGGCGGTAGAGGCGGTTAAGTCGGGCGAGATTAAATTCGTCCCTAAGCGGTTTGAAAAAATATTCTTCCATTGGATGAAGAATCTCCGCGACTGGAATATTTCGCGCCAAATCATCTGGGGAATTCGAATTCCGGCGTGGTTTCGGGACAATGAAATTATCGTAAGCAAAGATAAACCCGACGGAGAAAACTGGGTTCAAGACCCAGATGTCCTCGACACCTGGTTTTCATCCGGCCAATGGCCGTATCTGACGCTGGGGTATCCTGGCGGCAAAGACTATAAAACTTTTTATCCGACCTCGGTCATGGAAACGGGGTGGGATATATTATTCTTCTGGGTGGCGAGAATGATGATGCTGGGACTTTACCGCACGGGCCAAGCACCTTTTAAAACCGTTTATCTGCACGGATTAGTCCGCGACCAAGAGCGGCAGAAGATGTCCAAATCCAAAGGCAACGTGATTGATCCTCTGGGCGTTGCGGAAACTTATGGAACCGACGCGGTGCGCCTGGCGCTAGTTATCGGGAGCACTGCCGGCAATGACCCGATCATCTCCGAGGAAAAAATCAGGGGGTACCGTAACTTCGCCAACAAGATCTGGAATGCTTCTCGCTTTGTTCTGTTGAACATAAGCGAGAAATCACAAATCACAAAAAATAAATCACAAATACGATTTACAAAAGACGATAAAAAACGGCTGAAAGAATTGGATGCGCTCGTGAAAACCGTAACCAATGATCTCGAAAATTTCCGCTTCCATCACGCGGGCGAGAAAGTTTATCACTATTTTTGGCACACCTTCGCGGACAAAATTATCGAGTCAGCCAAGCCAAGACTCGCAAGCGGCGATCCTAAAGAGCGGGCCGCGGCAGAAACTTTATTGCTGACAATTCTCGAAACCAACTTAAAACTCCTGCATCCTTTCATGCCTTACGTTACCGAAGAAATTTGGCAAAAACTCCCCGGCAAGCGACAATTATTGATGATTGAACAATGGCCCAATATGTGAAGCACCAAATCACAAATATCAAACAAATTCCAATGACCAAAATCTCAAATCTCAAACACTATGACTCAACTGGTCGAAATCAGTTTCGGTCATTAGAATTTAGGATATTGGACTTGTTTGGGATTTGGAATTTGTGATTTGGAATTTAGTTGGTATGGATCTCGCTCAAATCATCAGCTCCGGAACAATTTATTTCGCCCTAGCGTTTATCCCACCGATTCTCTGGCTCCTGATTTATTTACGAGAAGATCTTCACCCAGAGCCGTTTCGTATGATTTTGCTTGCGTTCGCGGGCGGCATTGCGGCCGGCATTGCGGCTCTCATCGCCGAACGGGGAGTAACGTGGGGCATTGACGCTGACAAGCAATTCATCATATTTTTTGCGGCGATTGCTTTAATTGAGGAGTACGCTAAGTACTTGAGCGTCAAATTTCTCATCCTGAATCAGCCGGATTTCAACGAGCCGATGGATGCCATGATTTATATGGTGACGGCCGGACTGGGGTTTGCTGCCATCGAAAACATTCTGTTTCTCTTGGCGCAAGTGTACGACCCCAACCTGCTTCTCGGCGAAAACATGATCGCCGGAGCGCAACTTTCGGCGGCGCGATTTGTCGGTGCTAACCTTTTGCACGCGCTGGCTTCGGCGGTTGTCGGGTACTTTTTGGCGCGCGCGTGGTTTCGGCCGCGGCGGCATCATTGGGTAGCGCTCGGGATTTTATTGGCCGCGCTGTTGCACGCGGGATTTAACTACCTTATTATAGTAAAAGATATTCTTCCCGGCGCGATTGCGTACACCGCGGGGCTACTCGCGATTGCGCTGGTTGTCGTCCTCATCGATTTCCATAAACTAAAAAGAGAGAGCTCGGAACTTTCCTATGCCCAGCGCTAAATCTTTTTTTGAACGCATCACCGGCTCGCGCGCCGTTCCCGTTCCTCCGGAGCCCCCTAAAGAACGCACCGCGGCTGTTGCGGCGCGCCAAAACGGTAATGCGGCAAAAACCGAGGAGGATTTCTCTCCCCAGCAGGAGGAAGAAGGGGAGTTAACCGTGGATATTTTTGATGACGGCGATTACATCGTGATTCAAGCGATTGTCGGCGGGGTGAAACCGGAAGATATTGATGTCCAAGTCACCGATGATGTGGTGACGCTTCGCGGCAAGCGCATGCGCACGCAGGAAATCGAGGAGGGAAATTACTATTATCGCGAACTTTACTGGGGAGCGTTTTCGCGCTCGATCATCCTGCCGCAAGAAATCGTCGGGGATGAAGCCGAGGCCTCTATGAAAAACGGACTATTGACCGTCCGCCTGCCCAAGCGCGACCGCAACAAGGCCCAGAAGCTACGGGTGAAATCGGATTAGGCAAGACCAAAGACAAAAGTCAAAAGACGAAAGCTTATGACTAAACGTAGAAGAAAATCAAAAAGAGCGCCGGATGCCAGAGGCATGCGCGGGTGGCGGTCGCGCGTCAAATCGAGCGGCAGATTGCGCAAAAAGCGCTCTGATACGACCTTGGCAGTACTGGAAAAGACTTACCGTACCAAGTCGGTGAAAAAGCTGGTCAAATGAAAAAGCTCCCGCGTCTGACGCGGGAGCTTTTTCATTTGCCGAACCGGCGTTCTCTGCCCCCAAACTCGGTTAAGATTTTGAGAAACTCCTCTCTGGTAAAATCCGGCCAAAGGGTTTTGGTGAAAACAAGCTCGCTGTAGGCGCTCTGCCAGGTCAGGAAATTAGAAAGCCGTTCCTCGCCGCCGGTTCGAATTATAAGGTCCGGGTCCGGAATGCCAGCTGTCCAAAGACACTCGCCAAAAAACTCTTCTGTGATAGAGTCGGCCGCGACGCCACGGCGGATGATCTCACTCGCCGCCGCAACAATCTCGGCGCGGCCGCCGTAAGAGAGCAGGATCCCCACCGTGCCCTTGGTGTTGGCCTTGGTTTTTCCCTCGGCCGCCGCCATCAATGCGCGCATGTTTTCGCTAAACCGGCCGCGGTCTCCGATAATTCGCACGGAGACACCCTCGCGATGAAATTCGTCAATTTCCTTTTCGAGCGCCCATTGCAAAAGCCGCATTAGATAAGACACCTCATGCTCTTCGCGCCGCCAGTTTTCCGTAGAAAATGCATAGACCAAAACGTTGGCCACGCCCGCCTCAAACGCCCAGCGGCAGAACTCCTTCATTTTTTCGTATCCGGCGCGGTGCCCCTCGACTTTAGGAAGTCCGCGCCCGACCGCCCAGCGCCGGTTGCCGTCCAAAATCGCCCCAATGGTAACGGGTATATTAGAATCAGACATTCCAGTTGATTGAATAATCAATCACAAAATCTTTGAATTCATTGGAGGCGCTCTTCCATTCGATTTCGACATCCTCGACTCTGGCAAACATCGGCCCGCGGTGGATTTTGGCGAGCAGCTGCTTGAGCGCCTCCTCCTCACCCTCTGCAACCACCCAGACGCTCCCATCGGTTTCATTTCTGACAAATCCCGTAAGCCCGAGTTTCTTCGCGTTTCGCCTGGTAAAGTCGCGAAACAGTACCATCTGGACCCTGCCGTATATTTTTGCTTCCAGTCGTCGCAACATACTAATGCCCAATATGCCCAGATTACTGATTTTCGCGATAAATAAAAGCCTCCATCGCAGACGGGGCTCTTCTCAACGAATTGCCGGGGGCTTGATACGGTTTATCACCTTTTAATTTTATAGATCTCCGGATCAATGGCGCGAGAAAAACAAGTTCTGCCCCTCCCATGGGCCCAATTTTGCTGGGAAACTTCATTATAATACTGGGGGTCACTATAGGAAAAGGCCATCGGGAGCGGTTTTGAGACACTTTCCGAAAGTTGATCGGTATTGAAGACGGCGCAGAGTTCAAACGACAGCGCTCCGGTAACGCGATATTCATACGCCACGCCGGTTTCAGGATCGGTCGCGGCGCGAAACCCGGAGATATTGTCGGTCAAATCGGGAAGCCCCCCGGGGAGTTTTTCTTTGTTCCTCCAAAATTCAACAATTTGCCATTGGATATTTTGAAGATCTTGGACTCTCCGTTCGTCAAAACGCTTTAAGCGTTCAGCGAAAGGAGAGCCGGCAACAAAAAACCCGCCGATAACTCCTGCCGCAACCGCGGCAATGGCGAGCCACGCAAATAGGCGCATCGCCTGCGGCAAGGCCGGCGCCTCGCGCCGGATTTCGGCGAGGTAATACCAAAATACCATGCCGCCGGTAAGAAGCACCGCGAGCACCTTGAAAATAAACCGGGTGGACAGGTCGCCGCCGAGGAAATAGTAGATCAGTGTTACCAGGTCCCCGATGATAAGAAGCGCGGCAGTAAAAAGCGTGAAGTACAAAAGCCACTTGCGAAGCCGCCGCTCGCGCTCGGCCGGCGAGCGCACGAACTCTTTTTGCAAGAGCCGCGAAACGATAATATGCGTCGGGAAGATTATAAGAAGCGCGGCAATCGCCCACCTAAGGCCCGCTGCCAAACTGGGCCTGTAATCCGTCAGCATGTCGGGGAAGAAATAATTTACATGCTGGAACAGAAGCGCGATAAAACTCCCCGCGCTGATGTAGAGCGTGATTATCGAAAGCAAGTTTAAAAATACGTTTTTCGGCGATATCTTTTGCTGTGTATCGTCCATACGCGTATATTACACCGCCATGACGGGTTATTCTAGGTGCTTTCTATGGCCAAAAATATCCTTTCCGTCAACAACCAGCTCCGAGATAATCGCGAAAGGAATCGTCAAAAGAAAAATTATGCCGATAACTTTTGGCGTAATAACCGTATCGCTGACTGTCGTTATCGAAAGCAGGTTGTCGGCCACGTTAAAAACCATACCGATGACGAAAAACTCGGCGAAGCGCTTCAGGTATTTTAACTGTATGTAAGCCATGCTTGTTGCCTAGATTCAGTTTAGCGCCAAATTGGTCTAATAAAAAGCGCCCTCGCCCCGATTGGCGCCGCTATAGATGCTTTCCGGCAACGCTTTCAAGCGCTTCAACTTGTCGCGCCTGAAACACGAGATATACTCTGCGATATACCAGCCCCGCAATCATCCCCAAGAAGAAAAGCCACCAAACGGGCCGGAGCGGACTATCTGCTGGTGCCACATCGCTCCCGATCCGCAAGCTATGAATGAAAACCAAAAGAAAGATAATGTAATTGGCGTAGTGAATCCAGCGCCAATGCTTTTGAAACAAGGGCTTATGCAAGAATACCGCGGATGCGGCAGTTGAGACCGTAACGATCATGAGTAATAGCGCCGCGGGCCCGAGATAATAAGCCGCCCCGTAACTTTTGGAAAACTCTATGATGCCAATGCCGGAGGCGATCAGCGCCCAGTAAAGAATCACCGGATGCAAAATGGAAAACGCTAGCGCGAAAACACCCATGAAGCCGTGGATGCGATAAAACGCCGGCCCATAAAGCCACGTCCAGAACTGCATGAAAGGGCCGGTTAAAACCTGAAAACCAACCAGTGTGAAAGCCGTAAGCCCCGCCAGTTTAAACAGGTTAAATCCGAAAGCCGTCCAGAACTGCATGAAAGGGCCGGTTAAAACCTGAAAACCAACCAGTGTGAAAGCCGTAAGCCCCGCCAGTTTAAACAGGTTAAATCCGAAAGCGAACCCCGAGGCGGTAAATGTCGCGGCCAGTCCCCCATTGGCGCGAATTGATACCGAAAGAATAAAAGCCAAAAGCCCCGCCCCGACTACCGGAAAAAAGATTTTTAAAAATGATTTCATAGAGTAGGCCCCGCGCACTAAAGAGGGTCAAGTTACTGCGCCGACAATACGAACGCAACGGCAATAATAAATATAATCAGCCAAGCCAAAGTAGCAAAAAGCAGAAGTATGGCCTCTTTCTTAAGACCGCTTAAGTACAAGTGAATAGGTCCCCCCAAAACTAATAGGCATGTAATAGAGGCAGATAACATGAAAAGCAAAAGCATCAAAAGCGGCATCAGAAAAGTTGGGGGACTATCGAAAGTCTGCTTGCCGTTAAAGAGGAGCCACGCAATGCTGAATGTATAAATAAAAACACCGGTTGCGTTTACAAAACTTTTCCAAATATAGTCCGATTTTTTCATAAGATTAGGAGATTTACGGAATTTTCCTAAATCAAACTATTTCTTTATACACTGAAAGATAATCGTCTCCCTTCATGGTTGGCTTCGGCTCTATAATCCTCTCCACCGAAAAACCCGCATCTACTAGCGCGTTATATATGGCGCTTGCAGTACGATGGTAAGAATAAGCCGGTATAGTACGTGTAGATGCGTTCCAGTCTCGGAATGACCAATATTGGATGCGCTCATTCAGATAATCTACGCGTAATTTTGTTTTGCCCTCGATAGCGCACGAAACTGGGTGGTCGAGACTAAAGACAAATTCCCCCTTCGGTCTTAAAAAGGAAGATAGAACCTTGAATAGACGAAGCAAGTCTCGGACATACTGAAAAGCATAGTTGGAAACGACCAAATCGAATGACTTATTCACGAATTGCGTCCTTTGTAACTTATCGAGATCTTTTTGAATAAAGACTGCTTTCAGGTTCGACTTTCTCATTCTTTCTTTGGCGCTTTGGAGTTGCTTCGGCGAAACATCTATGCCCGTTACCCGTGCTCCATTTGTTGCAAGCCACCAAACGTCCGGGCCAGAACCGCAGCCCGCTACTAAAACTTTCTTATTTTTCACCGGAGAAATTAGTTTTGCATCACTCTCCCAGGGGCCATATGGTCCCCAAAGCAAATCTTTTCGTAAAAAGAGAGGTTCAATCCGTTTTTGCCATGAGTCAGAAACCCTATCCCAACTTTTAGCGATATTTGGCTTTTGCTTCATAGTTTTCAAGTCCTTTATGTTCCCGGTTTGTTCAAGAAACTTTAGCGCAGGAAAAGTTTTTGACGCACAAATCGCAATCCCGTCAGATTTCTGGGGGCAATGGAGGTACCGAGAATCGAACTCGGGCCTCCTCAATGTTCACCCCGTTAGACATTTCCGTGGACCTAGCGAGAATCGAACTCGCGTTTCCACAATGCGAATGTGGTGTCGTACCACTAGACCATAGGCCCGTTTTGCCCATGTCTAACGGGGCGTGTGAGGTGTAATGCCGCTTTACTATACCCCCAGAAATCTAGCGGGACGAATGTTCCAGATTTGTCTATAAGCGAAGCGCGTAGCAACAAATCGCAATCCGCCAAATCTGTCCGCCGACGGAGACGGCGGACGGTGCTGGCACCGTGCTATAGGCCCAAAAACTAACCACAAGCGGCTAGTCGCTAATCTAACGGATTTTGCTGAAATAAAAAAGGCCCTCCTCCCCCCGAGCGTGCTCGAGAGGAGAAGGGCTGCCGCCTGCCGCCTAACCGCAGAGGCCAATGAGCGAGAGCATCTGGTACCCCACCCGATGATCGCGCCGCCATGAGAAATACTTATTTCGTGATTTATCGCAGGCTGTGCAGTCTTCCGAGACGCGGATGTTTCCTTGATCGATGCCTTGCCCCAGTAACTGATGCCGCAAGATCCCGGGAAGATTTACATGATACCGGCCTCGCTCGTTGCGCCGGCAAAAATCCGGATAGTCGCGGAAGTTCCTAATGCCGTTCTCGTCATCGTTCACGACGAAACAGCAGTCGCCAATACCCGGCGTTACCGAGATCATTGTGCCCTGCGCGAAAGCGCCTTGCGACTTCATGGCACGGAGAAGCGCGGGCACAACCCCGCCGACGATCCCTCTCCAGCCGGCATGCGCGAGACCAACCGCGCTTTTGCCGGGCAACTTGATGTTCAGCCAACCGGGGAAATGGGCAAGGACTATGTAGCAATCAGCGGAAGCGCCGGCTAGGATTGTTCGCGGCTCGCTCGTCACTAAAACATCCGTGCCGGGGACCCTCCTGTTATACTTGGTGCGCTCAACGATCGCGGCCTTCGCGCCGTGAACAAACCCGCCCATCACCATCTTCTCAACATTTAACCCATGACGGTTCAAAAAACGGACTCGGCTTCGCTGGAACATATCCGACCCGTCGGGACCGTCGTTGGTCGAGCTCCCCATTGCGCCGTCAGCCAGTTCGGACATCAGCGCCACCATGCTGTTTTTCTGCTCCTCAAAAAAGTGCATGAGACCGCCTCCTTTGGCGCGAGGATTATATAACAACTTGTATGTAATTTTAAAGTATCCCAATCGGGCCTCCGGGAATCGAACCCGGTCTGCACGCACCCGAAGCGTGTGTACTACCGGTATACTAAGGCCCGCCTACGCTCCACTTTCACTGGAGCTTCGGCGGGTAAGCCCGTCTGACTCCAATAAAATCATGAACATTATTTTACGTAATACTTGCTTTTTAACCCAGCCTCACGCTCGTCTTCTATCAATTCTACCTTCGACTCGGCGGCTTCCGCCAGCTTTTTTAGATCCTCGAGCGACATCCTGTCGAGCTCGCGAAGGCGCGAAGTTAAGTAATCTTTGCTGTTTTTGGCCGGATCGTCAATGACCTCCTCAAGCAGGGCGTCCAAAATAAACCCAATCTTCGGTCCGGGCGAGATGCCGAGAGTTTCCATCACGTCATTGCCATCAACCGCCAGCATTTTCGGCGTCGGCGCTTCTTCTTCGCGTAAAATTTTCTCCACGCGAAATTGGAAATGGCGCAGGCGATAGGGAACGGCCTTGGGGACGCCAGAACCCATGCGGTCGCAAATCCGCACCAAGACCAGATCATCAATATTCTCGACCCCCACGCGCCGCACCAAACGGCGGATGGCGGAATCGGTAATGCCCTCGTCGGGGTCGTACTTAAAAAGATGCCAACGAATCAGCCGCGTGATTTTGCCGATAACTTCACGCGGGAAATGCAGCCGCTCGAGAATTGCCGCTGCCATCCTTCCGCCAACCAAATCATGCTGGTAGAATGTTGAGTCCGGCCCCTCGCCCTGCTTGCACCGCGGTTTAGCCACGTCATGGAGAAGCGCAGCAATTTTTACCGGCCAATCGTATTTTTCTTGGTCAGCCCATTGAAGCGCCCGCAAGTTGTGCTCCCAAACGGTATAAATATGATGTTTATTCTGCCCAACCCCGATGCCCTCCTCCAATTCCGGCATAATAAATTTGAGAAGGCCAAGATCCGAAAGAAGCTCTACGCCGGATGACGAACGCTCCGACTTAAAAATTTTTATAAGCTCATCGCGGATCCGTTCTTTGGCAATCGCTTGGATCCATGCAGCATGTTCTTGAATCGCCTCGGCGGTTTTCAGCTCAATGGAAAACCCAAGTTCCGCTGCAATCCGCACTGCGCGCATCATACGTAGCGCATCTTCGCCAAATCGGTCTTTGGGATCGCCGACTGTGCGAATAATCTTTTTCTCAAGATCCGCGCGCCCGTCAAAGGGATCAATAATTCTGAATTTAGAATTTTGGATTTCGGATTTGTTTGTAATTTGGGATTTGGGATTTGGGATTTCCAGCGCGACTGCATTGATCGTAAAGTCGCGTCTGGCTAAATCTTCCTCCAGCGTTTTGGCGTACGACACAATATCGGGATGTCTCTGGTCTGTATATTTTCCTTCGGCGCGATAGGTTGTAACTTCGATTTCGGCAAGACGCGGATCGGGCGAATCGGTTTTCACCGTAACCGTCAGAAATTTGTTTTCGTAAAACGACTCGGGGAAAAGCGCCGCCAGTTCTTCCGGCCGCGCATTAGTCGTGATATCCCAATCGGCCGGTTCGCGGCGAAGTATGAGATCGCGCACGCATCCGCCGACGACATACGCCTCAAATCCTTTCTCTTGCAAAATCGCCAAAATCGCCAAAACCTCTTTCGGAATAAACAAACCATTTTCCGTATCAGCATCTTTCTTCATAAGAAGAATTTTATGCGCCCAGTAGGATTCGAACCTACGACCGTTTGCTTAAGAGGCAACTGCTCTACCAGCTGAGCTATGGGCGCGTAAAAATATACTCGGCGCGCCCTGCAGGACTCGAACCCACAACCTCTTGGTCCGAAGCCAAGCGCTCTATCCATTGAGCTAAGGGCGCACGACAAAACTATACCAATTTTTTGGCTTTAATCAATAGGTTTCTCCACGATAATTACCGCCTTTCTGCCCGCAGTAATCGCGGCCGGTTCCGGCACGAAATCATGCATCGCGTCCATTAGATTGGATTGCGAATAGCGAAACCCGTTGCCGAGTCGCGTGCCTGGCTCGTTCACAATGAAGTCCGAGTGGTCAAACCCCTTGATTACTACCATGTGGTACCTTGGCCCCGGCGCGCGAAAATACGGATTTTCAAGTTTTTGGCCCGCTGCCGGGACTATGACAAGATTCCCCTTCAGAACTTCGTCGCGAATCAGCTGCGAGGTCGGGTTTTCCATAATGCGAGCTTTTTTGTAGCCGTAGTAATCAGTCAGCATACGCAGGGTGTCCGCGACATTCGTGTCTTTCTCGTAACCAAGAGTTTTTAACTCGAAAATAGCCAGTTTTATCATCTCAACCGCAAAATCATAGGTTGTGAACTGCTTTCCCGCGACATAAGCGTAACTCATGACGATAGACGCCTCCTCGCAAAAATCCGCCCAGGGCCAGGACCAATCGCCAAACGGCGCCTGCGAAGTAAAGGGCAACGACAAGAGCGCCGACTCGGAGGCGGCGAGCGCAAACGACGGCATTATGGCTAAAAACAAAAAAGCGATACACCACGCGTATTTCATGCAATCCAGAATAATAGACAATGTTCTTAAACACAAGTTAGATCCGAAACACGCCCGTACTAAAGTTCAAAGATAACATTCGGAGGTTCAACCTCCGATAAGAAACCTATAATAATCAAATACACATATTACACACTATAGTGTGCAATATGTGTATTTGGTATTTATGCGTATTAAGTGTCAAAGGGATATTTATGATGTTGTCTGCGGGAGGTTCCAACTATTTTCGCGAACGGCCGTGGAATTTTTGATGGATTTCGCGCAGGCCTTTGTCGGTAACGTGCGTATAAATTTGGGTGGTGGTGATGTGCGCGTGTCCCAGCAGGGCCTGCACCGAACGAATATCCGCGCCGTTTCGCAAAAGATCAGTGGCAAACCCGTGCCTTAAAGTGTGCGGCGTGACTTTTTTTGTAATCCCGGCTTTAATCGCGCATTGCTTCACCATCCGCTCAATTGAGCGGGGGGTAAGACGAAGATCCGACTCCTTAGACAGATTTGTCACATTTCTGACAAAAAGGGCTTCGTCAACGTCAACGCGCTTCGCCAAATATTTCTTCAGAGTGTCACGCGCGGCATCCGAAAGAAAAACTAGACGGATCTTGTCGCCCTTGCCGCGCACCGAAAATTCCTCCTTGGCTAAATTGACGGAGTCGCGATTTAGATTGGCAAGTTCCGAGAGCCGAAGTCCGGTTGAGAAAAAAAGTTCTAAAATTGCTAGATCGCGGAGCGACTTTGGTGAATCGCCCTCGGGAGCTTCCAGGAGTCTTTGCAATTCATCGCCCTCCAGAAACTCAATATCGCGCGAGGGCATTTTGCCGAGTTCGATTTTTTCGGCCGCTAAAGATTTCACATCGCGCTTGGCCAAATACTTCAGAAGGTTACGAAGCGCGATCAAGTGATAGTTCTGGGTTTGTTTTTTTAGAGTGCGGCCAAACTGGTCCGATGTGCGGTTTAAAAAGATGCGATAGTCGCGGACGAGATCGGGCGTGATGGCCGAAGGTTTATCAATCTTGGCCCAGTCAAGAAAACGGGTGAGGTAGTGATCGTAGTTGCGAATGGTTAACTGCGACCGATTCTTTTCGATCTCGAGGGATTCCAGATAATCCTTTTTTAAGTCCGAGAGCTTCATAAGAGCCATCTGCATTGTGCGATACTTTAGTGTTGCACAATGCAGCCGATTAAACCGACGCCTCGGCGTTGGTTTAATCATATTGTACGACGTTTAAGCTATTTAGCCTAATATTAGGCTGCGGGTATTGACAAATACCTTGCGAGTTGCTAAGATGTTATCACCTTGAAATTGAAAATGGGGTCAACGTTGGTAGCCTTCCCAGCATCGGGACAACTGGAGCACGGATAGTTATGTGCTCCAACGAGGCTGGGATGGAGGGTTGGCCTTACAGCTAATCCGAGACTACCACGGGCGGGGAGAGCAAAATCCTCGTCGAGCCGCCGTGAAATTCGGCGCAATGTTCAGGCACGCGGCCCCTGTAAGGGGGCGAAACCTCGGTGGTGTCCCACCGACGGCGGATCACGCGTGAAGCAACGCTGCCTACCGCTTCGTGGCAGCCGCCTAGGAGAGCAAAAATCCTAGGTCAGAAAGTGCTGGCTGGAATGCCAGTTTTGAGGGGAGGGTGGGACACCACCTAAACCTCCGTTCCTTGAATCCACGTCCGTGCGCTGTCGCGAAACTTTTAAGCGCCCGGCGGACGCCTGCTCCAGCCTCCTTTGTACATTGAGGCCGCAGCCGCCCTGCCCCTTGGCCGCCTGAAAGAATCGGGCGCACGGATTAAAATCCCTCGCATGTTAGCCGGTCGTGCGAGACAGAACTATCAACCGGTCGTCCCGACGAGATGTCTTTGGTGAAGTCACGCCAAGCTCTCGCCGGGACTCTTTTGTTTTGGGCGCGAGCAGATTTAGCTTAAAAACTTGACTTTAGATTATATATATGATAGCATTGAAACATCCTTAAAAACGGGTTAAAGTATGTGGTTTTGGCCGCATACTAAGGTGGCAAAGGAGGTGAACCAGCCGCCCGTGAAGCCACCGGCTGTCTATGTTTTTTAACCCACACAAGGAGGGAGGTGAAAACAAATGGAGCGAAAACTGCTGGTCGCGCTTCTGCGTTCCTGGCTCAAAGAGAAACTCGAAGAGCTGGGACGCAAGATCGGTTCTGCCCTAGAGGGCACCGATCTCAGCGTTAAGGATGTCCGCCCGCTAATGCTCGAGTTGCTCGGAGAAGCTTTTGGGCAGCTCGAGGCCGAGTATGAGGCAAAACTGCTGGCGGCCGCCACGAAGAAGTAGCTGCTTAAGAGAGGACAGCCCAGAGTAAGGCGAAGTCCGCTACGGCCGACTCGCGAATAAGAATCTGGGGCACTCCTCGCGCAATACCGCCCACCGCGCCAACGGCCGATTTATCGGTCGGAGACGCGGTGGGCGTTTCTTTTTATCCCGTTAGAAGCCGCGATCGCGAAGGATCAAATTTGTGAGTCAGGCAGTGTTATTGTCGATGTCGCAATTGACCAGGGCGGGTGCATCGAGACAATGAAGCCAACAAGCCACAGCCACCCTGTTTTCATGAAGCATGGCGTCATACACTATGGCGTCACAAACATGCCTGGCGCATTTCCAAGGACTGCGACACAGGCACTGACACATGCAACCTTGCCTTATCTTCTCAAGATAGCCAAGCACGGCCTTGCGGAAACAGCAAGGCATGACCCCGGGTTTGCAAAAGGCATAAACACTTACCGGGGCTATTTTACTTGCAAGCCTGTGGCTGAATCCCTGGGGCAAATGGACAAATTTATGGAGCTCAAGGACTTGCTGGAATAATCCACTCCATCCATTAATGATAAGCTCCCGAAAGAGACAAGTGAGTTAAGATATTCTAAAAGAAATAAAATAATAAAAACATAATAAAAATATTTAGCCTACAATGTCCAATTCCTGCAATGAATCGTCCAGGCCAGTGTCGTCACTAAGTTCGGGAGGCGGAGTTGATGTGTCCCCTGTCTGGTCACTTGCTGTATCTTCAGCATTGCCAGTTGTTTGTTCCTGTGCTGAGTCTGTTGCCTGTTTTGCGCAGGCGCCCATTACAAGCAATCCCACCAATATGGCAATCAAGATTA
>Ga0075900_106_pt1 | contig 22501 bp, 24 predicted proteins | sample RifGroA1_FD_68005 | JGI IMG/M metagenome (GOLD analysis project Ga0075900, IMG submission 68005) | Parcubacteria bacterium GW2011_GWA1_51_12
CCGTAACTTTCCGCAAGTGTGCCGATAGTCCCGTTGGTGTCATTCGGGAATTCATCCGCGGCGTGGCCGAGTTAAGTCTTGCTATCCTTCGATCACTGATCCCAGATGGCACACCTATCTTCGCGGTCTTCGGCGATGGGGATGAGAAACGCGGAAGAGCGGTAGTAAAAGACATCGTGGACCACCCCGAGATTCGCAAGGGCGGCGACGTGGGCAGCGCCTATGAAGTTCTCAAGGTGGAATCCGATTCAACGGACCAGCACCGCGCTCTCATCGAGCGCAGCGTGTCGATTGTGCCTGCTGGCCGTCCCACGGAGCAGTATGAAGAAACATACCAGCGCTGGTTTCGCGTCGCAGTGCAGCTCGAATCTAACTGCATTACGAACGTGGTTCCACTCGATGCTGAATGGAGACGGCAGTAATCGCCAGTGGCAACCCCACCGGCGAATTTTTTTGCATATTTTTTAAATCCTGATAAGTAGTTACCCGTAAGGAGGGAAGATTCTAAATACACATATTATACACTATAGTGTATAATATGTGTATTAGGTAATGAAAGCGGAAAGATATCGGATTGTGCCGAAGAGAAAAAGACCCCCGACGCGCGATGCGCGCGCCGAGGGCGGAGCCGAATGCCAGCCGCTCTCCCTACTTCGGGAGGACGAAGGGCGGCGGGTCTTTGGACCAGGCGTTCTTGACAGAGGGTATGAGGCCCAGCGTACCGAGAGTTAGCCCAGAACTCACGGCCGTAGCCCCGATATTGGTGCCGAAAGAAGCTGATCCCGAAACGACCGAGACCACGCCCCGCTTCTCGATCTCATCCATGGCGCCTTTCACGCCGTTGACGAGGGACCCCGGGATGTTGACGAGCGCCACGCCGAGGTTCTGCGGGATGCTGCCGAAGTCGATGGCCTCTGCGGTGGCCGGCATGGCCACCAGTGAGAAGAGCGGCACAGTGATCGACACGATGAGAACCAGCACCTGTAGTCGCTTCATGGGCGACCTCCTTTCGTTAGCATTATATTAGCTGGACTAGCAATGCGTGTCCAGCCCAAAATATACACCAACGCACTTTGACAAAAGTTGTGCGATGGGAGATATTCACTTTTCCATTTTGACAAACTGGCTGGGTTTACGTATTTTAAACTTAACAACCCAAGCCCGGTTCTTGCGAGTACGCAGTGGTGAAAGTGCAGTTGGTCCCGCAACCCTCAATGGAAGGGGGAACGTATGGGAACGCGTCAGGCGCTGGCGAGATTCGGTCTCCACAACCTGGAGCAGCGAGAGGAAAGGATCCTCTCGTCACTCTCAAGCGGTCTGAACCGGCTCGGCGGTTACATCCTCGACGTTGCGGTGGTACTTCAAATCACCGCGGGGGTTGTGATCCTTCTCGGCGACCCGGAGCCGTTTCGGAACACGGTCTCCTATCTGCGAAACGTCGGCTGGTTCTACACCCTGCAACAGGAGGCATTCGCCATACTCCTACTCGCCGCAATCATCACCGGGGTGTGGGGCATCGCGCAGCGGAAGATCCCAACTCGTGCGATGCAAGCGGCCAGGCGCTTCGGCGCCTGGTTCACCAAGATCGGAGCCCCGATCAGGTGACACCATTTACGTGTTACTCCAGCCGCGCACGGCCCTCGCCGCCGACTCTCCCAGCCGGCGGCGCTCTTATTGTAATTGACCAAAAGATAATTTTAGGTGATAAGCACTGATTTTTCTACCGCGTCAACTAAAACACGATTGCGAGATAGTGGATACGCTTACCACTTCATTTCCAAAATTAACAGGACGGGAGTAATCCGTATCGCTTTCCCGCGCATAACTTTATTCACAAACCAGCTTAAAATTAATCCAAAATAAGCGTATAATTCACGCTGGTATGGCATATTGGGCGCAATGGTTTTTCGTATAATTATTTTTGGGGGTAAAACTTGGTGTAAACAATAATGTTCATCGCGCTCGTTCATAACATTGCCTGGATCCCACTCCGATTTTTATTTTGGCTCTTAGCTGATTATCGAGCTTTTGGCGTTGAAAAAATCCGATCGGTCAAGCCTCCGGCAATTTTCATTTCTAATCATCACGGCCCATTTGATCCCTTCCTTGTAGGAATTGGGCTTCCATGGCTTTCGCCGTTGCACGGCGTGCATTGGTTCACGCGCGATGATGAATTCAAAAGGCCCATCAGAAAACACACCTTGCGTTTATTCGGCGCCTTCCCGGGCAATATCCGAAGCGGCTACGAAGTGGCGCTTAAAACACCTCTGCGTTACCTCGCGCAAAAAATCAGTGTAGGGGTATTTCCTGATTGGTGTTATCACGGCGATGTATCATCGCTTGACCGAATGCAAAACGTAGTACCGCTGTTGGCCGAGAAAACAAACCAGCCGGTTATTCCGGTATTTCTTTATGGAGTTCGTAATGTCACTTGGTGGAAACTTTTTACAAGACAACTAAAAATCCATGTGATGTATGGCGCGCCATATTATCCGCAAGCCGGAGTCTCACACACTCGGGTTTATGAAGATGTTAATAAACTGCTATTTCAAACAAAATGGAACTACTTACACGAAATATTGCATGGAGGAGAACGAACGTTCTGGGAAAAATATGGTAAGTTTTATAACTATCTTGAGCGCGCGGATGCATACCAAAGCCTTATCTCTGATTTCCAGAACTTGCTACCGGAAAGCATTCATGGCACGTGGCTTGATATTGGTTCCGGCTCGGGGCAAATTGTTGAACTGCTCGCGGCACGAATAGACCGCAATAAAGACGGAACGCGCTTAATCGCGAGCGATCACAGCCAGACGATGCTTTCGCACCTTAAGAAAAGATTTATGCATGGCGTTGTGATTAAAGAGATCGATCTTGTCGAAAAACTACCCTTTGATGGCAAGACATTTGATGGTATAACTGCTAATTTAGTGCTGCCTTATATTGTCCATCATCAAGGCTTGTATGGCATCGAGGCGCTAGAAGCTCTTCTCCGGGAGCTGCATCATTTATTGAAACCCGGCGGGGTGCTAGTTTGGTCCACGCCTCGCCGAGGGGTGCGCTTTATTTTTACATTCTTTGCTTCTTGGCGCTCAATTCTGCGTAAAGACCAGCGAGAGAATCTTAAGTACGGATTGCGCATTCTAAGACAAGCGCGGCAAATTCAAGCCAAGGGAAGAAGAGGAATATACCACTTTTTGCCGCGCACTATGTTAGTGGCTACGCTTGAGCAAACGGGATTCAAAAATATTCATGTAGATCGCAGTATGGCGGGCCAAGTATTTATCATTCGCTGCGAGAAATAAAATGACATGGATATTCGTGACATCATTCTATTTATAGCAACGTTGGTCAATCTTGGCTTCGCCAGTACGATTGTTTTTCGTAACCCGCGCAGTCACATAAATATAAGCTATGGCCTTTCGGTCATTGCAACGGCGCTCTGGACGCTTGGGCTTGTATTATTCCGTCTCTCTAGCCCCGAATACGCTATTCCACTAGCAAGATTTTATTATATTTCCGCGGCATTGATCGCAACGTATTTTATATTTTTTGGAATGCATTTCCCGAATAAAGATGATGTGAAGCATTCTTGGTGGTTGTATGTGTTTTTACATGTCCCGGCGATTATTATTTCTTATCTAGTTTTCACAACAAAGTTCATTTCTGGTTTAAGTGTCGAGAGTTGGGGCAAAAACATCGTTCTCGGCCGGGCCTATATCTTCTACGTCGTGTTCTGGGTCATTTACATGGGTACAGCATTCTTTCTAATGCTGTCCCGGTATAAAACGGCTCAACCGATGGAAAAACTGCAGTTAAAGTTTGTGCTTTTGGGCACCTTTATTGCGGCCACTGGAGGCTCGCTATTTAACCTTTTTCTGCCACTCTTCGGCAATTACCAATATATATGGGCGGGTCCTTATACAACCCTTATAATGGTTGTCTTTATCGGTTATGCAATTGTTAAGCATCGCATTCTGAATATTCGCATTATCACCACCGAAGTATTTTCGGCGACGTTGCTGGCCATATTTCTCATTCAATTCTTTCGCTCCGACACGCTTCAAGAATTCGCTTTGCAAGGCGCGATTCTTATCGCAAGCGCCTTTTTCTTCTGGCTTCTCATTCGCGCAATAAACCGCGAGGTTGAATCACGTGAGAAAATCGCCGCGCTCGCCACTGAACTCTCTTTTGCCAACGAAGAGCTTAAGAAACTTCGCCACTGAACTCTCTTTTGCCAACGAAGAGCTTAAGAAACTAGATGCGGCTAAATCTGAATTCATCTCGATTGCCGGACATCAGTTGCGCACACCCCTTACTGTCATCAAGGGCTACACCTCGATGGTGCTGGAGGGATCCTTCGGCAAGATTCCGGAGAGCATCAAGGAGGCGTTGAATCGGGTGCTAATTTCTTCCGGCGCACTCGCGAAACTCGTAAGTGACCTCTTGGACTTGTCGCGGATTGAATCCGGAAAAATTCGGTACGAGTTTAAGGAGATTGACATGGAGGCGATTGTGCGCGGCGTTATGCAGGAGCTTGAGGAAACGGCTAGAGCCAAAGGTATTATGCTCGAACTGCGAAATGAGAATATCAAAGACGCCAAGTTGGTAGGGGACTTTGATAAACTTCATGAGGTGATCATCAACTTGATGGATAATGCCATCAAGTACTCAAGTAAAGGATCCGTGACAATCAGTCTGAAAAAGCGGCTGGCGGGGGACGCGAGCCATATCGTGGTTTCCGTCTCTGACCAGGGCATGGGCATCAAGCCGGAGGATATTCCGAAGATGTTCGTCAAGTTCGGCAGAACCGAAGAGGCCAAAAAGGTTATAGAAGACCATAAGGGGCGCGTTTCGGTTGAATCCCCGGGCCCCGGGCAGGGAAGCACGTTTTTTATCGAACTACCAACCTCACGTAACTAAAATTACCAGTTCTATTCCCAGAGACGCAATTTTCATGGGTCGCAAACTTTCGGAGGTCCGACCTCCGAAAGTTTGTTTCAAAAGTTTGATTCGAGATTGCTTCACTATAGGGCAAATTGCAGAAAAATTGGGCTTGTTGTACTATATTGGCAATACGGTTGCAGTTCTTCTAAATCTTACTAGCCGAACTGGCTAGATCGTGTCTATTACGGGCGAGGAAGACCCCAAACAGAAAACGAAGCCCAGAGGAGGAGAGAGATGAGAAAGCTCGCGGTAGTTCTTTTGGTGCTTATGGTTGCCATCGCAGTGGGCGCCCAGATCGCCGAGGCACGCCGTTTCTACTACTACCACCCGGCCTATAGCGCCTGGGGATGGTGGCCTTTCGCGCCGCCGCTCTACTACCCGGAGGTGTATTACGTGCCGCCGACGGTGGTGATCCAACAGCAACCGCCGCCGGTAGTGATCCAGCAACCGCAGACCTACATTCAGCGGCCGCCGGACCCGCAACCGCAGGAAGTAGTGTGGTACTGGTGTAGGAAACCAGAAGGGTTTTGGCCTCACATCCAGAGGTGCGAGGGTGACGCTTGGATGAAGGTGTTGCCTTCAACAGCGCCGCCAAACGCTCCAAAGTAGGAAAGGAGGTTCGTGATGAGACACCGTCTGGTTACCATCGGCGTGATGCCGCTCATCGCGCTTCTCGTGTTCACGGGTTGCGCTACCTTCGGCCCGCCGGGACCAACCATGCCGGCCTTGATCGGCGCCGGCAAGACGCAAGCGCAGTTCGCCATGGATGACGCCAATTGCCGGCAGCTAGCCACGGCTCGGGCCGGAGATCCAGCGCAGGTACAGCAGTCCCAGGCTGTCAGCACCATCCTCGGAGGACTCTTAGGCGCAGCCGCGGGCGCGGCCATCGGCGGAGCAACCGGCGGCGGCCGTGCCGCAGGTATTGGCGCGGCCATCGGCGGAACCGCGGGTACGGGAATCGGTCTTGGCACGGGTAGCGCACAAGCGCAAAGCGACGCGGCGCGAATCCAACAGCGCTGGGATGGCGAATACATACAATGCATGTATGCGGCGGGTCATCAGGTGCCCGGCGTAGCGCCGGCTGCGCAACAGCAAGCGCCGCGAGCGGCTCCCATGCCGCCTCCGCCGCCGAGCCCACCGGCTTCAAGCGGCCCGACCTATACGTCGCCCCCGCCGTCAGGATCTCCGCCGGCCGCAGGCGCGCCGTGCAAGCCAAGCGGCAAGTATGTGCGCACCCCTCAAGGAACGTTCGCAGAAATCTGCGAGTAACAGCGGGGGAGTAGACGTCGAGCCGAGCATGGAAGCGCTAAGACAGCGCCTCCATGCTCGGCCTTTTCTTTTGGATTAACAGCGCTAGTTTTTTATTCCATACTTCGATACACTAAATACGATATTTATGCTTTCAAATGATTTAACAGAGGAAAGGATTCTGATTTCTGAAATAACGCAACGCGTAGGATCTACCGTCAAGGTTTCGGGCTGGGTGGACTCGCGGAGAGACCACGGCAAGATTATTTTCATTGATCTTCGCGATCGCACGGGAATATTGCAGGTGGTTTTTACTCCCGCCGATGAAGAAATCTATGATAAAGCTGCTACGCTTCGCGACGAGTGGGTCGTGCGAATCGAGGGAACTGTGGCCAAGCGGCCAAGCGGAATGCAAAATCCCGAATTGCCGACGGGAATGATCGAACTGCAGGCGGCTAAGCTTGAAATCTTAAATCCGGCCAAAACTCCGCCCTTTCCTGTTAGGAGTGACGGAAAAGACATTGAGGAAGAGCTGCGTCTGAAGTACCGCTATCTGGATTTGCGCCGAGCGCGATTGCATAAAAATCTCCGATTGCGCAACGACGTAATATTATTTTTCAGGAATTTTCTTAAAGATAAGGGTTTTATTGAGATCGAAACTCCAATTTTAACCAAAGGCACGCCGGAGGGCGCCAGGGAGTTTTTGGTTCCGTCAAGAATCTACCCCGGAAATTTCTATGTCCTGCCCCAATCGCCCCAGCAGTATAAACAGCTCTTGATGGTGGCGGGATTCGAGCGCTATTTCCAAATTGCGCGCTGTTTCCGCGACGAGGATCAGCGCGGCAACCGCCAGCCCGAATTCACGCAAATTGACATAGAAATGAGTTTCGTCTCGCAGGAAGACGTGCTCCAGATTGGCGAGGAGATGATGACTGCTATGGTGCAAGGGGTCGCGCCGATGAAACGAATCACGCACTCGCCGTGGCCGCGCATGACCTACGCCGAGGCCATTGAAAAATACGGCACCGACAAGCCGGATCTGCGCAAAAATAAAGACGATCCGGATGAACTGGCGTTCGCCATGATTTATGACTTTCCCATGTTTGAAGGGGGAGAGGACGGCGCAGTTCAGCCGATGCATCATCCCTTCACCACGCCGCACCCCGACGATACCGCCAAACTGGAGTCGGATCCCTTGTCGGTCAGAGCCTGGTCATACGACATCGTTCTCAACGGATATGAAATATCCTCCGGGAGCATCAGGATCCATGAACGCGAACTGCAGAATCGCGTGTTCAAGACGCTTGGATTAAGCGACGAAACGATTCAAAAGAAATTCGGGCACATGCTGGAGGCGTTCGAATACGGCGCGCCGCCGCACGGGGGATTTGCGCCGGGGATCGACCGGCTCGTTATGATTCTCGCGGGGGAGAAGAGCATTTCCGAAGTGATTGCTTTTCCAAAAACCGGAACTGCACGCGACCCTATGATGGGATCACCATCGACAATCGAACCAAAACAGTTACGCGAGCTTGGATTATTATGAAAACAACAATTGATTTTGATGTTAAACAAGAACGCTACGAAGGGCCGCTGGACCTTTTGCTTGATCTCATAGAGCGCGAGAAACTGCCGATCAACGAGATTTCGCTGGCAACGGTCACGGATGGTTTTCTGGCCAGGGTGAAAGCAATGGAAAAGATTGACCAGGAAACACTGGCTGAGTTTTTGGTAATTGCTGCGCAACTTATGCTCTTAAAGTCGCGCTCGCTCTTGCCGCATCTGGAATTAAGCCAAGAAGAAGAGGCATCAATAGAGGATCTGGAACGGCGCCTGGCACTCTATCAAAAACTGAAGATGCTGGCTGGCGAACTAAAGCGTCTTGAATCCCAGGGCAGTCGCATTTTTGCACGAGATGCATTTCTTGGAATCCCGACGATTTTCTATCCGCCGCCGAAGTGCTCTCCCTCGCTCATTTCCCAGACCTTCGGCGCGATTTTGCGCACCCTGCCGCAATTGCAGACGCTCGCCGAGGAGAAACTTAAAAAAGTGATCTCACTGGAAGAAAAGATCCGTGAAATCCAGGCACGGCTCGCAAAGCGCCTCGAGCGGGCATTTTCCGAAATCGTTAAGGGCAGTAAAGAAAAAATCGAGATCGTGGTATCATTTTTGGCGATCCTGGAACTCGCCAAGCAAAAGCTGGTTTCTCTCCACCAGGGCGAGCTTTTTGAGGAAATTATCGTAAAAACCGAGAGCGCGAAATGACTCTGGCATTAAAATTCAAAATTGAAGCGATGCTTTTTGTCAGCGGGGAACCGATGACCATAGAGCGCATCGCGAAAATCCTCGGCGAGAAACCGGCAAACGTCAAAGAGGCGCTTTCGGAACTCGCGACGGACTATAAAGACAGGGGACTCTGCATTGTCGAGAACGGGCAAGATTGGCAATTTGGAACAGCGGCGGGAGCAAGCGACGTCATCGAAAAACTAGTTAAAAGCGAATTCACCGAAGAGCTTTCAAAAGCTGCTATGGAAGTGCTTTCCATAATTGCTTATAAAGGCCCGCTCACGCGGGCCGAAATCGAATATATCCGAGGCGTGAATTCATCATACAGTTTGCGCAATCTCCTCCTGCGCGGCCTCATAGAAAGAATTGATAACCCTAAAGACGCTCGGTCGTATTTATATCGGATCAGCGTGGAATTTCTGAAATATCTTGGAGTAAAGAACCGCGAGGCGCTGCCGGAATGGGAGTCTTTTCGGAAAGCCGTAATACCTAACCTGAATAACGAAGAAGCCCCCGATAATTCCGACTCGCAAAAATGAGATGAGCGATGGAAATTATGTTTAACCAGCGCACTATATTCGGAACCGGCGTATTTCTGTTATCGATGCTGACAACATCGGTTTTAACTGTGAGGCTGGAAAACAATCTCTCGAACGCCGCGCCCGAAATATCAGAGAACCCAAAACCCAGCTACGCCGCCGCGATTTCTCTGCCGACGATCGATGACGGCACGATCGAGGCGGAGTCATACGTCGTTTCCACCGCATCCGGCGTCGCCCTTAAAGAAAGGAGGAGCCGTAAGCCCTTGCCCATCGCGAGTCTCACTAAAATCATGACGGCGCTTCTTTTAAAAGAGCGCGGGGGTGAGGCAGTGATTCTTATTTCCGACACGGCAAAAAATACAACGCCCAAAGAGAGCGATCTTCCCGTAGGCGAGACCATCACGGGAGAGACGGCAAGAATCCTGGTGCTGGTTGAATCGGACAACGACGTCGCGGAGGCGGCGGCCGCCGCAATCGGGGCTTTGATCGAGCCGGATGTGAACCCCCGAGATGCCTTCATCCGCGGCATGAATCGGAAAGCCTCGCGCCTTGGCATGCTCTCTACCCAATTCCAAAATCCGACGGGGCTTGACGAACAAGGCCATTATTCTAGCGCAGCAGATCTCGTAAAATTGCTTGCCTATATAGATTTGCGCCACCCGGATTTTTGGGATATAACCGCCTCTCCTCCGCCGGCTGTACGTGGCCTATCCGGCAAAACCTACGCCGTCAAGAGCTCAAGCCTCCTGGTTTCTTATCCTGGCCTTGTGGGAACGAAAACCGGCCTGACCGACGAGGCTATGGGAGCACTGGCTCTTAAGTACCGCCTCACCGAGTTTCCGGAGGATATCTACATTATCCTTCTTCGCTCGCCGGACCGTTTCCGCGACGGAGAAAAACTGCTTGCGGCTGTCAAACGCGCGTTCCAAGTTGAACTGAAATAGTCTATAATAGCCTAAGACGAACATGGTGGTATGAATGCTGAACGCGAGCTGGTGTTGAATGTGCTTAAGGTCTTCGGCTTGGGGGCTTTTAGTTTTATTGCGGCGATGGCTTGGACGCCCATCCTCACAAACTTCCTTTACAAGCATAGAATGTGGCGAAAATCCGCCCGCACCTTGGCGGCGGACGGCACTCCTACGCCGATTTTTAACTCTTTGCACAAGGAAAAGGAGGTTTCGACGCCGAGGCTCGGCGGACTTTTGATTTGGGTAACAGCGGCGCTGGTAGCGATGCTTTTTTGGGTCATAGCGGTTTCCACGGACTCTGCGCTCTTCGATAAATTAAATTTCCTGTCGCGAAACCAAACCTGGCTGCCGTTTTTCATGTTTATAGCAGCAGCAGTGCTTGGTCTTTCCGACGACCTGTTTCAAATTTACCAAAAAGGCGGCTATAAGGGCGGCGGTATCGAGTTATCGCTTCGCATTGGACTAATCTTATTAATCGCCGCCGTCGGCGCCTATTGGTTTTATTTCAAACTTGACTGGCGGACAATATACATTCCCTTCGTTGGCGACTTTTACATCAACGGCTGGTATCTGCCGCTTTTTATTATCGTGACTTTGGCTACATTCTCCGGAGGCGTGATTGACGGGATTGACGGGCTTTCCGGCGGAGTCTTTGCATCAATTTTCGCGGCTTACGGCGGAATCGCGTTTTTCCGCGGCCAGATTGATCTGGCCGCATTTTGCGCCGTCATCGCCGGAGCTATCCTCGCGTTTTTGTGGTTTAACATTCCGCCGGCGCGCTTTTATATGTCAGAGACCGGCACCATGGGACTCACGGTAGCCCTCACTACCGTCGCCTTCCTCACAGATTCCGTGGCGGTTCTGCCCATCATCGGTTTTTTGCTGGTGGTCGAATCAGGATCCGTTATAATCCAGTTCGCCTCCAAGCGCTGGCGCGGCAAGAAAGTATTCCTGGTTGCCCCGGTGCATCACCATTTTGAAGCCATAGGCTGGCCTGGATATAAGGTCACGATGCGTTTCTGGGTCATCAGCGTGGTTTTCGCCATTGTCGGCATAGTGGCCGCACTAATTGGGAGATAAATTAAAAAATGGAAAATGCTTCATTCAACACAGTCCAGGATTATTTCTTTGGGCTCATCAAGACTGAATCCCGAAGCCGAGGGCTTGAGCGAAATCGAACGGGTGACAAATCAAAATCCAAAATCGGAAACCCCACTTGGAAACGGGGTTTCCAAGTGAGGCTGCGGGCGTACCAAAATTTTAACTTTTGACTTTTGATTTCGCATTCATGTACGACCTCATCATAAAAAACGGGCAGGTGATTGACGGGACGGGCAAGCCCGCTTTTAACGCTGATGTGGCGATCCACGACGGGACAATTGCCGAAATCGGAGATCTCGGTAAAGCCGATGGCGGAAAAGTCATAGACGCCCTGGGGCATTGCGTCGTCCCGGGCTTTATAGACATCACAAACCATTCGGACGTGACAGCCGCCATGTTTCGCTCCCCGATGCTGGAAAGCATGGTGCGCCAGGGCGTAACAACCGTCATCGGCGGCAACTGCGGCGTTTCCCTCGCCCCGCTTGTGACGCCCGATGTCATTCACTCGATCCGCAAGTGGACCGATACCTCATCCATCAGCGTCAATTGGCTCTCGATGGCCGAATATCTTGCGGAGGTGACCAAGCTTAAGCTCGCGGTAAATTTCGGGACGCTCGTGGGACACGGGACGCTCCGCCGCGGCGTGGCGCAGGAAGAGGAGCGGCCGTTGGGCTTGGAAGAGATTGCCAGCCTCAAAATGCTTTTAAAATCGGCGCTCCGCGAGGGAGCCTTTGGGCTTTCAACCAACTTGAGCGCTTCGCATGAGGCGGCGGCGACTTCTGATGAGATGGCGGAAATCGTAAAAACCATGCGGGCGGAGGGCGGGATTTATAAAACCCACCTGCGCAACGAGGGGACGTCACTAATCCCAAGTGTGAATGAAGCCTTGCAAGTGGCGCACGGCGCCAAAGTGCCGGTTGCGATTTCGCACCTGAAAGCCGTCGGTCGAAAATCCTGGCCGCTTATGAAACGAGCCATTGCCATGATCAACCGCACGATGAAGTCCGGCGAGCGGATTATTTACGATATTACCCCTTATTCCAGCACCGGTTCGCAACTGGCAGTGCTCCTCCCGCCGTGGGTGCGCGAGGGCGGGTTCGCGGCAATGCTTCTGCGTCTCCGCGACAAGAGTCTGCGCCAAAACATCATCGGAGACCTGGCGGGTTTAACACTTCATTTTGAACGCATAAGAATAGCGGAAGCCACTGACAGCATTAGCCCCGGCAAAACTATCTCTGATTTGGCTCTTCGCTCGGGACTTGCCCCGGAAGAAACTCTAATCGAGCTACTGCTCGCCAATGGCGGACGAGTCTCGATCATTGGGAAAACTCTGCATAGAAAAAACATTACGCTTGCGGTCCGGGGCGCCCTATCGGTGATCGCCTCCAACGGCAGCGGGCTCTCCGGGGTGCCGGATCAATTCGCCCTGCCGCACCCGCGGTCCTTCGGCGCCTTCCCAAGATTCCTTTCGCGCTACGTTTTGCAGGAAAAGATTCTCTCATGGGAAGAAGCCATCATGAAAATCACCTCGCTGCCGGCGGAATTCATGGGAATCAAAAAGCGCGGAAAGATTTTGCCGAAATACGCGGCTGACATCGTGGTTTTTTCGCCCGAAACTATCCGCGACCGGGCGACGTACGAAAATCCTTATCTTTTTCCAACGGGCATTTTGCATGTGATTGTCAATGGCGTCGCGGCTGTCTCTGAAGGCGCTCTGACCGGCGCGCGGTCCGGGATTGTGCTGAAAAAAACATAAAGCCCGCTTTTTATTTTCGTCCACAAGAATACTGCGCCGCTTGCGGCGCATATGAATTGCGGAGCGCGAAAATAATCCCTCCTCAATTTTGCCATATTCAAGTTAATGAAGTTTTTCAGTCAAAGAAAGTTTATGAAACAAAGCGAGGCGCGTGGCCGAATAGGCCATCCCTTGATGGGCGAAGCGCCTCGCCATGCGAATATAATGCAAAATTGAGGAGGGGTAATATAAATGAAGATACCCCGCAGCTTGGCCTACTCCGCCAGAGTAGCTTCGGCTACGAAGGCTGGACTGCGGGGAGCACAAATAAATTTTATGCAGCATTCGTTCAACGGGAAAAAAATTACCGTGATGGGGTTGGGATTGCACGGCGGCGGAGTGGGAGTGGTTAAATTTTTATTGAGGGAAGGGGCCCGGGAAATCGTCGTTACTGATCTCAAGAAACGCTCGGCTCTTCTGCCGAGCATCCGACAAATTCCCAACTCGCCTCGCCTCCGTTACGTGCTTGGACGGCACCGCATGAGAGACTTTAAGCGCCGCGACGCCGTAATCAAAAACCCGGACGTGCCGCTATCGTCGCCTTATCTGGCGCAAGCGGTAAAAAATGGCGTTCCTATTCTTTCCGACATCGGGATTTTTTTTGAGCGAGCGAAGGCTCCCATTATCGGCGTAACCGGCACCAAGGGAAAATCAACAACCGCGACGCTTATGGCGCTTTTACTCCAAAAAAGGTTTCCTCGAATTTTGCTCGCGGGCAACATCCGCAAATCGGCGCTCGCGACCATGACGCGGGCCAAGCGCGCCGACGCGATTATTTTAGAGCTATCCAGTTTTCAGCTTGAGGATTTGGCTTACGTTAAAAAAGGCCCGCACCTCGCTGTTATCACAAATATTTTCCCCGATCATCTAAACCGCCACGGGACATTTGGCGAGTACGCCCGCGCCAAATCGCTGATTACCGCGTTTCAGAATAAAAACGATGCGGTGATCATCCTCAAGAATAGGGGACTGGAGCCTCTCATAAAAAATAGCGAAGCAAAAAAAATCATCGTGAATATTTCTGAAAGAGACCGGGGGCGCATAGCTAGCTCGCATCCGGCGCTTCAGGGGCATATGGCGGATGCGGCAATGCTGGCGCTTGCCGCGGCAAAGTTTTTTGGAATCGAGCAAAAAGAGGGGATGGCTCGTCTCGGGCGCTTCAGGCCCCTCACCGGAAGAATGCAGATTGTTGCCAAAAATAGCGGAGTAACTTTTATCAATGACACCACGGCCACCAACCCGACCGCCGCTCTCTTCGGCCTCAAGCTTGCCGCCGAACGCTTCCGGCGCGTAATTTTAATCGCCGGCGGGAGCGACAAGAAACTTCCCGCTGATCAATTCGCCAAAGCAATTCGTAAACTCGCGCACCATGTAGTTTTGCTTCCCGGCGGCGCGACGGAAAAACTAAAAAATGCGATTGGAATGTGGGGCCGCAATCGGGTAACGCCCGCCGCTTCAATGGAAGAGGCTGTGAGTCAAGCCAAACGCCGTGCCTCCCGAGGCGATGCGGTGTTGCTTTCTCCGGGCGCCGCCAGCTTCGGCTTATTCCTTCATGAGTTCCACCGCGGCGATGCGTTTGTCCGCGCAGTGAAACGCCTAAAGAAATTAAAATGAAACTCCGCTCGCTTCTGGCAGACAAAATTTTCCTCATGGTCGTCTTGGCGCTCACCGTCGGCGGGCTGGTTTTTCTGTCCTCGGCCTCCGTCGCGCTTTCCGAAAATAGATTCGGAACGATTTATTATTTTTCGCTGCGGCATATTTTTGCGATCCTCGTTGGGGCAGCTTTATTTTTAGCCATCCAGACCGTGCCGTATCGGTTTTGGAAGAAACTCGCGCTTCCCCTCATGGCCTTCTCAATCATACTGCTTTCCCTGGTCCTCTTTACTTCGCTTGGTTTCACATCCGGGGGCGCCACGCGCTGGCTCTCAATAGGCCCGATATTTTTCCAGCCGTCGGAGATCGCAAAAATTTCTTTGGTTCTTTTTCTAGCCTGGTGGTTTGATCGCAAAAATCGCGCGGATAGCTTTCTTTTCGGTTTCTTGCCGACGGCGCTCATCCTGTCGGCAATGGGAACACTCTTGATGTTACAGCCCGACCTCGGAACCTTTCTCATCATCGCGACTACTGCGCTCGTAATGTACTTCGTCGCCGGCGGGAGCATCCGCTACACCGTTCTTTTCCTGCTTTTGGGCGTAATTGCCTTTGCGTCATTGGCTTTGATTGCGCCTTACCGTTTTGACAGAATCACATCATACCTGAATCCGGAAGCTGATCCGCTGGGCAAGGGATATCAGGTGCGCCAAGCCGCCATTGCCATCGGCTCCGGCGGTTTTTGGGGCGCCGGGTACGGCTCCTCATTCCAAAAACAGGGTTTTCTGCCGGAACCAATCGGAGACTCGATTTTCGCCGTTATCGCGGAGGAGTTCGGCTTTCTGCGCGCAATGGTAATCCCGTTTCTCTTTCTTATGCTACTCTGGCGGGGGATTCTCGCCGCAGGCGCTACTCCCGATTTCTTTTCAAAACTTGTCGTAACTGGCATCATAACATCAATCGTGGCGCAGGCCTTCGTCAACATGGGGTCAATTTCGGGCCTCTTGCCGCTGACCGGCGTACCGCTGCCGTTCATTTCATACGGCGGCACTTCACTCGTCGCCACGTTTCTCGGAATAGGGATTGTTTACCAAATTATTCGCAAATCCTCGTGATCCCGCCAGAAACTAAACTGCCCAACTCGAGCGCGCTTCTAAAGCCCAGCGGTAAAATATGGAATCTATTTTTTCAGAGATACAATCTAATTTTTTAACGGAATGAGAATTTTATTCACCGGCGGTGGCACGGGGGGGCACTTTTTCCCGATTATCGCGATCGCCAGAGAACTGAAACGAATTGCGGAAGACGAGCGAATCTTGGGCCTGGAACTCTATTATATCGGGCCGGACGATTTTGGCAGAGAAATGCTTAATCGCGAAGATATAGTGTCGGAGACTCTGCCGACCGGCAAGCTCCGCCGCTACTTTTCAATCCTAAATCTGGTTGATTTGGCGAAAACGTTCCGCGCTGTGCTTGCGGCCTTTTGGAAGCTATTCCGCCTCATGCCAGACGCCGTTTTTTCCAAGGGCGGATTCGGCGCCTTCCCGCTGCTTTTGGTTTCGCGGATCTACGGGATTCCCGTGATTATACACGAATCGGACGCGGCTCCGGGGCTAGTTAACCGCTGGTCCGGCAAATTCGCTAAGCGCATTGGCGTGGCGTTTGCCAAGGCCGCGTCGTATTTTCCGCCGGAGAAAACCGCCGTTCTCGGCAACCCGATTCGCAAGCGAATTCTTGGCGGGATCCGAGACGAGGCTAAAGACAGATTCGCGATTTTCAGCCAAAAGCCCGTGGTCTTGGTGCTTTGCGGCAGTCAGGGAGCATTTCCAATCAATCAAATGATTCTTTCCGGATTAAAAGCGTTCGTGAACGATTTTGAAATCATCCACCAAACTGGCAGGGATAATTTTGCCGATATCTCCGCGGAGTCAACGGTCATTCTCTCCAGTGAAACGAAGGCCTACTATCACCCTTACCCTTTCTTGGATGAGACGCGGCTGCGGGAAGCTTACGCCGCCTGCGATATCGTGATTGCCAGGTCCGGCTCGGGTATTTTTGAAATAGCCGCAGCAGCTAAACCATCTATTTTGATTCCGCTGCCCCACGCCGCTCAAGATCACCAGCGGAAAAACGCCTACGAGTACGCCAAAGTCAGCGGGGCCGTTGTCATCGAGCAAAATAACGCCACGCCGAATCTTGTGCGCCATACCCTCCTGCGCATATTTGAGACGCCGGGAGAGCTTGCCCGCATGCAGCAAGGCGCAGCGGCGTTCGCCAGAGTCGATGCGGCGGAAATCATCGCCCGCGAGATTCTTAATCTTGGGCTTAAACACCATGGCTGACGTTCGCGTCCGTTTTGCGCCATCTCCCACTGGGCCGCTTCATATCGGCGGCGCCCGAAGCGCGCTTTTTAATTATCTTTTTGCCAAAAAGCAGGGAGGGCGCTTCATTCTCCGCATCGAAGATACTGATCGCGATCGATCAGAAAAAGAATTTGAGAAAATGATCATCGAATCTTTTGCGTGGCTCGGCATCCCGCCGGACGAGGGGCCGATAGAAGGAGGGGACTTCGGGCCGTATCGGCAAAGCGAGCGCATAGATTCATATAAAACGTTGCTGAAATCGCTGATTGAACAAAGAAAAATATTTTTTTGCCCGCACGTGAAAGACGAGCAAACGGATAATAAATTTCAAGTTCACTGGTGCGAATTTCGCGACGGGGGAGGGGAGTCGGCAGAGTCAATTCTACGCTTCAAAACTCCTAAAGATCGAGTGATGATTTTCCATGATCTAGTGAAAGGCGAGATCAGCACCAAAACGTCCGCCATCGGTGATTTTTCGGTCGCTAAAAATATCGAAGCGCCGCTCTATAATTTCGCGAACGTGGTAGATGACTACGCTATGCAAATTACGCATGTTCTACGCGGTGAGGATCATATCGCCAATACGCCAAAGCAGATGTTATTGCAGGAAGCGCTTGGCTACTCTAACCCGCTTTACGGGCATCTGCCGCTGATTCTCGGCCCCGATCGTTCAAAATTGTCCAAGCGCCATGGCCCGACGGCTCTATTGGAATATAAAGCGCGGGGCTACCTCCCAGAGGCTCTCTGCAATTACTTGGCGCTTCTCGGGTGGAATCCCGGGACCGATCAGGAATTGTTGTCGCTTGATGAGCTGGCTGCGGCATTCTCGCTGGATAAAGTCCAAAAATCCGGAGCCATCTTTGACATTACAAAACTAGACTGGATGAACGGTGAATACATCCGCCGTTTGCCGAGTACGGAATTGGCCGGCTTGCTTATGCCGCACATCAAAGAAGCCGGCTTTTCCGTCGGCGAATATTCCAGAGAAAAACTGATGAGCATTATTGAACTCGAACAACCCAGATTAAAGCGCTTGGCAGAAATAGGGGAGCGGGTGGATTTTTACTTTAAAAGACCGGCGGCGCCGATGGAATTATTGCGCTGGAAAACCATGACGGACGCCAAGATACTGGCCTCGCTTGATAAATCCGTTGACGTACTCTCCGGTTTCTCGATGGACTCCGTGACAAAAAATAACATTGAGGATTCATTCCTTAAGGCCGCCTCGGAATTTTCGCCCGACAGGGGAGCGCTGCTTTGGCCGCTCCGCGCAGCACTCTCCGGCAAGAGGGCCTCGCCGGGACCTTTTGAGATTATCGCCATCCTCGGCCGCGACGAGTCTCTAGCGCGCTTAAACGCCGCGAGAGAGATCGCCGCAGGGAAAAGAAAGGATAATTAACCGCCTTACCCGCGCCAGCTGAAATTGGATATAATACCAATATGAAAGAATTCGCAAACTCTCTCTGGAGAGGATCGTTTTTGATTGTTGCTCTGGCTTTTTCCATGATAATTGTCGTACCAGGCTACCAATCAGCCGCTGTCGCCCAAAACGGGAATACAGACCAAAACGCTCCTTCCACGGTAATCGAGCTTGAAAAGCAAATCGAGGAGCGAGCAAAGGAAATCAAGCGGCTGGAAGAAATAGCGCAAACATACCGCGACACCATAGCGACAACCCAAGAGCAAGCCGCCACACTAAAGAATGACATCGCGCGAATCAACAGGACCGTGCTCAAACTTCAATCGGAAATCCGCGTCATTGAGGGGCGTATAAAGAAAACCAATTTGGAAATCAAAAGTTTGGGACTGCAGATTTCGGATACAGAAATCGATATCTCGCGAAAACGCGAACATCTGGCTGAATTAGTCCGCACGCTGTCAAACTTAGATAGCCAACATCCAGTTGAAGCGCTGCTTGAATACGTACGCTTTTCCGATCTTTTCAACCACTTTGAGGCCGTAACTAATCTCGAAGAAAATCTGGGCGGGAGCGTTAAGGAGCTCCGGCTGCTCCGCGAATCATTAAATGAAAAAAAGGCGTTTTCGGAAATCAAGGCGGCAGATTTGAAACGCTATGCCGCTAGTTTAGGAGACAAACAGCGCCTGCAGGTTATCCAACAGCAGGAACGCGGCCGGGTTTTGTCGGAAACCCAAAATCAGGAGAAAAAATATCAGGAGCTTCTGGCGGAAACCGAAAGGAAGCGCAAGGCCCTGCAGGATGAAATTGACGCCTACGAAAGAACTCTGCGTTTTACGCTGGATCCCAACGCCTTGCCGCAAAGCCGGAGCGGAATTTTACAGTGGCCCGTATCGATGCTCAATAAATCTTTGACGCAATGCAATCGCACCGTATGGGCGTTTTTAACCCAATGCTTCGGCAACACCGCGTTTTCCATGGCCGGCGGTTATGCGGGCAAGGGGCATAACGGCATTGATATCCGCGCCTCGAACGGAACGGAAATTTTATCGGCCGAGAGCGGGACCGTGCGCGGCGTTGGAGACACCGACGAGGTTTGCCGGCGCGCCTCTTACGGCAAGTGGATTCTAATTGACCACGGAAATAATTTAACGACGCTTTACGCGCATCTGTCGCTTGTCAAGGTTCTGCCGGGCCAAGCGGTCAGCAGGGGAGAACTTATTGGGTATTCCGGCAATTCGGGCTATGCCACCGGGCCGCACCTACATTTTTCCGTCTTCGCGCATGAGGCTGTTGAGATAGGAAATCTCAAAAGCAAAGTTTGCGGCCGCATCATGACCTTGCCGCTTTCGCCGTTCAACGGCTACCTCGACCCTTTGAATTATCTATGAGGTGAAGTGAATAAGTCGGTTGGAAGTTATGTACGACATTATGTATAGTACTAATGTATGGAACTTTCTGGAGACTATATTGCCGGGTTGACTGATGGCGAGGGCTGCTTTGCACTTAAGTTTAGGCGGGATATAAAGCATCGTAAAACATCAGAAGCAGTTTATTTTTATTGGGATGTAGAATTCGCAATGATGCTTCGTGAAGACGATCAGGACTTGCTTGAGATGGTAAAATCTAGGCTTGGGTGTGGACGAATCAGTAAGAATTCCTATGGTGGCGTACGCTTTGCTGTTAATGCAATTTATGATCTAGTTAGTGTCATTGTTCCTTTTTTTGGTAAATATCCACTCCATGGAAAGAAGCGACACGATTTTAAACTCTGGAGTGAGGGGGTTATGATTCTAAAAAGGAATCAAAGAACTAGTATTAATGCTATAAAAGGAGAGAAAGGTTTTAAACGGACCGTATGGGATGCTTCAGACCTAAAAAGATTGATTAAGATACATCAGGAGATGAAACCATACAAGAGTAAGGGGAAAGAATGGAAATGGCTTTCTCAAGCCCAACAGACGACCTAGTTCTATCGTGGGGTCGTTTAACCTACATTGTACGACGCGGTATATGATATTAAGACGGCACTCCCCTGCCGGTTAAGCGGTTGACTCATGCGAACTTCTTACTCGGCGCTTTCCACTTTCAAACAGTGCCCCCAGCGCTACAAGTTTAAAATAATAGAGAAAAAGAAAGAACAAAAAACCAAAGAGCAGCTTTTCGGCACGCTGATCCATGACTGCCTGCGGTTCATGTTCACGCATGACCCTATATTCCCTACACTCGATCAGGTGCTCGAATATTATCACGTCCAATTCCCCGCCGAGAATTGGACCGAGGGAGAAGCCGGAATTTATCGCGCCGAGGGAGAAAAAATGCTCCGTAAATTCTACCAGCAAAACGCCCCGTGGAATTTTTCCGTGCTCGGACTGGAATCGCGGTTTGAAGTCGTTCTGGAAGATCAGGAAAAGAAGCAAACGCATATCCTTGCCGGAATTATTGATCGCATTGACAAGCTCCCCGACGGCACATATGAAATCATTGATTACAAAACTCAAAAGCGCCTGCCCTCGCAGGATCAAATTGACCGCGATTTCCAGCTTTCCATCTATGCCATGGGGTTAAAGCGCCGCTGGCCGCACATAAAACCCGACCAAATTAAATTATCCCTGCAATTTCTGAAACACGGCGAGAAGCTTTCCACCAAAAGAAGCGAACCGGACTTCCAAAAGACTGAATCAGAGACGCTGGAGACTATCAATGAAATCGAGGCGCGTGTTCGCGAGTCCAAAGAATTCGAGCCAATCGTCTCCCCTCTTTGCGATTTTTGCGGCTATAAACCGATCTGCCCGGCTTGGAAACATCTGTATAAAAACGTGAAAGGCGAAATTATCGACGGCGTCGCCGTTCCCTCGGTGATGAAAGAATATTTCCAATTGCGCGGAGAAAAACAAAAAGCCGAAAAGCGCTTAAAAGAGCTCAGCTTGCTTCTCACCCGTTATCTCGAAGCTGAAGCGATTGACCGGGTTTTCGGCGACGACGGAGTAATAGCCAGGAGAAGAATCGAAAAATACCAGTACGATTTTGATAAAATCCGCTCGATCCTCGAGCCTATGGGTAAATGGCATGAAATCTTGGGGGCTGATGAGAAGAAACTAAAGAACATTTTAAGAGAGATCCCCGAATGGGCGCGCGCCGAAATCCAAAAAGCGCGATTAGTGATCAGAACTTCAACTACACTTACAGCAACAAAGAGAAAATCTAAACCAGATCAGATAAGCAATAAATTTCAGTAAACCATCACTTGGAAACGGGGTTTCCAAGTGAATAGTTTGGCTCCCTAATTAAGTTTGTTAGCTAACCTAAGAATTATAATTCTTGTATAATCAGCGAAGTCCCGGGCAGTTTCCCGCCGGACGATACCCAGCGGCTTTAGCATCGGCTTCGGTTGCAAAATAGACTTTGTTTTCTTCTTTAATCTGCTTGGCGCCTGGACAATTTAATAAATGATACGCCGACCCGCTCTTGCTGGCCACCAACGAGCCCCCGGACGCCGCGCCCCCAGAAATTGCTGCGGCTTGGTTTATGCCCTTATCGGCGCCCGCCGAAACGGGAGGCTGCAAGGCCCTCGCTTCAATGGTAGCCGATCCGTCCGGCGCTATCACTTCAATCGGCCTTTGGGGCATCCATACGACCGAAAGTCGCCCTAAGCCGAAACTCCCCGTGGCCACAGTGACGATAATGGCCGCCACCAGAACATCCTCTCGGCGCTCCCCTACCCAAGCCTTGATTCTCAAAAGATAATCTGCTAACATGTCTTGGTTATCAATTCTATCATAACTTTTAACTTTCCATTAACTTCTAATTTTTCATTTTTAACTTTTAACTATCATGGCCACAGCCAAATCCGCGGGCGCTGCTAAATACGGCCGCGATTCCAATCCCAAATACCTAGGGGTTAAATTGCACGATGGTGAAAGGGCAAAGCCCGGAAGCATCATCGTTCGCCAGCGCGGCCGGCATTATTTCGCGGGCGCAAACGTGCGCGCCGGCGGCGACGACACGCTCTATGCCGCGGCATCCGGCACTGTCAAATTTTCAACCAAGCATCGCAAACGCTTCGACGGCTCCCGCCGCATCACTAAGTTTATACACATCATCCCGTCAAAGTCCTAAAACGCGTCTCTATTTTTTAAGCATTCTCACAACTTGGAAACGGGGTTTCCAAGTTAATTTTCAATTAATAGATGCTCCATTTCTTTTCTCTCCAACATTATTTTTAAAGCATCACGACTGAATTC
>Ga0075900_105_pt1 | contig 18522 bp, 10 predicted proteins | sample RifGroA1_FD_68005 | JGI IMG/M metagenome (GOLD analysis project Ga0075900, IMG submission 68005) | Parcubacteria bacterium GW2011_GWA1_51_12
CAGCGAAATCCCAGGCTGGCGGATTAAAAAGAGCACCTGATAAAGCATGTATCCTCCGATGGCGGCGGCCGCAACCATAACGCCGGCGAAAAAACTGTGCCTTTTGTAAAGCCCCGCCAAAGTCGCCCCCCATCGGCGTGACTTGGCAAATTTTCGCTCATTTCCCCAAGCGTATATTTCCCATTCGCGCGCCAGCGCGAATTTAAAAGATTCATCCGTAATTCCAAGAAAAGCGGCATACTGCTCCCCATAGCGAACAGCATACAAACGCGAGCCTATGCGCCGATAGTCTCCCGCCTCGAGCGCGGCGAGAATCGCCATAGGTATGCCGGTCGAGGCCGCGATGAACTCAAGCGTGTATCGACGCTTTAATCTCACATTCTGCAGTTGGTCTCCCGCCGAATTTTGCATTTTGCCGCGATGCTTAAGCAACTTCATCATCAATCATGTCATCCGAATTCTGCGATGGATTTTGCCGCTCTACGAGAATTTCTCTCGGCTTGGCGCCGGAGCCGGGACCGATAATGCCGTTCTCTTCGAGAATATCGAGAAGCCGCGCGGCGCGGGCATACCCCACCTTCAGCCGCCGCTGCAGAAGCGAGGCGGAGGCTTTGCCGGACTCAATTACCACCCGCATGGCCGCGTCATATAGCGGATCATCCTCGTCCAGCGCATCGCCGCCAAAGAGCCCCTGTTTTCCCAAATCGTGCTTCGGCTCGGTGATCGCCTCATCATAAATCGGCGCCTCTTCTTCGCGCCTTAAGAACTCCACCACCCTGCGAACCTCGCCTTCAGAAACAAAGGCGCCCTGAATGCGCCGGGGTTTCGCCGTATCGCCCGCCAGGAAAAGCATATCACCGTTCCCCAGACGCTTAGGTGATGTTGGCTTTAATAAGCCCGGTAATAACTTCAACCGAGGGACGTTGAGTCGTCAAAATAAGGTGAATGCCGACGGCTCGCGCCATCTGAGCGAGTCTCACAACCGACCCCTCAACCTCGCGCGGAAACGACACCATGAGATCCGCCAGCTCGTCGATAATAACGACGAGATACGGCAGAGGCTCTTCTTCGCTTTCTTTGCCAGCGCCGATCTTTACATTGTAGCTCATAAGATCCCGCGCCCCGGCTGCTGCCAGCAATTCATAGCGCCGTTCCATCTCGCGCACCCCCCAACGCAGCGCTTGAATGGTCTTTTTGGGATCAGTAATTACCGGCGTCAGAAGATGCGGGATGCCGTTATAAGTTGAAAGTTCCACCCGCTTTGGATCAACCATGATAAAACGAAGCACCTCGGGCGGGTTGCGGTAAAGGTATGATGTAATGATGCCGTGCATGCATACGGATTTTCCTGAACCGGTTGAGCCCGCAATAAGAAGATGGGGCATCCTGGCGAGATCCGCAGTTATAGCCGAGCCGGTCACGTCGCGCCCTAAAGTGAATAAAAGCGGCGCGCCGGATTCTTGATATTGGCGTTCCTGCAAAAGACTGCGAAGCCCCACAAGCGCAATTGACCGGTTCGGCACCTCTATCCCCACAAGCGACTTCCCTGGGATCGGCGCCTCCACCCGAATAGGATGAGCGGCCAAAGCAAGCGCCAGATCGTTCTGTAATGAGAGAATGCGCGAGAGCTTAACCCCCTCCGCGGGCTTCAGGGTGTATTGCGTAATCGTGGGACCCACGGAAACCTCCGACATCTCAACATCAATTCCGAAGTTCTCGAGTGTGCGCTGGATGATGTTGGCGTTCGCCTTGATATCGCCGGAAGACGGCGTACCTTTATCGTTATTCAGAAGTTCCAGCGGCGGGCGCTTGTAGGCGTATTTAGGCGGGCGCTTCATGATGGGAAAGTCATCCTCGGGCCGCGTTGCGGCTCCCGGCGCCAAAGCCGCGCCGGGCTTGGGCAGAACCGTTTGCTTGCTGGTCTCCGCAATTTGCTTCAATGTATCGGCGATATTAACCACTACCGTTTCTTCTTTTTCTGCAATCTCTTCATCTTCATCCATGTCATCCTTATCCCTTATGGCAAACAGCGGAATGTTAAAAATGACAAGAACAGACGCAAGATCAACCGCAATAAGAATTATGATACTCGCCCAAAAATCAAATATGGCGGCAAGGGGGTAGCTTACGCCAAAACCTATGTAGCCGCCGGCCCTGCCTCCCCAAATGAGTTCCACGACGCCGAGCGAAACGATTAGAAAAAGCGACGAACCGATCAGCGTCGAAACATACAACCGCTCGCGAAGAGATAGAAGAAACGAGAGACCGCCGAGAACGAAGGCGGCTGTTGCGAGAAAGTAGCCTCTCCCCAGCATTAAACTCAAGCCGCCGTAAAGGTACCTGCCGAGCGTCCCGGCTTGGCCGAGATAGGCAAGAACCGTTATGGTAGCGCCCACAAAAAAAGCTAGCGCCAGTAGGCTCTTTTTAGTCTCCGGCGAGAGATCATCATGCCAGCGCTTTGACGATTTTGGTTTTTCGCGATTTCGTTCCTGCTCGCGCCTGCTTTTTTTCTTCGGCATACCGGGTAGTAGAAATCCAATTCGAGGTCAATTGATCTTTTATATTTTACCACCACCCCGCCCAATTCAAAAGAGCGCACGCCCCCCGCCGATCTTGCCGTGACCGCGTTGATACGAGAGCGAAACTTTTTAATCGGATTACGCGAATCTCTGCGACAGTGGTTCCTTTGCCGGCGAGAGAGCGGCGCCGGCGCCTCTTTTGCGGTGCCGATATCCGGTACCCGCCGGAATCAGCCGGCCGATGATGACGTTTTCTTTCAGACCCCGCAGGGTGTCTCGTTTGCCTTCAACCGCGGCGTTTATCAGCACTCTCGTGGTTTCTTGGAAGGAGGCGGCCGAAAGCAGGCTCTCGGTGGTGAGAGCCACTTTTGTGATTCCCAAGAGCAGTTGGACGGCGGAGGCTGGAATCTTTTTTGATTTTTCCGCCAAATAATTCTCTTCGCGGAAACGCGACTTCTCGACAATTTCACCGGTGGTAAAACTCGTACTGCCCGCATCTTTTATGCGGACTCTGGAAAACATCTGCCGCACGATTACTTCAATGTGCTTATCATGAATCGGCGCTCCTTGCAGCGAATAAATCTTTTGAATCTCCTTTAAAATGTAGTTTTGCGTTACTGCCGCGCCCGCGTACTTGAAGAGCTCCTTCAAATCGGCGTGCCCCTCCGTTAGGATGTCTCCGCGCTTGATGACACTCCCCTTTTCTATAAAAAGGCTCACGTTTGACGGTACGCGGAATTCTTTAGTATCCTGCAGCACATCTTTGCCTTTCTTTCTGGATTTCTTCTTGCCCAAATCATCGTCGGGCACGATGCCTATGCGAATAACGCGTTCGCGGTTTGCCTCACTGATTTCTTCGACAACACCGGAAACGTCCGTAACAATCGCCCGTCCGTGCGGCGGGCGCGCCTCAAAAACTTCATCCACCCGCGGAAGCCCCAGCGTAATGTCCCCGGCCCCCACCACGCCGCCGACGTGGAATGTCCGCATGGTGAGCTGCGTTCCCGGTTCGCCAATCGCTTGTGCCGCCACAATGCCAACCGCCTCGCCGATATTAACCAAGGCATTTCTTCCAAGATCATACCCGTAGCACTTTTGGCAAATGCCGCGAAGGCTCCGGCAGGTAATCGGCGAACGGACGACCACTTCGGCAACTTCGGCAGCATCAATCGCGCGGGCTAGATCTTCATCAATAAGCGTCCCTGCCCGTGCCAGAACCTTGCCATTTTTGGTTTTTAGATCTTCCGCCAACGAGCGCGAAAAAATGCGAAGCGCCAGAGGTCTGTTGATTTCCTCCGAATCGGCGCGAAACAGACTTACGCCCTTTTTGGTCTTGCAGTCCTCATCGGCAATCACAAGATCCTGCGAGACATCAACCAGGCGGCGCGTAAGGTATCCGGCGTGCGCCGTGCGAAGAGCCGTATCGGCCGTGCCTTTGCGCGCGCCGTGCGTCGCAATGAAGTACTCCAATACGTTCAAGCCTTCTTTATACGAAGAGATAACGGGAAGTTCGATAATGCGGCCCGAAGGGTTTCGCACAAGACCTTTCATCCCTGCCATGGAAAAGAAATTTTCAATAGTGCCGCGGGCTTTGGAAGTCATCATCATAGCGGGCCCGCTTTTCTTATCCAGCGCCTTGGGCACCGCGGCCTTCATCTCGTCCATTGTGCCGCGCCAGACTTCAACCACGCGCTCGTAGCGCTCGCGGTCGGTCAGCAGTCCTGCTTGGTATTGCCTGTCGATCTCCGCCACCTCGGTTTCAGCTTTTGCGATTAGCTCTTTCTTTTCTTCCGGCACACGCAAGTCATCCATGCCCCAAGAGATCCCGGACTTGGTGGCAAACTCAAAGCCGAACTGCTTGAGCCGGTCAAGAATTTCCGGCGATTCGAGAACGCCGTACTGCTTGATGATCACAGAGACCAGCTCCTCTAAAGTCTTCATCACCAGTTCACGGTTGATAAAGACATGCCCCGCGGGCAATACGCGATTGAAAAGAATGCGCCCGACGGTGGTTTCGATAAGTTCCTGTGTTTTAGGATGTTCTTTTTTAGAAAATCCCGTGCCATAGATTTTTTCAACCGGCATCAATACTTTAATTAAAGCCCCCAGCGCCACCGCGCCAAAATCATACGCCAATACCGCCTCCTCTTCAGAGGAAAACAGTTTGCCTGCGCCGAGAGCGTCGTTTTCAACTAGTGTCGCGAAAAAACAGCCCAGCACCATGTCTTTGTCATGATGGACGATCGGCGTACCGGTGGCCGGTTTTAGAAGATTCCTTGAAGATAGCATGATTTCACGCGCCTCGGTTTGCGCCTCATCGGAAAGCGGCACGTGCACCGCCATTTGGTCCCCGTCGAAATCCGCGTTAAACGCGCGGCAAACCAGGGGATGTATTTGGATGGCATCACCCTCTATCAGCACCGGCTGAAAAGCCTGAATACCCAGGCGATGCAGGGTTGGGGCGCGGTTAAGTAAAACGTGCTTGCCCTGAATAACTTCTTCGAGAATAGCCCACACCTCCGGCGGGCGCTCCTCAATCAGTTTGCCGGCGCCCTTAATGTTATGCGCAATCTCAAGTTCCAGAAGGCGCCGGATCACGAATGGCTTAAAGAGCTCAAGCGCCATTTTCTTCGGCAATCCGCACTGGTGGAGCTTCAATGTCGGGCCGACTACGATAACGGACCGCCCGGAATAATCGACACGCTTGCCTAAAAGATTCTGGCGGAATCTCCCTTGCTTGCCCTTCAGCATATCCGCAAGCGACCTAAGAGGCCTTCGCTGGGCTTGGGAAGCAACGGGACTTTGACCGCGGCGGATGGAATTGTCAATCAGCGCGTCAACCGCCTCCTGCAGCATGCGTTTTTCGTTCCGCGTGATGACCTCCGGCGCCTTCAGTTCAAAAAGCCGTTTCAGCCGGTTGTTGCGGTTAATCACGCGCCGATATAAGTCGTTAAGATCAGATGAGGCGTACCTGCCTCCATCAAGCTGCACCATGGGCCGAAGATCCGGCGGGATCACCGGCACTACCGTTAAAAACATCCACTCCGGACGAAGACCCGACCGGATCATTCCGCGAATAACCCTTAGGCGCTTCAGAATCTTCTTAGTAAGCACCGGGGATGCCTCAATAAGTTCTGCGGAAAGTTTTTTCTCCAACGCCGCTAAATCCGTCCGCTCGGCAATTCGCCGCAGGGCCTCTGAACCGATTTCCGCGGAAAACACGTTTCCGTACTTCAAAGACAGCCGATGGTACTCAACCTCTGAAATGACGGAGAGCGGCGTAAGAGAACGCAGTTCATCGCGCGCCCGGTCCCTAGCCTCCTTCAGGCGTGTCATTTCATTCTTATCCGCTTTTTTCGATTTTACCTTGAACTCGCGTTCAAGCTCCTCCATGGCCTCCGCTTGCGCCTTGGTATCCACATCCGTAATGATATAGCCGGCGAAGTAGATAACTTTTTCGAGATCGGACACCGACATATCAAGCACGATCCCAATTTTCGAGGGAACGCCGCGCAAAAACCAGATATGCGAAACGGGAGTCGCCAGTTTGATGTGACCCATCCGCTCGCGCCTGACTATCGAGCGCGTAACCTCAACCCCGCATTTGTCGCAAACGATCCCCTTATAGCGAATGCGGCGGTACTTGCCGCAGTAACATTCCCAGTCCTTAGCCGGCCCAAAAATTCGCTCGTCAAAAAGGCCATCGCGTTCGGCGCGGGTAGTGCGGTAATTGATGGTTTCGGGCTTGGTCACCTCGCCGTGCGACCAAGAAAGAATCTTGTCAGGCGAGGCCAGCTTCAGACTCAAGGCCTCAAAATCCCGCAGTTTTGTTTCCATAAGTATTTTTTGTAAACCACCTACACCAAATTTGGTGTGGGGGTAAAGTTATTTTGCTGTCACTCGCTCTTGCTGACCAACCTCTTTCGGGCGGACTGCGGCTTCATCTGTTGATAGAATAATTTCCTCTTTTTTCTCAACCAGTTCCACATCAAGTCCCAAACCCTTCAACTCATTCACTAAGACATGGAAGGACGCGGGCAGGTTCGGCGCCTGAATCTTTTCACCGTTGATAATGGCTTCATACGTTGCCGAGCGCCCCTGTACGTCATCGGATTTAATCGTCAGCATCTCCTGCAGGGTATACGCCGAGCCGTATCCCTCCAGCGCCCACACTTCCATCTCGCCAAACCTCTGCCCGCCGAATTGAGCCTTGCCGCCCAACGGCTGCTGGGTAATCAATGAATACGGGCCGATCGAGCGCATATGAATCTTGTCCTCCACTAGATGGTTCAATTTCAGCATATAAATTAAACCCACTGTCACCTTCTGGGCGAAGTGCTCGCCAGTCCGTCCGTCAAAAAGCTCAACCTTGCCGTTTTCCGGCAATCCGGCTTTGACCAATTCAGCCTTGATCTCTTCTTCTGTGACTCCAGAAAGAGCCGGAGTGATGGCTTGATATCCCAATACTTTTCCGGCCCAGCCGAGATGGGTCTCTAAAATCTGCCCGATGTTCATGCGCGAAGCCACGCCTAACGGATTCAGAATGATATCCACCGGCGTTCCATCGGCCAGGTGCGGCATATCCTCTTCCGCCAAAACGCGCGCAATGACGCCCTTATTGCCGTGGCGTCCGGCCAGCTTGTCCCCCACGGAAATTTTCCTTAACTGCGCGATCTCCACTTGAATTTGCTTGATAACGCCGGACTCCAGCTTATCCCCGCGCTCGCGCGAAAACTCGCGAATGCCGACAACGCGGCCGCGCTTGCCGTGCGGAAGGCGCAGTGATGTGTCTTTCACGTCCTTGGCCTTCTCGCCGAAAATGGCGCGAAGTAGGCGCTCCTCGGGCGTCAAATCGGCCTCGCCTTTGGGGGTAATTTTTCCTACTAAAATGTCGCCCGAGCGAACCTCTGCTCCAATGCGCACCACCCCGGATTCGTCCAAATTGCGGAGCGCCGCTTCGCTGACATTCGTAATATCGGCGGAAGTTATCTCGGGGCCAAGTTTTGTCTCACGCACCGCAACCGGATGATCTTCGGTGTGAATTGAAGTGAAAGTATCCTCGCGAACAAGCTTTTCATTGATAATAATCGCGTCCTCATAATTGAATCCGGACCACGAAAGAAATGCTACCATCAAGTTTTTGCCGAGTGCCAGTTCGCCGTGATCGGTTGAGGAGCTATCCGCCAGAACATCGCCTTTTTCTACTGCCACGCCCCTTGCCACACGCACTTTCTGGCGCACCGTCGTTCCCTGATTCGTCCGCATGAAAGTATTCAGGGGATAGATTTTCGTTTTGCCGGTCTTGGCGTTCTTAAAAACGATGCGCCTCGCGTCCGCTTCGGTGATCTCGCCTTCCTCTTCGGCAAGTATTACCCGACCCGAGTCCCTGGCGGCCCGCACCTCAATACCCGTGGAGACCACCGGCAATTCAGCTTTGGCCAAAGGGACGGCTTGGCGCTGCATATTAGACCCCATCATGGCGCGGTTAGCGTCATCATGTTCAAGAAACGGAATAAGACTGGTCGCGATTGAAATTGCCTGCTGCGGCGAGACGTCTATATAGGTCACGCGCTCCCGCTCCACCAGCGTCGGCTGGCCGGCGATGCGCGCCTCCACGCGTTCATTGACGATTCTCCCATCCCGATCAAGCGCGGTGCTCGCGTGCGCGATGACGAATTGAGCTTCCAGCGAGGCATTCATATAAGTCACCTCGGACGTTACACGTCCATTTTCCACTTTGGCATAAGGCGTCTCGATCAAGCCGAGTTCGTTAATGCGGGCGTAACTGGCTAAATGCCCGACCAAACCGATATTCGGACCTTCGGGAGTCTCAATCGGGCAAATGCGCCCATAATGAGTCGTATGCACGTCACGGACCTCAAAACCGGCGCGTTCGCGTGCGAGTCCTCCGGGGCCCAGAGCCGAAAGTCTCCGCTCATGTTCCAGCTCCGAAAGCGGATTGATCTGATCCATGAATTGCGACAATTGCGAAGAGGTGAAAAACTCTTTCAGCGACGCCATAAACGGCCGGGCGTTAATCAGCTGGGCCGGCGTCAGCGTATAGATGTCCAAAGTGGACATGCGGTCCCTGACGATTCTTGCCATACGCGCCGTGCCCACGCGGAGTTTTTGCTGCAAAAGCTCACCCACGCCGCGCACCCGCCGGTTTCCCAGCGCGTCAATGTCGTCGGGTGCGGCGTCCCCCACATTATTCAAGCGGATAATCTCACGCACCACCGCGACCAAGTCTTCAAGCGCCAACACCCGTGCTTCATCGCTCTTGGGGTCGCGTTTCAACCCCAGCCGTTGATTGAATTTATACCGGCCGACTTCAGCTAAATCGTAGCGCTCGAAAGAAAACAGAGATTTTATGAGATTCCTGGCGTTATCAACGGTTGCAAGATCTCCCGGCCGGATGCGCTTATAAACCTCGATATACGCTTGATCAACAGTAGCGGCGGGGTCTTTTTCCAGAGTTTTCTTGATGTAACTTATCTCACCGTCGTCTACGCCGCCGAATGCTTCGCTGATAGCATCAGCATTCTCCAGCCCAAAAATGCGCAGAATCGAGGTGACCGGAATTTTTCTCCGGCGATCAATTTTAGCTATGATAGTTCCGTCTATTTCGGTCTCAAGCTCAAGCCAGGCGCCGCGATTTGGAATAATTTTGGCGCCGTAGAGTTTCCGGCCGCGAACTTGATTCATGGTGAAGTAAACCCCCGAGGAACGAATCAACTGCGATACCACCACGCGCTCTACGCCATTCACGATAAACGTGCCTCTCGGCGTCATCAGAGGAAAATCTCCGAGATAAATTTCCTGCTCTTTAATTTCGCTGGTGCGCTTATTTGTTAATTTGGCGCGCATGCGCAGGGCCGCCTCATAAGAGAGATTGTGATTTTTAGCCTCGGCTTCCGTGTATTTTGGTTCATCGAGATAATATTCGAGAAACTCAAGCGAAAGTTCTTTATTGGTATAGTCGTGCAGCGGAGAGATTTCATTAAAAAGTTCGCGTAATCCTTTTTTAAAAAACCAGCCGTAGGAGTTCAGCTGCACCTCGGAGAGCACCGGCAATTCAATAAAAGACTTGCGATATTTCGAAAAATACTTCTTGGGCATTTTTTGCATATGGCTCTCCTCCGATGATAGTTAAAAAATTAGTGCGAGATGCGCCCCCTCCGAGTTACAGAATGTGAGCTAAGGAGTTTCGGGCTCGTTTTAGAAAAACTGACAAACGCAAAAATAAACACCACACAAAATGCCCCTGTCTTTATAGGGTTTGCGTCTGTTTTTGCGATGACTTAACGATTTCGCAAAACGATCCTTCGACTCTGCTCGGGACAAACTTCTTAATTAGAGACCATGTTTTTCTAAAGCAACACGTTCTAATCAATACTTGTGGCGAGCTTGTCGAACCGTCGACTTATTTAAGTAATTTTCTGTATCCCTTCCCTTCAATATAAAGAGAATGATTACTATCTTTAACTATACTCCTTCGCAAAACCGTGTCAAGACCCCGACAAGCAAACTGTTAATACCGAGTCATCGCGCGGCTTTTTACGCACAATTCTTAGAACTTAACCTGCGGCAGCGCTTTTTCTACCTCTTCAATCTCAAAAAAGTCTTTCTTGCCAAAACTGAAAGCCCCAGCGACTATATTTGTCGGGAAGGAATCAATCTTTGTGTTCAAGACCAGCACATTTGAATTATAAAACCGGCGCGCCGCCTGAATTTTATTTTCGGTGTCAGCCAGTTCACGCTGAAGATCCAAAAAATTCGCGTTGGCCTTAAGGTCGGGGTAAGCTTCCGCCACGGCAAAAAGCGTCTTTAAAGTATTGGTAAGAGCGTTTTCCGCCTCGCCCAGCGACTTGGGATCCTTGGCGCCCATGGCGCGCGAACGAGCATTAGTCACGCTCTCAAATACTCCCTTCTCATGCGCGGCGTAACCCTTCACCGTTTCCACCACATTGGGGATCAGATCGTGCCTGCGCTTTAATTGAACGTTAATATCCGACCACGATTCATCGGACCGGTTTCGCGCTAAAACTAAACTGTTGTAGGCCCAGATAAGCCAGACAACCAGGATAGCGATTGCGCCTAAAATAATGTAAGTAATCGTCATAGTGTCTTAATCATACTCTTTTGGTTTCTAAATTGCAAAAAAGAAACCCCCGACGTCTCGGGGTTTCTTTGTCAATCGCCCATAGCCTAGTACTCCGGCATCCCCATGCCACCGCCGGGCATGGGGTGCTCATCTTTTTTAGGGATATCCGTAACAGCAACCTCGGTAGTGAGCAGCATCGCGGCCGCTGATGCAGCGTTGGTAAGCGCCGAACGAGCCACCTTCACCGGATCAATAATCCCGGCCTTCACCATATCGGCAACTACTCCGCCAGTGACCGCATCATATCCTATATTGGAGTTGGGGTTGGTTTCAAATTTTGAGATGATTCCAGCCACAATCTCATTTTCATCGGTTCGGCCGGTATTCCTGATAATTTGGCGCAGAGGCTCTTCGAGCGCGGTTCGCACGATCCTATATCCAGCCTCAAGTTCCGCCGGCGACTGCGTTACCGCTTTATCGGGTGACACTCCGGCCTTTTTCGAGAGCGCATGCATGCCGGCTTTTATGAGCGCCGATCCCCCACCGGCAACAATTCCCTCCGCCACTGCCGCTTTGGTAGCGTTCACCGCGTCCTCGACTTTCAATTTAAGATACTTCATCTCCGACTCTGTGGCTGCGCCGATCTTAAGCACCGCCACGCCGCCCGAGAGTTTGGCAAGCCGCTCCTCGAGCTTCTCGCGGTCAAATTCCGATTTGGTCTCCTCGATCTGATTTCTGATCTGCTTCACGCGCTTTTCGATCTCCTGCTTTTTCCCCTTACCGCCCACGATAGTGGTGTTATCTTTTGAGGCCACCACGCGCCGGGCCGATCCCAGCATCGAGAGTTCGACGCTTTCAAATTTAATGCCGAGATCCTCCGAAACGACGGTGCCTCCGGTAACTACCGCGATATCTTCCAGCATCTCCTTCCTGCGATCGCCAAACCCGGGAGCTTTCAACGCTAGCGCATGGAAAGCACCGCGGAGCTTGTTGACCACAAGCGTTGCCAGCGCCTCGCCATCCACGTCGTCTGCTATGATCACAAGCTCCTTCTTTCCCGCTTTTGCCAGTTTTTCCAAGAGCGGCAGAATGTCGTGGATCGAAGAGATTTTCTTGTCCGTAATCAAAATTGGCGCGCCCTCCATCACCGCCTCCATTCTTTCGGCGTTCGTCACCATATAAGGCGAAACATACCCGCGGTCGAATTGGAGCCCCTCGACAATCTCCTTTTCGATGCCGGTGCCCTGCGACTCCTCAACGGTAATCGCGCCGTCCTTGCCGACTTTATGGATGGCCTCGGCAATTATTTTGCCGAGCTCGCTCGATTCGGCCGAAATGGTCGCCACCTGCGCGATCTCCTCGGTTGACTTCACGGGCTTTGCCATCTCCGCCAGCGCCTCACTGACTTTTCTTGAAGCGAACTCAATACCAGTACGCACACCCATCGGGTTGATTCCTTCCTTCACAAACCGCATTCCCTCTCCCACCATAATTTGGGCGAGAATCGTGGCCGTGGTCGTGCCATCCCCTGCGGCGTCATTGGTCCTCTCGGCCGCCTGCTTCATCAGCTGCGCCCCTAGATTCTCAAACTTATCTTCAAGCTCAATGTCTTTGGCAATAGTAACGCCGTCATTCGTGATCGTCGGCGTGCCATAACCCTTATCAAGGACGACATTTCGTCCCTTGGGACCCAATGTCACCTTCACGGCGTTCGCCAGCATATCAACTCCTCTTTTTAATGATTCGCGGGCTTTCTCGTGGAATAGAATTTGTTTAGCCATAACAGTTTTAAATTCTAAGCACTAAACTCTAAATCCTAAACATTTGATGATTTGAGTTTTGAATTTAGAATTTGTTTAGAAATTAGAAATTAAGAATTAGGATCTGCGCGGTCATTCGATGATCGCAATAATATCGTCTTCTTTGGCGATCAAATACTCTTTGCCCTCAACCTTTATTTCATTCGGGCCATACTTGGTAAAGAGCACAACGTCGCCCTTTTTTAGGCCGAGCGCGCGGAGCTTTCCGTTGTCGTCAATCTTGCCGGGGCCGACCGCAATAACCTTACCCATCTCCGGCCGCTCTTTCGATGCCGTTTCGGGCAGGTAGAGGCCGGATTTTAATTTGCCTTCTTTTGTGTCGGACAGGGGTTCCAAGAGAACCCGGTCTCCCAAGGGCTTAATATTCATATCTTTTTAAATTATTAATTTTTAGCAATAAACGTATACGAGTGCTAATTATAGTCAACCAAAAAATCATAGTCAAGGGGTTGTCTCTTTATTAGTTTTATCTAATCTACGTCTCTTGCCGCTGCTTTGTAGCTTTCTTCAACCACGCCCCCGTATGCGATTTCTTCTCGGCGATAATATCCTTAACCGTTCCTTCAGCTATGATGAACCCGCCCTCGGCACCGCCCTCTGGCCCAAGGTCAATAATCCAATCACTGTTCCGTACAACATCAAGATTATGCTCAATCACAAGCACTGTATTGCCTCTCTCAACAAGGGCGTGCAGCACGGTAAGCAATTTTTTTGTGTCATCGAAGTGAAGCCCGGTTGTCGGCTCATCAAGAATATAAAGTGTTCGACCCGTGTCGCGCCGCGACAACTCCGCGGACAGTTTAATGCGTTGCGCCTCTCCGCCGGATAAGGTCGTTGCCGGCTGGCCCAATTTGATATATGAAAGGCCGACTTCCGATAGGGTCTTTAATTTTTGTTTAATCTGCGGAATCTTCTCGAAAAACCTCATCGCCTCCTCAACGGTGAGATCCAAAACTTTGGCGATATTCTTGCCGTCATATTCGATCTCCAGCGCCTCTTTGTTGTAGCGCGTCCCGCGGCACTCTTCGCACTCCACGTAAACGTCAGGCAAAAAATACATCTCGATTTTTTTCACGCCCTGCCCTTCGCAGACTTCGCACCGCCCGCCTTTGACGTTGAAAGAAAACCGCCCGGGCCCGTATCCGCGCACCCGCGCTTCATTGGTTCGCGAAAATATTTCCCGAATCAGCCCGAAAACGCCGGTATAAGTTGCGGGATTTGACCGCGGCGTGCGGCCAATCGGCGATTGATCCACCACCACGACCTTGTCAAGATTTTCGGCGCCGCGAATATCATCGTGCGCCCCGGGTATCAGGTGAGCTTTATAAAGTTTAACCAGCAAAGCCTTGGCAAGAATGTCATTAATCAGCGTGGATTTGCCGGAGCCGGATGGTCCCGAAACCGCGACAAACTTGCCCAAAGGAATTTTAACATTTATATTTTTTAAGTTATGCTCGCGCGCTCCGCGAATCTCGATAACTTTTCCGTTGCCGCCGCGCTCCGCGCCATGCCGAATCCTAACCTCCTTGCGTCCCGAGAGATACTCTGCCGTCAGCGTTTTTGCCTTCCAGAGCAATTTAGCGTTACCAGAAAAAATCACTTCGCCTCCGTGTTTGCCGGCGCCGGGACCCAGATCAATAATCCAGTCGGCCTGGCGCATAGTCTCGGCGTCATGCTCCACCACAATCACGGTGTTGCCCAAGTCCCGCAGCTCCTTAATAGTTTGAATCAGCATATGATGATCTCTGGCGTGGAGCCCGATCGACGGCTCATCAAGAACATAAATCACTCCGGTCAGTCTCGAGCCGATCTGGGTAGCTAAGCGGATTCTCTGGGCCTCCCCGCCGGCGAGAGTCGTAGATTCGCGCGACAAGGTAAGATAGTGCAACCCAACATTCATCAGAAACGAAAGACGCTTTAGAATCTCCCTTATGAGTGGCAGCGCCACGGCCGCTTCCGATGTTTTGAGGGCCCTTGGCAGAGCATTAAAAAATGCAATTGCCTCGCCAACCGTGGCACTTGATACTTCCGCGATGTGCCTTCCATTAATAGTTACGCCAAGCGCCTCTTTTTTCAGCCGATCCCCCAGACAGCCCGGGCAACGGCGCACCACCATATACTTTTCGATTTCCGCCCTCGTCCATTCGGAATCCGTCTCCTTCCAACGCCTCTTCAAATTCGGCACCACGCCCTCGAACTTTCCGCTGCCCTCCTCATCCGGTTCGATCGGCTCGCCGTGCAAAACAAGTTTAATGACGGACTTTGGGAGATCGGCAACCGGTTTATTCAACGAAAATCTAAAACGCGCGGAAATATCCTCCAGCATCCACCAGTACCACGACTGGCGCCCCACGCGGTGCGAGGCGTGCGACCAGGGCGCGATTGCGCCCTCTGCCAAAGTCAGCTTGGGGTTAGGAAACACCAGCTTCTCGTCCACCTCGAGTGTCGAGCCAAGTCCGGTGCATACCAGGCAAGCGCCGTAAGGGCTGTTAAACGAGAAGGTACGCGGCTCAATTTCAGCCAAGTTGATGCCGCAATCGGCGCAGGCGAAATGCTCCGAAAACACCTCATCCTGAATTTCGCCCGAATCGGCGCCCGAATTACCGCGAATGATTTTATTATTTTCACTGGGGATTTTTCGCGACGGCGTCCGTGCTGGAGTCGAAATTATGACAATCCCCTTTCCGATCTTTAAAGCCGTCTCGACTGAATCGGCCAGGCGCGAGCGCTCAAGCTCCTTACCGATCTCTACTCTGTCCACTACCACCTCGATGGAATGCTTCTTTTTCTTGTCGATATCCAAATCGAGCGCCTCCTCAAGCCGATGCACCACGCCGTCAATCCGCACCCGAATAAACCCAGCTCTCTCGACCTCTTCCAAAATGCCGTGATGCTCGCCTTTCTTGCCGCTAACCAGCGGGCCCAAAACTTGGATCTCGGCGCCTTTCTTGTTCCTTAATATATGATCCACAATCTGGCCTACAGTTTGGCGGCCGATGGGTTTTCGGCAATTCGGGCAATGGGGTTTGCCGACTCTAGCGAAAAGAATCCGCAAGTAGTCGTAGATTTCGGTGATAGTGCCCACAGTTGAGCGTGGGTTTCTAGGCACGCTCCTTTGATCAATCGCGATCGCCGGCGAGAGCCCTTCGATTGAATCCACGTCCGGTTTGTCCGAGACTCCCAAAAATTGGCGGGCGTAAGCTGACAAAGATTCGACGTAGCGGCGCTCGGCCTCGGCATAAATCGTATCAAATGCCAAGGAGGATTTGCCGGAACCGGAAAGGCCGGTGATCACCACCAGCTTGTTTTTGGGGATATCAACGTCAATATTTTTCAGATTGTGGACTCTTGCACCTCTAACTCGGATAACATTTGATGATAAAATTACTTGCCCATGAGATCGCCGCGGCGATTGTGCGGGGTGGATTCTCGCTTTGCGAACGCGGATAGCGCCCCGCGTTTTATCCGATATTACCTTATTTCTTTTAGAGAATTTTTGCGCCATGAGCTTACCATTCTACCCCCGCTGTCAAGAGAAATCAAGGCGGAAAGAAAGAGCCCCGATCTTCTGGGGCTCTCAATCTTAACGTGCCCGCGCCGCTAGGGCTTTATCAGCTCGCAACCAGCGTGTCACCCGCCTCCTCGCATAGAGAGATCCGCGGGAACATGTCTTCCGGTAGAATCACATGTTCGATGCAGGCAAGACAGAACGACTGCAGCTCACGCCGACCCATCTTGTTGGCTGCGGAACCGTGAATCTTAAGAACCCGCCCGCACTTCCCATGTAATAGCTGGCCAGACGGCGTGATGAACACCATAGTAACCGGCGGCGCGTTTCGCAAGAGATCCCTGTCAGACTTGCGCCCTAACTTGCCGACCCCCTCCACCGCTCAGCATCGCTTGCAGAAACGGCTTTTTCCGATCTGCCTTCTTGTGCCGCACCGAAAACACATCAAAGCGTAGTGCGCGACTCTCTCCGGCGCTATCCCATGGCGTTCCCCTTTCTCAAAGAGTCTGAAGCTTGGTTTAGTCCCAATTTTTGACTACCATACATCCAAGCCTCATGTTACATAAACCCAAAATAATCCCAAAAAGTCCCGGCGTCTACATCTTTTGGAAACAAAAAACGCCGCTTTACGTCGGCAAAGCCGCCAACCTGAAAAAGCGGATTTCTTCATATTTTAAGAAACATTCCGGATGGAAAACCAGCCAACTGCGGGCTGAAACCGCGCGACTTGAATTTGTTGTTCTTAAATCGGAGATCGAGGCGCTGATCAAAGAAGCCGAATTAATAAAACGCTGGCGCCCGAAATATAATATCCTAATGCGCGACGACAAAAGCTATACCTATATCGCTCTGACAAATGATGAATTTCCGAGATTCTACTTCGCGCACCAAGCTGCGAACATGAAAGAGGATGAGGGAAAGAGGCGCGAGGTTCGAAGCATCATCGGCCCCTTTGTCGAATCGGGATTGGTACATCAGGCATTGAAAACACTCCGTCAAATCTTCCCTTATTGCACCTGCAAAAGGGTTCATAATGGCCGCTGCCTCAATGCCCAAATCGGCCGGGACCCGGGATTTTGCTGCGAAAAAGGACGCGTCATTACAGACCACGAAAGAAAAGCATATCAAAAAAATATCAATGCGATTGCCCTTATCCTTTCCGGTAAAAAAAGAAAGCTCTTAAAAGAGCTCACGCGCGAAATGCGAGCATCCGCCAAACGCCAAGAGTTCGAAAAAGCCGCCAAACTGCGTGACCAAGTTTATGGCCTGGAATCGCTTGCGGCGCATCGGGGCGTAGCGCTCTCGAAACGCGCCGAGACTCCCTACCATAAAATCGAGCGCGTACTGCAAGACGTGTTCGTGACACGGGATCCGCTAAAACGCATTGAGGCCTATGACATCGCCAATATTGCAGGATCAGACAGCGCCGCCTCGATGGTAGTTTTTTACGAAGGGAAACCGGACAAGTCGCAGTACCGTAAATTCAAGATTAAGACCGTTGCGGGCGCTAACGACGTGGCATCTATCCGCGAAACGCTAATTCGGCGCTTCGCGCACGAAGAATGGGAGTATCCGAGCGTTGTGCTCATTGACGGCGGAAAGCCCCAACTCTCGGCCGCGCTTGCCGTGCTTAATCAAAAACGATTCCGCCAGATCCGCGTAGCCGCACTTTCAAAACCTCCGCGTAAATTTTTCTCTCGCGCGCCTGCGGGCCGGGGACATGCCGAAGACCTCTTATATATTGCCGGCCGCAGTATGCCTATCGCGGTAAAATCGCTCCCCCCGCCAGCAATGTACTTCTTACAGCGCCTCCGCGATGAGTCTCATAGATTCGCCCGCCGATACCATCACCATCTACGCAGTAAACAGTTTATAATGAAATAGATGATAAAGCGGTGTTTAAAATCAGAACGACGCGAGACACACTTAAAACGCAAGCGGAAGCTTGTGAGCGGCAAGAGTGTGTTTCTTTTAGCCCGACTGATTCGCGAGAAACCAAAATCTATATCTCGAAAACGCCGTTAACCTGCTAGATTCTAAAAGCGTCGTTAACTGCCAATTACCAAATACACATATTATCCACTATCGTGTAGAATATGTGTATATTAAGGAGATTGAGTTAGATTAATAGAAAAATCCCGAGCCAAATATTTTTTGGAGCGGGATTTTTCTTATCGCCATAAAGCTATTGATGAGCGCAATGATGAAAGGAGCAATAGCGTGAGGAGAGAGCATTCCGCCAGAAGCGGATAAACCGCCCGAGACGAAACTGCTATGTCCTCAAATATCGCAACTCACCAACAGCTTTATGGTGACAACTTTTGAGAAATACCACGTCTCATCATTCGCCAATTCGCGCGAATTGGCGAATCCTGCTTTTATTTTATAACGTTTATAACAATAGTTTATTTATATCAGATTACCCTCTTCTGAACCCACAAGCTTCTTTCTTTTTATGGATTCGGTTAGAGGAGGGAGCCGCGCGGCGCGAACATCGCGCGCACGGCTCCCTCAAGATCACTTCTTGCCGCTGCCGGCACCGACGGACCGGCGGCGGTCCTCCTCACGGCG
>Ga0075900_124_pt1 | contig 13548 bp, 13 predicted proteins | sample RifGroA1_FD_68005 | JGI IMG/M metagenome (GOLD analysis project Ga0075900, IMG submission 68005) | Parcubacteria bacterium GW2011_GWA1_51_12
CCGGGCCGAGAGGCGCTGGCAAAAATTCTGCCGCAATGGAAAAAAGAATTCGCGCCGGATTTGGTAATTGCCAACGGCGAGAATTTGTCGCACGGCCGGGGCATCAGTGAAACTACAATCGCCGAAATTCGCGCGGCCGGCGTTGATGTCATAACCGGCGGGAACCATATTCTTGAGGGAAAAAATTCCGACGCATTGCTTAACGACGAAAGTCTAAAGCTTATACGCCCGATAAACTTTATCCCCTCCCTGCCGGGGCGCGGGTGGCTTTTGATAAACGTAGCCGGTGTTGAGGTTCTTGTAATTAATGCCATCGCCCAGACTCACATGCGCTCGCAATACGATTCGCCGTATCTGGCGATTGAGAACTTGCTAAAGCAAAATGACGAAGGCTCAAAGACGAAAGCCATCATTATTGACTGGCACGCCGAGACGACATCGGAAAAGATGGTGCTCGGCTGGTGGCTGGACGGAAAAGTTTCACTGGTCTATGGGACACACACTCATACACCAACAGCTGACGAGCGGATCCTCCCGCAGGGCACCGGTTTTATATCGGACATTGGCATGACCGGGGCGCATAATTCCGTGATTGGCGAGGACCCGGGCCTCCGCATTGATATTCTGATCCATCAAAAGCAGACGAAGACCGACGTGGCCGCCGCTCCGCCTTATGAGGCGAACGCCATCATTGCCGAGATTGACACCGATACCGGCAAGTGCGCCAGAATCGAGAGGCTTCGTCAAATCCTTGCCTAAATAAGCGCAATTCCTCTACAATGGGAACGTATTTGTTAATTCGCCAAGCTTGCGGGTAGATTGCTGGGCTTGCGAAATATAAAGGTCGAGACCACCAATAAACTTGAAAACACTATGAACAAAGCAGATTTAGTTGATGCAGTGCACACAAAGTTGCAGGGCACGAAAAAGTCCGCCGAGGAGGCTGTTGATACGGTCTTTGACGGCATCACGGCGTCCCTCGCAAAGGGTCAGGAGGTTTCGATCTCGGGCTTCGGCACTTTCGTTGTGAGAAAGCGCGCCGCGCGCCAAGGCGTCAACCCGCGCACCGGCGAGAAAATTCAGATCAAGGCGACCACCACTCCAAAATTCCGCGCCGGCAAGAATTTGAAAGAGGCTGTCCGTTAGCCGAGAGTTATCTCTAAACAAAAAACGTCCCGATGACTATCGGGACGTTTTTTGATTCGGCCGGTCTTCGTTATAGCGCAGTTTTTCCAGAAACGCCCGGCCAAGATCAATTTTCCGCAAATCGGAAAATATTAGGATCATCCATAAGGCATCGGCTGTGTTGTAAAGATACCCCAACGAGTAAGACTGACCGAAGTGGGCTTAAACGCTAACTTTTCGGATGAGTCAAGTCTAAAGAATAGGTTCGCTTCATCTCAATTTCATTCAATTCTACGTCAGACCCAGGCACTCGTCCTGTTTGCAACATCTCAACAATAAGAGGATACCGCCAAGTTTCTTTATCGATTTGAAATTCACTTCGGTCAGCTCTCTGATAGATTTTCGTAATTAAATCTCGCGCAAAAACTCCGGGGCCTGAAGCGCCCTCGCCCCAGGGATTGAAATGAGCCCAATCGAACGGCGCAAGAGGAATATAGTTATATCTGCGGACACCGGAAATTTCATCCCGAACCTCCGGCCGTAATTGCGCATATCTAGTAATGGCTTCATCCATATACTCTTTGATAGCTAGGTGCTCTTCCCACCACTTTTCGCGGCGCTCGGCGATGATTCGGTCATTTTCCTGACGCTGCTGCTCTCTCCGCTGGCGTTCTTTCTCTAGCCCAACCCTATCCCGTTCTTCTCGGTCAGCTTTTTCCTTCTGCGCCTTCTGCTGTTTTTCCCGCTCTACCCTCTTTTTATCCTCCTGGGATTTAGTTATTGCATTAGGGATTGTAGTACCGCTAAAGAAGTCCTTGCACAAACGCTTAAGCGTTTCAGTGGCCTCGTCGCCCAATAAGCCAGTTTCTGAATTTATCCGAGAAAAAATTTCATCTAAGGACCTAAGTCTTGCTTGTAAAGCATCTGCTGTTTTTTTATCTACCTTAGTTTCTCTGGCTATTTCTTCCAAAGCTTCGCCTACCGCAGCCATTCGGAGAGCAACGACTGAGTAAAAAGATTTTGACTCGGGATCTTTAGCTTCCGTTTTTATAATTTGTCTGAAAACATCTTGTGTTCTTGTGAATCCTCGGACAATTGACCCAACCCTATCAGCGAACTTTGTTAGGAAGGGATCGGTTGTACCGTATTTGCTGGCAAGATAAAAACCAATCCCATCAATGGCGCACTCCTTCAAGGTGGCATCTATAGCTTCTCGAGCGCGGTCTCGGTGCCGTGGCTCGATGGTATTCATCAATGAATCAATATCTGCCGCCCGTTTTTGAAGGAATCTCCCAGTTATATTCTCGAGAGACCAATCAACCAAGTGCCCAACTTCATGAGGCCCAACCCAATCCACCAGCTTTTCTCTTTTCTGAATTTCTTTTAAATCGGTGCCCATTTCTATACTAATATGATCCGGCAAGGGGTGAACCCCGACTTGTAAACGTTGCTCGATTCTTAATGATTGCTTCAAGCCCATCCCAACCGAAACAGACCCAATTGCCGTGCCGTGTTCTGCTTCGGCAATTCCCGCAATATGATGCAAATCAACACCGCTTTCTTCCTGGTATAAATTCCGGAGATACTCTATTTTCGCGCTAACAACACCAAGAAGGTACTCTTTTCGTACCTCCTCAACAGCGGCGTTCTTGTTTTTCTCTTCTTCGATCTGAGTATTTGCTTCCTCGTAGTTCTCTGCTTCTCCAACCTCAACTTTGGAACGAAGAATCTCAGCTTCTTCTCGAGCCTCTTTAAGCGAATATCTGCCCTCACCACCTTCTGGATTCATATGTTCAAGTATACCATCAGACTCTTCTGACCTCTGAAAATAAATTCAGAATTCAGAACAGCGGACGAGTGAGCATCACTCGCCAGTGTTTAACGTGCCTTCGCACGGTGCTGTGGTCTCGCTCGCATGTTATTCGGGAATGGCTAGTCCCTTACTTATCCATGCGAATCCCCACTTACGTCGGCACACGACGGCCCCCGCCGCGGCTACCTCCTCGACAGATGCTCGCGCTCACAAGGGTCCATATTGGTATGGCCCTCGAAGCAGCGCTCTGCATCAGTGAAGAGATCGCCCTCCGGATCCCACTGCTCGAATGGCAACTCATTCTCGCCGTTAGCGTCAAAGACTATGAGTCCGACGCGAGGCGAGAAGTACCAAACGTGCTCGCGGGCATCCGTGCGGCTGGTGAAGACGTAGGCCTTGGTCATCCGGTACCATCTCTCCCCTTCGGGGGAATAGACGGTAACACACGGAATGCCGAGTTCATCACAGCGCTTGAAAAACGCCGTGGTTTCCTCGTCATTGACCTCGCCCATACGCCGGAGCGACTCCAGCCGTTGGCGGATCTCGTCCATGGCACACCTCCTTTCGTTTTCCCGGTTGCCAGCCGAGAAGTTTCGTAAGTGAGTTAGGGTGCGCGCTCTACGATCACCGTAGTGACGTAGTACGCGTGACGCGCGATTCCATTCATCCAGCTCGTCTCCGTCCGATAATCCATAGTGCCATGGAGCGCGAGACTGGTAGAGGCGGATACAACTCGCCAGCCCTTGCCGAGCTCCTGAAGACGATTCTCGAGCTCGTCCTCCGGCGTGAAGTTAAGCGATCTTACGATGATAACCTTCTGTTTCATCGCGGTCTCCTTTCTTCCGCCGTTAGCGGAAATTTAATCAGTCTGGGATGGAACCGAGTAGTGTATTCAACTCCTGATATGCTACTTCCATGGCCCTCTTCGCCAGCTCGATCTCTCCACGCTTCAATGCCGACTTCGCGCCCGCGAGAAGAACACCGATCTCTGCGAGTAGAACCTGATCGACTTCCATTTCTTGATCTCCTTAATTTTCAAGTGAAAGAACACGAGCGATTAATTTCGCTCTTCTGAATCTTCAAAACAGGAAAACTCGGAAGAGCGGCAGACGATGTTCTGTTCGTCCGCCCTTTTGTGGGGCAGTTTTTTACGCTACGGGAGTTGGCCCAGGTCCTTCGACCGACCCCGTGCTGGAGGAGCGAACTGGAACTTTTCGCTCACAGCCGGGATCTTCCCGCCGCAACCTTCGGGCTAAGGATTACTTCGCCCTAATTAAGCCCGATCCAGATAATCGCCCCCTTTCAATTCGGTTGTTATTAGGAACCCTGCGAGCGACCCCATCCTTACTCCGCCGGATGGCGGATTCGGACGGGCAAGCATTTCGCTCTTCCGGGGGGCCGTTCTTAAAATTCGGCCCTCCAGAAGAGCGGGCGAGTTTTATAAATGGGACCTCGATCGTGCCGCCTAAGCAGGCTCGCGAGGTATCGCCCCCCAATATAGATAAAGAACACGAGCGCAAGGCGCTCTTCTGACATCCGCATTTTGGTTGCGGAGTTTAGAAGAGCGGGCGAATGAGTCTTCTTATTCGCCGCGGATTTTGTTGAAGCGGTTCCGTATAACCGCTCGAGATGGCAGCGGGGTGGAGGGACTCGCAGACCTTCTGTTGCCACGCCGTTCTCACGGCGCCGGATATCCAAGGTTAGTTGCTCTCCTCGGACTCCAGTAGGCCACTGAATCGCAGCGATTCAGTCCAAGACTATCTGCCTTGGTGCGGGGTTGGGTTCTTCAACCCAAACCATGCAATAGCCGCCGTGTTGCAATTTGCATTGCAACCACCAGCGCCGCGGCACCACGCCAGAAGCCTCGACCTCCTCGACGCAATACCGGTTGACCGTGTAAAGAGCGGGATATTGCTCCCACCATTTACGCGCATCTTCCAGTACTTGCTCCGACTGGAGGAGCACGAGAGACAAATCGTCTCTCTGCATACAGAAGCGGTACATAACTCACCCCCTTATTTGATTATTCCTCTCGAGTACCATCCCAGACGCGCCCTCGCGCGTGCTCGGCAGTCGCTCGGAGTACATTCACTCCTCGTTTGTAAAGATCCCGCCGAAATTCTCAAAACTTTTGAGATCTTCGGTAGGAGGTCGAGATTTTATTTCGCTCGACCGATGGAGAGCTTTACCGTTTCTATGGCTCTCCTAGCCTGTTTCGGCTTTTCAGCCGCTCCGACATTGCGCTGGAGTTTTTCGTCGGACACCGCAGGCTCCGACTATCCGATACCTGACTAGTCTGGGACCTAGTCATCATCGGCTGGGCTCGCGGCGCTTGCCGCGAGGGGGCCACTTCTCCGCTGTCGCGAGGATCTCGCGAGCGAAGAAATAATCCCCTATGTGTTCCGGACGATCCGGCGGGATACGAACTCCGCGCGGATGACGGACCACGATGCCCTCTTTCCAACACCGATGGCCGTAGCCGGGAACAACCTTGCGCCATCGGTTCGGGAACTCCCCATCGCTGAGCGATGAGGTGTCCACAAGGACGTACCGGGGCTCTTTCACCTTTTCACCCCCTTTTTTTGGTTATTTTTCATTAAGAACTTCGAGCGATTCCCTCTTTCATCCCGACAATTCGGGATTTCGGAGGGGGTAAGTATTTCGCTCTTCTGACATCCGCATTTTGGTTGCGGAGTTTAGAAGAGCGGGCGAATGAGTCCTCCCACTCGCCACCCTTGGCATCGTCCCGGACATCTCCGGAATCGCGCCTAACGCCGTGGACACGGCGGAATGGCTATATCTCGCCACTCACGAGTTTGATTGCGGTTGGAGTGAAGTTCCCATACCGGTTTCCCATAAGAGCGCCCCAACTCGCCCTGATGGTATCCGCCTGCTTGGCGGACCCGGTTCCCTATGCCCCGCGCTCTATCTAGCGCGGCCTCGATGTGGGACGTGCACGCGGCCTTGGCCACGGCTCGTTCAACCACACCCCCTCTCCGCCCTTTGCAATGGCGGCGGCTTCGGCATAGGTTTCTCTGGTACGGCGCCCGCGCGAGCGCCAGGGCGATGGTAGCTAGCCGCCGCTCCAGAGATCCTGCGCCCCCGACGCTGCGAAAGGGCCGACAGGAGGATAGAGGTAAAACTACGTTATCAATGTTCGACATCGTGCATTATACTCGCCTACAGATTTTTGTCAAGTCCTTTTGACACTTTATGATACGATAAATGGATTTATTTGGCTTTAATACTTGCTAATTAAGATGCTAAATGTTTAAATGTGTTAACAGTTTTCGGCATACTAAAATAAAGACAATAAATTGTTTTGTCCTTACCTATTGACAAATATTTAGCTACGGACTATACTTGAGTTGCTCTTCAAAATCGCCTTTTCCGCGGGCAGGAATGCCCGCATAGGCCCATGAACCCTTACCCGGGGGCGCTCTGCCACCGGTATCGCTCCCGGAGGGGGTGAGATCATGCTCGACGGTTAACCAGCTGACCGTCGACTGGCGGGGCCTAAGCCCCGCCAGGGGAATGGCTGGGATACCCGAGAAGAAAGGAGGAAAAGGGGATGTTCGACGGATAGTTCTCGTTTTCGCGGCGCGACCTAGACGGCTGCGCCGGGCGGCGACAGCAAGTCGCCGTCGAAGGAAGTCCTTCATCGGAAAGGGCCCGGTTCGCGCATTGCGCGGCCGGGCCCTCATAATTTTTATTCGAGTTAAATCCTAGACGTGATCTGCGCCAAGCCAAGCTAGTTCAAAGACTAGGCGCATTGTATTTGCTATTTCCGGTTCTTCTATAATAGCCGTCATCGACTGACCGCGCAGCGTTGTAAGTGCAACCCTGGAACTATAAATTGATATGTCGGCTGAAAACGGAAACTTATCTTTCGGCACGAAACGTCTTTCTCCCGAGCTTACAAATCCCCCAAAAGGCCCATCGGCGCTTGTATAAATGGCTCTGATTTTAATTCCGAGTTCATCTCTCTTTTTAATAAATGCTTTGGTTTGTTCTAGCGGAAACAAATTTTTAACCTCATCGAAAGAATAAATTGCCAGAACTTCTTTCGCCCCAGATGAGAGAAGGTCTTCTCTGACGGCCTCTCTTCCTTCCGACCCTTCAAAGAATCTTACCCGCGGCCTGTCTCGCGAACCGGAAAATAACGCGTCCAGTTCCGGTAATATCTTTGAAAATTCATTTTCTTTTGTCCTTATTTCCTCTTCCTGCGTTCTGAATATTCTAAGCAAAACGCTCGGATTTTCCGCAGCGAATAAGATTTTGTTTTTCTTTTCAACCGTACTTACGACCCCGCGCCTTTTGAGCGTTTCGAGGACGACATAAGTCGTCGCCCGATTGACTTTGGCCTTTGCGGCAATATCCTGAACTGCCGCGCTCCCCAATTCCAAGAGCGCGAGATAAACTCGCGCCTCTTTATCCGAAAATCCCAATTTCTTCAGCTCAAGCTCAAGCGGCATATGACACTATTATACCATTCCACCCTGTTGCAAACCGAGGCCCATGCTTTTTAGAGCGGTTGGGGACATTCTGAAAAAATCTGCTCCTGCGGAGTTAGGCGCTGTCCCAGTCGTTTTGAGTAACCCCGGCTTGCCGAAGTATTTCAGAAACGAGGTGTTTCGAAATATCTCCGCGGTGCGGATTCGGTATGCGGATTTTCAGATCGTTGTTTGCCATGAATAAATGCCGGCCGCCCGAATAGGGGCCGTCAAATCCCAAGCGGCGCAATTTCTGAACCAGTTTCCGCCACGAAACGTTTCTAGGCATTTCTTACCAGTTGCCGGCGATCAACTTTAAATTCAAAACCCGGCACTTTTTCTCGCGCCCGCACCTTAAGAAAAAGCCAGTCCTCTAAAACTTCTCGAAGTTCCGCCCGGCAACTTTCAAGACTTTTTGTGTTTGCCCAAACCCCCTTTAGTCCCGGTATCTCGCCAAAATACGTGCGATCTTTCAAAAGCTTGTACTTGGCTCCTTTAAGCTTTTTATCGATGAATTCACTAAGCATGTGGTGAAATGATAAACAATTTATGATTGAAAATCAACGCTTCGTTGCGGCGGAAATTTTCTGGGTGTCCCGGTGTTTTCTCGGCGCTATCTTATTGCAATGATTGAAATCTATTTTGCGCCGCGCCTGGCAAGCAAATATGCCGAGCGGAAGTATGGAACCAATGCGGCGGCTTCCCGATTCGTTTTCGGCAGCGGAACCTCAAGCCATCTGCCGAAGGGCCGCCCCGCGTTGAAGAATTGGCGCACCTGCCTACCGGCAGGCAGGCTTCCCCTTTCCTTGAGCAGTTTGCGGCGATTGGCCTGTGGCACTTTTATGCCGAATGAATCCTCCATCACGAACGCAAAGAGTTTCGGCCCATAGAAAAATCCGGCGGAACCGAATAGATGCCGGATATGGCGGCGCGGCCACTTGGCAGTTTTCGATTCTAAATACTTGATAAACGATGCGCGCGAAACTCCCATACGGGGTGGTCGAGATCCAACTATTGATGCTATTATAATACGCGATAGCGTATTATAATAGCGGACAGCAAGAAGGTAATTTCTCAAATTGACTTTACTTTAAGGCGCGCCTAATGTGTAGCCAGCGAGCACCTTCCCACTAACCATAAAGGAGGCCCGGGATGACACACGCCGCCGCTCTCATCGTATTCGCGGTATCGGCGATGTTTCTATCTTCTCCCGCGGCCGCAGAGGGCGAGCCGCGGGCAGGGCTGGCCGCGAGGTCATGCAAAATGCCCGCGCCGCACAGTATCAAGGGAGTCTATCTCCCGGTGCCGAACGCGGAGAACCCCGCGGTGCTCGATCGCTTCATCGCGCTTGCCAAGCAGCGCGAGATCAACAGCTTCGTGATAGATGTGAACGAGTCGGGCAATTTTCTCATGGAGCATAACCGGAGAATCCTCCGGCGGCTCCACGACGAATGCATCTGGCCCATCGCGCGGCTCGTGGCGTTCAAGGCCGACCAGACGTGGTTTACCGACATATTTAACAGGCCCCTCGCAAAGAACGCTCTGCCGCGCGAGCTCCTGCGTAATCAGAGGGGCGAGGTTTGGCGCGATGCCGGCAACCATGCCTGGTTGAATCCGTTTGATCGGATGGTTTGGAAGATCGCAGTCGATATGGCGATCTATGCCATTGACCTCGGATTTATGGAAATCCAGTTCGACTACGTCCGCTTCCCCACCGATGGCCGCGTAAGCGAAATAGAATTTGGCGAGCCCGTCAGCAGTAGGGTGAGGGCTGAAACCATCACGGCTTTCATGGACTATGCCCAGCGCCGCATCAAGACCGAGCGGCCGTGGGCCATGATCGCCGCGGATATTTTCGGCGAGGCTGCGATGGTAACGTCCAGCGCCGACCCGACCGGCAACGGGCAGAACCTCCGAGAGATTCTTCGCTTCGTGGATAGAATCGCTCCGATGGTTTACCCATCGCACTGGGCGCCGGGCCGCTTCGGCTGTCCCATCCCGGCTGAATGTCCCGCCAAGGTGACGCGCTCGGCGCTGGCCGGGCTGGTTGCATACGTTCGGCAGACCTATCCCGGCGTTCAGATTTGCCCGTGGCTGCAGGATTTCCCGGCGCGCAACTGGCGCACCATCAAGGTTGTGCCGTATGGTCCGCGTGAGGTGCGCTTGCAGATCGATGCCGCCGAGGACCTAGGGCTAAGGTGCTGGATGCTCTGGAACCCTAAGCGCGTGAACGGCGGGAATCCTGTTCTGCACTACAGCGTCGAGGCCCTCCGTCTGCGGTTGCCAGCCATCGCCTCCGACTGAAAGTTGCGCCGGAAGCGCCGGCGCAAATCACCCCGACACGCGCGTGTCGGGGTGATTTTCTGTTATGGAGCGAGTGAGGGGAATCGAACCCCTGGCATCAGCTTGGAAAGCTGAGGTATTGCCACTATACGACACTCGCAATTACACAAACATTCTGCAAAACTTTCCCAAAGAAGGCAACCGCAATTCACCCGACATCAAATTCAATTCATATATCCCCAATACACATATTACACACTATAGTGTTTAATATGTGTATTTGATAAAAGTCGGAAAATTCCGGTCGGGGGGCCGATCCGTCAGCTGACGGAGAACCTAGTCTGTATGCTTCTTCGCCCCGTTAGAAATCGAGTTAATCGGGCTGCTGGGAATCGAACCCAGTCTGCATGCTCCCAAAGCATGTGTACTGCCGGTATACTACAGCCCGCCACACTAATTTAAAAATCAAATATCAAAAATAAAAATCATGGAAGTCGCGTCTGACGCGACCACATTCATTTTGATCTTTTCATTTTGAATTTTGATTTCGCGGCTAGACGCCGCGCTGGTCCCAAACGGCGTTTTCGATATGGTCAATATGCCTGCAGACGCCTGCGCTTTCGCCTGTCCACCCGCTCCTCGGGACTGAATGCCTCCCTATGTGTCTCTATGCTGGTTTTTACCTCAACAAAATAGAGCTTTCCGCGCCTTTTCGCAACAATATCCAACTCCCCCATCGGCATCTCGTAGTTTTGGGCGACAACCGAGTAGCCCTTTGACTTAAGATGTTCCACGGCGGCCCTCTCCCCCGCCAGACCGATTTCCAAGTTTTTCAGAGCCATTTTTGAATCATATCCTGTTGTTCATGGTCGAACAACTGTTAATTCGCCCAATGTTGATATTTCTGTGAAACTGTTTATAATGTTAATTGGTGTAACAATATCAATGTTTGTGATGAAACATTATGAGTAATAAGTCAGAATTTTACAGAGCGGTCAGAGATGAAACTTATCGTACCAGAGAAGAGATACGAGATAGAATAACCGATGAATACATCCTCGGGTTATTCGAGGGAGAAGGCTGTTTTGGGAACATGCGTGACGGCAGAGGAAACCAGGTGCCAGCGTTCATGCTAAAGATGCATGTACGAGATAAGGAGCTTATTGAGGGCATAAGGGATTATTTAGGAGTGCCCGACAGAGTCTACGAATATAAGCACGGCGGTAGGCATTATGCCCTACTTCAGATCAGAGACATTGGGACACTGAAAAATAAGATCGTACCAATCTTTCATACCAAGCTTCTTGGTCATAAAGGTACACAGTTGGAGGCGTGGTTAAAAAAATATCCGTACCTTAGGGGTCTACATCAAAAGTGAGTAAATAAGCCAAAAAATCGTGTTTCATGACAAACATCTAAAGGACATTCCGTTTAGACTGAATGTCCTTTAGATATGTCCTATATAAATAGAGCTGGGAAGTGGGTAACGAAGGGATCGAACCTTCGGCCTCTGTCGTGTGAAGACAGCGCTCTGCTTCACCCTCCCACCTTTTTAGTGGACGCCTCTGGGACCCAACCAGCAATCTTCGTAACTTACCCCGTTAGGTTTATTGGTGGGCGCAGTAGGTATCGAACCTACGACCTTTGCAATGCTTGCCCCGTTAGATCTAAATATGGGCAGTACAGGATTTGAACCTGTGACCCCTGCAATGTGAATGCAGTGCTCTACCACTGAGCTAACTGCCCATGAGATCTAATAGGGTGAAAATGCAACGCTCTACCACTGAGCTATGCGCCCTTGACTAAAGGTGGGAGGGTAAGCTGAGCTAGTCACCCTTATAAATCATACTTAGGCTATTGTAGCCAATATGAATTACCGAGACAAATTAAGCTTATCCTAAATATTGACTTTTAGATAAATATTGATATAATAGTGTTCATTGGATGGTTCGGTCGCAAACGCGGCCTTTGACATATAAATCAACCCACCAACTGAAGGAGGATCAACCAATGAGAAGGCATCTTCGGCTGTACTATCCGTTCTACGCCACGGCCTTGATCGTCCTCGCATTTCTCCCGGGGTTCCTCGGGATCGGATGGGGGGAGATCCTAGGCTGGATGTCCCCCGATGACCCTATCTTTTTCGGAATGGTGACACTCGGGGTCATCTCATTCATCGGGTTCCTGGTGATTCCCGCCGCATTCAGGTACGGCGCAATCGTGATCGTGCCGCCCATGAGCGCGGGGCTCGTCACTCATCTGGGGAAGCCGGCATGGCTTATCGCCAATGCCGATCTTCATCGGTACGAGTGGCTAAAGGGGCCGGAGTTCTTGCGGCGAATTGCCGGAGGACTCCGTATCGTCGGGATCCCCCGAATGCACAAGCTTCTCACCGTCAAGGTGACGAAGCTTGCCACGGTAGTGGAGAGGACAGACGGCAATCTGACCACCTTCGAGCTCCAATTCGGCGCGCCGGAGGACGTGAAGTTCGTGTCACTGCGGGACCAGGTCCTGCAACTGGTCTTTTCTGACCCGATCACCGCAAATGGCATTAGGCTAAAGATCTCGATGCGGGTTTTCTATCGCATCGACGACCCCAGGAAATTCTTCCTGGCGGCCGAGGACTGGACGCGGATCGTGGTGGATCGGATCCGGCCGCTCGTGCGGCACATCGTAAGCTCGGAGACGTGGCCGGAGATCAACAAGCGTCGCACGGAACTCTCGGGCGGTATCATGCGGGCGGTACAGGATCCAAGCCGTCCCATGCTTCGCGCAGGGGGTGTAGAAGACAATCGGTCCGTCGTTAAGTTCCTAATGCAGGAGTATGGCCTGATCATCCAGGCCTTCGAGTTCGGCGACATGCTCCCCGCCAAGTCCGACATCATCGAGGCGGGAGAACAGGCCTTCGAGGAAGCCCAGCGGATGCTGGGCGCCAGGGAGGTGGCTAAGTTCCTCCGCGACGAAAGCGCTGAAGAAGTAGCGGCGCGGCGCGAGGCCATGCGGCTCGCCATCGCGACGAAGGCCGCCGAGAACGTCAAGAATATCATCGTGGGCGGGCCCGTGCAGGAGATTTTCCAGCAGGTCTTTGGCCCAAGAGAGGAGCCAAGAAGATGATCGAGAGTTTGTGGGCAAGTGCAAGCGGCCACATCATGGGGTCTGTCTCGGGGTTCATCGAGATGATCCCGTGGCGGTATGTGATCACAGGGCTTGTCATCGTCCTGCCGCCATTGATCTTCTTCTGGAGCCGGCAGCGGGGATCCGCCCCTGCCGGCAGGCAGGCTGGAACCGCGCCCGCGCCAGCCAAGAAGGACGACAAGTTCAGGCTGGAGTCGCTGGCGCCGGTAGTGATGCTGGCGCTCGTCCTTGCCGCCATCATCACGCTGGCCGCCGCTATCGGGACCCGGAACCCTGGTCTATGGATGGGGTTCTGGGTTCTCGCGGCGGTAACGGCCATAGTTTCTACGGCCGGCGGGAAGTGGCTCGGGTACGCCATAACCTATGTGGCGCTTCTCGGGTCACTTTCGCTCTTCATTGGGCTGCTCGTCGCGGCCCAGACCATTCCGTTCTTCAACAAGGTCCAGCTGCCCTAGCCACGGCGGCTGGACCAGAAGTTCCGTCTCGGAGGTCCGAACGGAAACCCCCGTCGCGTCGAACGCGACGGGGGTTTTATATATCAACAACCCATTTATTATTTATAGTTTATGTCTCACCCCTGTCTCTTCTTGCTATTATTTCACGCTATAGCGGCCTTGACTGATTTAATTGGTTGATTTTTGCGGCACGCAACGGATCGTTTTGCGTGTCTTGATGACACAGGAAACCCATTCATCGAAC
>Ga0075900_122_pt1 | contig 12698 bp, 15 predicted proteins | sample RifGroA1_FD_68005 | JGI IMG/M metagenome (GOLD analysis project Ga0075900, IMG submission 68005) | Parcubacteria bacterium GW2011_GWA1_51_12
AGCAGCCGCATGCGGAGCGGATGCGACAGCAACCGCGGGCACAGATCTCTGCTATGATGTAACTCCGTAAGCTCGTAGCTAGTCAACTCTGGAAGCGCCTCGGCCAATCGGGGCGCTTTTGGTTTTTATGCACATTTCCGATAGGCGGCTTTGGTGGTATGGTATACTTAGCGATAGAGATTATCTTGATTAATTTTTTATGACCCCATCAACATCATCCAGGTTTCGTAGCGGCTTCACCCCGTTACAACCCGCACGCACAACCCTTCGGAGCGTGGAGGAAAATAGAATCCAAAAAACTCATTGGATGCCCCGGCGCTTAGGTCGGGTTGTAACGGGGTTCACTCTCATAGAACTTATAGTGGTTATTGCGATTATAGGCCTCCTCTCGTCTATTGTGCTAACCTCCCTAACTAGAGCGCGGCAGAAGGCGCGAGACGCCAGGCGCGTTGCTGATATTAGGCAGATCCGGAACGCGCTTGAACTTTTCGCAACCTCTAATAACGGCGAGTATGCCGATACAATTGCGGTATTGGCGTCCGACAAGTTTATGCCAGTCGAGCCGAAGGATCCGTCTACGGCGGCGTCTTATCCCTACGACAACTATACCGACAGCACGCGCGGCGCTTGCGTGGTGGCTTCGGGCACATGCCTCTTTTACCACTTGGGCGCGAAGCTTGAGCAGGGTGCGGCCGCCGGCGCGCTTCTTGCTGATCGCGACCTGGATGCGGTAGCAGGAGCTGGTCCTGATGGCCTAAGCGTAGCAGCCGCATGCGGAGCGGATGCGACAGCAACCGCGGGCACAGATCTCTGCTATGATGTAACTCCGTAAGCTCGTAGCTAGTCAACTCTGGAAGCGCCTCAACTCTGGAAGCGCCCCGGCCCATCGGGGCGCTTTGGGTTTTATAAACGGTTCGATACTGCGTATACTGAAGTGAATGACAGTATATTTATTTGCCGCAGTAATATTCTTACTCGGCGCCTCGCTTGGCAGTTTTTTGAATGCGGCGGCGCTCCGCGTCGTCGCCGGCGAGCAGTTTCTCCGGGGCCGCTCCGCCTGTCCGCATTGCCGTAAATCGCTTCGCTGGTTCGAGCTGATCCCGCTTTTCTCCTTTCTCGCGCTTCGCGGCCGCTGCAGAAGGTGCCGTGAGCTGATTAGCCCGCGCTATTTTCTGGTCGAGCTTGGGATGGGGGCGTATGTTGTTGCGCTCGCGAATTATTTTATTTTCTCGGCGCCGGGGGTGCCGCCGTTTCCGTTTATTTCAGCTTATTTCGGCGCCGTCGCGCCGTATTTTAATGCGTTTGTTTATTTGGCCGTTGGCGCGCTTGCCACAGTGATTTTCCTGATTGATTACGACACCAAGCTGATCGCAGTGAGCCCGCTTCGCTTGGCCGCGCTCGTCGGTGTCGCCTTGTTGGCGGCCGAGTCATTGGTTGGTTCGGGAGGCACTGTGCCCCAAATTTTCAGTTCGCTCCCGTTCTCCCAATTTTTGCTGGCGCTGGCGGCAGCGCTCTTTTTTGGTCTGGCATGGCTGGTTACGAGAGGACAAGGGATGGGGTTGGGAGATGCGGAGCTTGCGGGGGCGCTGGCGCTCTTTCTGCCCTACCCGGGGGCCATTATTATGCTTCTTGCCGCCTTTTGGATTGGAGCGGCGTGGGGTCTGGGGCTTATGCTTTTTGCCGGTTATGGCAGAAAGAGCCGGATTCCCTTCGGCCCCTTTATTATTCTTGGTTTTGCTGTGGCGCTCTTTTGGGGGCAGTTTCTGCTTCCTTATTTGGTGCCGCTGATTTAGTATGAAAGGCATATGGTGCAGGTCCCGCCGGATTTGGCGTTAAAAGATGCTAAAGAACACCGTCCAATCTATTGGGTGTTTTTTCTTTTGATCGTTGCTCTCGGCATCGCCGTGTTTTTCGCCGCCAATTACCAACTCTCCAGCGAATACGCGAACACAGAGGAGACCCCGGCGCACAAATCCAAGGCGCCGGCGCTTGTCAGAGTTCTGATTGACTTTGGAGACTCGAAACGCGCCTTCCAAGGGCCGGCGCGAGAGGGGCTCGAGGTGCGGCAGGCTCTTTATGAAGTAGCAGAGGTCGGAGAACTTGATTTACAGATCAAGAACGGCGCAATAACGAAGCTCGATGGGTTGAGATCGACTGAAAAGAACGGGCAATGGCGGCTTTATTTGAATGGTGACATTCTACAAGACAGCCTCTCGCGCGGGCTTTCGCCCGGAGACCAGGTTACACTCCGGTATGAACGATAAAAAAGGGAAGAGATTCGTATTGTTAAAGAATGTGGTTAACGGCGCTAATCTATCATTTGACTCCAATACAACAAAGTAATTCGTAGGTGATGTCTAAAAAGTCTCGTGTAGATTATCTAACGGGGTTTACCCCGTTAGAGATCCGCTCCCTACGGGAGCGGCGGATGCCTAGGGGCGCCTTATCTCTAGTGGGGTTTACCATGGTCGAGATTGTGGTGATGCTTGGGATTATCGTCCTGATCTCGGCGGTGCTGCTCGCGAATTTCCCCGGATTTAACGAGAGCGGAGCCCTCATTCGCGCGCGCCAAGAACTGGCTCTCGACTTTCGCAGACTGCAAAACTATGCCTTGGCAGTTTCAAATGTCCGGCTTGAAGGCGGATCGCTTGAGTTGAGCCCCAAAATCGTCGGCGCCCATTTCAATATGGCCGCGCCCGATAGCTATATTCTATTCGTTGACAGGACCGGGGGCACTCCGAACCGATACGACGAGGGCTTTGACGGAGTTATCTCAAGGGGCCGGTTTCAACGCGGCATAAAACTCAATTGCCTTTACGTTAGCGGAAGCTGCGTGACATCGGAGTACAATGTGCTTGACGTGGTATTTAGAGCCCCGGAGGCGAGAATGACGATTAGCGCCGACGGCATCAGTCCCATTGGCTCCACCTTCGTAAAAGTTGAAATGAAGACCCCGAATCTGAATTTGAAGAAGACCGTTTCGGTATGGATCACCGGGTACATAGGGACGGAATAACATAATGAAATTTTCAATTTCTAATTTTCAATCGCGAGCGCGGCGGGGGTTTACCCCGTTAGAGGTTCAAAGACGGCCCTTTCTTAGGCGGAAGAATCTAAGGCGAAGCCCCGCCTGCCATCTGCCTGTCACCCGAACTTAAGGAATTATAGGTAACATGTTTTATCTCCCATACTGCTTACGAAACTCAAGGGAAAGGCTTATGGCGGGCAGGCGCTTTCGCTCCCTCTCTCTGGGATTAAGGAAAACTATCTTAAAACCTCTAACGGGGTTTGCCCCGTTTAGAAAATTTAACAAAAGCCAAAAGTTTTACTCTAGATTTCAACTCGATAATTCGCGCACTATGTATAAAAAGTCCCATGCAAATTTTCTAACGGGGTCGGGGTTTACCTTGCTCGAGACTATCGTGGCGCTTGGGATAATTCTTGGCGGAATTTCGGGAGCGTTTGGCTTGGCGCTTCAAGGTCTTTCCAGCGCTTCAGTTGCAAAGAATAAGCTGGTAGCGGCGAATCTGGCAGAGGAGGGGATTGAGCTGGTGCGCCGCATCCGCGACAACAATACTATCGCGGACATATCCGATGGGTTTTATGATGGCAGCCCGGAGTGGACCGCGGGCATCGGTTCGGCCGCGGACTGCAATCAGCAGTATAAGATTGATGTTTCGAATAGTGCGCTCTTGTCATATGACATGACCCCGCTTCGTCTTGATTCGGCGACAGGGCTCTATACTCATAGCGTTGGCGCGGAAACGCCTTTCCGGCGGGTGGTTGAGATTACGCGTTCTTCCACATGTTTCGAGCCGATGCCGGGCGTGGATTCAAGCAATCAATTTAGGGTGCGATCCAAAGTATATTGGACCGAGCGCGGCGTCGCCAAGGAAGTTGTGCTGGACGAAATTCTATTTAACTGGAGATAGACCTAAATGCAAAAATCAAAAATCAAAGATCAAAATTGCAGTTCAAAATTAAAAAATTCGCGCGGAGCCGCGGCTGACGCGGCGAAGCGGTGCCAAAATTTTGCATTTTGTCCCGCAACTGTCCGCGATTCGCCAGTTGGCGAAGAGCGGTTACCAGTTGTGAGGATCCCGTTATATCTCGCCCGACAATCAGAAAATATGAGTGCGTCCTTCGCGAACAGTGCGGGATCACAAACTTTAACCTCACTTCGTTCGGGATATGTTCGGGACATTTTGCATTTTGATTTTGGTCGCAGGCGAGCCCCGGGCTTTACCTTGCTAGAGATGATCGTGGCCACCGGCATATTTTCCGTAGTGGTGGTGGCTTCGATCGGAATCACTCTGTCGGTCAAGTCGGCGCAGGAAAAAGCCTCGAACATTCAAAATATTCAGGATAATGTCCGTTTCGCGGTGGAGTCAATGACCAAAGAATTAAGGCAAGGATCAAATTACCAATTGCCGGCATGCGGCTCCGTTTACGGTTTAAAGCAGTGCCAGAAGATTACTTTCACAAGCTCGCGCGGCACGAGCGTATCGTATTGCAAACCCGCGGGCACCATTCTGCGGCTTGAAGGGGCGGGCGCTTGCGAAACGGACGGTTTGCCGCTGGTAGCGCCGAGTATCTCTATCAGCCAGTTTTTCTTGTATGTCGCGGGCGAGGCGGCCGGATCGGGCGACGGCCAGCCGCGGGTGACGCTGGTCCTATCCGGCGCCGCGACGGGGGCGAAAACACAACTGCAGTCGAGTTTTAATTTGCAGACCACGGTTACTCAAAGGGTGAGAGACCTCTAATTATAAAATTCCAAATGCCAAATCACAAATTACAAATGGCTCGACGACGCTCACTGTTTCACGCTTGTCGAGGGACAATTTTTAATTTTCAAATACGTAAATCAGGGATTACATTGCTTCTGGTGATTCTGGTGCTGGCGGCGCTGATGACGATTAGTCTCGGAATTTTTAATATCATCTTCACCGAGCTGCAAATCTCCGGCGAGCTATCGCGTTCGTTCCGCGCGCTTTATGCCTCCGACCAGGGACTTGAATACGCGCTCTACCGCGACCTCGTCTTGGGCGATATTTGCCCGATGAATTCCTCGCCTGACGCAGAAACCCCCTGTCCCGGCGGCGCCCTGTCTATTTATTTAGATACGCCAGGGTTTATTAACTGTTTTACCTTCGGCTACCTGGACTCGCGCATCGCCGACATTACCGTCATTAAGTTCGGCGGGCAGTCGAAGATAAAAAGCGTCGGACATTCGGATTGCACCAGCTCTTTCAGAACGGTGAAGCGCGCGTTTCAGATTATCTACTGACGGCATGACTAAACAAGAAGCCCAAAAACGCATTGAGAAACTGCGCTCGGAAATTAACCACCACCGCTATCTTTATCATGTGCTGGATCGGCAGGAGATTTCCGATGCGGCGCTCGATTCGCTGAAAAAAGAGCTTCTGCGCCTGGAGGCGGGGTTCCCGGATCTTGTCACGCCCGATTCGCCAACCCAGCGGGTTGGGGGGAAGGCCCTTACGAAGTTCAAGAAGGTGCCGCACCGAACAGAGATGCTTTCATTGAATGACGCCTTCTCGCCGGAGGAGATGCGCGAATGGGAAGAGCGCGTTAAGCGGCTTGAGCCGCGCCTGAAACTCAAGTATTTCGCGGAGCTTAAAGTTGATGGCTTCGCGATTTCGCTTGAATATGAAAATAGACTCCTAGTTCGTGCCTCGACTCGCGGTGACGGGAAGGTGGGCGAAGATGTGACTGACAACGTGAAAACCGTTGAATCGGTTCCCTTATCGCTGATGCAGGATTTTTCGAAAATCGGGCGCACGCCCGATGAAATCCAAAAAATTTTTATAGAGTTTCCGCGGGTTCTAAATGCAGTCCGCGTTCTTCCGCGTCATCTGGAGGTGCGCGGCGAAATTTACATGGCCAAGGCCGCGTTTGAGGCGGCAAATCGCGAACAAAAGAAGAATGGGCTGCCGCTTCACGCTAATCCCAGGAATATCGCGGCGGGCTCGATCCGCCAATTGGATCCGAAAGTAGCTGCGTCACGCAAGCTGGATTTCTTGGCGTATGACCTAGTAACCGATTTGGGCCTTAAGACTCACGAAGAAGAGCATGCGGCCGCTAGAATCTTGGGTTTCAAGACCGTAGAACTTGCGCGTAATTGCGAAACCTTAGATGAGGTAATCAAATTTTGGCATGAAGTTTCCCAAAAGCGCGAGGAGCTTCCATGTCTCATTGACGGGGTTGTGGTACAGGTAAATCAGACCGCGGATTTTGATAAACTGGGCGTTGCCGGCAAGGCGCCGCGCGGGGCGATTGCTTTCAAATTCGAAGCCGAAGAGGCAACCACAATTCTTCGCGATATTATCGTGCAAGTGGGGCGCACCGGCGTATTAACGCCCGTCGCTGTCATGGATCCGGTGGCGATCGGCGGCGTTACGGTCTCGCGCGCGACGCTTCATAATCAGGATGAGATCGAGCGGCTGGGAGTGAAAATCGGCGACACGGTGGTGGTGAAGCGAGCGGGGGACGTAATCCCCGCCGTCGTCGGGGTATTAGAGCGTCTGCGGCCGAAGGGCGCCCGCGCATTTCGCATGCCGGCGCATTGCCCCATTTGCGGCTCCAAGGCGGCGCGTAAAGACGGCGAGGTGGCGTATCGATGCTCAAACCCGCACTGCGCGGCGGTTCAAAGAGAGCGGATATATCACTTTGTTTCGAGAGGCGCCTTCGATATTCAGGGGCTTGGCCCGAAGATCGTTGACGTCCTGCTCGATCAGGGACTTATTCGCGACGCCGCCGATATTTTTAATTTGAAAAAAGAAGATATCGAGATTCTTGATCGTTTCGGCGAAAAGTCAGCCGAGAATTTGATTCGCGCCATTGCGGATAGAAAAAATATTTCATTGCCGCGTTTTATCTTCGGCCTCGGTATCTCTCATGTAGGCGAGGAGACCGCAATTGATTTAGCCCGGCGTTTCGGGAGCATTCAGGAGCTTCTCCGCGCTTCGTCGGCGGACCTGGAAGCGATCCGAGACGTGGGGAGCGTCGTGGCCTCGAGCATTCACGATTGGTTCCTGCGTAGTCGCAGCCGGGAATTTCTGGACAAACTCAAACGTTCCGGTGTCCATCCCGTCGCGGAGGCGCGCGCCAAAGTCTCGCAGGCGCTCGAAGGAAAAACTTTCGTTCTAACCGGCGCGCTATCGTCTATCACGCGCGATGAAGCCAAGCGCCGCATTCGTGATCGCGGCGGCGATATTTCTGAGTCTGTATCTTCTAAAACAAATTATGTCGTGGTGGGGGAAGAGCCTGGGTCTAAGTTCGAGCGGGCACGTGAGCTGGGAGTTAAAACAATCACCGAAAAAGAGTTTTTGAAATTATTGGGGTAGATTATAGAATACAGTCATGTCAATTTCAGAAAAAGACATCAGGCATTTGGCGGAGCTTGCGCGGATTCATCTCACCGACGAGGAACTCTTGCAATTTCAAAAGGAGCTCCCGTCCATTCTTGATTTTGTGGCAACTTTGCAGTCGGCGGATACCGGAGAGTCCGAGGCGGTGATCGGAGGCACAAGTGCGGTTAATGTCGCGCGCGAAGATGCCGCAAGCATCCAAGCACTGGGTGACCCGCTTGAATTAAAAACCGCATTCTTGAAGTCGGATGAACGCGGCGGTCTTATAGTCCCCAAGATTCTCGACTATGAAGCTTGAAAATCTCGCGATTGGCTTGATAGCTGCGGGGCTGCGCAAAAAAGAATTTTCCGCGGAGGAGGTGGTTATCGCGTATCTTGAAGCTATCTCGAAGAGGGATCGGGAGATCCATAGTTATCTTTTTGTGGCGGACGCGCCCGCGCGCGAGGCCGCGCGGGCGGTAGATAAAAAAATAAGCGCCGGCGAGCCGCTCTCCGCGCTGGCTGGGGTTCCCTTGGCGCTGAAAGACAATATTCTTACAAAAGATTTGCCGGCGACAGCCGGGTCTAAAATTCTCGAACCGTATATAGCTTCGTACGATTCAACGGTGGCGGCAAAATTGAAAGCGGCCGGGGCTGTAATCCTCGGCAAAACCAATATGGATGAGTTCGCTATGGGTTCCTCGACGGAAAACTCCGGCTTCGGTCCGACAAAAAATCCGCGCGATATCTTACGCGTCCCCGGCGGGTCATCCGGCGGGTCTGCCGCTGCCGTGGCGGGAGATTTGGCGGTCGCAGCACTCGGCTCGGACACGGGGGGTTCGATTCGCCAGCCGGCGGCATTCACCGGCGTCGTAGGATTAAAAACAACTTACGGGCGTGTCTCGCGCCACGGCCTTATCGCCATGGCCTCTTCACTCGACCAGATCGGGCCGATCGCCAAAACCGTCGAGGATGCGGCGATTCTTTATCAAGCCATTGCTGGCCAGGATCGGTACGATGCCACCAGTGCCGCAGTTCCCGTTGAAGCGATGAGAGAAGTACCGCTGGCCGGTCTTCGCATAGGCGTGCCGCGCGAATATTTCGGCGCGGGACTTGATCCGCGAGTTGCCAAAGCCATTCGCGCCTCGCTCAACAAATTCGAAGCGGCCGGCGCGATCCTTATGGATATTTCTCTGCCGCACGCTTCGTACGCTTTGCCGACTTACTATATCGTCATGCCGGCGGAAGTTTCGGCGAACCTCGCCAGATTCGACGGTTTGCGCTACGGCTTCTCGGCCTCCGGCTCCGGTAATCTACTCCAACTTTATAAAAACACGCGCGACCAGGGTTTTGGCAGCGAGCCGAAACGCCGCATCATGATCGGCGCCTACGTTTTATCGCATGGGTATTACGACGCTTACTATTTGAAGGCGCAAAAGGTCCGCCGGTTAATCCGCCGGGACTTTGAAAACGCTTTTGGTGGGATTGATGTTATCATGGGGCCTACCACTCCATCAGTCGCGTTTAAATTCGGGGAGAAAAGCAAAGATCCGCTTGCAATGTACCTGGAGGACGTTTACACCGTGGCGGTTAACCTTTCCGGCGTGCCGGCGATCTCGATCCCGTGCGGTAATATTGAGGAAGAGGGGAAGCAGCTACCGGTGGGTCTTCAGATTATCGGCTCATGGTTTGATGAGGCCAGACTCTTGGGGGTCGCTAAAGCATGCGAATCGACTATCGGCACTGTTTAAAATTTGTTATTTGTAATTTGGAATTTGTGATTTAAGCGTATGGATCCTCTTTATTACTACTTCCAATTCGTGGATCTTCTCGCGGGCCTGCCGTTGTCAGCTACGTTATTCGGCTTGAAGATATTTTCGGTGGTTGTGAGTATAGCCGCGCTTTACTGGTATCTTTCGACGTTATTTAAAATCAACACGCTCGGCCCCGCGGAAGAAATTATAACAGCGCCCGACAAAGCCGCCGCGATTCAAGAGATCGTGGCCAAGCCCTGGATAGAGGTTCAAGAAAAGATGGCCTCACCCAATCCGGCGGATTGGGTACTCGCGATTATACAGGCAGACGCGATTCTGGATAAAATTCTGAAAGCTTCTGGTTACATCGGCGACACCATGGGGGATCGGCTGCGCCAAATCAATCGCGCCGAGCTCGAAGCGATTGATGACGTTTGGAGATCGCATAAAATCAGGAATCGTTTGGCGCATGGCACGGGCGAAGCGCTGACGCGCTCGGAAGCCGAAGGGGCCATACAGGGATATGAAAAAGCGTTTCGCGAGCTGAATTATATCTAATATTTATCATCTGCTTGAAAATTGACTGAAAACGAGTATACTGACGACGCGGGATGGAGAAGTAGTATCTCGCAAGGCTCATAACCTTGAGATCCCGGGTGCAAATCCCGGTCCCGCAACTGCCAAAAACAAAAAGCCCCAGCTGGGGCTTTTTGTTTTTGGCTGAATCGAGGCTAGACGGGATTTGCAGGGTATCGGAAAAATCAAACTGCTTTGGTTTTTCCGAACCCGGGCTTCGGGGAGGAGCGGAGCCTTTGCACGAAGTGCAAGCGCGAAGCGACGGGGAGAAGAAATCCCGGTCCCGCAACTGGCAAAACCAAAACGCCTCGACTGGGGCGTTTTGGTTTTGCTTGGATCAGAACTAGGTTGGATTTCTACTGGATTCACTGGGCGATTATTGAAAATGGGCTGCGGGATTTTATGATTCGGCGCGGCTATGCGATAATTGTTTCCAATGCTGAAGTCCCTGACAGTTTCGTTCGCAAAGTTTTCTGCTTCGCTTCTGCCGGAGAGCGCGCCCGAGTTTATCTACACGGTTATTCTGAAACCAAAGATTTTGCGAGCAATCGCAAACAAGATCCTGCTTTTTATAATTCCTAAGAAGGTTGTTATCCCGGAGGGCGTAGTGATTTTAAATCCTAAAGACCCCGTTGTTTCCGGCGCATTGGCTCTGGGTGTTTATGAAAAGTTTGAAACCGCGCTCATGCGCCGGCTTTTGACGGCGGGCATGACCGTTTTGGATATTGGGGCAAATGTCGGGTACTACACCGCGATTTTCGCGCGGCTCGTGGGCGAGCGCGGCAAAGTCATCGCCTTTGAGCCCGACACAGATAACTTCTCTTTTTTAGAGGCGACTATTCGGGCGAACTCTTTACAAAATGTTGCAGCGCACCGCGCGGCAGTTGGAGACGCAAAGGGAGAGGTCAGACTATATAAGTCGCCGGGTAATCTCGCAGATCATCGTATATACGCGTTCCCGGAAAGCAAAGAGACTATTACAACGCCTCTTGTTGCGCTTGACGAGTTTATTAAGAGCGAGCGCATCGGAAAGATTGATTTTATAAAAATGGACATTCAGGGTGCGGAAGGGAGGGCACTAAAGGGAATGCTCGAAACACTGAAGAACCAAAAAGCGCTCGCAATCGCTACGGAATTCTGGCCGAAGGGGCTGCACGATGCCGGCTCCGATGCGCTCTGGTTCCTTGAAACGCTGCGCAGTCTCGGTTTTTCCATCCGCCAGGTAAACGAAAAGACTTCACGGCTGGAAGATATTACTGACTTCGGAGTCTTGATCGGCTCGCTTCCGGGCAGAAAATATACCAATCTTCTTTGCATGAAAGGATACTCTATAAATTGACGCAGATGTGGTTTCTGTACTTACTCCTCTGTAAAGACAAGAGTGTCTATACCGGCATTGCCAAAGATGTCGCGACAAGATTTAAGACGCATAAGGCAGGTAGGGGCGGACGCTACACTCGCTCGCATAAACCCTTGCAGATTTTATATTCGGAAAAATTTACAACAAAAAGCGAAGCCCTGAAGCGCGAGACGGAAATCAAGAGTTGGCGTAGAGCAGAGAAGTTTAATCTGATTAAGTTTGGCGGCTCCAGGGAGTAGCAGGACGGGGCACATTGCGTCGGAAAGAACTTTCTTATATTGTTAAAATCATCTATGAATGATCTCGTGAAAGCCCCGAACCTTACGCAGTTAAGAAAGAGCCACGTCAATAAATGGGTGGCTTTGACGCCTGACTATAAAAAACTTTTGGCTGTCGGCAAGAGCTTGCCTTCAGTTTTATCGAAAACGCAGAAGTTCAAGGATAAGGTCGTAATGAAAGTTTTGCCACCCCTAGGTTACGTACCCCGGTCCCGCTAATGAATTTGAGTACACTGCTATCGCCGTTCGCGGCATGCCGCTATTGGATACAAGGCGCCGAATTGTTAAGCGTCCACTTTTGAGACTCAAACTTTTAGGAAAAGATGGTGATCAATTTGAAGCTTTTGCACTGGTTGATTCTGGCGCTGATACTACAACATTAAATATTCAATACGCTGATGCTCTTGGTATATCATTAGAGAGAGCGAACCCCAAACAAATAAATGGAATCGGTAATGAGCAAGTTGATGCTCATGTCGGAATGTTCCCGTTTGAAATTCCTGATATGGGTATAAAACTTGAAGTTCCCGCGTGGTATGTAGATAGTAAGAATGTAGATATACTTCTTGGGCAAGAAGTATTTTTCGAAAATTTTAAAATACGGTTTGAAAAGGATCACAATGCCTTTGAAATTACTCCTTCTAAGAAATAATGTTGAGCAATAAGCTCGATAAAATTTAAGCAGTTATCTCGGAATGACACCGCTGTTTCTCTACAAGCCATAAGTGGTGCACTTAAAAGTTAAATGTAACCCATGCGGGCGCGGTTGACAAAAGCACGCCGAGCGTGCTTTTGTTGTTTTACAACCCAACCAAGGAGGCTGGAATGAGTAAAGAGCCTAAAGTAGTTGTCGAGGGCCCCGGCATGCATCATCATCCCATCAGGCCGAAGGATTTCAATCTCGCTAGCGTTGGCACGTTGTCGAGCACCTTCGGGAAGTCGGAGGTGGAGCAGACGGCCCGTAACCTCATCCGCTTTTGCCAGCGGCGCGGCGGTTGGTACCCATTCACCGTGGAAGAACTCATCGATTTCTACAAACAGGTGGGCGAAGATCCGAGGTTTATCTTTTTTGGTCTTCTCGGAGTATGGGGAGACGACGGCATGTTTGCCCAGCACACCAATCCATGGCATGAGTCTCCCCCGTACCTTGTCATCGGCGCTGATGGAATGTATCGGGTGACGGAACGGTTCATCCAGCAGTGCGCAATAAACCTGCCTAAGGTCCCTAAGACTATGAGCTAGGGCATCAGGTAGCTGAGGGACGGATGGCCCGCCCAGTAATCCCGAAGATCGGGATGACCGGCGGGTCAGATGTTTTTAAACAGCCCGAGATTCGTGGTACTCTGTATTTGAAAAGTATTAG
>Ga0075900_131_pt1 | contig 12434 bp, 17 predicted proteins | sample RifGroA1_FD_68005 | JGI IMG/M metagenome (GOLD analysis project Ga0075900, IMG submission 68005) | Parcubacteria bacterium GW2011_GWA1_51_12
TCTTTGGTGTTTTTAATCTTTTTCCGATCCACGCCGAAACGAAACTCCGCCGCGCGCTTTCTAAGACTTTCCGCAAGCTCTGCCAGCTCTTCTTTTGTTTTCTCGCGAAGTTCAGCGGCTTTCATAATGCTTGATGTTTGCTTGCGATAAAGCGCGTTTTCATGGGTAGTTTGTGCGCGGCTTTCCGCAGTGCGGCCTCGGCTATTTCTCTGGTAACGCCATCCATCTCGAAAAGTATCCGTCCGGGACGCACGGGAAATACATAAAACTCCACCGAGCCTTTCCCGCCGCCCATAGTTACTTCCGGCGGACGGCGCGTAATGGGTTTATCTGGGAATACACGGATCCACACCTTGCCGCCGCGCTGAATGTAATGCGTAATGGCGCGTCGCGCCGCTTCAATCTGGCGGGCGGTAATCCAGCGAGCCTCAAGTGCCTTTAAGCCGAAGCTTCCGTAAGCCAAGCTAGCCCCTCGGGTTTCGACCCCCGGGGAACGCCCCTTATGCCACTTTCTGTGTTTTACCTTTTTTGGCTGCAACATGTTAACTTATGCTCAAATGCAAAATGTAAAAATCAAAATGCAAAACTTCGGTATCCCTGCCTGCCAGCGGGCAGGACCTCGCCAAGCTTGGCTTGGCTATAGAAGATTTCAGAATTTCTTAATTTTGGATTTTGCATTGTCATTTTCAACTTTGATTTTTTAATTTTGAATCATCAAATGTTTCCCCTTTATATATCCAAACCTTGATCCCGATCACGCCATAGGTGGTGTAGGCTTCCTTCTGCGCATAATCAATATTGGCGCGAAGCGTCTGCAAAGGAATCCGCCCCTTTTTCAGCCATTCGTATCTCGCCATCTCCGAACCGTCGAGCCTGCCCGAAATCGCGATTTTCACTCCCTCGATGCCCTTTGCCTGAATCACCTTTTCGATCGTTTGCTTCAGCACGCGCCGGAAGGAAATGCGCTTCTCAAGCTCGTCCGCCACCATCTGCCCCACAATCGCCGCGTGCGTCTCCGGAGATTTTACATCTTCGACAGTGAGCTTCAGGTCGCGCTTTTCTAACTTGGCTCCTCTGGGAGCAATCTGGCGAAGTTTTTTTTGAATTTCCTGTTTTAGGCGTTCCGCTCCTTCACCGCCGCGGCCGATCAAAATCCCAGGTTTGGCCGTCCGGATAATAATGTTCATTGCGGTAGGCGAGCGCTCAATATCAATAGCATCAATGTGGGATTGGCGCAACTTTTTCGTTAGCCATTCGCGGACTAGCGTATCCTCGCGCAGATACTCCTGATATTTTTTTGCGTTAAACCATCTGGATTTCCAGGTAGTATTGATGCCTAAACGAAAAATGTATGGATGAACTCGGTGGGTCATATCTTTGCGATTTCAATATACGAATGCATGCTAATGATACTAATAGTTATAGCGTGATTCGTATGATTAGTATGAATTAGCATATTAGCATCGCATTATTCTACACCGCTTTTCGGTTAAATATGCGCCTCACAAAACCCGGCCCCGCAGATTTCGTTTTGGGGAGAACTTTGCGTTCCGCCGGACGTTCGGCTTCAAGCTTTGCTTGACTGGCTGCTTCTTTCATATCCTCGAGCGACGCTTCGCGAACAATCGGCGCCGCGGCCTTTTTGACTTTTCGGGCTTTTTGCGAACTGGGAATGAATTCATCAAGCACAATCGTTACATGCGACATGCGCTTTCTGATCGTAGCCGCGCGGCCGAACGCCCGCGCGCGAAAGCGCTTCATTACCGGACCGCTGTCGACGATCGCCAGCTTAACCCGTAAATTTTTTTCATCCAAATGGAAGTTATGCTTGGCGTTAGCCAAAGCAGAGCGCAGCAGTTTTTCAATCGGCAAGGAGGCGCGCTTTGGCAGGTGCCGGAGCTCTGTAAGCGCCTCTGCCGCGGGCAAGCCTTTCAGCATGCTCGCAACCAGGCGGACTTTTCGCGGCGCCATTCGGAGATGTTGTAATTTTGCGGTGACTTCCATAATGTCTTTTCTAGGCTACTTAGCTGCGGCAGTACTTGTCTTTGCAGTTTCCGCGGCTTTCATTTCAATTTCCTTTTGCATGCGTCCACCGTGCCGCGTGAATTTGCGCGTCGGCGCGAACTCGCCCAGGTGATGCCCAACCATGTCTTCTTTGATTGCCACCTCAACAAAATTCCTTCCGTTATGGACACCAAACCGATACCCCACCATCTCGGGCGTAATCGTCGAGGCGCGCGACCAGGTTTTGATAGTGGTCGTGTTCCCGGGTTTCGTGCGCGACATATGCTTTACAATGCTCGGGTGTACAAACGGACCCTTTTTGAGTGATCGTGGCATAGTGATTAATTTCCAATTTTCAAATCCCAATTTCCAAACAAATTCAAAATTCCAATATTCAAATTCCAAACACTAAGTTTTTGGATTTGATACTTTGGATTTATTTGTGATTTATTTTTTGTGATTTGGAATTTCGTCATATTACGAACGGCGTTTAAGGATCAATGAACTTGACCGTGCGTTTTTTCTGCGCGTTTTGACTCCGCGCGCAATCTTACCCCAAGGGGTCCTCGGCGCCGATCTCCCAAGCTGGGTTCTCCCCTCGCCGCCGCCGTGGGCGTGATCCCGGGGATTCATGGCGGTTCCGCGAACGCCGGGGCGCACTCCCATTTTGCGGTGCCGCCCGGCTTTGCCGATGGTCATCAAACCATGCTCCGGATTTGAGACTGCTCCGATCGACGCCATGCCAACCGACGGCACCAAGCGCACCTCGCCGGAGGGAAGCGTCAAAGTAGTGTAAGGTCCTTCCTGCGCCATGACAACAGCGCCTGTTCCAGCCGAACGAACAAGAACCGCGCCTCGGCCGCGCTCGAGCTCAATGTTGTAAACTATCGTGCCTACCGGAATCCTTGAAAGCTCCGTCCGGTTCCCAACCTCGATCGGCGCTTTCAACGAAGTAATCACCCCCTGCCCCGTCTTTAGCGCCTGCGATGCCAGAATGTAGCGCTTTTCGCCATCTCGGTACTGCAATAGAGCGATAAACCCAGACCGGTTGGGATCATATTCCACAGAAACAACCCGCGCCGGCACGTCGATTTTATCATAGATAAAATCCACCGCCCGAAAACTGCGCTTCACTCCGCCGCCTTTGTGGCGCGTGGTAATGCGGCCGTGGCTATTCCGCCCCGAACCGCGCCGAAAACCGGAGGTGAGCTTCTTCTCGGGTTCCTTTATTGTCAGCGCCGAGGCGTCGATGTATTCCATCTGCCGGCGCGCCGGGCTTGTGGGATTATACTTTTTCATACAAATTCAAAAAGTAAAAATCAAAATGCAAAATTATGGTCGCGCGTTGCGCTTGCTTGATTTTGTTAATTTTTACATTTTGCATTGTCATTTTTAACTTTGATTTTTTAATTTTGAATTATTTTACGCTCCAACCTCAATCGATTGCCCCTTTCCAAGCCGCACCACTGCTTTGGTATAACCGGGGATCGTGCCAAAACGCCTGCCGAATCTCTTTACCTTTGGCTTCGCTTTTGTAATTCTAATTGACTCGACCTTCACGCCGTACCGCTTCTCAACCGCGTCTCTCACCAGGATCTTGCTGGAACCGGAGTGAACCCGGAAAGTATATGTCCCTAAACGGCCTCCGTCCGCGGTCTTTTCGGTAATGTGCGGCGCCATCAAAACCCCGATGCCCGCGTGAATGTTCGCCGGCGTATCCGGTTTAGTGTCTGCCGCCGCCGTTTCTCTTTGGGACTTGGCGGATTTCGTTTCTTTCTTGGGGCCACCAGCGGCTGGCGCTTTTTGCTTCCCCAGTAAATTCTTAAAAAATGCCATATGCCGGTTTTTAGGATTTCGCGCTTACCCGTTTTTCCAATGCCGCCACGACGATTTGCGGGATAATGACCATGCCGTGCGAGAGTACTTCCCGCGCCGTTACTTTAGCGGGAGAGTAAACCGTCATGCGGTCAATGTTGCGGAAAGCCCGCGTTTCGGCGATTTTTCCGTCCGGCAAAAGAAGCATCTTGGTCTTTTTCGGCAGCGAGGCGAGGGTTTTATGCCGTGAAAGATTCTTAAGAACCGCCGAAGCGTCTTTTGTTTTACCGCTAGGAATCAGAAGGTTATCAAGCAGCACAATCTCCGTATCGCGCGCCTTGGCGGAAAGCGCCATGGCCAAAGCCCGGATCGCCATTTTTTTGTTGATCTTTTTTGAAAAATTCCGTTCTTTAGTCGGCCCGTGCGTAATACCGCCGCCTCGCCAAATCGGCGAGCGAATTGACCCGTGGCGCGCCCGTCCCGTGCCTTTTTGGCGCCAGGGCTTTTTGCCTCCGCCGCGCACCTTGGCTCTGTCTTTGGTATGCGCGCGCGCGACTCGCGCGTTAGCATAGAGAGACGTTACCACTTGGTGCAAGAGGTCTTTATTCATGGCAACCTCGAATAGCGCCTTCGGCGCCTCAATGGTTTCTATCTCCTTGCCTTCTTGATTAAAAACTTGCAACTTCATAAGCCGGATTTATTCTGCCGTAATCGCCACTAAGCTCCCGGGACGCCCCGGCACGGCGCCCGCAACCGCAAGGATCTCGTTCTTTGGGTCAATGCTCACCACGCGGAGATTCTTCACCGAAACGCGCTCTCCGCCCATGCGCCCGGCCATCCGCATCCCCTTAATGACCCTCTGCGGCCAGGTGGCGCCGATGGATCCTGGTTCGCGGTGCGCGTGCTTTGTCCCGTGTGTCGCCGGCGCCCCGTGAAAACCGTGCCGCTTTACCACCCCCTGAAATCCTTTCGCCTTGGAGATGCCTGTGATTTTCACCAAATCCCCGGGCGCAAATTGAGTTACCTCAACCGCGTCTCCCCGAGACATCTCTGTTTTATCTATACGGAACTCCCGAAGATTTCTTAAATTGCCCAAATCTTTAACATGCCCCGCCTGCGGCCGCCTTAATTTCTTTTTCTCCCCGTGCCCGATCTGCAGTGCGGCGTAGCGATCTTTCTCAAGCGTCCTTATCTGCGTTACCACGTTTTTCGTCGCGCGCACCAAAGTCACCGGAACCATGTTTCCCTTTTCATCAAACACCTGCGTCATGCCAAGTTTTTCACCGAGAATGAACTTCATATTCTGCTTACGGTCTACTGACTACTGACTACCACAAAACGTTCCGCTGTAGTCCGTAGTCTGTGGGCTGCAATCAAACAAAAAACCGGGCCGCCCCGATCTTAACTATCGGCGCAGATTTTTACGCTTGTGTTACGTACCTGAATACGTTGCACTATGAAATTCCATATCAACCGAGGGTCCGCCCGGAGCGGACAACGAGTGATCCTATGGTGGGTCACTCGAGAGGCTACCGGAGCATAGATGCCATCCGGTAGCTTCCCAAATCACTCACTTTCCAAATTTCCAATTTTCAACAGCAACTGCTCTAAGCGAGGCATTCCTTTCTCCGCGACCGTCGCGGAGCTTTGCTAGCTCGGTCTTCCCGATCGCAATCGGGAAGTAGCAAAGCGAGCGCGAGGGTGAAATCCCGCTGGGGATTTCAACCCGTGTCGCGGGAAAGTGGATGCCGAGCGCCACTACATTTTTACTTCCACATCCACCCCTGCCGGCAAGTTCAGATTCATCAGCGCGTCAATGGTTTTGGGGCTTGGATTCAGAATATCAATGAGTCTCTTGTGCACCCGCATCTCATACTGCTCCCGCGCGTTTTTGTGGACAAACGTCGAACGGTTCACGGTATATTTGTGAATCTCGGCCGGCAAAGGCACGGGGCCAACCACCTCCGCTCCCTGGCGGCGCGCGGTATCCACGATCTGCTTTACCGAAGCGTCAATAATCTTGGCGTCGTAAGCGCGCACTTTAATGCGGAGGCGCTGCCTCGTTTCGTTCTCCGCCTCTTTCGCCTCTTTAACTTTTGCAGCCGACATAGTTTATGAAGGTACCACTCACGAAAACGACCTGCCCCGATACCGGGGCGAGGTCGTATTCATCATTTCAGAATCTTGGTTACCACTCCCGCGCCGACTGTCTTGCCGCCCTCGCGAATCGCGAATCTTTGCTTCTCTTCGAGCGCCACCGGCGCAATCAGCTTCACCACGAATTTAATCGTATCGCCCGGCATCACCATCTCTGTTCCTTGCGGCAGGGTCACCTCACCCGTTACATCGGTTGTTCGAATGTAAAACTGCGGTTTGTAACCGGCGAAAAACGGCGTGTGCCGTCCGCCCTCTTCTTTTGTAAGGATATATACCTCCGATTCAAACTCGGTATGCGGCGTAACGGAACCGGGCTTGGCAATTACCTGCCCGCGCTCCACATCCTCCTTCTTAAGCCCGCGGAGAAGCACCCCGGCATTGTCTCCGGCGATGCCCTCGTCGAGCGACTTATTGAACATCTCGATTCCAGTGACCGCGGTCTTTTGCGTATCCTTCAATCCGATAACCTCCACCTCCTCGCCTACCTTGACCTTCCCGCGCTCCACGCGTCCGGTAACCACCGTGCCGCGTCCCTCAATCGAGAAGACATCCTCCACCGGCATCAAAAACGGCTTATCTACCTCGCGAACCGGATCGGGAACGAAGGTATCGAGCGCATCTGCCAACTCAAGAATCTTCTTGGCCCACTCGTCATTGGTGTCCTTGGCCTCAAGCGCCTTTAAGCCAGAGCCGCGGATAATCGGCGTCGTGTCGCCCGGGTACTCGTACTTCTTCAAGAGCTCGCGAACCTCCGCCTCCACCAGGTCAACCAGCTCCGGATCGTCCACCATGTCCACCTTGTTGAGAAACACCACAATAGCAGGAACGCCAACTTGGCGCGCCAAGAGAATGTGCTCCCGGGTCTGCGGCATTGGGCCATCGGTCGCGGCCACCACAAGAACCGCGCCGTCCATCTGCGCGGCTCCGGTAATCATGTTCTTGATGTAGTCAGCATGCCCCGGCGCGTCAATGTGCGCGTAGTGGCGCTTAGCCGTTTCATATTCCGAATGATGCAACGCAATCGTAATGCCGCGCGCTTTTTCTTCGGGCGCATTGTCGATTTGATTGACATCCTCCACGCGAGCCTTGAACCCAGCCATGTTGAGGATTTTGGTAATGGCCGCGGTCAGCGTGGTTTTGCCGTGATCAACATGACCGATGGTGCCGACATTTACGTGCGGCTTGGAACGATCGAATTTTTCCGCCATAAGATTGGTAAAAAATTTGTACCGCTCACGATCTAATGACTGCAGTCGCTTTTTGGCCAGGATTGCAGTCGGCAGGCTGTAAGCCGTACAACACTAAATAGAAATAATCAGTCTGCCTTAAGCGAGCAGAACAGCACTTATCTTAACTGAACCGCCGAAAGCCGTCAAGGTTTTGCTAAAGCGGGAGGTCTTCAAGCCGGATTTCGGCGGGGTCGCGCGGTAGAACCTGCGCGCGCCTATCCTCATCTCTGCCATCCATAGAAAGCCTAGCCGCCAGCTCCTGCGTCTTAATGCGCTCAAGCTCAAGCCGGGCGTTGGTAAGGTCCAGCTGGTCTTCGGATTTTGCCGGAGATGGAGCCGCGGGATTGGCTCCTGTCGAGCCTCCTTTTAGGCCGCGATAGGCCTCAAACCCCATAATCACGTATGCGGGCTTACCGTCCTCGATAAAAACGAAACGCTCGGAGGGATCGGTCAGCCACTTTTTGATTTCATTCAAGTCCATAATAAGGTGCCGCTACTTTACCAAAATATTCGATGATAATAAAATTTTTATCTTAACAAATTAAGGACGATCGTCCATGTCTTGTTAAGATAAGATTTCTGTGCACGGGGCAGTCGGCGGATGGAGTAATCAGTAACTCCTTGAGCAAAGCATCAATTTCTCAAAACGTTCGATCGACATAGTGACCAAAGATATAGATCGCAATCGGGATCGCAAGGAGACAGGCGAGTGAGACTGCTGACTGAGCAGTCAGGCGTTTTTAAGAAAGATGCGAGCCGCCTATTTCTTACCCTCAACAATTAGGGCCTCAATATTCTTCGGCACCTCCTCGTAGTGATCAAATTCCATGGAATATGACGCGCGCCCCTGCGTCAGCGATCGAATGGCTGTCGCGTAGCCGAACATCTCCGAAAGCGGCACCTGCACCGCAATTACTTTAATTCCCATGCCGCGATCGTCCATTTTATCAATGCGCCCGCGCTTAGAATTCAAATCTCCCGTGACCTCGCCCAAAAACTGCTCGGGCGTCGTTACCTCGACCCGCATGATCGGTTCAAGAATTACGAGCTTCGCCCGCTTGGCGGCCTCTTGCAAGGCCATGGAGCCGGCGATCTTAAAAGCCGCCTCGGACGAATCCACCTCGTGAAATGAGCCGTCATAAAGCGTGACGCGGACATCCACCAGCGGATACCCCGCTAAAACCCCCTTCTCCGTCGCCTCTTTCACGCCCTTTTCCACCGCAGGAATAAACTCCTGTGGAATCACGCCTCCTTTGATTGCATTCTCGAATTCGAATCCCTTGCCGCGCTCCATAGGTTCAACGCGAAGCCAAACGTGTCCGTATTGCCCCCGCCCGCCGGACTGGCGGATATATTTCCCCTCGGCTTCGGCATTATTTTTAATGGTTTCTTTATACGCCACCTGCGGCCGACCGACGTTGGCCTCCACGGAAAATTCGCGCTTCATGCGCTCCACCAGAATTTCCAAATGCAGCTCGCCCATGCCGGAGATTGTTGTGTCTCCTGTCTCCGTATCGCCGGAGATGCGAAACGTCGGATCCTCGTCGGAAAGGCGTTTTAAAGCCATGCCCATTTTTTCCTGATCGGCTTTGGTCTTCGGCTCGATGCGAAGTTTGACCACCGGCTCCGGGAAGATTATTTTCTCAAGCACGATGGGATTATCCGGATCGCAAAGCGTATCTCCGGTGCGCGTGGCTTTCAGCCCCACCAGCGCCCCGATATTCCCCGCCTCGATCTCCTTTAGTTCCTCGCGGTGATTGGCATGCATCCGCAAGATCCGGCCAATACGTTCCTTGTCACCGTTAGTGGCGTTCAATACATAACTTCCGGCGGAAAGTTTGCCGGAATAGACGCGAAAATACGTAAGCTGGCCGACGTATGGGTCGGATTGCAGTTTAAAAGCGAGCGCCGCGAAGGGCTCCTTGTCGTCGGCCTTCCTTGAAATTTCTTCGCCGGTATCCGGATGCACGCCTTTTACCGGCGGCAAATCCATCGGCGAGGGCAGGTAGTCCACTACCGCATCGAGTACCAACTGCACGCCCTTGTTTTTCAGCGCCGAGCCGGTCAAAACCGGGACAAGCTTATACGAAAGAGTGGCGGCGCGAAGAGCGCTTTTCAATTCCGGAACGGTAATTTCTTTCCCTTCTAGATATCTTTCTGTGAGCAGATCATCGGTTTCCGAGGTTTCCGAGATCTTTTCAACCATTCTATGCCGCCAATCTTCCGCGATTTTTTGCAGATTCTCCGGGATTTCACCCCATACAATATTCTCCCCCTTATCACCCTCAAAATGAACGACTTTCATATTCAATAAGTCAATCAGCCCCTCGAAATTCCCCTCAAGACCGATAGGATACTGCAGAGCAACGGCATTAGAAGTCAATCTATCAAGGATCGACTGGAGGGACCTTTCGAAAGACGCCCCGGTGCGGTCGAGTTTGTTGATAAAGCAAACGCGCGGCACGCGGTAATCGTCGGCGTATCTCCAGTTGGTTTCGGATTGGGGTTCCACGCCTGCCACGCCGTCAAAAATCACAACCGCCCCGTCCAAAACGCGGAGTGAGCGCTTCACCTCGACCGTGAAATCAATGTGCCCGGGCGTATCAATAATATTGATGCGATACTCGCCAGTTTTCTTCAAATTTTTAATTTGATCAGTGAACTCTGCGTCCGCCGAAGCGCTCGGCGAAGGCGGACTTCCTTCTGGATAAAGATATGTTGGTGTCCAAAAAGTATTGGTGGCGGCCGATGTAATGGTAATGCCGCGCTCGCGCTCTTGCTCCATCCAATCCATTACCGTGTCGCCCTCATGCACCTCACCGATTTTATGGGACACGCCCGTATAAAAAAGCACCCGCTCGGATACTGTGGTTTTGCCCGCATCTATGTGAGCAATGATTCCGATATTCCTCGTACGCTCTAATGGATACTCTCTCATATGCTAATGCAAAGTGTAAAAATCAAAGTGAAAAATGACAATCTAAAATTCTAAAATTTGATTAATGAGGCTCATCCCCAATATTTCAACTCTTTAATAAAGCACAACGTGCTACCTTGAGAAAACCCTCATGCGAAGATAGCTTTCCTGGAAACGCTCGGCCGGGGAGTTTGCATGGTTTCCCGATCGCAATCGGGAAAAACTCCGAGGACGGCGAGTCTGAAAATCACGCTGGAATTTTCAGACGCTTTCCAGAAAGCTATCGAGCGCCCGCTACCACGAAAAATGCGCGAACGCCTTATTGGCTTCGGCCATGCGGTGCGTATCCATTTTCTTTTTAACGGCATTCCCCTCGTTTTTGGCGGCAAGCAATAATTCCTCGGCTAATTTTGCCGCCATGGGCTTCCCGGTTTTTTTACGCGCGCCGTCCAAGAGCCAGCGATACGCGAGCGCCACTCTTCGCTCGCCCCGAACCTCGCGCGGGACCTGGTAGTTGGCGCCGCCGATGCGGCGTGATTTTACCTCCACCACCGGCTGGATATTGCGCATCGCCTCGTCAAAAGCCTCGATCGCGGGCTTTTTGGCTTCTTTTTCAAGGATATCGAAAGCTTGGTAAACTATGCTCCGCGCAACAGATTTCTTGCCCTCTTTCATGACGTAATTTATAAGTTTTTCCACCAGCACGTTTCCGTACTTTACATCGCCAGGGATATCGCGTTTGACGTTCCGCTTGCGCCTCATGTTTCAAATCAAAAATTAAAATGAAAAATGACAATGCAAAATGCCAGAATCAAAGCGCCCTTGGCCTGCCTGCCGCAGGCAGACGCTACCATAATTTTGCATTTTGATCTTTACACTTTTCATTGTTTTGGCCGTTTGGCTCCGTACTTCGATCTCTGCTGCTTTCTGGCTGAAACTCCCTGTGTATCCAGTATGCCGCGAACAATATGGTACCGGACCCCCGGCAGGTCTTTGACGCGTCCGCCGCGAATCATTACCACCGAGTGCTCCTGCAAGTTATGCCCCTCGCCCGGAATGTAGGCGGTTACCTCCATGCCGTTGGTGAGACGCACCCGCGCGACTTTACGAAGCGCGGAGTTCGGTTTTTTGGGAGTCATGGTGGTTACTTTTACGCAAACGCCCCGCTTGAAAGGCGAGGAGTAGTACACCGGATGGTTTTTCTTTACGTTAAAACCGCGCTGGAGAGCCGGCGATTTGCTTTTGGTACGCTTTAATTTTCTTCCGTGTTTGGTTAACTGATGAAGTGTGGGCATGACTAATCAAGTGCGATCCCAATATACGAAACGCGCGCTAATAATACTAATGACTAGCGCGTATTCGTATAATTAGTACGAATTAGTATATTAGCATCGCATCCTTCAGAACTATCGCAGTATAGAGATAAACGCCAGGAACGTCAATGTTTTAGCACATGCGCCCCCGTACTTGTGTATGAGTGTGGTGATAAAAGCTAAGCGCCCACCAACAAGCGAAACACGAAAAACACCAGCGAACTCAAGAGCCCCGGCAGAAAGACAATCAGCGCTATCAAGAGAAAAAGTCCGTATTGCTCGAGCATCATCTGCAATTTGGTAAAACGATCGGGCAGGAGCGAAAAAAGCACCCTCGACCCGTCAAGCGGCGGAATGGGGAAAAGATTAAAAATCCCAAGCACTAAATTAGCAATGACCACCGTTGAGAATACAGTAGCCAGGCTCTGGATCATTACCGCCGATAAATAACCCGACAATAACGGATCGAGAAAGCGAAGAAATACCGAAAAAATAATCGCCAGTGAAAGATTGGCGGAAACGCCAGCAATTGAAACCAGAAATGTCCCGCGGCGGATATTTTTGAAAAACATCGGATTAAACGGCACGGGCTGAACGGCGCCAGGATCAGGCGGATCAACGTGGAGCTCGCGCCGATGGATGTCGAGGCGTTCCGCGCGCTGAAAAAAGCCGGCAGGGCCATCACGAGCGGAAGCAGCACCGTGCCGAAAGGATCAATGTGGGGCAAGGGATTTAGCGTAAGCCGGCCGGCATTTTTTGCCGTCGGGTCGCCCAGCATATAGGCGGCCGCCCCGTGCGCCACCTCGTGAATCACTATCGAGAAGAAATAAATTATGACGATAAAGACGATTTCAAGCATGGGAGCGCGGCGTTGTCAGAGTTTGATGGTTATGATACGCTATATTGGCCTTTTGACCAACCGCGATGCTAAAACAATGCGATTCCAATATACGAATGCATGCTAATTATACTAATGACGGTTCGGCCATTCGTATCATT
>Ga0075900_125_pt1 | contig 12420 bp, 6 predicted proteins | sample RifGroA1_FD_68005 | JGI IMG/M metagenome (GOLD analysis project Ga0075900, IMG submission 68005) | Parcubacteria bacterium GW2011_GWA1_51_12
TTCCGGCCTTTTTGGAGTCTCGAATGATTTTATCCTCAACATCGGTAATATTCATCACGTGTTTTACTTTATATCCGAAGTATTCAAGCGTTCGCCGCAGGATGTCCTCAAAAACATAAGTTCGCAGGTTTCCGATATGCGCGTAGTTATAAACCGTCGGGCCGCAGGTATAGAGGCCGACGTGGCTCGGCCTAATCGGCTTGAAAGGCACTTTCTTGCGTGAGAGATAATTATAGAAGACGAGCATAGTTTTTTTAGCATACCATAGGCGGGAGCATCATTCCTATCTTCTTTTGATCAAAGCCCCGAAGGGGCTACCCTAGAAAAATCACAAGCGAAGCATCCCTCCTCCGTGACCCTCCCGGAGCTTCGCTGGCATGGTTCCCGAGCTTGCGAGGGACAGCGAAGCGAGGGTGAGGGAGAAATTCCTGCTGTGGAATTTCAACCCGTGTCGCGAGGAAAGGTGCGAGCGTTAGCACTCTTGACCCCGTAAAGCCGCTTCGCCGAGCTAAGCTCGGCTTCGCGGCCACGGGGCAGGACATAGCTCGTATCTATGTTTTGGGGGCTTGGCACGTGACGAGCGGAGCGAGTTTTACGTGCTTAGCACTCTTGACGCCCGAGTGCTAAGCGGCTAGAATGCGAGGGTACTATATATGACAGCCAACCAGCGCCAAGCAGACATTCTTTTTGCCTCGATCGGACGCCCGAGTGCTAAGCGGCTAGAATGCGAGGGTACTATATATGACAGCCAACCAGCGCCAAGCAGACATTCTTTTTGCCTCGATCGGCGAGTATATTCGAACCGGCGAGCCGGTGGCTTCGGAGGACCTGAAGCGCCGGTTTCGTTTTCCCTTTAGTCCAGCGACGATTCGAAACGAGCTTGTGACGCTTTCCGACCAGGGATATTTGGCACAGCCCCATACCTCCGCAGGCCGCGTGCCGACGGATGCCGGGTACCGATGGTACGTTGACATGATCGGGGCGCGGCGGGAAAACGACGGGAGGGGACTCGCGAAAAACATACGGCGCGAGGTTTTTGACGAGTTTGAGCCAACGCGCGACCTCGACGATTTTTTTCGTAAAAGCACGGAGGCTTTTTCCGAGATTGTGCAGGCGCTGGTGGTTGGCGGAGTGATGAATGATAGCGAGCCTTTGCATAAAAGCGGATTTGGGCGTGTGTTGGGAGGCCCGGAGTTCAGCCAAGAGGAAGCGCGCAATGAATTCGGCGAGCTTATGGATTCCATAGATGAGGATGTGCGAAAGCTGGTGCGGTCTCACCGCGGAGCGTATTTCGAGGTTTTCATCGGCGATGAGAACCCCATTCCCGAAGCGCGGCATTACTCCATGATGGTAAAAAAAATCAGAGATCATGAGAGCGAGGGACTGCTTGCTATTTTGGGCCCGAAGCGCATGCATTACGACAGGGGGTTGGCGCTTTTGCAGGCGATTGAGGAGTTATGGGGGAACAATTAAAATAAGATGTTAATAACATCCTTACAAACTTGAGAATGTAAGGATGTTGCTGGAGCGTATGCCAGGTAGTGAAAACTCAAGTGAAAACTCAAAAGGTAAGCCGAGGATGATAATGCCTAACTGGTTTCACTCTGGAGATACCGCCAAGTTGACGATGAATCGGTTAATCATGTTTTAAAATAATTTGAGTTTCTACTACCAGGTATGAATGACGAAATAGAAATTATCGAGGAGAAGGACGACGATGCAGCGGGAACAGATCCCGCTGAGCGCGTTAAAAAATTAAAGGAGAAATTGAAGCACTGCGAGGCGGAGAAGAAGGAGTACCTGGACGGCTGGCAGCGCGCCAAGGCCGATCTTGTGAACTCCCGACGTGACGAGGAGAGGCGCTTAGCGAGCTGGAGAACGCGCCTGGAAAATGAGGTCATTCTCAAGTTTCTTAGCGTGGCTGACAGTTTTGACCTGGCGCTTGACGGGCGACATAGCGAGCATGTCTCGCCGGAGGCAGAGAAGGGCTTTTCGCTCATCAGGTCCCAGCTTGCCGAGGCGCTTCGAGAGCTCGGCGTAAGCCCGATCGAGGCGCTTGGCGCCCAGTTCGATCACAATTTGCATGAGGCGATCGACGAGGTGGAGAGTGATGCTCGCGACGGAACGGTTGCAGAGGAATTACAGAAAGGGTACATGCGGAACGGCGAGCTATTGCGTCCGGCGCGCGTCAAAGTGTCGAAGGCAAAATATATTGATTAATTAACACTAAATACGCAATTCCAAGTTCAAGTATCAAAATTCAAAATAGTTCGACATTGCTCACTATCCTGAGCGAAGTCGAAGGACTGTTTAGGATTTAGATATTAGGATTTAGAATTTTAAAATTGCTATGGCAAAAATTATTGGAATCGATTTAGGCACATCCAACTCGGCGGTTGCGGTGGTGGAGGCGGGCGAACCAAAAATTATTGAGAATAAAGAGGGAAATCGCACCACGCCCTCGGTGGTGGCGTTGGCAAAATCTGGCGAAAGGCCGGTGGGGCTTTTAGCCAAGCGCCAAGCCGTTACCAACCCGACCAACACCTACTATTCCATCAAGCGGCTGATCGGCCGCAAGTTCACGGATGCCGAGGTGCAGAAAGACGTAAAGCTATTGCCCTATTCGCTGCGGGCGTCGGCCAACGGCGGTGTTGAGGTAAAGATGGGTGATAAATGGGTGCGGCCGGAGGAAATCTCGGCGATGGTATTGCAGAAGCTAAAGCACGATGCCGAGGAGAAGCTGGGCGAAAAGGTAACCGAGGCCATCATCACCGTGCCGGCGTATTTCGACGATTCCCAGCGCAAAGCCACCCAGGCGGCGGGTGAAATCGCGGGATTTGTCGTGAAGCGGATTTTGAATGAGCCGACGGCGGCGGCCCTCGCTTACGGCCTTAACAAAAAGAAAGACGAAAAGATCGTGGTGTATGACTTCGGCGGCGGCACCTTTGACGTTTCGGTGCTTGAGATCGGGGATGACACCATCGAGGTAAAAGCCACCGACGGCGACACGCACCTGGGAGGGGATGACTTTGACCAAAAAATTATTCATTGGATCATTGAAGAATTCAAAAAAGATCAAGCCATCGATCTTTCTAAGGACACGCTGGCGCTACAGCGCTTAAAAGAAGCGGCCGAGAAGGCAAAACACGAGCTTTCTTCGTCGCTTGAGTCGGAGATCAATATTCCTTTTATCACCTCCGACGCCTCGGGGCCGAAGCATTTAGTAATGAAGATGACGCGCGCCAAGCTCGAATCTTTGATCAGGGAGGATGTGGATCGTTCCATTGAAATTACCAGACGCGCTGTGAAATCCGCCGGATTTCTCCTGGATCAGATTCAGGAGGTGATTTTAGTTGGGGGGCAGACGCGAATGCCGGCGATGCAGGAAGCCGTAAAAAATCTTTTCAGCAAAGAGCCGAATCGCTCTATCAATCCAGACGAGGTGGTGGCGCTTGGCGCTGCGATCCAAGCGGGAATCATGCAAGGCGACGTGAAAGACGTTTTGCTTTTGGATGTGACGCCGCTTTCGCTCGGGATCGAGACCCTGGGCGGCGTATTCACAAAAATTATCGAAAAAAACACCACAATTCCGACCGCCAAGTCGCAGATCTTCTCGACCGCCGCGGACAATCAAACGCAGGTCGAGATTAATGTTTTGCAGGGCGAGCGCGAGATGGCGCACGACAACAAGACCCTGGCGCGCTTTGTCCTTGACGGCATTCCGCCCTCTCCCCGCGGCATGCCGCAGGTAGAGGTTACGTTTGATATTGACGCGAACGGCATTCTGGCGGTTAAAGCCAAAGACAAAGCTACGGCCAAGGAGCAATCCGTCAGGATCGAATCGTCTTCCGCCCTCACTAAAGATGAAATCGAGCGCATGAAGCGGGATGCCGAGCTTCACGCCGAAGAGGACAGGAAGCAGAAGGAAGAGGTCGAGGCCAAAAATATGACCGATAATTTAATCTATACGTCCGAGAAGTCCTTGCGCGATGCCGGCGACAAGGTGCCGGCCGACGTCAAATCCGATATCGAAGCGAAGATTGCTGAACTCAAGAAAGTCAAAGACGCCGGAGATCGCGCGGCCGTCGAGAAGGCGTCGCGGGAGTTGTCCGCGTCGCTTTCCAAGATTGGCGAGATTCTTTATAAATCGCAGGAGCCGCCTTCTTCACAAGAACCACAGCCGGATAACGTCAAAGACGCGGAGTTTGAAGAGAAGCCCGAGAAGGACGATAATACTTCCCAATAGGCTGGCCGCGTGGTTTCACTAACACGGCGACGCAAACAACTCGGACTCAACCCATTGCTAAGTATTTCTTCGCGCATGAACAGAACGTTCTCGCAATCTGATCGGAGATTCATGATTACAGGCAAGGGCATTGCCGTTGCTTCGGCGTCGGCGGTCGCGGGGGTCACGGCAATGATTACGGTGCTTTTCTACCAATCTTATTACCTGGGCTCGGCTCTATTCGCGGTTTTCACGCTGTTGTTTGCGTTTTCGGTTCTCTTTATAGGATCCGGGCTTGTAGCATACTCGTCGCTTTTGATTCCGTTTGGGTCAGCCGTCTTTTTCCTGCCCAAGAATGTGTGGGCTCTTTCGGTGTTTTTGATGGCGTGCGTTTTCGGGGTTTTGTCTTGCTGGCTTACTCGAAGAGAAGCCAAGACCAATTTGTCGTCGCATACGCATCGGCCCCTGCGAGTAGGGCTTCCGATGTTTTTTACGGCCGTGGCTGTTCTATCGTCCCTTTTTTATTATGTCGGCGCAAAAGGAAACCAGCATCTCGTTTTAATTCCTAAGAAGGCATTCGATATGGCGCTGCCGTATATCAGCGGGTCGCTGGTTCAGCTTTTCCCGCAGCGGATCGTTGTCGATCCGAACAAAAATGTTGACGCGCTGTTGGAAGAGCTCGTAAGGTCTCAAGCATCCGCCGGCGGTAAGAGCGCATCAGTCAGCTTGCCCGCCGGAGAGACACTATACTATATAGAAGAGCAACGCCGTGAGCTTTCGAATCAATTGGGGCTTACGTTAAGGGGCGATGAGCGCATTGGCGACGTATTTTATGATCTGGCGAACAAGAAAGCCATGGAGCTTGCCGGTCCCTACGTGCGTTTTATGGGAATTGTGCTGGCGGCAGGGCTGTTTTTCGGGTTAAAAGCAATCTCGATTGCCATGTATTGGGTTACGATAGCGCTGATGCCGCTTTTGGTATGGATGGCTAAAAAGGCCGCTTTGCTTCAAGAGGAGACAATTACCGTAGAGGTGTCGCGTTTATCTTTATAAGTCGGTAAATACTAGTTAGCATGGTCAAGGACTATTATGAAATATTGGGTGTGCCGCGGAATGCCACCTCGGAAGAGATAAAGAAGGCGTACAGGAAACTTGCCCATCAGCACCATCCGGACAAGGGCGGTGGAAACGAGGCGAAGTTTAAGGAATTGAACGAGGCTTACCAGACATTGGGCGACGAAAAAAAACGCAGGCACTACGACCAATTCGGTCGCGCTTTTGATGCCGCTTCGGGTTTCGGCGGAGCCGGCGGCGGATTTCAGTGGGAGGATATTTTTGGCAAAAGCCGCGGCGGCGGAGTTAATTTTGATTTTGGCGGAAACGCCGGTGGTGAGGCCTTTGATATCAACGATATTTTCGCGGGGATTTTTGGATTTCAGGACGAGCGCACTAGTAGCAGGCGCCGTCGCGGCAAGGATATCATTTTAGAACTCGCGATACCGTTTGAAGAAAGTATTTTGGGAGGAAAAGAGCTAGCTCGTTTCCAGCGGACAGTCCGATGCGCACACTGCGCTGGCGCCGGCAGTGAGCCTGGTTCAAAATCTGATAAGTGTAAAGAGTGCGCAGGCACCGGCAGCGTTCAAAAAACGACGCGTACGTTTTTGGGGTCAATGACGCGGGTAGAGACATGTGCGCGCTGTAAGGGAAAGGGCGAGGTTCACGTAAGATCCTGTTCGGTCTGCGGCGGGAGGGGACTCGCGGAGCGGGAAGAAGAAATCGAGATTGTGATTCCCAGAGGCATCAAGCATGAAGATACCCTACAGCTTTCCGGAAAGGGCGAGGCGGCCGGCTCAACGAGCGCGCCCGGGGATCTTTACGTCAGGATCAAAGTTTTACCGCACAAAATTTTCCGCCGCCAAGGTGATGATTTATTGATGAAGCTCCCCATAAAAATTTCGCAGGCGATTTTGGGAGATACCGTGACAGTTGACACGTTCGAGGGTGCGATAAGTTTAAAAATTCCCGAGGGTACGCAATCGGGCGATATCCTTCGGATTCGCGGCAAGGGAGCGCCGGAAGCCAGAGGATACTCGCACGGCGACCTCCTGGTTGAGATATCTGTGGATATCCCAAGAAGAGTGCCCAAGCACCTACGCGGCCAGATTGAACGGTTGAAAGAGGAGGGACTATAAGAGAATATCACGCCAATGAAATCTCACGGTCTTATGCCCGGGAGGCTTTGTGCTATTTCAAAATTAGCCAAGTTATCACGAATTATTAACAGTTTATACAGACACGAGCGATAGCGCATCATTGAATTATTCGTTTGTTTTGATAACCTACCAGTCATTGGTTTAGAGACCTCATTGGCAGCCATGCCCAAAATCACCGTCGAAAGGGGAGAGAATCTAAAAAAGGGCAGAATCACGCACGAAATTCTGCGTGTATTAAACGATCACCCCATGCAAATCCCCAGCTATAAAGGGGCAAGCCTTTCGGCGGTTTTTCTGCCGCATCTCGAGGTGCGCGGCATTGGGCGCCGCCGGAGGAACAATATCCGTATTGCGGTTGACCGGTTGCGGCGCCTCCGGTGCATAGATCATCATGTTGGGGATGATAAGAGCGTTTTGCGCATTACGCCGCTCGGTGAAAAAAGACTAAGGCAGTACGATATAGAGAATCTGGAGCTTATCGGCTCGCAGCGGTGGGATGGCATTTGGCGCATTGTGATGTTCGATATTCCCGAGGGCAAGAAACGCGCAAGAGACGCGATGTCGAAGAAGCTAAAGCTGATGGGTTTCTACCAGCTGCAAAAAAGCGTCTCTTGCCACTTCGCCGATTGCCGGGATGAGGTTCAATTTATCGAAGAGTATTTTGAGGTTCAAGGGCTTGTGACATTCGTTGAGGCGCGATCTCTCGGCAGAAGCGAGATGGCCGTGCGTCGGTTTTTTAAGCTAAAATAGAGATACTGGCATCATGCCCATGAAAATCCCCTGGTCCGGGGGATTTTCATTTTAGCTCGTTAAATATATATGTTTATCACAATAGCAGATAATTTCAATATAATGCTATAGCGAAAAAATGAAATATTAACTCTTAAATAACTGATATAAATGATTTTAATTGATAATTTGACTGGATTTCTTGCAACAAGAAGTTTATCAGCTTTAATTTTGCATTGTCTATTGCTAAAGTCTGTGTCTTAGCTCTCGATCTAACGTCAGAGCCATAAAGGAATCATATTTTTCATGATACGGGCAATTAGCTTTTCAATGTGCTGTGGAATCTCCTAACGTATCATTTTTAAAATTTACAGTTTATCCACAACAAAATTAAATTAATTTCTGAAATCAGATGGTATCATAAAGATACGTTAGCGTATCAATTGAAAAATGGAGCAACGATTGATAAGTCTTCGAGAAGCATCTCAATATTCCGGAATAGATCAGAATTACTTGCGTGTTCTTATCAACCGGAATGTTTTGCGTGGGACAAAAGACAGAGGTGATTGGTTTATTACAGAAACTGATCTGGATGATTATCTGGCAAATCATTCCAGAAAGAAGAAAAAAATTGCATTTAATAAAATTGCCGTTGACGTTAAACCGCTTGAAATATCAGCTGAAAGTCGGCACAGAGAGAGCAGCCGTAAAATATTTTCTTCTGGGGGCGTTTTACATTCAGCCGCTAAGGAAAATTTAGTTTATTTCCTAAATAAAGAAAGAGAAGAAGCGCTAGCCAATAAGCCTAAAAAAGAATCAAAAACTCCCGGCGATTTGTCCATCCATCGATACGCCAAATTAATTCCGAAAATGGCTGTTGGCGCGGCAATTCTTGCGGGACTCGGCTCGTTTGTTTTGTTGGCTGGGCTTGGCGATGCCAGAAACTTGTCAAGAGCGGTTCATGGTTTTTCCGCACTGTTTAGCAAGGGCTCTGTTCCCTCAGATCAGGGCCGTTTTGGTCAGGGGGCGCTTCTTGAACCAATAGCTGATATCCTTCAAAAACTTGATGGGCTAAGCTTAGTCATTTTAGAGGGGTTAGGGAATGATACGTATCATTTTAGCCGTATCTTTGGTCAAGTTTTTGGTTATTTAGGCAGCGACTATACCCGCAGTTTGGCAACATTGCTGGACGGGTATAGGACCCAACCCGGGGCCAACTTAGTATCAGGACTTTTCTCTAATCTCCAGCCACTTTTTGCAAGATTCTTTATCGGTTCGGGGCTGCGTGAGACTGTAACCCCGGCCCCTGGGGATTTTGACTTCGTAGTTGAGGTCGAGAAATCCAAAACCGTGGATACGGAAAAGACCCAAGTTGTTGTCCAACAGGTGGTAACGCCTGTCAAGCAGATAGTTGAAAGAATTGAAACTTTCGTTCCGGGCGATGTGGGGAGGTTGCGGTTAGAACTGATGGAGGTGACCCAGATCGAAGTTAACAAGCTTCGCGCGGAACTCGCAGCCCTTCAGGGCGTCTTAACAACTACTTCTCGCATTTCAGATTCATCGATCAGGATGGTTACGCTCTCGCAGCGGATTGATGAGTTAAACGCCATCAACATTGATAACGGCGCGACAGTCCGTTCCGGGAATTTGTCGGTTACGAGCGGTACGATCACGGCGCCGTCTGCGACATTCACTAATCTCACTGTAACGGGCAGCTGCACCGGTTGCGGCGGAGGCGGCGTGCAAACACCATGGGCATCAAATATTGACGGCGGCGGATTTAATCTGACCAATGCCGGCTCTTTGACGTTCACCAGCTTTTCCGCAACCTCAACTTCTGCCACTTCAACAATTTCAACCGGCGGTTTTGCAATTGGAACAAATCAATTTGTTGTAGAGCAAACATCCGGCAACATTGGGATAGGCACAACCTCGCCCTCACAATTATTTTCCGTCGCAGGATCCGCTTATTTCACCGGCGGCGTCGGAATCGGTGCCGCAACTACGTCAGCGAATAATTTACAAGTTGCCGGCGACATTCAGGTGCAAAATATTTCGATTAGCGGTACATGCTCCGGCTGCGGTTCCGGAGGTGTCGGTGCGGGAACGGCCAATCGCTTGGCGTACTATACAGCGGCAACAACAGTCGGGTCAGCGGGTTTTCTCGTTATTGATACTGCAAATAATCGGCTTGGGATCGGCACGACGACATTTGGAACACTCCTGACCGTTGGCGGCGACGCTTTTATTGGCGGGAATTTAACAGCCACTGGCACAATATCTGTCGCGGGAGGAGCGTCCAACGTAACGATGATTCTTGCCACCTCCACCTCGGCTACCTCAACCAACTTCTTCGCCACTAACTTAAACGCCACTAACTCGACCTCGACGAACTTATATTCGACTTCGCTCATTGCGGCCAACGCCACCACCTCCAATCTAAACATCGCAAACACCTTAACCGGCGCCGGCCTCGCTTCATGCAGTGGAGCTCTCAACAAACTTCTCTGGTCAAGTTCCACCAATCAGTTCTCATGCGCCAGTGAATCAGGCGCGGGGGCTTCCAACTGGACCTTCAGTGGCACCGACGCCATCACCCCGACCTCAACAGTGGGGATCATTGTGAATGCCTCATCATCCATCACTAATCTCTCGATGGTGAACTCAACCTCCACAGCCGCAACTTCTACCTATCTGCAAGTCAATTACGCCACGCTATCAACCTCTTCCATCGGCAATCTCCTAACAGGCACTATCGCGGCTACCTCCACCGCCGCCTCAAGCAGTTTCCAGAATTTTCTCTTTACCCAAGCCCAAGGCACGGGACTTTCCTTAGCCAACCTCACGACCTCTAACGCCACCACCACCAACCTTGTCGCCGCCAGCTTCTGGATCAACGGCGAGAGGTTTTCTGACCTCACCGGCAACTCGCTGCAAAACTCCGCTGGGGTTTTGGATACCATCCAGGATATCCGCACCTCGGCTAGTCCCACCTTCGCCGGACTTACTCTCACGGGATTTAGCGGCGCTCTCTCCGCCTCGGGAGGAGTGATCTCCGCCGGCACTCTCTCGGTGGCGAACGGTGGCACGGGTGCTACCTCCTTTTCATCCGGCGGCTTCCTATTCGGTAACGGCACAGGGGCTCTCTCGGCATCATCTTCACCAACCGTGGGCTGGATCACGGCTACTTCTACTACCGCCTCCTCGTCTCTCCAAAACCTGCTGTTCACTCAAGCCCAAGGCACGGGTCTCTCGCTCGCGAATTTAACAGTTACCAACTCCAGTTCTACGGCGGGGTATGTTTCGGGGCTTCTTCAGGTCAACGGAACAGCTTCTACCTCCATGCTTACCATTTCGAATCTCGGCAACACGAGCACCCAATGCCTCAATATCACCAACCAAGGAGTGGTGGGCGTAGCTGCGGCTGATTGCGGTGCGGGCGCAGGAGTTCTTAATCCTCCATTGTATCTTGCGAACGCCCGCTTCGGCATCGGCACTTCAACTCCCGGAGCGTTATTCTCCATCGCCGCCACTTCGACCAACCTCGCAGACCGCACGATTCTTTACGGCTTGGATAACTTTGTCTATGCCTCATCGAGCACGAGCACGATTCCCTCTTCTCTCGTGAACGCCTTTTCAATCGCCACCTCAACTTCGGCGATTCCGCTATTCACGCTGGACACCGCAAATACCAGAGTTGGTATCTCAACCACCTCTCCCGGCGCGACACTCGCGATTTCGGGCATCGGTATGGCCACAACCTGGAATGCTCTTTCATCCACCTCCGCTCTCCAGATTATGGGCTCCACCGCCTTCGCCGCTATTCCCGATTCAGCCATCGCGAATACTTTCATCGGTTTTAATGCCGGGGTTAATAATGTGAACAGCGCAGCGGGGGGCATCAACGGCACTTTCGTGGGATATGGCGCGGGTTCATTGAACACCACCGGTGACAATAACTCCGCCGTCGGCTATCAGGCCCTTGCATCAAATTCTATCGGCGGGTCGAATTTAGCAGTTGGCGCTTCAGCGCTTTACTCGAATACCTCCGGCAATTTCAACGCAGCCGTTGGTCCGCAGGCTCTCTACTCGAACACGCTAGGCAGTTCCAATTCAGCTCTTGGTTATCAGGCGCTCTATTCCAATAACATCGGCAACGATAATTCCGCGCTTGGTCTTCAGGCACTCTATGCCAACACCTCCGGCAGTTATAATTCGGCTCTTGGCATGGCCGCGCTTCAATCAAACACCACCGGCAATTTGAATTCAGCCGTTGGTTTTCAGGCGCTAACCTCTAACACCCTCGGCAGTTCCAATGCGGCGCTTGGCGTATCGGCGCTTTCCGCCAATATCAGCGGAGACATGAATACGGCGATCGGCTCGAACGCTCTCCTTTCCAATACAACTGGGAGCAGATTGGTGGCGCTGGGATATGAGGCTCTCAATTCGAATTCCACCGGTCTTGCCTCTATCGCTCTCGGCTATCAAGCGCTTCGATCCCAAACTACCGCCTCATCATCCATCGGCATCGGGTACGGCGCGGGATACGGGCTTACCACCGGCAACAACAATATCTTCATCGGCTATCGCGCGGGAGACACCGTTACCACCGGCGCCAACAACCTAATTATCGGGCATGACGCTGATGCTCCCACCTCCGCCACCAGCAACTTCTTGAATCTTGGAGACACCCTTTATGGCAACCTTTCCGCCCGGTATCTCGGCATCGGGACAACCACTCCGGGAGCCCTGTTATCTATAGCCGCCACCACTACCGCTTTCTCCAACCAAAACTCCATACTTCTGTCCGGCATCAATATAATTCATGCATCGTCTTCAACAACGACGATTCCATCCGCGGTGAATGCGTTTTCGTTTGCGACATCATCATCCGCTATTCCATTCCTCTCCTTTGACTCAACCAACTACCGCATCGGCCTTGGCACCACTTCGCCTGCTCAAACCCTATCCATTGGGGGCGCCGGGAATGTCTATCTCTTGGGCGGCCTTGGAGTTGGAGTGGCAACAACAACTACAGGAGTCATTGAAACCATAGGAGTCATCAATGTCGGAGGATCAGGCACCTCCACCTTCGCCAACGGCATCAACGCCACCACAGGCTGCTTTGCTCAAAACGGCACCTGTCTTGTTACAGGCGTGGGATCAGTCTCCAACTCTGACGGCACCTTAACCATCTCGCCCACCACAGGCAATGTGGTAGCTTCCTTAAACCTTGCCAATGCCAACACCTGG
>Ga0075900_123_pt1 | contig 12324 bp, 8 predicted proteins | sample RifGroA1_FD_68005 | JGI IMG/M metagenome (GOLD analysis project Ga0075900, IMG submission 68005) | Parcubacteria bacterium GW2011_GWA1_51_12
GTAGCGTATCCCCCTCTTACCCTAAAATTCCCCGCCCTGCTATCATAGAAAAACCATGAAGTTCACGCACCTCCATACTCATTCGCATTACTCCCTGCTCGACGGTCTAACCAAGATAGACCCGATGGTGGCGCGCGCCAAGGAACTGGGGATGGATTCGATTGCCCTAACCGATCACGGCAACCTTTACGGCGCTGTCGAATTTTACCAAAAAGCCAGGAAGGCCGGCATAAAACCCATCATCGGGTGCGAGCTCTATATTGCGGCGCGCGGCATGGCGGACAAAGACCCGGCATTCGATCAAAGACGTTTTCATCTGACGGTGATCGCCAGAAACGCCGAGGGCTACCACAATCTCATAAAACTCGTAACCGCGGCGCATCTTAGGGGCTTCTATTACAAGCCACGAGTTGATCGCGCGCTCCTGCGCCAATTCGCAGGCGGGCTCACGGCGCTCTCGGGCTGCCTCACCGGCGAAATCCCGCGCGCGATCCAGGCTAACAACATAGAACGCGCCGAGGAGCTCATCCGCGAGTATCAAGAAATCTTCGGCAAAGAATACTTTTATTTGGAACTGGGAGCCCACCCGAATATTCCCGAGCAACTTACCGTCAATCGCGCGCTTCAAGAACTTTCGCAAAAAACCGGAGCGGGCGTTGTCGCCACCAACGACATCCACTACTGCCGCGCCGAAGACGCCGAGGCGCAGGATATCTTGGTGTCGGTGCAGACCGGCGCGCGGTTTGAGGACGAAAACCGCCTGACGATGAAGCAGGACAACTTCTCGCTCCGCTCCGCCGATGAAATGGCGTCAATTTTCCCCAGCCATCCGGCCGCGATCGAAAACTCTATGCTCATTGCAGATTCAACAGATCTTTCGATCGAGCTCGGCAAAAATAAAATTCCTCCTTTCCCCGCCCCCTCCGGCTACACGCAGGAGCAATACTTGGAGTCGCTCTGCCTTACAGGCATCGAAAAACGCTATCACATCCGGCCGGCAGATTTAGATAAAAGCCCGGATCCCTATGTCAAAACAATCCGCGAACGCTTCCGCTACGAGTCTGACGTCATCAAAAACACTGGATTCGTTTCCTACTTCCTGGTAGTGCAGGATTTTGTGAATTGGGCCCGCCAGCAAGGCATTATTGTGGGTCCCGGGCGCGGCTCGGCCGCCGGATCTCTTATTTCTTACGTACTGCACATTACCAATATTGATCCCATCCACTATAACCTACTTTTCGAACGGTTTTTGAATCCCGAACGTATCTCCATGCCAGATATTGACTTGGATTTCGCCGATACGCGGCGCGATGAGGTTATTGAATATGTTCAGAAAAAATACGGGAATGACCACGTGGCACAGATTATCACTTTCGGCACCATGGCGGCGCGCGCAGCAATTCGCGATACGGGTAGGGCCCTCGGCATGCCGTATAACTTCTGCGATCAGTTGGCCAAGCTTATTCCCTTTAATCCCACGCAGGGCATGAAAGAGGGATGGCTTTCGCAATGCCTCAAAGAGGTGCAGGAGCTTAAAAATATGTACCAGCAAAATCCCGACGCCAAACGGCTGATCGACTCCGCCCTGAAACTCGAGGGCGTGGTGCGGCATGCCTCGATTCATGCTTCGGGAGTGGTAATCGCACCCGAACCGCTGGATCGGTTCGTGCCGCTGCAGTACGCCACCAGATCCCAGGACGCCGCAGCCGACGAAAATAAAGAGGTATTGGTTACCCAGTACGATATGCACGGCATTGAGGCTCTGGGGCTTCTGAAAATGGATTTCTTGGGTCTGCGCAACCTCTCCATCATCGAGCGCACGGTAAATTTGGTCGAAAAACTCCGCGGCGAGAAGATCGATATTGACGCGCTGGCGCTTGATGACAAAGAAGCCTTCAAGATCTTCCAAGAGGCAAAGACTACCGGCGTTTTTCAGATGGAGTCAGCGGGGATGAAGCGCTACCTGAAAGAATTAAAACCAACGGAATTGGAGGATCTTATTGCTATGGTGGCCTTGTACCGCCCGGGGCCGATGGAGTACCTGCCGGCTTATATCAAGCGAAAGCATAAGCTGGAACGCGTGACCTATCTTCATCCGAAATTGGAGCCGATCCTGTCGCCGACCTACGGCATCGGCGTCTATCAAGAGCAGATGATGCAGATTGCGAGAGACCTTGCCGGTTTCACCCTCCCCGAAGCCGATACCTTGCGCAAAGCCATCGGCAAGAAAATCAAATCGCTGCTTAATGAACAGCACGACAAACTGGTCGCCGGCATGATTAAAAACGGCATTAGGCCGAACATCGCCGAAGAAATCTGGGAATTGTTCCCCGCATTCGCCCGATATGGATTTAACCGCTCGCACGCCGCCTGCTACGCGCTCGTAGCCTACCAAACGGGTTATCTGAAAGCTCATTACCCCGCCGAGTACATGGCCTCATTAATGACGGCGGAAGGATTTGAAATCGAACGAGTCGCGTTTCTTATCGACGAAGCCAAGACTATGGGACTCGAAGTTTTGCCGCCGGATGTCAACGAGAGCTTTGAAACCTTCACTGTGATAAGCGCTTCCGCAGAAAACAACGCTGCTAAAATCCGTTTCGGGCTTTCCGCCATCAAAAACGTCGGCTCAAATATCGTTGATGCGATTATCGCCGCCCGAAAGCTTGGCGGGAAATTTAAGTCGCTGGCCGACTTCATCGAACGCATACCGGTCAAAGACCTAAACCGTAAATCTGTTGAAGCGCTCGCCAAATGCGGGGCGCTTGACGTCATCGCCGAGCGAAACGAAATTCTTGGGAATATGGATCTTCTTTTAGGATACGCGCGCGACATTGATAAAAAACAATCATCAAACCAATCGAGTCTTTTTGGGGGCGCCGGCGGCGCGGGCGTTACCGCCATACTGCGCCTTGCGCCAACCGAACCCGCGACAAAGAAAGAACGCCTGGCTTGGGAAAAAGAATTGCTTGGACTCTACGTTACGGAACACCCCATGCAGGCGCTAGCCGAAAAGTTAAAAGACAAAGTGACGCCGATGAATAAGCTCGATGTTTCCGTTCTTCGCGGGAGAACGGTTGCCATCGGCGGCATCGTTTCAATCGTCAAAAAAATTCTCACCAAGTCCGGCGCACCCATGCTTTTCGTAACTATGGAAGACGCGACTGCTAAGACCGAGGTACTAGTATTTCCATCCGTACTCGAAAAAAATCCCTCGATCTGGCAAGCTGATAGGATTCTCCTCGTCAAAGGCAAATTGTCCGACAAAGACGGCGAACCGAAGATTCTTTGCGATCAGGTAAGCGAAATTTTATAGGCGGTCCAAAAATAAAGCCGCCGGCCGCATGCATCATGCGGTCGGCGGTTAGTCGCTCGATAGCCGAGCTGGTTCAGTATGGCTCTTCCTGTGATTTTTCGAGAGACGCCCGGACTCGCGCCGCTTGAAACGCTTCTTGACTTCATGAACCAGCGGACCTGTTCCAAAGGGGGTGAAGATCACGGTCATGATGAGAAGTGCCAGTATGATCCCCGACCACGCCGCCCCCAGCCATAGGAAATCCACCGCGCCAACTCGTAGCTCATTAAGGCATCCACGAATAAACCCAAAGAACTTCGCCACCGGTCTCGCCCCCTTTCTTTGCGAAAAGCGGATTTTTGCGGTAGGCTGTTAGCATAAATTTAGACTAAAATTCATGCCAAAACAATACCCGCCAGAAACTCTCCGCCACTCTTTCGCCCACGTAATTGCCGCCGCCGTCCAAAAACTCTACCCCCAAGCCCAATTCGGTGTGGGGCCGGTAATCGAGAACGGATTTTATTACGATATCAAGTTGCCAAAAACTATCACCGAATCAGATCTCGCCGCCATTGCAAAGGAGACGACACGATTAATCTCGGCCAATATCGTTTTTACCAAAAAAGAGATGGCCATAGCCAGCGCCATAACGCTTTTCAAAAAGAAAAAGCAACCCTTCAAGGTCGCCCTACTTAACGATTTGAAGAAGAAAGGCACGACCAGACTATCTTCGGAAGAAAAGGAGATGCTCGGCGCAAAGAAAGTCTCCAAAGTATCAATCTACGAAACCGGCGACTTCGTGGATCTTTGCCGTGGGCCGCATGTCGCAAGCACCGGCGATTTGGATCCCGCCGCATTTAAACTCACAAAAATCTCTGGCGCCTACTGGCGCGGAAGCGAAAAAAATCCGCAGCTGACCCGCATCTACGGCGCGGCGTTCGCAACCAATAAAGAACTGGATGATTACGTGCGTCTCCAGTCGGAAATCGCCAAACGCGATCACCGAGTCCTCGGCACGGCGCTTGACCTTTTCTCGCAACACCCCATAGCGCCCGGAGCGATCTTCTGGCACCCCAAAGGCATGATTCTATGGAGAGTACTCGAGAAATTCATCCGCGAAAAGCTCGATGAAAGCTACGGCGAAGTTTCAACACCGGTGATGGTTAAACAAGAGGTCTTCGAACGATCGGGGCACTGGGAACACTACCGCGATAACATGTTGTCTCTGGAGATTGAAAAGGAAACGTACGTTCTGAAGCCAATGAACTGCCCAGAGTCAACTTACATCTACAACTCCCAACTTCGCTCGTGGCGCGACCTGCCTTTGCGGCTTTCCGAGGTAACCGATAAACTTCATCGCAACGAACCCTCGGGAACTCTAGGGGGGCTATTCCGCGTCCGCCAATTATCGCAAGATGACGCGCACATTTATTGCCGTGAGGACCAGATAGAAACGGAAATCAAAAAACTGGTTGACCTGACACAGGAAATATACCGAGTTTTCGACCTGGAACCGTCATTCCGGCTCGGCACCAAACCGGACGAGGCTATGGGCGAGCCGGCGCTCTGGAAAAAAGCCGAGGCGGCTCTCATGAATATCATGAACAACCTAAAGAAAGGCTTTGAGTTAAAGCCTAAAGACGGCGCTTTCTACGGGCCGAAGATTGATATGCACGTTAAAGACTCGCTAGGACGAGACTGGCAGTTGGCCACTATCCAGCTTGATTTTCAGATGCCGCGCCGCTTCGGCCTTTCGTATATTGACGAGAAGGGCGAGAAGGCAATACCGGTGATAATTCATCGGGCAATCTTAGGCACCTTTGAGCGCTTCATCGGTATTTTAATCGAACACTACGCCGGCGCCTTCCCGATGTGGCTGGCGCCGGTGCAGGTTGCCCTGCTGCCTATAAATGACAAGAACCGCGAGTATGTCGCGGGTGTAGCCGCAGAGTTAAAAGAGCGCGGCATCCGCGTGGAAACCGACGAGCGCAACGAATCCATCGGCAAAAAAATTCGCGATGCGGAGCTTAAAAAAATTCCCTATCTTCTCGTGATTGGAGACCGCGAGGCGACGGCAAAAACCGTTGCGGTGCGCGAGCGAGGTAAGGGAGACCTCGGCGCAAAAAACCTTGACGCGTTTATCAAGCGCGTTTTATAATCAAGCGTCGCAAAGAAGCACCTTCCGACTACCTCACGATTCCCGCGCGAAAGGAGGGATGGCGGTGTGAATGCGTTCATAAGACTGATACGGCGGGTAGCGTTGGCATCTCTGCCCCGCAAAAAACACTCCCGAAATGCGGGCACCGGAGACGCGTGCAAGAGATTCACTGAGCTCTGCGACCAATACTGGGCTGCATGGGGAGAGTGGACAAAGAAAGACTGGGATCTTAATCTTCAGCAAAAGGCCAGCGAATGCCTTAACGCGGTGCGGCAATTCTACCGGCTGCCCGAAAACGAGCGGTGCCGTAGCCGTCTTCGTAAGATCGCCCAAGCTAAGAAAATTCCGAGCATGTCGAAGACCGGCATCAGGCGCCCCCGATAGAAGACCGTCGGGGGCGCTTCACATTCATCCCACTACCACCAAGAGACCCGCCCTGACAGAGATCATATCTTTAACGGGAAGTGTAAGAATGGCGTATGCTCCAGAGAGGGTCTGTATGGAGACAACGAGATTCATTTCACCACTTACTTTTCACTGCGATATCTTAGAATATCGTAGTGGGATATAGTATCGAAAAAACATGCAGGAAAACCATCGAATAGAAACTTGGCTGCCTAAACTCATCATAATTCTGGGTCCGACCGCTTCCGGGAAATCCGCGCTCGGTGTGGCGCTCGCCAAAAAATTTAACGGCGAGGTGGTATCCGCTGACTCGCGCCAAATTTACCGAGGGCTCGATGTCGGAACCGGGAAAATTGCTAAACGCGAGATGCGAGGGATTTTACACCATCTCTTGAGTTTCCAAAACCCGAAACGCGGATTTTCGGCCGGGCAATTCAAAAAACTCGCTGAACGAAAAATTAACGACATCCAAAAACGCGCCAATTTGCCATTTCTTGTCGGCGGAACGGGTTTTTATATTGACGCGGCAGCGCGAGGAATCAAATATCCCGAGGTCGCGCCGAATCAAAAACTCCGCGGAGCGTTGGGGAGAAAACCGACAAAGGAACTTTATCGCATTCTGCGAGCGTTTGATCCGGCGCGCGCGAAAACCGTTGACCGCAAAAATCCCCGGCGCTTGATCCGTGCAATCGAAATCGCGAAAGCCACAAAAAAACCGATCCCGAAACTTTCAGAAGAAAAAGTGTACGACACGCTCTTTATCGGCATCCGCCGCCCGCGGCCCGAACTGCGAAGACGCATCCGCGCGGCCATCCGCAAGCGAGTGCAAAGAGGGCTTCTTCGCGAAACGCGAAACCTAATACAGAGGGAAATCCCCGAAAAACGGCTGGCGGAACTGGGGCTCGATTACGGAATTGCTGCCGACTACCTCAAACATCGAATCTCGCGTGAGGCAATGCTAGCAAAACTCGAGTCGGCAACTTGGCGTTACGCCAAACGCCAAGAAACCTGGTTCAGGAAACACCGCGATATTCACTGGATAAGCAATGAAACGGAAGCTAAGAAGTTAGTTAAAGACTTTCTCTCAAAAGAGTCATCGGAACAGCAACCGAAACCATGAACCCAGTCGCGCAAATATGGAGAGTTTAGCGTTGCCAGAAGTTGTCGCCTGTACAGACGCGGGGATTACGACTACTACTTCTTCTCCGGGTTTTTTGAGATTCAAGCGCGCTTTGGCATCGCGCTCAATCGCTTCCGGGGTTGCTGCGATGCGAATTTCATCTCGCAGGCGCTGGTTCTCCGCCTCGGCTGCCTCGAATTTCTGGCGCAGCGCTACTTCCTCGCGGCGCAATGCCAAAAACTCTTGATACGCTCGTAAAACCCAAAGGCTCATCAGCGCGACAGCGACAAGGATTATGAGCAGTATGATGCGGGAAACAAGAAGCTTTGGTGCAGTCATAAACTTGAAAAAGGGGTTAGTGCGTGCTAAGCTTCAAAAATCATGCTCGATACCAGACGAAAAAAAGGTGCTCGGATCATCTGGATAGTCATCTCCATTATTGCGGTACTCTCCATGGTGGCCTTCACCGTCTTGCCGCTCTTGCTTGCCTACTGACCATCATAAATAAGATTGCAGGAAACAAAAACCCTCCCACCTAGCGGGGGTTTTTGTTTCTTCGAGAGTAATCTTACCTAGGCCCTAAACGGTCACCTCTTCAGCATCTTCAAAAACACGTCCGGCGGGATTTCGACCTTGCCCATTCCCTGTTCCGCCAGCCGCTTTTTCCCCTTTTTCTGTTTCTTCCAGAGTTTCATCTTGCGCGTTCGATCTCCGCCGTAAAGATACCCCGTTACGTCTTTTCGCATGGCAGACAGAGTCTCCCGCGCGATTATGCGGCCGCCAACCGCCGCCTGAATCGGAACAGCGAACGCCTGCGACGGCAAAAGCTCTTTTAATTTTGTGGTGATGCGCTGGCCTTCTTCGTACAACTCGTTTTTATGCACCACGGCCGAGAAAGCCCTCTCACGCCTGCCGGCAATCAAAATATCGAGTCGTTCCAAGTCCCCAGCATTATATCCTTCAAATTCATACCCCATCGAGGCGTAGCCCGAGGTCGCGCTTTTCAGGCGATCGTAAAAATCTACAATGATTTCCTTCAACGGCATACGGTAAATCACAAGCATCCTCATCGCTGAAAGATAGCGCGTGTCAACATAACGCCCCCGCGTCGTTTCCAACAGCTTCAAAATGCGGCCGAGAAAATCCGCCGGCGCAATGATTTCCAGCCTCACCCACGGCTCGGCGATTTCGAGAATCTCCGCCTCGTCCGGAATATTCGCCGCGGCATAGACAGTCACTTCTTCGCCGGACCTGAACTTCACGACATAAGACACCGAGGGCGTCGAAACTATCATCTGAATCCCGAACTCGCGCTTGATGCGCTCCGAAACAATTTCAAGATGGAGCATCCCCAAAAATCCCACGCGAAATCCCCGCCCCAGCGCCTCCGAGGCCTCGACTTCATAAGACAGCGCCGCGTCGTTCAGTTTCAATTTATCCAGCGCATCTTTCAACGCGGGAAACTCATCCGCGTCCATCGGGTAAACCGAGGCGAACACTACCGGTTTCGGCTCATCATATCCGGCAAGCGGCTTGGCCGCCAGTCCGAAATCGCGTTCGGCTATAACCGTGTCTCCAACCCGCACGCCAGCCTCCTTTAAACCGGAAGCGATGTAGCCGATTTCTCCGGCCTCGAGTCTTTCGGTCTCCCGCCGTTCGGGAGTAAAGTAACCGACCTCGAGCACTTCGCTGACTTTGCTGACGGAGAGCATCCGTATACGCTCGCCTTTTCTTACGCTTCCGGAAACAATGCGTACATAGACGATTACCCCCTTGTAGGGATCGAATTGCGAGTCAAAAATTAGCGCGCGGAGCGGCTCCCTAGTATTCCCTTTCGGCCCGGGGACGGCCTCGATAATGCGGTCGAGTAAAGCTGGAACTCCCGCGCCGGTCTTGCCGGAAACAAAAAGAACTTCCGCGGGATCAATGCCAAGAAGCGCTGCGAGCTCGTCCGCAGTCCCTTTGGAATCAGCATTGGGAAGATCTATTTTGTTCACCACCGGAATGATGGCGAGCTCTTCCTTTTCCGCCAGATGCAAATTGGCAATCGTTTGCGCTTGCACTCCTTGCGCCGCGTCAACTAAAAGGACAGCTCCTTCCACTGCTGCTAGGGCCCGCGAAACTTCATAAGTGAAATCCACGTGCCCGGGGGTATCAATTAAATTAAAAATGTAAAAATCAAAAGGCAAAATTTTGGTATCCGCCTCGGGCGGATTGATTTTGAATTTTTCATTGTCATTTTGAACTTTGTGAACTTTGATTTTTGAATTTTGAATTTGCGGATGCCAAAGCATCCTTACGGGCTGCATTTTTATCGTGATCCCGCGCTCGCGCTCCAGATCCATAGCATCCAGAACCTGCTCGCGCATCTTGCGGCCCTCAATCGTGTGCGTCAATTCCAAAAAGCGATCGGCTAAAGTACTTTTACCGTGATCAATGTGAGCAATTATAACAAAGTTTCTTATCTGGTAGGCCATAGCCGTGATCAACCCCGTTAGAAGTAAGCTCCGGCGCGCCGTCGCGAGCTGCCGGTTCGCCTGCGAACCGGATTTCTAACGGGGTCAATGTGAGCTATAATAACGAAATTTCGAATCTGCATGCTAAAAGGCGCCTATTTCGTCTGCAGACGGCTTTCGTCGTCTATACTCGCCGGCAATGCTGACTGGGAGAAAGCGTGCCTCTTAAACGCCTCGACCACCGAACGGACCTCCTCGCTACCGCCAAAATACATTATCCAGGCGTAGCAGATAGCCGAGGTGAGAAAGGCTCCCGCAGCCTGCAGAAACACGCCCCAGAATGTCGTAAGCGAGACCCAAAACGATAAAATATAGAGCGTGCCGTAGCCAACAAAAGCGGCAAGCCCCGCAGCGAATACCGTTCGCAATAATGCCACCATCATGCCGTTCTTGACGCTTGCACCAAAAAATTTCTTCATTTCGAAGTTCAACGCAAAACCAAGCATCGCCATCTGCGCCACCGCGCCGAGCGCTAACGCCATAACCAGCCCGAGCACTGCCACGTCCGGCAAATCGCCGACCTTAAGAAAATCCGCGATCCACTGGCCGCTCAAGCGGTGGGCCGTAAAAAGCGAGAGTAGAAAAGGAGCGGATCCCGCAACCACCAGCACCGTCAAAAGCGAAACGGCAAATGGAAGCCGAGTGTTGCCAAGCGCGTAGAAGGCGCGGATAAAAAGCGGCGACAGGGCTTCGGTAATCATGGCGATCGAAAGAATGGCGAGGGCCGCCGCGGTAAGGCGCGTATCCCCCCAAGAAAAATACCCCGCCCCAAGCCCGAGCCTCACAATGTGCGCCCGCAAGACCACGGTCAAAAACGCCAGCGGCACCACCCAAAAAAGAATCGTCTCCACCATAGCGTTAAGATCTCCGGAGAATTCTTTTCCGGATTTTTTGAGCGCTGCCTCGGTAAGTTTCGGGAAAGCGGCGATCGCGTAAGACACTCCGAAAATCCCGATGGGCAAATAGCGCAGGTTGTTGGAAAATTGGAAGATCGCAATGCTCCCTGCGGCCAGCAACGAACCGAGCGCCACCAGAATAAGCATCATTACTTGGTTCAATGAGAGCGCAAAAACGCGCGGCAGCGAAAGCATGAACACCTCGGATAAACCCTGAATTCGAGACCAGCTTGTAAATATGGGCCAAAACTTCACGCGCCAAAGCACGGGGATCTGAATAGCGAGATGCAGCGCCGCTCCCAGCACCACTCCCCAGGCCAGCCCCCGCGCCCCCATAATCGGTACAAAAAATAGAATCCCCAGAATAATCCCGATATTATAGACGATGGCCGTAAGAGCAAACACCAAAAACTGCCGGCGCGCCTGCATCACCGCCGCGATGATATTGGAAAAGCCCAAAAACACCGGCGATATCATCATGATGCGGGTCATTCTCGTCATCAATTCGTGCTCCGCCGGAGAAAATCCGGGAGCGATGAAGGTCACCAGAGTCGAGGCGAATACCGCCACCCCGCCCGCGATGACCACCGCGCCGACGGAGAACACCGATAAGAGCCCGCCGATCAGCTTCTCGGCTTTACCCCGCTCCTCAGCGGAAAACTTAAGAAACAACGGTATAATCGCGGCGCTCGCAGCGCCCACCAGAAACACCGTAAAGACGAAATCGGGTATCTGAAACGAGGCGTAATAAACATCAAGCGTGCGTGAGGCGCCGAATTGCGAAGCCAGCAGCCGATCGCGAAAAACTCCCAAGAGGCGCGACAGAAGGCCGGCGGCTCCGATAAGAAAAGCTGCTCCGTGTATGGACGGAATCTCTTTCTGTAGCAGTCTTAAGACCATTTAACCAAGAGAATTGGCTGGGAGAGTTCGTATGTTTCTGCGGCAACTATTGCCCGACACCGCTTTCGTTACCGGATCCACTAGCTTCGGGGACCGGCGGCGCGCGCCGCTCCGTCGGAGGAGGTGCCGGCGGCGAGATGCCGGCGAGTGCCGCCTTGCCGGATTCAAGATTCGCAATGATTCTCTTGACTTCTTGATTGTCAGGATTGAATGTCTCGATGTGCTTGAATTGCCCGATAGCTTTGGTCTTTTCGCCCTTGCGGTCAAAGAGAAGGCCTAAAAAGTAACGCGCGTTTGAATAGCTATCGTTAATGCTGATGGCCCGCATAAACTCGCCTTCGGCTTTAGCGAAATCATTCGCCTGGTAGTAAAGCACTCCGAGTTGGAAGGCAACCCCGATGTCAAACGGCGCCAGCGGCCGCACCGCCTCCACTTGCTGAATCGCTAGGGCTAAATTCCCTTGCCTGATCAGCACCTGCGCCAGAAGATAATTGGCTTGAGCGTAATCGGGTTTTAACTGAATTGATTTCTCGAGCGAAATGCGCGCGTTTTCCAAGGACTCGGTGCGCTGTTTTGTTAGAGCTTCGGTGACTTGCGGGGTTAGGCCGGCTTGATTAAGACGCAATTGCGCGCGATCCGATAGCGCCATGTAGGTGCTCGCGCGGCTGAACTCGTGTGCGGGGTTTTTGGGATCGAATTCTAATGCCTTGTCATAGGCGCTAAGAGCGGCGCCTTCAGAGCCCTCGATGAACGGCACCAGCGATTGATAGACGAATCCCAACGTAGCCCAGTTTAGCGAGTCGTTCGGATTGATCTGGGTTGCCTGCTGGCCGTAACTGATGGCGTTAGAGACCGCCGCCTGAAAATCATTCAGCAGATTAGGGTTCTGGGCGGTATTGGCCGCGTTTACAATCAACTGGACTTTGGTGAGCCCTACCTGCGCCAGCGAACGATAATAAGTGTCGTTATCGCGGTTAAGCGTTACCGCCTGGTTCATTTGCTGGAGGGCGCCATCCACATTGCCCACCACCGAA
>Ga0075900_120_pt1 | contig 12194 bp, 9 predicted proteins | sample RifGroA1_FD_68005 | JGI IMG/M metagenome (GOLD analysis project Ga0075900, IMG submission 68005) | Parcubacteria bacterium GW2011_GWA1_51_12
CCGGCCGTGCGACAAATTCTCGCCGTTGGCAATTACCAAATCCGGCGCGAATTCTTTTTTCCATTGCGGCAGAATTTTTGCCAGCGCCTCTCGGCCCGGTCGGCCGAAGATGTCGCCGAAGATAAGCACTTTCATTGTTTCAGAAAAATTTTCAACTACCAATTTTCAATAAATGCTGCAATGTCCCAATGTTTCAAGAGTTTCATTGGATAATTGCGTAATTGAAAATTGATTGAAAATTGTAAATTGAGAATTCTTACCGCGCGTATTCAATCGCGCGCGTTTCGCGAATGACGTTCACTTTAATTTCCCCGGGGTATTTCAATTCACTCTCAACTTTATGCGCCACGCTTCGCGCCAGTTCCCGCGCCTCCAGGTCGCTCATTTTTTCGGGCGTAACAAAGATGCGGATCTCGCGCCCGGCCTGAATTGCGTAGGATTTTTCCACGCCCTCGAACGAATTCGCAATTGCCTCCAAATCCTGCAGCCGCTTCAGATAATTTTCCACCGAATCGCGCCGCGCTCCCGGGCGCCCCGCCGAAATTACATCCGCCACCTGCACCAAGATTGATTCAAGCGTTTCATACGGATACTCCTCGTGATGCGACTGCATCGCCTGAATTATGCGATTGTCCACGCCGAATTTTTGCAGAATCCGGCGGCCGATCTCGACGTGCGTTCCCTGCACCTCATGATCCACAGCCTTGCCGATGTCGTGAAGCACGGCGCCCTTTTTGGCGATGACTACATCTCCGCCGAGTTCTTCCGCGAGCATTCCGGCGATATGCGCCATTTCGATCGAATGCACCAGCACGTTTTGGCCGTATGAGGTTCTGAATTTCAAGCGTCCCAGAAGCGACACCAGCCGCGGGTCAAGGTCAAAAACGCCGACCTCAAAGGCCGCGGCCTCGCCGGCGGCTTTGATCTGCCTCTCGATGTCCTGTCTAACTTTTTCGACGACCTCCTCGATGCGCGCGGGTTGAATTCGGCCGTCGGCGATCAACTGCTCCAGAGCGTTTTTGGCGATGTGCCGGCGCACCGGATCAAAGGCCGAGATCACAATAGCGCCCGGCGTGTCGTCCACGATGATCTCAACTCCCGCAGCCCGCTCGAGCGTCCGGATGTTGCGGCCTTCGCGGCCGATGATCTTGCCCTTGATTTCATCGCTGGGGATCTGGACGGTTGTGGTTGTTACCTCCGAGACGGTGGGCGTGGAAACCCGCTGGATGATGGTGGCGAGAATCTGTTTAGCTCGCCGCTCCAACTCATCAAGGCCCGAGGTTTCAAGTTTGCGGATGCGCTGCATCAGAGTCTCCCCATGGTCCTTCTCGATGGTTTTCGTGAGTTCTTCAATGGCGCTTTCTTTTGTGAGCCCGGCGACGCGCTCAAGCTCCTTTTCGATTCTTGCCCGCGCTTCGTCAAGTTCGGTTTTTACCGTCTTGATTTTTTCAATGCGCGCCTCAACGTCTTTTTCGCGAGTTTCGATATCCAGCAATTTTTGGTCCAAAAGACCCTCGCGATTTTCCAATCGGTCCTGGAGCCGCTTAATCTCCTGCTCGCGATTTTTTTCTTCCTTTTTTGCCTCCTCTAGGATTTTTACGGCTCCGGTTTTGGCTTCAACTAAAATCTCTTTGGCCTCGACCTTCGCGTCCTCGATGAGTTTTTGCGTGCGGAGCTCTATTGAATTGACGCGCTGGCGCGAGATAAGTTGGCGCAATACATAGCCCAAGCCCGCGCCAATGCCAAGCAAGAGCAACGCCCCGATGCTGACAGCCAGGGGCAGCCGAATAAGTTCTTCCATAATTAAGTTGGGGAACGTCGATCAGGAACTGCTGATGAGAAGCAGTTGGGTGTTACACGTTTATGCAGTCGTCGGTTTTGGCGTCAGCACAGCGTTTGGTAAGGTTTTTCACCCCGTTACAAATCGTGTACGGCAGTTACTTTCCTTCAATCAATAACAATCAGAGAATGCAAAGCGCCGCTGGTGCAGTTGATTGAAGTAGTTGTAACGGGGCAAGCATCAGCAGGCGAATCGAGGCCCCGCTAAAGTTAAGTTCCAAGGTTAATAAAATCGAACGTGCTGGCAGTATACGACTCTTGGCGGGGGACGTCAATGGTGTTCGCTCGACGGCTTTCTGAAAAACAGCAAAAATCCTCCAGCGAGGATTTTTGCTTCGCCGCGCTCCTCATCGCTCCCCTCCGCCGAATGGCGGAGGGGAGACCATGCCGATTTCGTCGCGCGAGCGCCTGCCTGCCGGCAGGCAGGTTTTCAGGAAAGCCGTCTTCGCTTAGAGATTTTCTTAAGGTAGCTTGCCCGCTGGCAAGCAGGGTTTGAGAGAGAGGTTATTCGCTTGCTTTAGGTAAGCCGCTCCGCGGCGTCTTATAACGCACTCCAATAACGCACTCCAAAGTGTTTTAAGTAAGAGGGCGCCTCGCTGCAGGTTTCTAAATAAAAAGTTGCCCGCCCCGTGTATGTTGCACACGGGGCGGGCGATGATGCTCTCGGCTTCAGGCCGGGGATATCGCGCTGTCGCCCTTGGGGCGAAGCACGACTCGGCAGCTGTCGAGCCGCAGGGGTGAATCCATGTCTGCGTACTCGAAGCCGAGATGACCCCATCGATGCTCCAAGCGAGAGACGAATCTGATCTCGAGCGCGACCTCCTTCCACGGAAGTGTCCGCCACGACTCGAGCCGGTCGCGGTTCCGTTGGCGGAGATTCGCGACGCGGACGATGCAGTGTGTCGCATTGAAGTCGACAGCCTCGATCTCGCCGAGTACCTGGACCGACTCCGCGCCGCGCAGGTGCTGGATGAAGTGAATCTGCCCACCGATGTAGTCAATGACCCACCGGCGGAAGTCACTCTCCCGCTCGCGACGGATGCGCTCGATATCTGCCTGCGAGTAGCGACCGCGGAAGTGTCTCATGACTTCCTCCATGATAGGTGTGCGGTTGTGCCGCACCCCTCTCTGGAAGAGAGCCATGTACTGCCTTGGATGCGGCGTCAGTGTGTCCAAAAAGCGAAACCTAGCGTTTCATTCGAACCTCCTTATCGGTGAGGGTTAGCGCCTAGATCCTTGTGACGCAGTAAAGCGTAAATCTTCCGGTCTATTGCGTCGCAAGGAGTCATAAAAAGAACAAAACCAACGTATCACATAACCAATAGATTTGTCAAGCCTTTGAGCTGGTGGTACAGCTGAAAGAAGCTAATTTATAAGGAAGGGCCGACTAGGTTATGCTAGAGTGGTGAATATGCAGAAAACAACCTACAAACCCGTAGTCCTTGTGGTGATGGACGGGTTTGGCGTATCAGCCGAAGAAAGAGCCAATGCGGTGGCGCTCGCGAAAAAGCCGACGCTGGATTCATTTGACGCTTATTATCCTTTTACTACCTTGCAAGCTTCAGGCATTGCTGTCGGCCTCCCTTGGGGCGAGACGGGCAACTCCGAGGTGGGGCACTTAACCATAGGCGCCGGCCGCGTGATTTACCACCACCTGCCGCGGATTATAAACGCCATACATGATGGCAGTTTCTATCAAAACGAGGCGTTTCTAAAAGCCATCGAGCATGTAAAAGCGCGTAATTCAAAACTTCACATTATCGGGCTTGCGTCATCAGGCTCGGTTCATGCGCACGTTGATCATTTGTATGCACTGCTTCGTTTAGCTGAAATGGGGGGCGCTTCACGGTCATTTCTTCATATAATTACCGACGGCAAAGACGCTATCCAGAAAGAGGGCGGGAAATTTATGGGACACTTGGCCGAACGTATGGCGAAAGAGTCCCCGAGCGTCAGAATTGGTTCCGTAATCGGCCGGTTTTACGCCATGGACCGAGACGAGCAGTGGGAGCGCACGCGAAAGGCATACGAGCTCTATACTCAAGGTCTCGGAACCGCAATCCCCGGATCTCTTAGCGAGTATCTCGGCGCGGGTTACGATCAAGGCCTAACCGATGAATTCATAGAACCGGGTTTCGTGCCCGGTGAAAACGGCAAGATGCTGGGCGCGGTTGAGGACGGCGATGCCGTGATATTTGCCAATTTCCGCGAGGACTCCATGCGCCAGATTGTGCACGCCTTTACGAACCCGAATTTCGACGCGTTTCCGCGCGTGGTCCTGAACAATCTTTTTGTTGTAACCATGACCGAATATGAAAGGGGAATCGAAGCGAAAGTCGCCTTCCTGCCGATCGAGGTCCGAGCGCCGCTGGCGCGGATTATTTCCGATGCCGGATTAAAACAGCTTCACATTGCCGAGACCGAGAAGTACGCGCACGTGACGTATTTTTTCAACGGCGGCCGCGAGAAACCATTTTCAGGCGAGGAGAGAATCCTGGTACCCTCCATGACGAATGTGCATTTCGACGATGTGCCGGAGATGAAATCCGCCGAGATCACTGCTCGTGTGATTGCCGAGATGCCGCGGTATGATTTTATCCTGGTGAATTACGCCAACACCGATATGGTGGGGCATTCGGGGAACTTGGAGGCGGCGGCCAAGGCGGTAGAAGCAATTGACCGGGCGCTGTCGGACCTTTCGAAAGAAGTGCTGGCCGCGGATGGAGTTTTGGTGGTAACGGGGGATCATGGAAACGTCGAGGCCAAAAGAGATCCGCTGACGGGAGAGAAAATCACGGAGCATTCGCTAAATCCTGTGCCTTTCTACATTGTCGGAAAAGATTTCCGTTCGAGTTCGCCGCGCTCTTCGGATGAAATCCGCAAACGGAAACGAGAAATCGGCGGAATTCTCACCGATGTCGCGCCGACGGTGGTGGAACTTATGGGCTTGCGAAAGCCGGCAGAGATGGCTGGCGGCTCGCTTTTGCCTCAACTGCTCCGCCAGCGGTCTTAGCGGGGCGCACAGCGGTTTTCTTAACTCTAGTGCGGATGTAACGGTAGTTATGCTATAAACAGCAAAAAACCGCCCCGAGTTTATTGAGGAGCAGTTTTTTGTATTGTCTCACTTTCCGTTGGCCTTGCCGTTGGTCTTTCGTTTGATGATCTCGTCAATCAGGCCGTAGTCTTTGGCCTCCTCAGCCGTCATCCAGAAATCGCGATCGGTGTCATGCTCGATTTTATCGAGCTTCTGGCCGGTGTGTTTTGCCAAAATCTCGTTGGTTTTTTGCTTGATTTTCAAAATTTGCTTGGCCGCAATTTCGATCTCGGTTGCCTGTCCCTCGGCGCCGCCCATGACTTGGTGAATCAGCATCTCCGAGTTGGGGAGCGAGTAGCGCTTGCCTTTGGCGCCGGCGGCCATAAGCAGAGCCGCGGCTGATGCCGCAACACCCACGCAGATGGTGGAAACGTCGGGTTTGACGTATTGCATCGTGTCGTAAATCGCCAAAGCCGCCGAGACCGACCCGCCGCCAGAGTTGATGTAGAGCTTAATGTCGTTTTTGACGTCTTGCGATTCCAGGAACAGAAGCTGGGCGATCACGGCGTTGGCAACGACGTCGGTGATAGGGCCTCCAAGAAAGATGATGTTGTCTTTTAAGAGGCGCGAATAAATATCGTAAGCCCGCTCGCCAAACTGCGATTTTTCAATGACGGTGGGGATTAGATATTGATAGGAGATTTCTTTTTGCATATAGATATGATTCATTGTATGGCTAACCAAGCCAAAAGTCAAAAGTGGCGACAACTTACATATTATTATTGATATTCTCTAATTCGCGCGAATTAGAGAATATAAAAAGGGCTTAGACTGGGTTGTGTTTATTCGCTCGCGGGTTATCTTCCAAGTACAACTCGACGGCTTCTTTTAAATTCTTGAGTGCATCGTTGACCGTTTTGCCCCGGCTGACAACCCCCAACTCTATGGCGCGCGCGACGTGCCATTTACCTTCTTCGGTGATCACGGTTGCGAGTCGATAGGTCCTGATGCTCTCAAGCTTAACCCGTTTTTCAATAATTTTCAACCCCGTTAGAAGTCAAAAATTATTCGCAGTTTTTGGTAGGATGTACAGCGAAAGCGGCTAACGCCGGGTCGCTACTTTTAACACAAGTTCATCCTGAACTTCTAACGGGGTCAACTTTTCCGGTTATGGGCTCCGGTCGCGAGCTCCAAACCATCTCAAAAATCTGGCGCATCGTGTGCGCAATATCTGGATTTTCGATATGCACACCTTGCAAATAATTTAATGAGTATATTTGGATGAAATCGTCGCCGATTTCGACCGAGGCATCACCCGAATAATCTTTCAGAGCAAGGTATTTGAAACTGTGGCCGAAATAGGAAAGACGTTCGCGATACCATGTTAGAGATGGATCATCTGGCGTCATGCCTCGCATCGTGATTCCTATGCGTTTTCGTATCTCATTAAGCTCATGAAAATATTCATCAAGTTCCGACGGCATTTTCCCAGAAACTTTTCCATAAAATCCCAATACCTCTTTTCCTTTCATTCGTGAATTGATTTCCTTATACATCTCTCGTGTACCTTTCATGCCCTCGTAATATAATGTTTTAAACTGCTTTCCCTCCTTATCAGACATGGCAACAAGTTGGGGTAACATGGCTTTAGCCATTCTTAACCGCTCCTCGGCTTCCATAAAAAATTCTTCGGGTGATTTCGCGATAAACATTTGTTTACGCGCACGCGGTACTTTTAATACCAAACCCTTTTGCATCAACTCACCTAAGATCACATACGTTGTCGGGCGTTTTAATCCCGCCTTTTCGGCGACGGCATAGGCTGATCCGCGGCCGATTTGAAGAAGCGCTACGTAAACCCGCGCTTCTTTTTCGTTGAGGCCCAGATTGCCCAATGCTTCGGTAATTTGCATATGGCATTAGTTTAATGCAAATAAATAACTTAGTCAATAGTTTTGACAACTAGAGTAATAACTTAGACTATTTAGCTCTATAAATTCTATTAAAAGTTAGTACTTTATTTGGCTCTTTTATAAAATGAAACTAATATTATGTCCATAACATCAAAATCAGCAAAGGAGGATACGCCGGTGCAAGATAAGCTTTCCTCGATGGACTACTGGTTTGCAGTGGCGGTCCTCGGTGATCGACGTTCAGAGCTCATTGAAAACATGTACGAGGCGTTGGCCGAAGAGACGCCGCCGATTCTTTCGGTTGTTGGCGAGCGAACCTGCAACCTTTCCTGTGCCCACTGCATCTTTCAAGACGAACGTTCAAGTAGAGAAATTTCAAACGCAAGCCGTCTTGAGGGGGCGGCGAAAACAATTGTCTCACAGATGGGTGAAAATCCCATCGTGGTGCATGAGGGAAGGATCTTTCGGCCTTGGCATCTCAGCTGGCTCTCGGCGATACGCGAGGTTCGTCCCAATAGTCACATTGGCATGATTGATAACGGCACATTCTTAAATCATAGTGCCGCGATCCTATCGTCCGGCTTTAAATTCGACTGGCTCGATATTTCGCTGGATGGACCGGAGACGGTTCATAACTTCCAGCGAAGATCCAGTCAGGCGTTCCATGTCGCGATTAAAGGTATTGAAAACGCCCGCGAGTTCATTACGCCGGGTGGGAGGGTAACATCGCTTTTCACACTGACTTCGATCAACCATGCGTCAGTACTCGATATGTGCCGGGCACTGCCGACGGAAGTTGACGAGTGGCATATCACCACGCTCTCGCCAGCGCGTCCCGAAATCTCGGAGTTTGTTGTGAACGACGAAGAATTTGCAATTGCCTGGCAGCAGGTAGTTGCGGCTTCCAGTGAGCGGCAACTCTTCTTTCGGATCTACGTGAACGATGATCTCCCGAAGCTTGTAAAAGCGGTGGGTAGGGAGAAATTCGTGGAGGCATTGCGAAACGCCAAAATCGCAGATGTCACTCTCACTCTTGAGCTCGACGGTGTCCCGGTGATCTACTATCCGACATCAGTGGTGGTTGGAGAAGAAGTAATTATCGACGCTGACGCTTATCACCGTCTTCCCTACTCGATCGCATACACGTTGGAAGAGTTGCGGTCGGGAAATTCCCGCTTGGGCGAATATCTCGGTGAGTACACCGTCGGCTTGGTGGATAAGGACACCAACCTCTCCGTCGCAGTCCGGAAAGCTGTCGCGCAATGGAGCGAGGAGTTCGGTAGGAATGCGCTGCAACAAGAGATTCAGATGTTTTCCGAAATCTCCCAGCGAGAGAGGAGGTGACTCAGGATGAACATCAACACGGGGTCTGCTGGAGTCCGCATGACCGGCGCGAATACGGGTTCGGCGGGCGTGCCGCGAAGGCCGCGGCCTGTCAAGAAAGCGAAGTAGGCCGAAGCAGTACGGGCTGGGTTCACCGAGTGGACCCAGCCCCCTTTAATTTCTTAAACTTAGTTGTCCAGCATTTACCGAAGGCCTAGTCCCTATTCTCTAATTCGCGCGAATTAGAGAATAAAGAAATTTAGTTCAAGCTTTCGAGATACTCAAACACTTTCTCATTTCTCGCGATGCCACGGGCATATTGGCGGATAGCCTCGGGGTCAAGATTCTTGGCAGCTTCCTTGGGTTTTTTATAGCGGGATAAGATGCGGTTGATTTCATCGGTGATTTCCACGTCGTTCGGCTCAAGATGTTTGGTTTCGGCGACGGCGCGCAGAATCAGTGCGATCTTTACCCGCCGCTTGGCTTCATTGGCCCATTCCTTTTTCAGATCCTCCGCGGTTTTCTTAATGTGCTCCAGATATTTTTCGAAATTCATGCCCATACTCTCGATATTGGCCTTCAGCTCCCCAGCCATTTTTTCGAGCTCTGATTCAATTAGTGTTTGCGGGATCGCCATTTCGGTTTTAGCGGCGATGGCATCTATAACCGCGATTCTTATCCGCTCGCGCTCTTTTTCCTCCTTTTCTTTAGTAATACCCTCGCGGATATTTTGTTTCAGCGCTTCGAGCGAGGAGAATGTCCCAAGACCGGCGGCGAACTCATCATTTAGTTCGGGCAATTCGCGCTCCTCGATTTTTTTAATCTTCACCCAAAAATCCGTCTCCTGTCCGGCCAGCGCCGATTCATGGTAATCGGCCGGCATTGAGATTGTAAAAGCCTTCTCCTCGTCTTTCGCCATGCCGACAAGAGCCGCCTCAAATCCCGCCACAAACTTACCCTCGCCGATTATAAGCGGATGATTCTCCGACGACCCGCGATCCAAAAGCTTGCCCGCGACTTTGGCGGTAAAATCAATCTCAACTGCGTCGTCCTTAGCCGCGGGGCGCGTAACGGGATTATTTTTGGCGCGCGAATTTTGCAACCAAGCAACAGCATCGGCTATCTCTTTTTCATCAACCGCAATGCTACTGCGCGATGTTAGAACTTTTTTCGCGATCGCCTCAATATCCGGCAATGTGAAGTCGGGGATGATGGCGGTCTTCAGGGTGAAAGCCAAGGGATTCCCTGGCGCGATTTTGTTGACGGATATTTCGGGTTTTCCCACTACGCGCAATTTCTCCTTTACAAGAATTTCGGGGATTGTTCCGTCAATCGCATAAGCAAGCGCACGTTCATAGAGATGCATTTCACCGAATTTCTGTTTCACGACTTCAAATGAAGCCTTGCCGGGCCGGAAACCCTCGATAGGATTCTTTTCTGCGAGCTCCTTGGCAGCCCGCTCCAAATACGGCTGGAGTTCCGCCGGCTGCAGTTCGATTTCGATTTCTATGGTCGAGTCGGTGTTGCGTTTAACGGATGTTTGCATAAAAGCAAAACAAGTTTAACAAAGCGGAGTGATGAGTGAAACTTCGTCCTGCGTCAGACCGAAGGCGACTTCCCCGATCTTCAAAAGCTTGCTGTCATCCCGTTCATTGAGGGTTAAGCTCCAAATGAAGAAGCTGGCGCTCAAGCGATACTGCACGACATCTGCTGCCACCGGGCATATGCCTCGCACCTCGACGGAACGCCGCAGAATCTGCCGAGTTTCAATTACAGCAATGGACGAAATGCGGTTCAGGATCTTTATGGCTTCTGCCTCGGCAACCCCCACGAGGGCTTGCCAGAAGAGAGGCTTCGGGACCGGCATACCGCGGCTGTCGCGAAGATCCCGCTGGACCACGCTGACATTCATGACCGATCGGAAGAGATTATCGGCTTTTATGAATCCGTGGCAGATGCCTATTGGGACATCAGCGTAAGCCGCGGCATCCCGCATGTTATTTCGGAGCGCTAAGAACTCCCCCTGGATCTCGCCGCTGATACCTATGAATCCTTCCGCCGGAGACGCCAGAAAAGCGGCGGCGGCAAAGACGAGCGCGAGCGCTCTTTGCACTATTCTTCTCATGTCGCCCTCCTTGCGGTGATTTTATTTTAGGAGCAACGCTTACACCAATTATACGAAAAAGCGGCAGGGGAGACGAGGGTCTCTCCTGCCGCGAGTGGCAGGCGTGTTACTTGTACACAGTACGGCCGGTGTACGGCCCCATCGGCGGCGCGATTTCTGGGGTTGCGTGCTCATTCCGAATACCGCTTGAGTTCTTGATGTGCCTCGCCACAGCCCGGTCGAAGCCACGAGAATAGGCCCAGCCGCGCGCCTGATTCCGTGCCTTCAGGGCGCGGTTGAGCGCCTTATTGGCTCGGATGAACCCGCGCGACGTCTCCTTCATACTCTCCAACTTTGTGGCGGCGATCTGCTGTGCCCTGGCAGAGTCAAGATTCGTGTAGCACTGCCTGACCGCGTCTTCGGCCTTGTCCAGGCCCTGCGACACGTCTTCTTCACTTGGATTCAGACCGCCAAAGTGCCGTCGCGGGATTCGTGAGATGAGATACCAGATCAGCGCTCCGGCAAATGCTAAGAGAGTCATAACGACCGCCATTGTAGCGCCGTCGCTCATACTTCCTTCTCCCTTCTCCCGAGGATCCTTTCCTCGGTATCTCCGCGGCGGTCCTTCCGCTGCGGCGAGCCGCCGAGCCAATCCCAGCGCTCACGCTAAGTGTTTACTACAACGCCACCATCCCGCTGTCAACAGCATCGTAATAGTGCTGACCGCGGGCGTTGCAAAAAATGATCGCGGTGCAAGCAAGCGATATTTTGGTCTCGCGCAATTTCAAATACACATCTTATACACTATCGTGTGTAATATGTGTATTTCGTTTGGCTGTCAGCAGACTAAAAAATCGCACTAAAGGAATCGGACTAATAGGAGTGCTACGATGTTCACGATCTTAATCATGGGATTTATCGCGGGCCCCGCAGTGTCTTTATAAGGGTCGCCTACGGTGTCTCCGGTGATGGCGGCTTGGTGCGCGGGGGATTTTTTGCCGCCGTAGTTTCCTTCTTCAATATATTTTTTGGCGTTGTCCCACGCCGCGCCCCCGGCGGTCATGGAAAGCGCCACAAAAAGGCCGGTGAGAAGAGAACCCATGAGAACTCCGCCGATAACCTCCGCGGCGTGCCCCCGCATAATAAGAACGATCAAGACTGGAATCGCGACGGGAATTAGGGCGGGGACGATCATCTCGCGGAGCGCGGCTTTAGTTACAATATCAACCGCCTTGCCGTAGTCGGGTTTGGCCGTGCCTTCCAAAATGCCGGGGATCTCGCGAAACTGTCGCCGCACCTCGTCCACGATATTCCCCGCGGCTTTGCCGACAGCCCGCATGGCAATCGAGCCGAAAAGATACGGCATCATGCCGCCCACGAAAAGACCGACTAAGATGAACGGGTTTGATAAATCAAATGTTACCAGCTTGCCAAAATTTTTCAGCTCTTCCGTGTAAGAAGCGAAAAGCACAAGCGCCGCAAGCCCGGCTGAAGCGATCGCGTAACCTTTGGTGATAGCTTTAGTGGTGTTTCCCACGGCATCCATGGGATCGGTAACGGCTCTCACCTCATCGGGCAAGCTCGCCATCTCCGCAATGCCGCCGGCGTTGTCGGTAATCGGGCCGAATGAATCAATCGCGACGATAATTCCTGCAAGTGAAAGCATGGCAACGGCCGCGACAGCAATGCCATAAAGGCCGAAAAGTAGATAGGCCCCGAGCACCCCCGCCGAGATAATCATGATCGGAAGCGCGGTGGCTTCCATTGACATAGCGAGTCCCATGATCATATTTGTGCCGTGTCCCGTGGTGGAGGCCTTGGCAATCAACTTCACCGGCCGGAATTTTTTGGAGGTGTAGTATTCGGTAGCGGCCATCATGCCGGCGGTAACCAGAAGGCCGATGATGCCCGCCCAAAATATCCGCGAAACGTCGCCCACGTCAAACATGGCGCGCGTAATGGGATAGAAAAATATGGCGGC
>Ga0075900_133_pt1 | contig 12081 bp, 17 predicted proteins | sample RifGroA1_FD_68005 | JGI IMG/M metagenome (GOLD analysis project Ga0075900, IMG submission 68005) | Parcubacteria bacterium GW2011_GWA1_51_12
AGGAGCCCCTCGTTTTTCGGATTCACACGAATGAGCGCTAAAAAGCCATGTACGATTAGATGGAGTAGACACAAAACAGCCCCTTTTTATAGTGTCTACTTTGTCTACTGGTGCTCCCTCGGTTCACTCGGGACAGGCTGACTAGGGTGTCCCAATTTGGTATCCTGAAAGAGTCCGAATAATCCTTTAGCGGTCTGACCTAGGTGGGTACTAGGCATCAGAGACCAGCCAAGGTTGGAAGTATCGAGGCGACCATGGATTTGAGATTTGGGGTCAGCCACCATTTATGATCGAGGTTGAACCTCAATAGACTGATTTGAGATAGGTTATCGCGCTCAAGATGCGTAGTCTCGGTGCTGTAAAATTAAGCTAATCCGTTAAGCCCCCTTGCAAATACTTGACGTACTTATCGCAAGGGTTAGACTACCAGCATGAAAAAACGTAAAGAAACAATCTATAAATACGCTGTGATTTTTGATTCAAACGGCGCTGGATATACCGTTACCGTTCCGGAGCTTCCCGGATTGGTTACCGAAGGCGACTCGTTGAGAGAAGCACGAGAGATGGCAAAAGACGCAATTCGGTGCTATCTGGAAGCGCTTCTTAAAGAAAAAGCGTTACCTTTTTCTAAATCGGGAATTCACAGAGAAAGAATTAAAGTGGCGGTATAAATTCGTATGCCGAAACTTCCGCGTATACCGTCATCTCTTGTGCTGGGGGCTCTTAAAAGAGCTCGTTTTTATGAATTTCATCAATCAGGAAGTCATATCCAGCTTCGTCATATCAATAACCAAAATTTAAGAGTTACCGTACCATTTCATCGGAAAGATTTAACTCCGAAAACGCTAAAGACGATTATCACACAAGCCGGGATGACTGCGGAGGAATTCTTAAAGCTTTTATAGAATTATCCCGCTATGCTGACTTTATACAACGTAATTTCATCCGACGGATTTATTGCTAAGCATGACGGCGGCGAGGATTTTATTCCGGATGAGTTGTGGCCGAATTTTCTTAATCTTTGTCGAAAATACGGGACATTGATAATGGGCCGAAAAACATACGACGCCGTCCAGCAATACGGCAAAGAATTTTCCCAATCGCTGGAAGAGTTGCCGATTAGGAAGATAGTAATTAGCGGCAACCTAAGTTTCCGTCCCAAGAAAGGATATATCGTCGCGCATTCTCCGAAAGACGCTCTCGCCATTGCGCCCGATGCGTTAGTATCGAGCGGCCCGACATTAAATAACTTTTTGCTGAAGAATGGCCTGGCCAAAAACATTATTCTTCACGAAGTTCCGGCTGCTATCAGAGAAGGCATCAGACCGTTCGATAAAGATGGAATTATGCTAACTCCTCTTGAGGGAGCTCCTGAACTTGCCGGAGTAAAAGTGTATGAATATAGCGTAGGCGCTAGGGACTCATTGCAAGGATAGTGCAAATTAAACTAATCTATTAAGCAGGGGTAAACTCGCGGAGCTTCATTCACGAGAATGAATAATAATTTCTATACGCAATCGCTGCCGGATGTTTTTGCAAAACTTCGCACCAGCAAGCGGGGCTTGAGCGCCGAGGAAGCCATCCGGAGGTTGGAGGAATACGGTCCGAACAAGCTGCCGGAAGCCAAGGCCGACAGTCTTGCGGTTATTTTTCTCCGCCAATTCCAAAGTCCGCTCATCTATATCCTCCTTGCCGCGAGTGCGGTTGTTTTTATAATGGGAGAAACCGTTGACGGCTCGATCATTCTTGCCGTTCTTCTTTTCAACGCGATTGTTGGGACAATACAAGAAGGCAAGGCGCAAAACACGCTGCTTGCGCTGAAAAGGTTCACGGAGACCCAAGCCACGGCGCTCCGCGACGGCAAGGAAATCATCACTTCAGATATTGAAATTGTCCCCGGCGATATCATCATTCTGCAAGAGGGCGAGAAGGTTCCGGCGGATGCGCGCATCACGCTCTCCCAAAATCTGAAAGTTGATGAGGCGGCTCTTACGGGCGAGTCGGAGCCGGTTCATAAGGTTGCCGACGCGCTGGATTCCGGCGCGAGCGTTGAGGAACAGCGGAATATGATCTTTAAGGGCACGCATATTGTCGCCGGAAACGGCAGGGCTGTCGTAACTGGAACGGCGCTGGATACCGCGATCGGCAAAATTGCGAAGGAAATCACGGCGATTGAATCGGAGATTCCCCTTAAGGCGAATATCCGTTACTTGTCGAGGCTCATTATTGCGGCTGTTGCCGCCATCAGCACGTTTCTTTTTCTCGTCGGCGTTTTTTCCGGGAAAACCGTGGTAGAAATGTTTGCCACCGTCGTGTCGCTTTCGGTTTCCATCATCCCCGAGGGGCTTCCGATCGTAATGACTCTAGTGCTGGCCTCCGGCGTCTGGCGGATGTCTAAGCGGAACGCCCTCGTTAAAAAACTCCAGGCGGTTGAAGCTCTGGGGCAGGCCAGAATCATTGCGGTGGATAAGACCGGAACGATCACCAAAAACGAAATGGTGATCCAGCGGGCTTATGTTGACGGAAAAACATTTGATATAGAGGGCGTCGGCTATGAGCCGAAGGGAGAAGTCTTTTTGAATAGGGCCGCAGTGGATGCCGCTAACCATCCCGAGCTTTTATTCATCGCCAAGTTAGCGGCGTTTTCTGCCAATGCTCGGGTGATGTTTTCTGAAGAGAGGAAGGAGTGGCGTATCAGCGGCGACCCGACCGAGGCCGCCCTCCTCGTGTTTTCCCAGAAGCTCGGTTTCCATAAGGACGAGCTTATTTACGAGTCGCCAATTGTTGCGGAAATCCCATTCGACTATCGGCTCAAATATCATGCGACCGCGTATCGAGAAGACAACCGCCCGTTTCTCTCTGTCATCGGCGCGCCCGAGGCGATTCTTGAACTTTCCGATAAGGTCTGGCGCGAAGGGAAGGAACTCCCGCTGTCGAAGCAAGAACGGGAAGAACTCGAATCAATATTCCTTTCCCTGTCTCGAGAAGGACTGCGCGTTGTGGCGGTGGCCCAGCGCCGCATGTCTTCCGAAACGCTTAAACCGGAGAGCGTTGACGGTTTGGTATTTGTTGGGTTCTTGGGGATGAAAGACGCACTGCGTCCGGAAGCGGCGGGCGCGGTCAAGAACGCCGCATCGGCGGGTATGCGCGTCGTAATGATTACGGGAGACCATAAGGTTACCGCCGAAGCTATTGCGCGGGACGCAGGAATTTTCCGGGATGGCGACCTTATTCTTACCGGGCGGGACATTGATGCTTTGACGGAAAAAGAGCTTTCAGAAAAATTGGGGTCAGTCTTGGTGTTTGCGCGGGTAACGCCGGAGCATAAGCTTCGCATCATTCAGGCGTATAAGGCGCGAGGAGAGATCGTGGCTATGACGGGAGACGGAGTAAATGACGCGCCCTCGCTCGTGGCAGCCGATCTTGGTGTCGCCATGGGGAAAATTGGCACCGAGGTTGCCAAAGAGGCCTCGGATATCGTGCTACTTGACGACAATTTCGGAAGCATTATTTCTGCGGTGGAAGAGGGACGAGGGATTTATAAAACCATCAAGAAGGTAATTCTGTATCTTTTTTCTACAAGCATGGGCGAGGTGTTTGCGATTGCTGGAGCTCTTTTTATGGGTATTCCTCTCCCGCTTCTTCCCGCGCAGATTATCTGGCTTAACTTCGTGACGGACGGTTTTCTTGACGTGGCGCTCGCCATGGAGCCGAAGGAAAAAGGGCTTCTTTCCGGAAGTTTCGAGCGGCCGAAAAAATATCTGATTGATAAATTGATGGCCTACCGCATGATTATTATGGCCGTTCCGATGGCCGTTGGGGCTCTTTACCTTTTCAGCCGGTATTACGAAACCGACATGGCAAAAGCTTGGACGATGGCGCTCACTGTACTTGCTGTTTTCCAATGGTTCAACGCTTGGAACTGCCGCTCGGAGGATAAATCAATTTTTAAAACAAATCCGTTTTCGAATAAATTTCTTGTCGGGGCAACGTTTATTATCATCGTGCTCCAGATATTCGCCGTATACCATCCGGTAATGCAAAGAATTCTCCGGACCGTGCCGCTGGCATTATCCGAATGGCTCGTGATTATCGCAATAGCCGCATCCATCGTGATAGTTGAAGAAACAAGGAAGTTTTTCTACCGCAGGTAGTTTAGAGCGGAGCTTCGTAAACCCCGTTACCACGGCCTTCCCTGCCTGCCGGCAGGCAGGCGCCCGTGGCTTTCTGGTAACGGGGTAAAATTGCATTGGCGAGTCGGGCGATAAGGAGTAGAGTATCAGATACCGGTTTTTCATATGCGTTTTATACTCATTTCGATTTTTACGGTGTTTTTTGCCGTGGGGGCGCTGGTGATTTTGGTGAGCCGGACAGTCGTGCCGCCAATGGTGGAGGCCGAAAAGCGCGAGCTCGTAGGTATTTTGCCGCTTATGCGAAGCGCCGTGAAATTGGTGCTCGCCAGCCCCGCGCCGGATGCTGGGCTTCAGAAAATCAAGAATCTTTCGGGACTTGATGTGACCATCGTTAGCACCGCCGGCGTTATTCGCCAAACGACGCTTGAGGGCGGGAGGCTCCGCGGCAGCAAGCTTTCGGTCGGCGAGAGGAGCGCCACGGTTTTTGAAATGGTTTCCGTTGCAGCGGCGCCGTCATTCATTGTCTCAACGCCGCTGGCGTTGGACTTTTCTCCGCTCGGAGAATCCGATGTGCGCGAATTTCAGCTGGTGATTTCAAAACCCGACAAGCTGATCGGCAGGTTTTTCGACGAGCTTTTCACTAACGTGGTGCTTGTTGGATTGTTGGGCATTGCCGTCTCGATTCCTATTGGTCTTTATCAGCGCAGGCGATTAAAACCGGCGCGTTTTAATCTCGCCCCGATTTCGGATGCGCTCTCGGCTATCGCGAAGAAGGACTTCAGCTATCGCATGCGCGAGAATGTCGGTGATGATTCATTCCGGCGGGCGCAGTCCGCATTCAACCGTTATATGGAAGAGATGTCGCAAGAATCCGCGCGGCTCTCGCAGGCGGCGCGGGGAACCGTGCCGCCAACAGCGCCGGAGCATCCGGCCAAGACCCCTGTCGGCGCGGCGGAAATAGCTTTTCAGGCGGCGCTCGGTTCCATAGAAGAGGGGATTGTGATTGTTGAGCAGTCCGGTAAGATCACGGCGTTTAACCGCAAGATGGAAGAGCTGACAGGAATGGACGCGGATGTCGTTGTCCGTAAATCGCTTACCAATGTTTTGGCGTTTGTGCATAAGAACGGAGAGGAGGTTACGGGGATCATCCCCAGAATTCTGTCCACCGGCATCTCCGAAGTGTTCCCGGAGGATTTGATGCTCCGCCGGCGCGACGGGGCATTTGTGCCGGTGGCGGTGAAGACCGTGGCCATACGCAAGGATCTCCGCGGCGCGGTAACGCATCTTGTAGTGGTGGTGAACGCCAAAGCGGCGCCAAGCGCCAAGCCGGTTGTGATTGAAAAGAAACTGCGTTCGAAGATTATCGAGGATGCGCAAGCGGAGGCAAAGAGACAAAGCCATTTCCCGCCAGCGGACATTGCGGCGCCGTCGGTGCGTCCGGCGGACCAAGTTATATCAAAAACCGCCGCCGCGGCCCGCGTACCCGAAGCAACGCATAAGGACTTGGAGCAGTTGCCCATGGCAGTATCGGCTAAATTGCCCGCTGTCGTTTCAGAAAAACCGGCAGCCGCGGCGGGGGATGCTTCTCACGCGGCGCCGCAAAAATATGAAGAGGATTCCGAGGACTACGGCGCCCCGCCGCCCAACTTGCCGACTTAAGACAATAAGGTCGGGTTCAAACTTGCGGACGCGCCGTGCTTTCATTTATAATGCGGAAGCTTAATAACTAATTCCTAAAATACTATGGTAAAAGTTGGACAATCTGCTCCCGAATTCACGCTTCAGGGAGTGTTAAACGGAAAAGTTTCAAATTATTCGCTCGCCAAGCAAAAAAGCAAATGGACGGTGATATTTTTCTATCCCCTGGATTTCACTTTTGTCTGCCCGACGGAAATTCACGGCTTTAACAAGCACTTCGACGAGTTCAAGAAGCTGAAGGCCGATGTTTGGGGAGTCTCGGTGGATTCGGTGCATTCGCACCGCGCCTGGATCGAACGCGAGTTTAAATCTCTAAAATTTCCGTTGCTTGCCGATTTCAACAAAGAGGTGACGAAAGAGTACGAGATAGACATTGAAGAAGCCGAGGGCACGGTGGCTCTTCGCGGCACGTTTATCGTTGACCCGGAAGGCGTGCTTCGTTACGTCGTAGTGTCTGATAACAATGTCGGGCGCAGCGTGGAAGAGACAGTTCGTGTTTTGCAAGCGCTCCAAACCGGCAAACTCTGCCCCATCGAATGGGAGCCGGGAGAGAAGACGCTCAACTAGTCCGCTTTTCTTCACGCCTCTATTTTTATTGCTCGCTCTTAGCGAGCGTCCAGTGATCCCACCGCCAGCCCCGCCTGCCATCTGCCTGTCACCCGAACTTAAGAAATTACCGGTAACATATTTTATCTCCCATACTGCTTAAGAAACTCGAGAGAAAGGCTTATGGCGTGCAGGCCGATGAAGAAAAGTTGGCTAGTTTCGCTTAGAATGTTGCGGATAGGGAATAGCGGACAGAATTACTCAAGATAATCCCGTGGAATTAATAACGCGTGGAATTAATAACGCCTCGGCCCAGGTCTTCTTGGGTCGAGGCGATCGCAGAGTCTCTGTTCGCTTTTGTTAGGCGGCGTTGGTGGTAGTGGCAGCGGCGGCGAGGAATTGCTCCTCGCACTCGATCCGCTCGCGGACTCTCGGCAAGATGTCCTGCCCGACGATGACACAGGCTTGCTCGTAAGAAGCGCGAGCCTTGCTGACCCACTCGGTCCGCTGGCCGTCATCCATGGCGCGGACTCGGTCGAGGAGCGTGTCGGCGTGATGGAGGAGAATCTCGGTAGAGAGCGCCGGGCACTCTTCGGCGGTGATTCTTCCGTCCCTCATCGCCATGATACTGACTTCGAGCTGCCGCAGCCGCTGGTGGATGTTATTGTCTCCGGCGAGACGTGCCATCTCCCCATGGAAAGTGGTGAGTCTTGTTGCGTCCTTCCGACCGCCGGTACCGTTGGTGACGTAGACGTCTGCGGTATAGGTCAAGCGGTATCTCCTTTAGATGGAGGTGCACTGCAGCCTCTGCGATAAATTTAATTATACCTAAGCTTATTGGTTTTGGCAAGGCGTTGTATCCGCTTACACTTTTCCGCGGCCGCGGAAAAGTGAAGGTGTATTTGCGAAGGAGATTAAATTCGGTTAGATTTAATCTTGAAAATTTATCGCAAAGCCATCTTATTTTTATGTCTAAAGACGCCATGCGGCATGTCTATCTCGATTACGCCGGTGGAACCCCCATTGACCCGCGGGCGAAATTAGCCATGGAGCCGTATTGGGAGGTGGAATTTGGGAATCCCGCGGCTTTGTATCATGCGGGGCGCGTGGCTAAGGACGCGATTGATAACGCGCGCAAGTCCATCGCACAGGTTTTAAACGCAAGCGATGCAGAAATTATTTTTACAGCTTCGAGTACCGAGGCCGATAATTTAGCGTTCTTTGGCGCGGCACGTGCCGTCAAGTCGCATCTGCAACAGATGAATGCGAAGGGGCACGTTATTATCTCGGCGATCGAGCATCATGTGATGATTAATTCTGCCGAAGCTTTAAAGAAAGACGGCATTGATGTTTCTTTAGCTCCAGTAGATAAAAATGGGATTGTTGAAGTTCGCGAACTGGAAAAACTGGTTCGCCCTGATACTTTTTTTGTGTCAGTAATGTACGCCAATAACGAGATTGGAACGATTCAACCGCTTGCGGAAATTGCAAAAGTTGTTCGATGCGCGCGCGAGGAGAGAAAGCAAGCTGGCAATGTTTTGCCCATACATTTTCATTCGGACGCGGCGCAAGCGGCGGGAGCCTTGGATCTTGATGTGCAAAAACTGGGCGTGGACCTCTTTGTGATCTCAAGTTCGAAAATATATGGCCCGCGGGGAGTGGCGGCACTTTTTATCCGTCGCGGGGTGCGGATTTCGCCGGTAGTTTATGGCGGTATGCAGGAAGGGAATCTGCGATCGGGAACCGAGAATGTTCCGGTGATTGTGGGATTTGCTAAAGCGCTGGAAATTGCCGAGAGGATGAAGGGGTCAGAGAACGCGCGCCTTCTTGAACTACGGGATTATTTTATCAAGCGCCTGACAACCGAAATCCCCAAAACAATTTTAAACGGCCATCCGATAGATCGCCTGCCGAATAATGTGAACGCCACATTTTTGGATATCGAAGGCGAAGCGGCGGTCTTGTATCTCGACGCCGAGGGGATTGCGATCTCCACCGGCTCGGCTTGCACCTCAACCACACTTGATCCGTCGCATGTCATCATTGCTCTTGGCAGGCCATACGAGCACGCGCATGGTTCTTTGCGCTTTACGCTCGGCCGCTCGACGACAAAAGACGATCTTGACTATGTGATGCAAGTTTTGCCGCGGGTTGTGGCGCGTCTGCGTCAAATCTCGCCAGTCAATATGGAAGTTGGGCAGGATCACATTTCGCACCCCGAGGCGTTTGCCGGCCAGGGGGCTAAGGTTAAGGCAAGAGGAAAAACTTATAAATAATCATAGTAAAAAATTATGGACAATCTCGGAGCTCCAGCCAGAGAGCCAGTCGATGTCGTAAACCAGCATACGGGCGAGAGGTGGTATTACTCCGATATTGTAAAGGAGCATTTTTTCAATCCGCGGAATTTGCTTTTGGATGATCCGAAAGACGGCGAATTCAACGCCTCGGGGATTGTGGGTTCGCCCGCGTGTGGGGACGTCATGCGGATTTGGATGAAGATTGATCCGGATACGGAGCGCGTGAAAGATTTGAAATGGCGTACGTTTGGCTGCGGGAGTGCGATTGCCGCGACCTCGATGTTTTCGGTGATGGTAACAGAGGACGGCGGATTATGGAGCGGCTGGGGGGATTGCCAAACCGTAAAATCCACTGTTCGGTTTTGGTGGATAAGGCCTTCGACAAAGCCGCCAACGATTATTTTAGGGGAGTAGGCAAATACGAAAAAATTATCGTGGAGGGCGCGAAGGTGGTTGACGCCGCCACGCAAACTACCGACAAGGATATTGAGGAAGCTGTTTTAGAAGGTGCTGCGGATCTCGATGCGGTTCAGCGGAAATTGAAAGTCGGCATTGGGAATCCTGAAGTCATTCCCGAAGTCGAGCAACTGATTCGGTTTTATAGAGAGAAGTATTACGGCTAAAAGTTTCTTAATTAACTCTCGCGCTCGGAGTAATTTGTAGGGTTGCGAATTTGAGGTTCTAAAGGTGCGGGTTTTGCCACTGTACAATTCCATAGAATTGTACAGTAGTTGTCCGTTGGCTAAATTGGCTGAATCGCGTGTATGCCAGGTCGCGTCTGTTAGCCGTCTCTTTACTGGTAGATAGGGCGGGCAGGCTCGCGAGTGTTTTCAAAAGAAGGCGAGATGCCTTAGTGGGAGAGCATAAAGAAAATGCCCCGCGATCCGCCATCCGCCAACTGGCGGAGGCGGATCGCGGGGTCATGAGATGAAGAAGCGCCCGCCGCGGCGAATGAGCGAGAGGAGCTTCGCTCCCACGGCGTCGATGCTGGTTCCTAAAGCAAGGAAGATTAGTCCCAAGCCGTAGATTACCGGCTCGAGCAGGAGGAGAATGACGAGATCGGGGATGCTTAGCGGATCATCCCTCATTCCGCTCATGGCCGCGGCGATCTGGGTTTTCACGATCCAGACGCCGCAGGCGAGGTAGGCGAGGGCGGCTGCCCCGAGCGTTAGGTAGCCGATGGCGGAGTACATAGCTCACCCCCTTTGGTCTCTGGCGGCGAGCAGGATCCCCGTGAGTCGCTCAAAGAGAACAACAAGGAGCATGAAGAATCCCACAGGGAAGATGAAAGCGAGAACCAAAGTCTCGATCTCATTGCGGTTTGGGGCCCAGCGGGGCTCCCTGACTAACCGTATGCCCACATATTGGGCAATAGTGCCGCAGTTGAAGCTGATGTAGATGGTAAGAACCAGTGCCCAGAGCGGTAGGTGCATGGTTGCCTCCTTTGAGCTTGGGTGTGCGGTTAAGGTATTATAGAAGACATGGAAAATCAAGTAAAGACCCCGCCGGCGGGTGAAGACAAGACAAAGCTTGGTACTGTTTCTGGCGAGCAACTAAAAATCGGAAAAATCATTGTTGACCGAAATCTTTGCATCGGGGCGGCGTCGTGCATCGCGGTGGCGCCCGGAGTGTTTGAATTAGATTCCGAAAACAAAGCCGTGGTATATAACGCAGAGGGGGCGGACGCTGAAACAATTTTACTTGCCGCCAAATCCTGCCCCACCATGGCGATCATTGTTTTTGACCCGGAGGGGAAGCAGATTTATCCCTGAATCCTAGACTTGAAAATTGATTCATTGTAAATTGATTGAAAATTGATAATTGAAAAATTGTAAATTTTGGGTATGAAAGTTGCTTGCAAAACTGATGACTCTGAATTAGCCGAGCGGGGCTGGAAATCCTTCGATTGCTTCGGCGGGAAAACTTGTTTAATCTTGAAAGACGATAAGGGGCTACGCGGGTTCGTGAACGTTTGTCCGCATATGGGCGGGCCGACGGGGCTTGCGGTTGATGAGAAGGGGAGCAAAATTCTAAAATGCCAGTGGCACGGAGCGGAGTTTGATATAATATCCGGGAAGCGTTTATCGGGACCGGCGCCGGACGGGTCTGGTCTTCGCTCACTGGATATAAAAGTTGAGGATGGGATTGTCTATTATTCATGAATTTTAGTTGTTAGTTCCTAGTTTTTGGTTTCGGTTATCAGTTTACAGTTGTAGTTCTGCACAAAGATCTTAACTAAAACAAATAACTAAGAACTAAAACTTTAAACTAACAAACTAAGAACTATTTTAAGATCCATGGACCCAAAACCCCTAAAATACACATCACTTGAAGGTCTTTCGGAGAAGCAGTTAAAAGAGCCCCATGATGTGCTCTACGCCGGTTACGTCAAAAAGACCAACGAGATCCGCGAGGCGTTAAAAACCGCCGATACGGCGGGGGCCAATGCTACCTATTCGCACGTGAGGAAACTTTTGCTTTGAACGGCGTAAAACTGCATGAGGGGTATTTTGATAATATGGCCGCGGACGGGGGCGGCGAGCCCACGGGAGCTATTCGCCAATGGATCGAGGAGGATTTCGGGTCGGTTGCTAAGTTTCTCGATGATTTTCGCGCCACCGGAATGGCCGCGCGCGGCTGGGTGATTCTAGCGTTTGATTTGGATGAAGGGAAACTGCGGACTTATCTTTGCGATTCGCATAATCAAGGTGGCGTTTGGAATTCCGTGGCGCTACTTATAATGGATGTCTATGAGCATGCCTACTTTATTGATTATGCCACCGGCCGCAAGGCTTATATCGAAGCATTTATGAAACTGATTGACTGGGACGAGGTAAATTCGATTGCCGAGAAATTTAATTTGGGGCAGTATCGAAAATAAGTAATGCGATTCCAATATACTAATAAAACGCGATGCCAATATACTAATTCGTACTAATAATACGAATCCTTCCTTCCCTTATTAGTATAATTAGCATGCATTCGTATATTAGCATCGCACTATTTTATGGAAGCCAAACCTGAAAAAGACAAAATCGCCGTTGATAAAAATCGCTGGTTTTACGGGGCGCTGGCGATTGCGATACTGAATCCTATTTTTGCCGGTCTTATTATGGGGATGCTTCTAATGCGCGAGCCGGAGATGAGACGCGAGGGGATGATTGTAATGACTTTTTCGCTTATTTGGGGCGCGATCGCGCTAATGCTTGCCGCCAAGTACGGGTTGTTGATGAAACAGTAATTTCAGGACATTCTGATATTCTGCAGAATATCAGAATAATTTTGGCGGTTGTTTTTGCTGTAATATTTTTTATTTTTATGATTGCGGATGAAATTGAAAAAGCGCTTGAGATTGTGCGGCCGATGTTAGCGCTCCATCGCGGAGGCGTTGAGTTTGTTTCGTATGA
>Ga0075900_132_pt1 | contig 8982 bp, 10 predicted proteins | sample RifGroA1_FD_68005 | JGI IMG/M metagenome (GOLD analysis project Ga0075900, IMG submission 68005) | Parcubacteria bacterium GW2011_GWA1_51_12
CTATCCGTCGTGCGCGGGAAATATCTGTCCAAGATACGCTGTTGCTGGGCCATATACGATTGCAGAGAGAGTAGAAAATAGTTCTTCGTACAACTGGTCAGTGGGTAAATATTTGGATGTTCTCGGAACTGGCACAGGTGGTGTTGTCCCTGACGGTTCATATACAGTCCAAGTTTGCCGAACAAACTCTGCAACATGTGACTCAAGCGACAGTTACTTCAAGATTATAAGCGGAGGCACGAGCACAAACAATCCTCCAGTCATCAATGGCATTCCTGCCATTCCAGTTAACGTCAGGGTTGGTCAGTCCGTTTCGTCCAGCTGGGGCGCCACCGACGCCGACGGCGACAATCTCTCATGGGGAGTTTCGTGGGGCGACGGCATCGGAGTTGCGGGAGCGTGCCAATCTTCCAATCCGCAAAACAAGCAAGGATGGACATTCAATGAATCTCACGCGTGGTCAAGTCCCGGAACATACACGGTCACAGCAACCGTGAACGATTGCCGAGGCGGAAGCAATGAGCGCAGTCTTGCTATTAGCGTTAGCGTGAACTAATAGAGGGAGCCAAAAACCTATCGCCTCAAGCGAGGGCACAGCGGAAATTTATTTTTTCCTACACTCCTTTCCCTCACGCGTCAGACAAAGTTTGGTGCGGAATTTTGTTTATAGACATTTGACCGCTTTTCTAAAGTGTGAGTGTTGCTGTGATTTCACCCACCAAAGTTTTGTTTTGGAAATAGGTTCGAGCTTGGTACAATAAATACACCACGTAGGAAATTATGTTACAATAACTGCAGAGTCGCACCGCTCAAAACCGCAATGGTTCGATAAACTCATCGCAAGAAGAACCCGGAGAAAAACATCTGCCTCCGTTAAAACTTCGGCGGGGCAAGTCGGCTCGCTGTGCCCATCCGAAGCTTTGGCGTAGGAGAGGGGAAAGAAAAATTTTTAATCCTAAAGTCGAAAATTATTAACTAATAAATATATGAATATAAATCAAAAGGGATTTGTAAATATTATTTTAATCATAGCAGTTGTTGTCTTGATTGGCGTCGCTGGTTATTTCGGTTGGGTTCGAAAATCGGAACCAGTCGTTGAGCAATCTCCTTCAACCCAAACACTAACGCCCACACCCCAAGTTTCAAATAATCAACCAGCCCCCATCCCTACTCCATCTGGCGAAACTACAAATTGGAAAACATATCGTAGTGAACTTTATGGTCTTGAAGTAAGTTACCCGAGTGATTGGTCTATTTCCCTAAATCGTGCGAGTAAGCTCTCGATCGCTGGGTTCTGCAGTCCCGCTACAAAAAGTGCATGTAAAAATTATGACGGAGATATAGTTTTAGATTTAGTAAACAGTTCTCTTTCTCAAGAGAAATTTAACCAATACTGCAAAACTAATTTTGAACAGTCCGGAGATTATTCTAAGGGTATTATAGAAAATAAAGTCAATTACGCTATTTGTAGATTGCCTGGTTTAGAAACTCTATTCAGGGGCGTGTATATCTTTCATAACAGCTTTTTATTTAGTATATATCGGCATCCAGAATCTTCATCCCCCGCTTCTTATGCTGTATCAGAGGAAGACTTTGAGCAGATTCTTTCGACCATTAAATTTATTAAATAGAATTTGCCGCCAAAGAAAAACTTGTTCCCGTTTTGTCTGAGCGAAGCGAAGTTACAAAACGCAATCCCGCCTTCAAAATTATAAAATAGGTGGCGGGATCCATATTTATACCAAGAATTGGTACGGGGCAGGCATCGGTGCGGCTCCCCGATAACATCCGCCTTCGGCGGAGCTACGGGGCAGGCCACCGCCTTTCCGAATTCTTGCCCGCCAAAGTTTTCTGAAAGAAAATTTAGGCGGGTGAACGGGGGGAATTCCTCGCCGCCTGCGGCGGCGAAATGCGTTCGGACTAATTCAAGAATACCAGATTTGTATTGAAGCGTGGAAAATGATATAAAGGAAACGTATGACCGCCAAAGCTATTGAGTACGCCCTAAAAAGGCCAAAACCATCTATTCTAAGGGAGAACGGCAAACCCCGTTTTGTGATTTTGGATTGGAAGACTTATAGCAAATGGGAGGAGATGAAAGAGGACCTAGAAGATACGGTACGATTGGCCGAAGCGCTGGTTGACCCAAAGAATCAAAAATTACTACCCCTATCGCGGGTTAAAAAAATGCTCCGTCTCTCATGAGTCGTATCTCTCTACGTCCGAGAGCCCTAGATGGATTGCGGCACGCGCCCAAGGACTACCGCCTCAAATTGAACGAAGCACTCGATATCTTACAACAAGGGTTGTTTCCGCAACACACGAAGAAACTGGGAGGCGCAACTAATGGATTCCGTACCCGCATAGGACGGTGGCGAATTTTATTTACGCTGAAAAGCGGGGAAATTGAGATTGCCGATATTTTTATGAAAAAGGGACGAGGTGACTATCGCCGCAGAAGTTAAAATATAGGAGCAGTAAAGGACCCGGAGAAAAACAACGGCTCCCAGCCCGCAGAAGCTACGCTTCAAGCGTTGCTGGCGGGGAACCATATTTTGAATTTGGGGGACGGGAAAATTTTTAATCATAAAATATATAGGAAATTCTTGGATAAAAGTCGACAGAGATGTCGATTTTGTTGTCATTGACATAAGTAGTTAAATAGTGTATCTTAGAACTAATTCCTACTCGGATGGGTAGGTCATTGCGACAAGCGTCGCAATAAGAGGGGCGAGCCTCTACCCTAATCCTTGAGGCAGTTTCTACCAAAGGAGGGCTGTATGGCCACCAAGTATCTTATCACAGACGGTCCCGATCGGATGTCGCTGATGTTCTCGATTTTCGACTACGGCGCAAAGGTTCCGCACTTTACAATCGTAAGCGCCGAGAACCCCGAGGCGGCTCAGCTGGTTCTGAACGCCGTCATCACGGGCGTCGCTCGCCGCCCCATGGAAGGCGGTAACCACCTTGTGGCGACCAGCTTCGAAATCGAGGGTTTCAGCCTGGGCTCCAAAAGAGTGGATGGAAAATCATTCACTCTGCCAGAGGACCCGGAGGGGAGGGCAACGGGAGATCCTACGCGCCCCGACGTGTACGGAACCCCGATCTTCAGAGGTTCCTACTCAACACAGACTCGCAAAGGATGGGTTGAGTTTGGGGGGCCGCAGGGCTAGACACAAGATCAGACCGAATGGATCATCGAACGCCGCCGAAGGAATCTTCTTCGGCGGCTCTAATTTTTGAATTTGCCGCCAAAGCAGTAATTTTTTCAATCCATTCTTAATTGAAAAATTTACTGGAATGATTTATCCTCAAATCATTCAAAACTTGAAATTGTCATCGGTGCGGCTCACTTCGACTTCGCTCAGTACGAGCCGCCGCCTTTCCGGATTCTTGCCCGCCAAAGTTTTCTGAAAGAAAATTTAGGCGGGTGAACGGGGGGACTTCCCTGCCTGCCGGCAGGCTCGCCGTCACAGGGGGCGAAATGTCGTAGATACTGAGGAATGAAGTACGTTCGGACTAATTCAAGAATGCTGCGCCGCAAAAAAAAGAAAAAGCTCGCCAAATGGCGAGCTTTTTCTTTTTTGTTTCAGAAATTAAATTTCAATTTCGACCTCGGTAAACTGCAGTCCAAATCGCTTCGCTTCGGCTTTGGTCGGGAACCATACGTCGAGCCGGTCCTGGAATCTTTGATGCATCCGGTCTTCCACCGTGAATACGGTGTCGCCGAAGAGTTTCGGGATTCTGACCTTGGCGCCGAACGGCAGGAAGTTTGCCGCGATCACTCCGTTGCGGGTTTCTGAACCCATGGCGGTGATGTTTGGCGTGTCGTCCGTTTCGTCCGGCGAGCTCGAGTAGGCCGTGACCTTCAGCTTCCGCACCTCCACATTAGCAAAGGGTTTGTCGGATGCCGAGTGATAAGCCATCAGCGCTCCATCGAGAACCACAGCGAGTTTGTCTAATCCGTATTCGTTTGTAATGGTCACGGATCGGACGACAGGCGTCGTAATCCAAACGCTCGTTCCGATCAGCAGGAGGGCTAAGAGCCACCCCCGCGATCTGATAAACATATGCGGCCTTACTCGCCGGCCTTGATCCTTGCGGATTAGGCCGATTTTGGGCACGGATGCTAGCCTAGCATGCTTGACCTATAAAGTCAAGTATTGCGTGATATGGGCTTGAACTAGGCGGTTGTATCTTCGAGGTCATCTTCGCCGCTTGCTACCCAGCCGAGTTTGACGATTAGGGCGCCAACCGCGGCCCAAAAGACCGCCGAGAGTAAAACCGAGAGCGCGAGATAGGGAAGACAGCCCCGCCCGCTGCATTCGGCAACTGCATCCGCGCCGCGCATAATGAGGTAGAGTGGCAGGTCATAGCGGATGCCCAGATAAAGATGGGCACCGGCAAAGAGAAGCCCAAAAACGAACCCTCCGGCTAATCCTTTTTTAATGGTTGAAGTCATTGGTATGACTGAGTTTGACTCGGTGCGGTCAGAGGGAATCGGACCCTCGGCTCGTCCTTGGCAAGGACGCATATTACCACTATACGATGACCGCTTGGTTTGCTATTCCCTGAATCCATCCCATGATTTTATGGAATAGAGCTGTTCGATTCACTCGAATTAATATAGTACCATACGGCAGTCGAGTAAAGGGCCGTTTTCCTAAGCTAGATTTGCTTACGCCGTAATACGTTTTCCCGAAGTTTTCTAGGGGCAGGTTCAGCAATTTCTGCCAAAAGTTTAATACATGATGCTCGTTCATGTGCTCATAAATCCTCACCTCGGCGTGTATGTCTTTGTCGGGGATTTCGCATATCTCTCGGAGAAAGCGAAGAAACAACAGGACTAATTTAGGATCGCTGTTTGTGAGAGAGACGGGATGATCTGTAACCTCATGGCCGCGACGTATAATAGGTCGCTTATATCCTTCGGCCCAGTACAACGTAGCGCCCGCAAGCAGTAGTTCGTATTTTGTTAAGTGGTGTATATTGTGTCTAGCTTCCTCGCGAATCTTTCTCGTTCGTTGCAGGGCTAGGCGGGTTTGGTTCTTATTACGTCTAATGAGTCCGAGCACTGATCCTCGGTATACTCTGGCGCTGATTCTTCGCCGCGCGCGGTCGGAGAGCTGTAGATCAGTGAACCAGTCGGACAAGGTCGCCTTTGGTACTCCAAGGGATTTATTGATTTCGTTATAGCTCTTGCCTAAAAGTCGCATCTTAAGCGCTTGGGTTTTATCTGGGCGCATATGAGTTCACTCAAAGTATAGCACGTGGGTTCGCTTTTGGTAGGGGTTGAATGACTTTACAAATTTAGGTACACTCGGGAAGTTATCGAAATCGCCGAGGTAGCTCAATGGTAGAGCGCTTGCCTAAATTCTTTGGGCCTTCATTCTGAAAGGAATGTCGAATAATCGGGTGAATTCGGGGGAACCCGCCAAAGTTTTGCAAGACAAAATTTAGGCGGGCAATCCCGAGCCAAGCTCCAATGGGTATTACAGTGTTGGAGAAGGTGTAGAGACTAACAAGTGAGCCCCAACAATAATCTTGTATCAGCGCCCGATTCCGATTTTTATCGGAAGTGAGATAGTCCGATCCTCGAAGTAATTCGAGCAGTTGCTACGGAAGAGCAAGGCGTTGGCAGTTCGATTCTGCCCCTCGGCATCGTTAGGACTGTTTCTATTGAACCAGGGCGCTTAGCTCAGTGGTAGAGCGACTGTTTTACACACAGTAGGCCGGGGGTCCGATCCCCTCAGCGCCCACCATAAGGAGATTAAGAGGAATTTTATTTTCCAAACAATGGGCTTCCTCAATGGAAGCCCATTGAATTTGCGCAACGCCGCGCGCTTCGCGCGCGTGGAGTGTCAGGTTCAATCCGAAGATTTTTAGAGCCGTAACCTTTTTAAGATTTAACGAGGGGGAAGAGACGAAAACGAATGACGTAACACTTGCCCCACCCTTCCCGTGCGCGTGTTAAAAACTTTTGCCGTCTTGGAAGACCGGCAAACTCCCTAATACGCAGGAACAAAATCTCGATACAGAGAAAATGCTTGATGATAAATCGATTCAACCAATGACTCTGCTTCCTCGGCCGGAATCTGCTTGCGTAGAAGCATGAGTCGCACATTTGCACGAATACGAGATTTGATCACTTCGCTGTTTGACCAATCCACTGTGAGATCACGTTTTATCAAAGAAACCATTTCTTTCACTAACGCTTTGAGTTCGCCGTTTCGTACAATTGTGTGTTTACCTTTTGACACAAGATCATAGAAAGCAGCTTCTTCCTCCGTGAGACCGGTATCACGCATTGCAAGCTCCGTTTTCTTAATTTCCTTTGCGAGTTCAATGAGTCGTTCAATAACCTTGCTCGAATTAATAATATTATTTTCGTATTCTTCAATGATCTGCTCCAAAAGACGCATCAGTGTTTCGTACCGTGTCGCATTTTTCTTTACCCGCACTCGAAGCTCATCATTAAGAAGTTTCCGCAATATTTCAACCGCCAAGTTTTTATATTTTAGATTCTTCACTTCTTCCAAAAACTTATCATCAAAAATAGAGATATCCGCTTTTGTACCACCGCGCATCTTGAGAATATCGATAACACCTTCCGCAGAAATACTCTCCGAAATAAGCTCACGTATTGCTGATTCAACGCGCGAATCATCAGACGACAAAACACCGCCCGTATCGGAAAGCTTATTGATCGCTCTTTTCAGAGCGCGGAAAAATTCAACTTCATCGCGAATCTTGTTCGCCTCGTGGTGAGGCATCGCGAAGCCGAATAACTTAGAGAGAAGTTCTGTCTCCTTGAGAAAACGCATTTTTCGATCCTCGTCGAGTCCTCCGCTTTTCGGATCCGTGAGAATTGTATCCAACGCTTCATAGAACACCTTTGCCGCCTCTCCGGCTGGCATTTTTCGATACGAAGCATACTCAACTCCTGTGAGCATAGTGGAAACGATATCATGCTTCTCCTTCATCTTTACTACGATCTCCTCAATCGGGTACATCGTATTTTTGCGATCTTCGGCACTGTAAATTGAGAGTGCCTTTTTGAGATTGTCAGCGATGCCAATATAGTCCACCACGAGCCCAGCCGGTTTATCCCGGAAAATTCGGTTTACGCGGGCGATTGCCTGCATGAGTGTATGATTTTTGAGTGGCTTGTCGAGATACATTGTGTGGAGATGCGGCACGTCAAAGCCCGTAAGCCACATATCACACACGATGACAATCTTGAGAGGATCACCAATATTCTTGAATCGCTTCTCAAGTTGTTTAGCATCTGTCTCTTGTTGAAGACGGCCCTCAAAATCTTCGGGCTTTGAAATAACAACCGCCACTTCGGGCGCATTAGGAAGCGCAGTGATTGCTTCATACATGACAACAGCAATTTCTCGCTTCATCGTCACTATCATTGCTTTACCTTCAAGCCCGCGATTATTGAAGTGATCGACGATATCTTTAGCAATCTGTTTTACGCGCTCTGGCGTGCCGACAAGTTCTGCGAGTTTTGCAAACTTATGTTTCAAAATCTCGCTTTGTGGAGCGGCTGACTCTTCCGTGAGATCCTCAAACTCCTCATCAATAAAGTGATTCGTGAGATGGAGCGGCACAAGGCGACCTTCGTAGAAGATTGGTACCGTTGCGCCATCCTCAACTGCCTGATTAATTTTATATGTACTAATATAGTCGCCGAACACAAGACTCGTGTCGCGTGACTCGGTGCTAATTGGTGTTCCCGTAATACCCATAAATGATGCATTGGGAAGTGCCTCACGCACATTGCCAGCAAGTTTCGCGTACTGCGATCGGTGCGCTTCATCTGCAATCACGATAATGTTTTCAGCAGTTGAAAGACCGCCCTTGAGCGCGTCCTCTTCATCTTCAAATTTCTGAATGGTAGTGAAGACAACTCCGCTTGGAGTCATAAGTCGCCTGCGCAGATCCTCAATGCCCGGTGCTTGCCATGCATGAGGGTATCCCGTTCGTAGAAATGTCTTGTATAGCTGTCCGTCCAAGTCATTCCGATCAGTGAGAAAAACGAATGTCGGACTTTTGAGCTCGGAAAGTACTTTTACTTTGTTTACATAGAAAACCATAGAAAGCGATTTTCCAGACCCTTGTGTATGCCAGAAAACTCCAACCTTACCGTCGCCCGTTGGCTTAATCGCTTTTGTGGTCGCGTCTTCAAATCAAAATTTGAAGACAAGCTACGTCATCGACAAAGCGATTATGGACGAGCAAGACGCCGTGTTATACGAGGAATTGTTAATTTCCTTGGATGACGGCGAAGTTATGGCTTATCTCAACAGCCCTAAACTCAACGAATTCGACCAAATAAATTATGAAATCGAAAATATTTAAGATAGTAACAGCGGGCACCCTAGCTTTGGGACTTTTGACTCCAGTATTGGCTTTAGCTGAAGACAGTTCAACGCCGACACGCAATCGCGTGAAAACCGATCTGCGTGTAAAAGTTGAAAAGGTAAATTTCTGCACACGCTTTACCGAATCTGAAGACAAATTGCACGGCGGACTTTCTGAAAAAAGCGATGAACTCTCGAAAAAGCGCGTGGAACGCGACGTTTTTCGCGTGAAAAAAGTCGGTGAGCGCCAAACTAAACTTTCCGAAAAGCGTAGTGATTTGGATGTAAACCGTACCGAATCTTACGCCAAGTTGGATGCTCGCGCTATGACTGACGCGCAGAAAGTCGCCATAGCGACTTTTAAGGAAAAGGTTAACACGGCAGTTGCCGTCCGCCGTCTAGCGGTGGATGAAGCTATGAGTGCTTTCCTGACTGGAGTGGATCAGATAAAAACTGCGCACCGCGCTTTAATTGACGGTATTGTGTCCACTTATAAAACGGCTATGGATGTTGCCATCGCTCAAGCCAAAAGTGATTGCGCCGCCGGCGTTTCCGCCGAGACGGTTAAAAACACCTTACGCACTGCGACACAATCAGCTAAAGAAACTAT
>Ga0075900_141_pt1 | contig 8788 bp, 10 predicted proteins | sample RifGroA1_FD_68005 | JGI IMG/M metagenome (GOLD analysis project Ga0075900, IMG submission 68005) | Parcubacteria bacterium GW2011_GWA1_51_12
GATGCGCGCACGACAAAGTCGCCCTTGGAGTCTATCTCCTTGAGATATTTTTCGATTGTTTTCGCTTTTGCGGGCGATTCGACGATGACGAGTTTCATACTATGAGATGCATTGATACCGTATTAGCGTACCACAGGTCAAGTCGGTGCAAGAAAAAACCGGCGCATGATGCGCCGGCAGCAGCCTTAGGTTTTGAGCGGTTTTCCTCCGTACATATGCCGCGCGATGAAGGCGATAGTCTCGAACGGCAGTTTTTTGCTCGGAGCCGGATAGGGCGACATGCGGCCGCCAAACTGGAGGTCGGTATTGTCGTATCCGCGCTCGTGTTTCTGCCGTTCGGAGAGCAACGTCTGTTGCCCGTAGTTCCGGCGCAGAGGCGAGGGGGTCTCATACAGCGGCGCGTCTGCCGCCACTTCGAGACGTTCTGGTCCCGTAATCCGCGAGGCGCGCGCCTTGATGGAGGTGATGGTTCCTCCGCCCGTTTGGCTTGGTTTCCTCGGGCCTGCCGTTTGCGCCGATATCCGCTTGACCATCTATCTTCCTTTCTTTGGTGCAGCTACTTTTTGTTATAACACTTTTTCAGATTCTTTCAATCTTGCCTAGACGCTCGGTGATAAGGCCGCGGATTAAGAGCGATGAGAGCGCGATGTTGGCGTCTTGCGCGGAGAGCCCGGCCTGCTCAATCAGTTCGTCCCGGATTAAAGCTTCAGTGAGCGCGTGCAGCACCCTCATCTCCGGCTCACTTAGGTCGGTGGGGAGCGCCGCCTGACGCGGCGTGTCGAGCGGTTTGATGCCGAGCACCTGCAAAATATCGTCCGCGGTGCGTATGAGCGTCGCCCCCTCGCGGATAAGCCGGTTGACTCCTGCGCCGGTCTCGCGCCCGAGCTCGTGGGGAATAGCGAGTACCTCGCGGTTGTAGTCGAGCGCCAGCCGCGCGGTAATAAGCGTGCCGGACTTCTCTCCCGCTTCTATTATCAGCGCGGCCTGTGACATCCCCGCGCTGATGCGGTTGCGCTTGGGAAAGTCGTATATTGCGGCTTTGTGCGGGCCCTTGTCTTCTGACAGTAGTGCGCCGCCGCGCGCCAAAATCCGCTGCGCTATCGGCTTGTTAGTCGACGGATATATGGAAGCGTCGTCCAACGACGAGGGGAGTACCGCCACGGTGTGCAGGCCGACATCCATCGCCGCTTTGTGTGCCTCGGAGTCGATGCCAAGCGCCATGCCCGACACTATCGCCACGGGGTAGCCCGCCAACCCGGCAATAAGCTGCTGGCATACCCGCCGGCCGTATAGAGAGGTGGCGCGCGAGCCGTCCCGGGGCGGCATCGTCCCGCGCACATACAGCAGCTTCGGCTTATCCGGAATCTCCTTCAAAAGGGGCGGGAAGTCCCGTGGGAGCAGTTGGCGTATAGGGAAATCATCCTTGGAAGACATGGAACTATTCTAATCCACAAAATCCACACCCTGCTCCCACTTATTCGCTCGAATGGTAGAATAAGGAAAAATAACGGTAATGATGGTATGGATAAAATCCGCGAAACAGAAAAGATTTTAAAGGCATTGGCAAACCGGCGACGCACGGCGATTGTCGCGTACTTGCGCCGGGTCGGTAACGCTACTCCAGGCAGTATTTCGGAAGAGATAAAACTTTCATTCAAAGCGACCTCGAAACACCTAGGAATCTTATTTGCCGCCGACTTGGTAGAGCGAGAACAGTTCGGGCTCCGTATTGACTACTCCTTAAAGCAGCCGCTCCACCGGATAACTAAATCCGCTCTCGAGTCTTTGTAATCAAACAAATGACAAATGTAAATAAAAAGCTGGTGGTCATTGTTCCGGGTTCGAAGACTAAGGCGAGCAGGTTGCCGTTACTCAATACATTGTTTGCAAAGTTTTATTCTTACTTTGGTATAGAGGTCGAGGAAGGTGCCTGGTTGGAGCCTTTGCGCGCCACTTTTGCTGAGATACCGGCCGATACATTGATTTTTGACTGGTCTGGCGGCGTATCGCCGTTTGCAGTCCGGAGAGCGGCAAAAGAACTTAACCGTCTGTTACTTGAGTACAAAGACAAAGAAATATTTCTGTTTACTAAGAGTCTCGGCGGATCTGTAGCGGAAAAGGCGGCTCGAGATACACGCCTATGTGTAAAGTGTCTTGTGTATGTTGCGTCCCCGCACTCTAGGTTCAGAAAAGCATTACCGTCTTCGGTTGACGTCGTCAATATATATTCTGATGCCGATAACTATCTGCTGTTTGCAAACCGGCTTTTGTACTTCGGATTCGGCACAATGCAAATAGCAAATGCTTTAAATATCGAGATTCCGGAGACTCGGCATAGCGATTTCAACCACAATAGAGAGATTCAATATCGGGGTAATAAACTTTTGACATTTGAGCTCTACCGGAACCTACTTTCCGACGGGGGAGCTAGTCAAACTCACTGATCAGACAGTCGCCCCCTTATTATATTCGTCTATTCGAGCGAATGATGGAATAAGACAAAAATGGGACAGGACATTTTCTGACTGGCTAGTTCGGTGGTATGCTTTTATTTATATATGCTTGATATCAAATTTATCCGGGAGAATGCCGATGCCATCAAGGCGGGGGCGGCAAAAAAACACCTTGCGGTTGATATAGACGCCCTGCTCAAGGTGGACGAAAAGCGCCGCGCGCTTATGCAGGAGACGGAGTCAATGCGCGCCAAACAAAATGAGGCCAACGACAAAATGGTCGCGGCGAACCCCGGCGAGCGCTCCATGCTCCTGCCGGAACTTAAAAAGCTCAAAGAGTCTCTCCAAAAAAAAGAGGAGGAGCTCAAAACCCTCGAGCACGAGTGGCAGCTGCTGATGGTGCAGGTCCCCAACATCCCGGACCTCTCGGTGCCGGAGGGTGCGTCTGACGCGGATAATAAGGAGACGAAAGTGTGGGGAGATAAAACACAATTTTCATTTGTCCCCAAGAGCCATGTTGATATCATGCAAACACTCGGCATGGCCGACTTTGAGCGGGGGACCAAAGTCGCAGGCTTCCGCGGCTATTTTCTTAAAGGCGACGGTGTGTTGTTAAATTTTGCTATTTGGCGCTACGCACAAGACTTCTTTTTGAAAAAAGGTTTTGTGCCCATGGTCGTGCCTTCTTTAGTAAAACGCGTGGCCTTCCTCGGGACCGGCTACTTGCCGCAGGGCGAAGAAGATTTGTACAAAACGCAGGACGGCGATTTTCTGGCGGGGACGGCCGAAGTGGCGACCATGGGGTATCACATGAATGAAGTGCTCGAGAGAAAAGAGCTACCGCTCAAGTATCTCTCCTTCTCGCCGTGCTTCCGCCGCGAGGCCGGCAGTCACGGTAAAGATGTAAAGGGTCTCATCCGGGTGCACGAATTCTTTAAGTGGGAACAAGTTGTTTTATGCGAGGCGAGTCATGAGGAGTCGGTCAAGCTGCACGAGTGGTTGAACCGCAATACCGAAGAGTTTATAGAGTCGCTGAAGATTCCATACCACACTGTCGTCAATTGCGGTGGCGACCTCGGGTTGGGTCAGGTTAAAAAATATGATATCGAACTGTGGGTGCCCGGGGAAAATACGTATCGCGAGATAAGCTCGGCCTCCTACTTTCACGACTTCCAGACCCGACGGCTCAATATCCGCTATCGCGACGCAGAGGGTAAGATGCAATATGCACATTCGCTCAACTCGACCGCAATACCAACGCCACGCATCCTTGTTTCTTTGATAGAGAATTATCAGAACGAAGACGGCTCTATCACCATTCCGGAAGCGCTCCGCCCCTACTTCGGCAAAGACACCATTTCCAAATAACTATGGCCCGCGTTGAGCTGCCGGAGTCGAGACTGCGTCTGCGCAAGCGCCGCCGCAGAGTGCGCCTCACTATAGTCTTTGCGCTTGGGATGTTGCTTTTGTTGTCCGGCGCATTGGGCCTGACCTATTTGCCGGCGCTACAAATTAGCGCCGTGCAGGTGAGCGGCGCGCAGACGGTATCCTCCAGCACGGTGGAGGTGTTTGTCCGCGCGCGGCTGATGGGCTCGTATGCGTATATATTGCCCAAGACCAATATTTTTTTGTACCCAAAGCGCTCTATCGCCCGGGCACTCGTAGCGGCGTATCCGCAGTTTGCGAGCGTCGATGTGCACGCGGTCGACTTCCACACCATTGCCGTCGCAATAGTCGAAAGGGAACCGCGCGCGCTGTGGTGTTCAGATAATTGTTACCTGATGGATGAAAACGGCGTCGTCTACGGCGAAGCGCCTGTTTTTTCCGTGCCGGTATACACCGCATACCAAGGGACCACAACGGGAGAGAGACTACCCAAACAATTTCTTGCGCCGGGAGAGTTTTTGCCGCTCTCCGCGCTGGTCGACGCCATCGCGCAAAAAATCCCCGGCGAACATCTGCAGGCGGTAGAGGTGGACGCGCAGTCCGACGTACAAATGCATTTTGTAGGAGGGTTTATTGTGCGGTTTGCGCTCCGCGATGAGGGGGGCGATGTGTTTGAGCGCTTTACGCTTGCATTGCAGAGCGCGCCGTTTAAAGACAAACCCTTGTCCGGCTTTGAGTATCTCGATTTGCGCTTCGGCGACAAACTGTATTACAAAGAGAAGTAATGAAAAATTTTTGGGCCGACCTACCGAAGCCGTTCTTTGCTCTTGCGCCGTTGGCGAACGTTACTGACGCGGCCTTTAGACGTATCATCGCTAAATACAGCAAACCTACGCCGTATGTGACCTACACCGAGTTTGTCTCGGCCGACGGGCTGTGCCGCGCGGGCGAGGAGGGGAGGCGTAAGCTCATGCGCGACCTGCTCTTTACCGAAGCTGAGCGGCCAATAGTGGCGCAGTTTTTTACCGCCACGCCCGAATATATGGAGAGGGCCGCCGCACTGGCGTTTGAGTTGGGGTTTGACGGCGTAGACATCAACATGGGCTGTCCGGATAAAACGATAGAAAAGCAAGGCGCCGGAGCAAAGTTAATACTCAATTCATCGCTCGCGGTGCATATTGTAGAGGCGGCAAAGCGCGGTGCTCAAGGGTTGCCTATCTCGGTCAAAACAAGACTCGGATACAACAAAGACATTCTTGATGAATGGTTGCCCGCGCTTTTCGCCGCACAACCCGCCGCCATTGTGGTGCACGCCCGCACGCGCAAAGAAATGTCAAAAGTGCCGGCGCGCTGGGAGCGCGTTAAGCGCGCGGTCGAAATCCGTAACGAACTAAAAAGTGAGACTTTGATAATCGGAAACGGAGATTTGAAAGATGTAGAAGACGCCGAACAAAAAATAAAAGAAACGGGCGCCGATGGTGCAATGCTGGGGAGAGCGATTTTTGGTCGACCCTGGCTGTTCTCTAATGACGTAAGTCAGACTTACTTCAAGAAGCTAAAAATTTTGGTAGAGCATACAAAACTGTTTGAGGAGTTGCTGGGCGACATAAAAAGCTTCGCCATCATGAAAAAGCATTTTAAGGCGTACGTAGAGGGGTTTGACGGAGCCAAAGAGCTGCGTATAAAGCTAATGGAGGCCCAAAACGCCGCCGAGGTTGAGAAAATAATTAAAGAAGGGTATAGTCCCCGCTAGAAGAACGTTTCAACAGGGCAATAGGAGGCTCCCGATGACCGGACCTACTCTCCGTGTAGTAACCACCGAAGACGAAAGTACCGGACTGGGCCGGCCATTGCCGGTCAAATTGAGCAGGGTTGAGCGGTTCGAGGGGCAGCCCCGACGCTGGTTTAATCCGGTGACTATTGAGGAGCTTGCCGACGACATCCAGATCAACGGGCAAAATACGCCCGTCAGCGTCTGCAAACACTCGTCGAAAACCGGTGTCTTTGTGCTCATCGGCGGCGAGCGCCGCTTGCGGGCCTTCCAGATTATCGCAAAACGGACCGGCGCAGATCCGCCCATCGACTGCTTTATCGACACGGTCCACGATGAGCGGCATCATTTCCGGAAAGCGTTCCGGGACAATCTTCAGCGTGAAGATCTGATTCCGGTCGATGAGGCCGCATCATATCAGCGGCTGTACAACGAAAGCAGGGCTGAAAGCCATCACGCCAAGATCGTCGACGTCGCCCACGAGGCAAAAAAGTCCACCACGCATGTGGAAAACTATCTTTATCTCAACCGGTTGTCGGGTGAGGTGAAAAAGCTCATGGACCCCGAGCGCAAAAAGGAGGAGCAACTCGGAACTACCACCGCTATCGAGATCGCCAGGAGCACCGACAGCGCCACCCTGCAACTTGAACTTGCAAAAGAGGCGATTGAGCGGGGCTTAGGTCTTGTCGAGGCCCGGACGCTTATCCGGGTCAAGACGGGTAAATCCGGCTACGGCATCGGCGGGCGGATGCGTGTTCCTGCCGACGATTACAAAGCCTTTAAGGTGTTCCTCGCCGGTATACGCAGTCGAGCCGAACGGATTGACCGTGCCTGGGATCTGGACTCGCTCTACAAGACACGGCCGGACGAGTTCGGCGACCGTGAGCGCGATTCCGTGTGCGGCCATAGGGCTCCCTCCGGGGAGCCCTTTTTCTAGACAGAACGGTGAGGATATGGTTAACTCGGCCCAGAAGCTGTTTACCAATCGGGAGGTGTGTATGAAGGTTCTTGTCGCGGGTCTGGACGGCACCACTATCACCTTTTTGCGTGAGCACGGCATCGCGGTTGAAAAGCAGGACATCGAAGACGCCGAGGACTTGGCGTCTTGGGTGATCGACGGCGCGTACGATGCCGGCGTTATTGACCTCGAAAAAAGCGGTCTCGGCATCTATGCGGCACGGACGCTCCGCTCTAAAAAGATTGTTACGCCCATCGTTGGCGTGACAGTGGGGAAGACGGACCAATCGTGGGGCGACTACCGCTCTATGTTCCTTGAGAACGGGGGCGACGACCTGCTCCATGGCCCTGTCAACCCCCGCGAGCTCACCGCATCACTACGGGCGGTAACGCGGCGGTTTAGCGGATCGCTGCTTGATGTATATGAGTTGACCTCGAACGGGACTATACTCAAGGTCAATCTTACGACCCGCTCGATCAGCGTCAATGGCACAAGCGTCTATATGCCCGAGCACGAGAACCGGCTTCTCATGTTGCTGGCCTCGGCACCCGGCAGAGTGCTCTCCAAGGAGATGCTCTTAACGCAAATGTACGGCGATTATCCCGGCGACGAACCGGAGATGAAAATCATCGACGTTTTCATTTGCAAGCTCCGGCGCAAGCTTGCCGATGTCGATGTAAATGCCGGTAAATTTATCGAGACGGTATGGGGCCGCGGGTATATTCTACCCGCCCAGTCGGAGTCAAAAAAACCGGCCGAAAAGGCGGCGTAAGCCGCATCAGTACAGAGTCGACCGCAAGGCCGGCTCTTTTTATAAAAAACCACCGGCGTGCCGGTGGCTGATGTTAGGGTTGCTCTTTTTCTTTTTTCGCCCGCCTGCGGCGCTGGAAGCGGGTTACCATGAGGCCCGTTACACCGTCGTCTTTGAGCCCCTGTTCCCAGATAAGAAACTCACGTTCGGTCATGTGGTAGCGCTTAAGTGCATCCTCAAGAGATATAAGGTTACCTCGTACCGCACGGACCACGATGAACTTTTTGTTCGCCGTCCACCGGACAGTCTCCGGCGACGGAAGATCCATAAAGGTAATGACGTTTCCCCGCAGGTCTCTGGTGGTTGGCAGCTTTTGCATGGGAGTACTCCCAGTCTTTTCTGCCCAGACTATAGTAGAAAACAGCCCCGTTGTATACTTACCCCATGGCTAAAAAGGGGAGCGATAGAGAGCGCGACGCCCTGCCCGCCGGCAGGCAGGCGATGGCTTTGTACCGGACTTACCGGCCGATGCAGTTTGCCGACGTGCGCGGGCAGGAGCAGGTGGTGTCAGTGCTGGAGGCCGCGGTCAAGAGCGGCAACATCGCGCATGCGTACCTCTTTGCCGGCGGCAGGGGGACGGGCAAAACAAGCATGGCGCGCATTTTGGCGCACGCGCTCGGGACCGGTGAGCAGGATATCTACGAGATGGACGCCGCGAGCAACCGCGGGATAGACGAAATCCGCGAGCTGCGCGACGGCGTGGCGACGCTGCCGTTTGAGTCCACCTACAAGTTTTATATCATCGACGAGGCACACGCGCTGACCAAAGACGCGTGGGGTGCTCTGCTCAAGACTCTGGAGGAGCCGCCGGCGCACGTTATCTTTGTGCTCGCGACGACCGAGCTCGACCGTGTGCCGGAGACGATTGTCTCGCGCTGTCAGACCTTTGCGTTTAAAAAGCCGTCGCACGAAACGCTCAAAAAAATGGTGCTCGATATCGCCAAAAAAGAGGGCGCCTCGTTGGAGCCGGCGGGAGCGGAGCTTATTGCGCTGATGGGAGAGGGCTCCTTCCGCGACACGCAGGGGATTTTGCAAAAGGTGCTTACGATTTCTGCCGACGGCACACTGACCGAGGAGGAGGTGGGCAAGGTGGTGGGCGCGCCGCGCGGCGGGCTGGTCAACAGCTTTCTTACCGCGCTTTCGGCCAAAAATATAGAGGCGGCGCTCGACGTCTTTCATAAAGCGACCGGCGGCGGTACGGAGCCGAAGGTCTTTATCTTGCTGGCGGTCACCAAAGTGCGTGCGGTGCTGCTGCTGCGCTTTGCACCGAGACTTAAAGAGGAGCTTGCTGGCCAGTTTGGCCCCGACGATCTGGCGTTCCTTCAAAACCTTTCTAAAACCGGCATGGCCATAAACGCCGCCCTGCTCGCCGAGCTCCTCACCGCCCTTATAGAAACAAACCGCGCCCC
>Ga0075900_135_pt1 | contig 8787 bp, 7 predicted proteins | sample RifGroA1_FD_68005 | JGI IMG/M metagenome (GOLD analysis project Ga0075900, IMG submission 68005) | Parcubacteria bacterium GW2011_GWA1_51_12
CTGCCGCAGGGCGCCCCAACCTCTCCCATGCTCCAGAATCTGGTGTATCGGGAGCTTGACGTAGCGCTCGCGACGGAGTTCAACAAGGGGCCGTTCCGGCTCACGCGCTATGCCGATGACTTCACGCTGACGTCTCTTCGCGGCTACATCGATCCCAAGATCGTAATACATCTAATCGAGGTCGTTGAGGCGCACGGTTTCCCGGTCAATCGTCAAAAGGTACTTCGCTGGCGGCGCAAGGATCGGCGGTTGCGCGTAACAGGAATCAATATCCGCCGCACCGCCGAGCGTCCCTTCTCGCTTCCGCGCAAGAAACTGGAACAGCTTCGCGCCGCGCTGTTTTATGCGGTGAAGACGCTCCAAAGCACCGCGCGTTATGAAGCGGAGCGGCGAGCGGCGGGAACACTCGACACTACTACCGCCAAGGCCCTTGATCAGCTGCAGAAGCAAACCTGGGGGCGCATCCATGGCCTGGTGGGGTTCGCCGTACAGGTGTACGGCGATGAACTGCCTCCTACAATCTATAAGTGGTTTGGTTTTCTCCGTGAAGAAACCGAAGTCACCGGAGAGGAACTTCTTCAACAGATTCGCGAATCCTTTCCGGTTTCCGAAGTTCAACGTAGCGGGAGAGAGCTCCTCGGCGACTCACCCTAATCGCCCAGCACCCGAGCGGTGCTGGGCGATATTTTTATCTCCGGATATGAAAACGCCGCCCCCGACCTCGGGGGCGGCGTTGCCGCAGGCGCTTCCTACTCGGTCGGCGTGGCCGGGGATGCGAGGAGGTGCGCGTAGATCGCGCAGTCGAGGAACGCGTCGATTGCCGCGAGGTCAAGCTGTGCCGCTCGGCGGAGGTCTTCATAATCTGTCCGTTCGCCGAGGGTTTCCGACTTGTAGTCGATACTGATGTAGTGGTCGAAAGGATCAACGTCATGGTCGCTTGTGCGATCTCCCCACGCGACGTTGACATCGCCGCGAAAACCCAGCGCGCGTGCTATGTCGGGATCATTCAGTCCCGTCATAGCCACGCCGTCCGCGCCTCTGAAGCGGATCTCGATGCGTCCATCAAGGAACCTTCCTTGCTGGGAGTGAGTGGTTGAAAAAATCCCAATGCAGTTCTCCAAGAACTCGAACAACCCCCGCGTCTCACGTTTCCCTCTCTCGGCATCGCCGTACTCGGCGCTTGTGAAGAACATTGCAGACTCTCCTCCTTGTTAGGGTTCAGTTGCAGTAATGTACTGCTTTCTGCTACTTTTAATCTATATTTTGGATGACGTCAAGTCAGCGAGTTATGCGCTACAATCCCAAGGCAATAGAAGCCAAATGGCAGAAAAGGTGGGCTAAGGATAAGACCTACGAGCCCGATTTAAAGAAGGCCAAGAAGCCTTTCTATAACTTAATGATGTTTCCGTATCCTTCAGCCGAGGGGTTGCATGTGGGGAACGTGTACGCTTTTACCGGTTCCGATATCCACGGGCGTTTTCAGCGTATGCGGGGGTTAGACGTTTTTGAACCGATTGGGCTTGACGGTTTCGGGATTCACTCGGAAAATTATGCTTTGAAAATCGGCAAGCATCCGGCCAAGCAGTCTAAAGTCTCCGAAAAAAATTTCTATAGGCAGCTTTCCGACATCGGCAATGGTTTTGCGTGGGATGAGCATTTGGAAACTTACGACCCGGAGTATTACAAATGGACCCAGTGGATTTTTGCCGAGATGTTTAAGCACGGTTTGGCTTATCGCAAAAAGGCTAAAGTTAATTGGTGCCCATCGTGCAAAACCGTCTTGGCTGATGAGCAAGTCATTCAGGGGAAATGTGAGAGGTGCGCGAGCGAGGTTATTAAGAAAGATTTGGAACAATGGTTTTTCAGAATTACAAATTATGCAGAGCGGTTGCTCGCAAACCTGGGAAAGATTGATTGGTCTCCCCGGGTAAAAATCGCACAGGAGAAATGGATCGGGAAATCGGAAGGAGCAGAAATTAAATTTTCAATTTCCAATTCTCAATTTTCAATTAAGGTGTTCACGACGAGGCCGGATACCTTGTTCGGCGCGACCTATATGGTCTTGGCGCCGGAACACGAGTTAGTTAAAAGTTTAAAGTTAAAAGTGAAAAATTGGGGCGAGGTCGAGGCGTATATAAAGGCGGCGGCGAGAAAATCCGAGATCGAGCGGACGGCCGAAACCAAAGAAAAGACTGGCGTTGAGTTACAAGGAGTGAAAGCCATCAATCCGGCGACCAAAAAGGAGATTCCAATATGGGTCGCGGATTACGTTTTGGCGGGATACGGCACTGGAGCGATTATGGCGGTCCCGGCGCATGACGAGCGGGATTTCGCATTCGCACAAAAATTTAATCTCTCTGTCTGGCGAGTAATTCAAAAGAAGGATGCTCCAATTAAAAGTTATCTGATGGGCGCAAGGGATATCTCTGATAAAGAATTAGCGACTTTGGGTGTATTGATTATCAAAAAAACATCAGATGGGGATCGGAAAATTATTGTTCCAAAAACAAGACTTTCTGAATATGAGAAGTTAGTTTCAAAAAAAATGACTCCCGGCTTCTGGAATGAGTACATAGGGAAAGAAGCGGTCTTTATCTTCAAACATAAGGATGGGAGTCTTGAAAGGCTCACCTTAACTCCGGAAACTGAAAAACGTATCGATAAACTCGCAGCGGATTTTGTCGGCGAAGGATGGAATAAGTCTAGTGTCTGGAAATGGCTTGCGGAAAATGATTGGTATACGGATCTAATTATTCATACTGATCTGGGCTTTCTTGAGAATTCCGGACAATTCGACGATCTGGAATCAGAAAAAGCTAAATGGGAAATCACAAAATTTGTCGGTGGCCAACGGAAAACTCAATACCGTCTCCGTGATTGGCTCATCTCTCGTCAACGTTATTGGGGCCCTCCGATTCCAATGATTTTTTGCGAGAATTGTAATTGGCAGCCGGTGCCGGAAAAAGATTTGCCGGTGGAGCTTCCATTTGTGAAGAATTTCCGCCCGACAGGAACTGGTCAGTCGCCGTTAGCATCGGTAAAGTCGTTCTACGAAACCCAATGCCCGAAATGCAAAGGCAAGGCTCGCCGCGAAACCGATGTTTCCGACACATTTCTTGATTCGGCTTGGTACTTTTTGAGATATCCATCGGTAAGCGACAAAAAGCATCCGTGGGATCAGGAGATTACGCGGCAGTGGCTGCCGGTTGACATGTATATCGGCGGGGCCGAGCATTCCGTGCTCCACCTTCTCTATTCGCGATTCCTAACGATGGTGTTCCATGATTGGGAGCTTCTCGACTTTGAAGAGCCGTATAAGAAGTTTCGCGCGCATGGGCTCATCATTAAAGATGGCGCCAAGATGTCAAAATCCAAAGGCAATATCGTGAATCCCGACGATTACATTCGGGCTTACGGGGCAGATGCTCTGCGGCTGTATCTCATGTTCACCGGCCCGTTTCAGGACGGAGGCGATTTTCGCGACGCGGGGATAGCGGGAATGACAAGGTTTTTGCAAAGAGTGTGGAGATTATTTGACACAAAATCAAAAATCAAAAATCAAAAATCAAAATTACAATCCAAAATTCAAATTGACATAAACGGTGGACCGGATCACGCTATTCATCGAACCATCAAAAAAGTCACGGAGGACATTGAGGGACTGCGTTACAATACCGCGATTTCGGCGCTGATGATTTTGCTGAACGAGTTTGAGGCAAAACCGGCCGAAGTTTCGCGGGAAGACCAAAAGACATTCATTCAGCTTTTGGCGCCTTTCGCGCCGCATATAACCGAAGAATTATGGACGCGATTAAAACAAAAATATTCAATTCATCGTTCGCCCTGGCCTTCGTATGACCCCAAAAAGCTTGAGTCAGCGGATGTCGAGATTGTAGTGCAGGTTAACGGCCGCGTACGCGGGCGGTTGCGTGTGCCGAAAGGGATCAAAGAAGCCGAAGCCGTGGCGCTGGCGCGAAAAGATCAAGGAGTCGCAAAATATCTGGCCGGCGCGCCTAAAAAAATTATTTTTATTCCCGGCCGGTTGATTAATTTTGTAATCTAGGAGGCACTTTTCGCATCATAGGGCACTGCGGACAACGACGAATTTGCGTTTCCCCATTCGCCAATTCGCGCGAATTGGCGAATGGGGAAAAAGAAAAGAGAAAAAGAAAAATAAGTCAATCGAAACACTCAATTCGTATCTCGGGTTATTACAGTGAAGGAATGCGAATAAGACCCAGTAAGAGATTATATCCCGGTACAGCGAATGAGATGTTTGAGATAATCTGGATATTTTCTCCCGAACCGCTTACAATCTCTGTCATGCGCATAGTTGAGTTAAGCGGCGAGACATTCCCCGGCACGCTTTTCGAGGCGGTTAGAATTGTGAAGAGGGGCGGGGTGATTTGTTATCCCACCGACACAGTTTACGGCATAGGCGGCAATGCGCTTGATGCCAAAGTGGCGCGGCGCGTCTATCGGATCAAGCGGCGCCCCAAAGATAAAGCTATGATTCTTCTGGTGAAAGATATGGCCATGGCGCGAAAATACGCTTATATCGACCTTTGGACCGAAGGCGTGCTCGCCGATTTATGGCCTGGGCCGGTGACGGTGGTTTTGCATAGAAAAGATACATTACCCGATATAGTCGCCGGCGGGAAAGACACGATAGCCATGCGTCTTCCGAATTTCCGCTTCGTTAATGAGTTAATGAAGCAAGTTGATTTTCCGCTGATTGCGACCTCGGCCAATATCTCAGGCGACACGGTCAAGCCCGTGGAGGTTAGGCCGTTTGTCGAGACGCTTCGCGAGACAAAGGCCAAGCCCGATTTAGTGATTGATGCGGGGAGACTGGCGGCCTCCGAGCCCTCCACGGTGCTTGATCTTACCGACCGCGGGAACCCGGTCGTCATGCGCCGCGGGCTTTTGTCAAAATCCGAGCTTGATCAAATGCTTGCCAAACACTTATGAAAAACAATTCTTCCGCCATCAGCAAAAGCGACGCTGGACTTTCGCGTCTCATCAATAAAGAAACCAAGCGGCAGCAAGAAACTCTGGATCTCATTGCGTCGGAGAATTTTGCGCCCGTACCGGTGCGCGAGCTGGTGGGGTCGGTTCTCGCGAATAAGTACTCCGAAGGGTATCCTGGGAGGCGTTATTATCCGGGCAATGCAGTTGTTGATGAAATCGAAGTGCTCGCTCAAAGACGCGCGCTCGCGGCATTTAAACTTGGCTCAAATTGGCACGCCAATGTTCAGCCCTATTCCGGTTCGCCGGCTAATCTGGCGGTTTATCTCGGCTTGATGAAGCCCGGCGAAAAACTTCTCGGTATGGCGCTTTCTGCCGGCGGGCACTTAACGCATGGGCATAAGGTGAACGCATCGGGAATAATTTTTAAGAGCGTCTCTTACGGCGTGGATCCGAAAACCGGCCTTATTGATTATAGAGAAGTGGAACACATTGCCAAACGCGAAAAACCCAAAATAATTGTTTCAGGGTTAACGGCCTATCCGCGGACGATTGATTTTAAAAAGTTTGGCGCGATTGCGGAAAAAGTAGGCGCTTGGCATCTCGCCGATATTTCGCATATTGCCGGGCTCGTGGCCGCCGGTTTGCATCAACCACCCTTTCTTTATGCGGATGTGGTAACTACCACGACGCACAAAATTCTTCGCGGACCGCGCGGGGCGGTAATATTTGTGAAAAAAGAGCTAGCCGAAAAAATTGACCGCGCGGTTTTCCCGGGCCTGCAGGGCGGGCCGCATGATAACGTAACGGCGGCGATTGCTTACACCTTCGGTCAGGCGGCAACCGCCGGCTATAAAAATTACGCTAAACTGGTTTTAGAAAACGCCAAGGCGCTGGCGCGCGTTTTACATAAAGAAGGTTTTACGCTTGCTACCGGCGGCACAGATAATCACCTGTTGCTTTTGGATTTGCGGCCACTTGGTCTTTCCGGCCAAGAGGCGGAGCGGACGCTTGAACGCGCCGGTATCATAGCTAACCGCAACTCGCTTCCCGGAGACACCTCGCCATTTAAGCCGTCTGGCATTCGGCTTGGAACGCCGGCGCTAACAACCCGCGGCCTGAAACCGCATGATATGGCGCGGGTTGCCCGATGGATATCTCGGCTTCTGATCGGCGACGAAAACCTGGGAAAAGTTGGGCGCGAGGTTAAAAACTTCTTAATAAAATATCCAATAGCATGAATCCCGTTAGAAAATTAATCAATTTAACTTCAATGAGTCTACTGACGTTGTTTTGCACGAATGACAATTATTTTCTTTTTAGATTCAGTTTAATTTTCTAACGGGATGAATGTTTTTGACGGGCGAGCGCTGGCGGATCAAGTTTTGGCTGAAGCTGGAGAAATTATCGGTGCCAGAAAATTGTCGCTCGGCGTTATTGTTTTGGGCGAAGATCCTGTTTCCGCCAATTTTATCGCGCAAAAAGAGAAACGCGGCGCGGAGATTGGGATCAGAACGTATCGCTACCCCATAGATACATCAACCCGCAAGTTAAGGGAGCAGGTTGCGGATTTGGTGAAAAAGACCAAGCATGATGGGTTTATTGTCCAGCTGCCCTTACCGGAAGGAATTAATACGCAATATGCGCTGAACGCTGTTCCCGAAGATTATGATGTTGATTGCTTGAATCAGAAATCTATCGGGGCGTTTGTAGTGGGCCGATCGAAAATTATGCCTCCGGTTGTCGGCGCGGTTAAGACGCTTCTCGAAAATGCCAGAGTTGAACTTTCGGGCAAGAAAATTGTTTTGGTGGGGGCGGGGAGACTTGTGGGGCGCCCTGCGGCGCTTTGGCTGATAGCGCAGGACCTGCCGTTTACGGTTCTGACATATCAGTCGCTAGATCTTTCGGTTATCCGCGAGGCGGATATCATAATTTCTGGTGTAGGCCAGCCGCGCTTAATTCGCGGAGATATGATCAAAGACGGGGCAATTCTGATTGACGCCGGCACCTCGAGTGAAGCGGGGAGACTCGTAGGTGACATAGATGCCGCAAGCTGCCAAGATAAATCCGGCTGGCTTGCAGCGGCCCCCGGCGGGGTTGGGCCATTAACCGTCGCGCATCTTTTTAAAAATCTTGCTATATTGGCTCAATAATGACTGATCTTAACGTCTCGTTATTTTTTACTCTTAATGGCTTGGCGGATGTCTGGCCTGCACTTGATTTTACCATTGTATTTTTCGCGCAATATCTGGCGTATATTTTGGCGGTTTTACCGCTTGGCGTTTTTCTTTATCGCGCCAGGTGGACAAAGCCTGAGCTAATCCAAATTTGCGCGGCGTATGCCGGCGCTTTGGCGGCGCGTTATGGTATAACCCCGCTTCTTCGCTTTATTTTTCCCGTCGAGCGCCCGTTTGAGATTTTTTCAGAGGCGGCCAGGCTTATTCCCCATGAAGCATCCGCCTCCTTTCCATCAGGGCACGCGGTATTCTTCTTTGCTTTAGCGATGGGGGTGTGGTTTATCCATCGGCGGCTCGGGGGGTACATGCTGGTTCTGGCATTTTTTATGAGCGTGGCCCGCGTTATGGCAGGCGTTCATTGGCCTGCCGACATTTTAGCGGGCGCGGTTATTGGAATTACTGTTTCTGTCATTGCATTTTTTATTGCCAGACGACTTCCAGGCAACGTCCCGCTGTAAAGCCTACCGGCGCTGAAGCGCCAGGCCTCCGGGGGATTAGAGAATGGCGGAGTTTAAATAATATTAAAACATTCGAACATTCCAACGTTCTGCAGAACGTTGGAATGTGATCGGAAATAACCACTGAACAATTCCATAGAATTGTTCAGTGGGTGTTTTGGGACAGTCTCAATTATCTTTTTAAAATCACTTGGCAGATGCCGATTAAAAGGATAGAAAACATAACCCGATGTTCTTTGCGTCCCTAGGGCGCCTAAATATGCGCTTTTCCAAGAACGCAGGACTGCTATACTGGGAGCATGCGGAAAATTCTTTTGACGGCCATTTTCATTGGCGTGTTCGTTCTTGCTCTCAACTTTGCGTTCCGCTTGAATTATTCGGATTATGTAGAATCCCCCTCGAAATTCAAAAATTTCGTGGCATCGCTATTTTTTATTGACTCGACAACGAAAGAAACGCTCAAAAACGCATATGGAAAAGCAGACAAGGGAGAGAAAAAACTCTCTTTTCTTATTGTCCCGGGTCACGATAGCGTCTTGCCGGGGACGGAATTTCGCGAGATGAAAGAAGCAGATCTCACGGTAGAGCTCGGTGAGGAGCTTTACAGTCTTCTCGCGGCTGATACTCATTTTGACGTGCGCTTGTCCCGCACCCGGGCCGGATATGATCCCGCGATAGCGGAATTTATTCGTGAGAAGAAAGCGGAGATAACAGAATTCGTCAAATCCCAAAAAACGCTCATGAATCGCTACATAGCGCTTGGGAAAATAGAATCACGGATATTCGTGAAGCACAATGTGGCCCCGACTGATATGGCATATAAACTTTACGGAATAAACAAGTGGGCAAACGAAACCGGCGTCGACATTATTCTGCATATCCATTTCAATGATTACCCAACAAGAATGCGCTCCGAGCCTGGAACATATTCTGGATTTTCTGTTTATGTGCCAGAGAGCCAATACTCAAACGCAAAGGGATCACAAGCAATTGCAGAAGCGATCTATGCACGCCTTGCCCGCTTTTACCCATCAAGCGATCTGCCAAAAGAAAATACTGGAATTGTGGAAGATCAGGAACTTATCGCGATCGGCTCGAATAACACTGTTGACGGCGCGGCGCTT
>Ga0075900_142_pt1 | contig 7775 bp, 14 predicted proteins | sample RifGroA1_FD_68005 | JGI IMG/M metagenome (GOLD analysis project Ga0075900, IMG submission 68005) | Parcubacteria bacterium GW2011_GWA1_51_12
CCCGTCACTTGCGCCAATGCCTCGACTTATTTGAAGAGTCCCTGGCCGATCGATCCGGGCAGTTATACTTATACCCAGTCCTGCGCGGCGGCCAGTTATTGTCTTTGCGCCCAGATGGAAACCGGCGGGGGCGGTAATTCGAGCGACAATATCTGCACCTGGACTAGCGGCGGCGGCTATTATTGTGTCGCTAATCAGCAATGAAAAACGAAAAAGGCTTTACCTTCATAGAGTTGTTGGTGTCGGTGACGATCGTGGCGGTGATGATGTCGGTAGCGGTGGTTTCTTATGCGAATGTCAACCAGCGGTCGCGGGATTCAAAGCGACGGGCCGATTTGGAGACGATCAGATCGGCCTTGGAGATCTGCCGGGCCAACACGGGCACTTATCCGGCCAGCATTACCACGGGCGTTACCTGTTCCGATGGGGCGATTACTTTGACGGCGACGCCGGCTGATCCAATAAATAGCGGCGTCCATGTTTATAGCTATAGTCGGTTGACGACGACGACCTATACTCTGTCGGCCCAGCTGGAACTACCGACCAATCCGACGGCTTACCAGGTGACAAATCCATGAAAGCCAAGGCGGGCTTTACTTTGATCGAGCTGCTGGCGGTAGTGACAATTATCATAATCTTATCGGGAGCGGCTCTGGCCAGCTTCCTGAATTACCAGCAAAGACGGCAGGCGCAGGAAGATGCCGCCAACGTGGCCGATAGACTGCGGACGGTCCAGATAAAGGCAGTGGCGGTGGAAATTCCGGCCGGCTGTAATAGTGTGACCAACTATAGCGTCACTTTTGCCGCGACCAGTTTGGCGGTAGCGGCGACCTGTCCCGGAGCGGGCTCGGTGGCCGTAGCCGGACTGGCGTTGACGTTGGCCAACTCGGTTTTTCAAAGCTCCCCTTTTGCAATTACTTTTGACAGCCGGACGGTGTCGGCCAGTCCGAGAACAATTAATATCTGCGGCAATGGCAATCGGTATCAGGTAAGCGTCAATGAAGCGGCCAATGTCAGCCGGCCTGTTTTTGTCGCCGGGGGTTGCTAAACTAGAGTTATGAAGGGGCAATTGATGATTGAGATCCTGGTCGGCTTGGGGGTGATTACGACCGTCCTGGTTTTTAGCCTGGTGGCCATCACTCACGCGACCAGACTGGCCCGGTCGGCCAGAAATCGTCTGGAAGCGACCACCTATGCCAACCAGGTGCTGGAGTCGTATCGCAACCAAAGGGATCTGGCCAAAGACACTTTTTTTGGCAGTGAGACCTGTTCTCCCGACTGCGGCACCTTTGGCATCAATGCGATGTATGCCTGCGCGATGACCTGTACCTTCTCCCCCGCCGGGGCGGCGACGGCGGTCGAAGTGGAGGTGACCATGTCCTGGGATGACGGCGGGACAACGGTCTCGGTCAAGGTCCCGACGGCGTTAAGTAAATACGATCTATGAGGCAGAAAGGCTTCACCTTCATTGAGTTGCTTTTGGCTGTGGGCATCATTGGCCTGATGGCGACGGCGGGCGTATCCATTTTTTTGAGTTCACTGCGGGGGACGTCGCAAATCGAACTGCGGCGGACGCTGGACGATCGGGCCAGATTGATTCTTGACGGCCTGGGGCGGTTTTTCCACGAAGGCCGGGTTATCTCTCTTGACGGCCAGACGCGGTCGACTTGTCTGGCGGTGGGCAGTATTACGGGAGATACTCTGGTGATCAAATACTCTGGTGATCAAATCGCTGGACGGCCTGACGACGACGTTTTCGGTCAGTAATGGATTGCTTGCTTCAGCCTCGGCTACGACGACCGTGGTGATCAACCCCGAGAGTGTCACCCTGGAGCACCGGGCGGATTTATCTTACTACTTTAACTGGCTGTGTTCGTCCGGAACGCCGGACCGCCTGCAGATGCTCTTCAAGGTGGTGTCGGCGGGCGCGGGAGAAGCGAATTTAACCAACGACTACGACCTGACGGTAATCATGCGCAACAGCGGGCAGTAGAGGTGATGACGGGAGATGCTAGAATGATTCTATGAGGAGAAGTTCAAACGGGCAGGCGGCCTTGATTTTGATTATGATTATGGCGGTGATCGGGGCGGTGTCGGTTTCGGTGGCCGCCCGGGAAGTGGAGTCACTGCGCAGTCAGGAGGAGTGTCGGCTTTGTGGCCGCCGATGTCGATGAAGGAGATATGGTCAGCATTTCCTTTGTCGGCGCCTCGGCCGGTTTAAGCGGAATTAATGTTTATTGGAACAATGACGCGGCGATTTTTGTCAGCCTGCTTAACGGCAACCAGGCAACCGGGAATTATACCGTCGGTCGTTTCAGCGGCGACGCCAACGCCGCCCGGGTGGCCAGCAATAAATTTACACAGGTGACGAGCGGGACGTACTCTTTCCAGGGGGCATCATTTGCGAATCGGACGACAATTCCAATTAATATGGCGGCCGACCCGGCGCCATTACAGCTACGAGTTATGGTTCTGTATCGGCGAAGTTCGGTCGGAATTGAACCGACCGGCGGGACGCTGGCGGACGGTGGGATAGTAACTATCAACTCAACGGGGACGGCGGAAAATAACATCGTCACCAATGTTTCGTTAACGCGCTTTTCCGAGCAGATACCGGCAGTTTTCGATAATGTTTTATATACTAATGGTAGTTTGAGCCAGTAATAAATTATGCCTGCTTTTTTTGGATTAGACATCGGGAGCAGTTCGGTCAAGTTGGTCCAGCTTTCGGGCAAGACGGTCGCGGTCAGCGTGATCGCGGTCAATCCGGTGGGTAGGGTAGGCGTCGATCTGGTACCGGTTGAGCAGTCTTCCCTAACCGAGGTGATTAAGAATATTCTTGCCGACAACAAGATCAAGACCGGGCGCTGTGTCGTCTCGATACCGGAGTCATTGGTCTTTAGCCGGGTAATGCTTTTCCCGGTGATGTCCTCACCCGAGTTGGCGACGGCGATTCGTTTCGAGGCGGAACAGGTAATTCCCTACCCGATCGACAAGCTGGAACTATCGTGGGTGGTGCTGTATAAGCCGAAGAACGTTTTGAGCGGGGAGAAGATGCGGGTCCTGGTTGTAGCGGTGCCCAGCAAGATAAGTAATGCCTATGTCAACTTTATGGATACCTTGGGTCTGGAAGTGGTTCGGATGGAAAACGAGATTGTTTCGCTGACCAGAAGCCTAATTACGGCCAGGAAACTCCCCGGTGTTAGCTTGGTGGCCGATCTGGGCTTTGCCAATACCAAGTTTGTCGTTGCCGACACGACCCAAATTTACGCTAACTATCTGTCCTCCCTGGGGGGGATGGCTTTTAGTCGAATTATTGCCGACACTTTTAAACTACCGATTAATCAGGCGGAGGAATACAAGCGGAGTTATGGCCTGGACAAAAAACAGTTTGAGGGCAAGCTCTTTGCGGCGGTGGAGCCGGTCCTTTCCGGACTGATCGGCGATGTTAAAAAGGTGTTAAATAGTTACCTGGCCAGCTACCCGGAGAGAAAAGTCGATCGGATTATCCTGACCGGCGGCGGCGCCTATCTAAAAGGACTGCTGGCCGAGGTGGCCGAGCAGACGGGTTTGGAGGTAGTGATCGGCAACGCTTTTGACGGGCTAAAAGTGGCCGAAAACATGACCGGTTTCGGGCCGATTTATGCGGTGGCGGTGGGATTAGCGATCGAAGAGGACTAGACAAAAGAAATGAAAATAAACATTATCCGACAAGACGCCCTCAAGTATCGCCGAGTGGTCTTGATTAGGCGGATTAATCTAGTGGTGACCTTCGGCAGTATCGGTTTGTTTAGCTTGGCGATTGTCTATATGACCAGTTATTTTGTTTACCTGGGGTTTCGACAGAGCAGTCTGGGGCAAACGGTCCGGGACTTGCAGCAGACGTACAATGGCCGGGTGCGGGAGGTAGCCGCGTATACGGCGGTGAAGGAGGTTGCTTTTGCCGTGAATGATCTGACGGCCAAGAGGTTTGGGTATAAGGAGTTTCTGAACGGAGTTTACGCGCTTTTGCCCCCGGCGGCGGTGCTTGCTTCGGTCGATTTCGGCGCCCCCGGGGTGATTGTGGCCGGAGTGAAGCTGGCAAATCTAAACGACTATGATGTTTTGGTCGGTAACATTAAAAATGCCAATAATCGGCCCGGTTTTTTGTTTAGCGCCATTTCGGAAAAACAGCTGACCCGGGGCCCGACCGGCTTGTACCAAATCACATTAGAACTTAAAATAAAAGATGGCGGCTAAAACCCAACTTTCCTCGCAGAAGCTATTCGGATTTGTTTTGCCGGTTGGCGTCGACGCCGAGCTGGTCAAACAATCGATCTATGCGACCCTGACGGCCCTGTTTCTTTTGACGATCTTTGTTTCTTTCGTCTTGCCGCGTCTGGCCGATTTGGTGATTGCCCAAAAAAAAGTCTCTGATTTGGAAAAAAATGTCAGCGGTTTGAATCGGGCCCTGGCGGTGTTGGATGATTTTCGGGATGACGTCTCGATAGATATCAAGGAGAGCGTCTCTTTGGCTATTCCGACCCGGTTTGATCCCGGCTATATTCTGTTGGCTCTGCGCCAACTAGCCCTGGAAAACAAAGTGAATATTGTCAGCTACAGCTTGGGCGGGGGCGAGGTGGGTAAGAAAGAGGTGGCCCGCGGCAACCTGACCAGCCATCAGGTGAGGTTGGAAATATCGGGTGCCCCGGTTAACCTGATCGGTTTTGTCGATAGTCTGGACAGTTATTTACCGGTAGCCTCGGTTTCGGAACTGGCCTTGTCTGAAGTGGGCAAGATTTTTACCAGTGGTGGGGGTGACGCGAGGTTGAATTTGACCCTGACCTATTATCACAAGCCATCACCGCCGCCGCCGGCTGGGTCTTTGCTGACTAATTTTCTGACCCCGGATGAATTTTCCACGATCATGTCGCTGGCAACCTTTCGCCGTTTGGGGACGGTAACATCCTCGCAGGGAGTAACGACAAGCTTCGGAAAAGAGAATCTGTTTGGACTCTAGTTATTCAACAGCCTCGACCATTTCGGGGGTGTTTTGGTTTTTTTCATCGACGACGTCGATGTTGACGCGCAGGCCCCGCTTGATGGCGATGATGCGGCCGATCTGGCGAATGGCCTTGATGACCTTGCCCGATTTGCCGATGACGCGGCCCATGTCTTCGGGGTTGACCTTGATACTTAAGTTTTCGACGCCTTCGGCCGACTCTTGACTGATGACCACGTCTTCGGGGTGATTGACGATGTTGGGGATGATGTATTCGAGAAGTTGTTTCATGTTAGTGGTTCGCTGGGCTCACCATCTGCGATTTAGCCACCAAAGCCCTGATAGTTTGGGTAGGTTGGGCGCCCTTGGCGAGCCATGATTGGTAAAGGTCGCGGTTCAGCTTGACTTGATCGGCTTTGGCGTGGGGGTCGAAGTGGCCCAGGTGCTCGATGATGTTGCCGGTTAATTTTTCGCGGTCTTCGGCCACGACGATGCGGTACTGGCGGTGGTTCCTTTTGCCGGTGGGGGTGAGTTTGATCTTGAGCATAATTTGAGTTCTGGCTGGATTATACCAAATTCAAGGCTTTTTGGGCGGCCAGCTGTTCAGCCTCCTGTTTGCTCTTGCCGCGGCCCCGCCCCGTTTCCCGGTTGTCGACGAAGACGGCCACCTCAAAGATCTTGTTGTGGTCGGGTCCCACCTGGCTCATGACTTTATACGCCGGCGAAAGCAGTCCCGAGCTTTGGATTTTTTCCTGGTAGAGCGACTTGGCGTCTTTGAGCTCATTTTTGGATAAGACTCTTTGGGCTTGAGGAATGATGAAGCGGGCAATGAAACCAGAAGCCGGTTCCAGTCCCCCATCCGTAAAAATGGCGCCAATCAGGGCCTCGACCGTGTTTTCCAAAATAGAAGGATTTTCCCGGCCCCCGCCCATGGCCTCACCCTTGCTCATCCGCAGATACGACCCCAGGTTGATGGATCGGGCGATTTCGGCCAGGCTTTCGGTGCGAACAACGGCACTGCGGGCGGCGGTTAGAAAACCCTCGGACTCGTTTGGTCTGGCCTGATAGAGATAGTTAGTGATGATCAGTTCCAGGACGGCGTCTCCCAGGAATTCGAGTCGTTCGTTGCTCTCCTTGACTCCCTGTTCATTGAGACTGGAGCGGTGGGTCAGAGCAGTCGCCAGTAAGCTATGATCCTGGAAATCATAGCCAAGGCTTTTTTGCAAAGGGGTTAAATCAGTGGGGTTCATTTTTGTTTTCTGGGCGGGTAAATTTGAGAGCGGTAGCCAGGGCGCCGTTGACAAAACTGCCGCTGGTTTGGCCGCCATAGCGTTTGGCGATTTCGACCGCTTCGTCAATGACAACCTTGGTCGGGACTTCCGGTTTGTTCAGGAGTTCATTGATGGCAACGCGCAGGACCGAGAGGTCGACGCGGTTGATTTGGGACAGGGGCCACTCCGGGGCGCACTTGACCACGATTTCGTCGATCGCTGTGAGGTGGCTTAGGGTTTGGGCGGCCAGCTCGTTATCGAGCTCCTGGGGTAAGAAGGTATAGGCAAAAAGCTGTTTGACAGCCTTGATGCGGTTGAGATGGCGGGGGTCGGCGGCGGTTTTCACTCGAAGAGCTAAGGTGCTTTGTGGTGACAGGCCGGGCAGACGAAATGGGCCAATTTTAATTTGCCGCAGTTTTTGCAGACGACGGATTTTTTGGCGGTAACCCTGATCTGGGAACGACGCTTGCCCTGTCTCCTGGTTGATGGTTTTCGTTTTGGTGTAGCGGCCATAACTCTCCGTATTTTACCAAGAAGCGAGATTTCTGGCAATGGTCAGGGCTTGGTCCTTGTTTTTTTCGAGCAAGGCGAGAGCGATTGTCTTGGCCTGTTTGAAAAGGACTTTATTCCAGAAATTCCTGAGGCGGACCGGCAGCCAGCCGTGCTGTTTGTCGCCGAAGAGTTCGCCGGCGCCGCGAAGGCGGAGGTCCATTTTGGCCAAGGTAAGGCCGGAGTGGTACTTTTCCATCAGCGCCAGACGGGTGTTGGCCTCTTCCTGGTTACTGCCGCTGACGAGTAAACAATAGCCCTGGCGTTCCCGCCGGCCGACGCGGCCGCGCAGTTGGTGAAGAGTGGCCAGTCCAAAATTATCGGCGCCGTGGATGATGATAACGTCGGCCTCTGGGATATCGACACCAACTTCGATGATGGTGGTGGCGACGAGAATGCCCCCGGTGTGGTGGCGACGAGAATGCCCCCGGTGGTCTTTTTAAACGCCGCTAATGTCAGGGCGATCGCTTCAGACTTCATCTGGCCGTGAATGAGAAAAACTTTGGTAAACGAGCCGCAGACGGTCTGATAATGTTTAAAAATTTTTATGGCCCCCTCTTTTTCAGCGACACCGTGGATGGTGGGAGCGACGGCAAAAACCTGGCTCCCCTTTTCGATTTGTTGCTTGAGCCAGGCGGTGCTTTTTTTAAAGCGATCCGGATCCAGGACCCAGGTTTTGATCGGTAATCTGTTTTTGGGTTTGTCGGACAGACTGCTGATGGCGACCTCGCCGAAAAGACCAAGGGCGAGGCTGCGGGGAATTGGCGTGGCGGTCAGGTTGAAAAGATGGGGTGTCGGTTTTCGGGTCAATAATTCAGCCCGCTGTTGGACCCCGAATTTGTGCTGTTCGTCGATTGCCAGGGCGGCCAGGGGGAAAGGCAGTTTTAGCGGCAGTTGGGTCAGGAGAGCGTGGGTGCCGATGAAGATGGCAGGTTGGGGCGGAACCTGCCGGAGCGGTTTCTTGGCGCTGACCA
>Ga0075900_139_pt1 | contig 7173 bp, 5 predicted proteins | sample RifGroA1_FD_68005 | JGI IMG/M metagenome (GOLD analysis project Ga0075900, IMG submission 68005) | Parcubacteria bacterium GW2011_GWA1_51_12
TGCGGCGAACGCTTGAATACTTCGGATATAAAGTAAAACACGTGATGAATATTACCGATGTTGAGGATAAAATCATTCGAGACTCCAAAAAGGCCGGAATGGGCCTAGAGGCTTTCACCGAGAAATACACAAAATCTTTCTATGGCGACATTAAGCATCTTGGCATTCTCCCCGCCTGGAAATACTCCAAAGCGACAGCCCACATCAAGGAAATGATCGAATTAATCAATATCCTCCTAAAGAAAAACGTTGCCTACAGCGCAGAGGATGGCGTCTATTTCGATATTTCGAAGTTCAAAGATTACGGCAAACTTTCGCGCGTCAAAGAACGTTCTCTAAAGGCAGGCACGAGAATCGCGGCTGATGAATACGCCAAGCATGAAGCGCAGGACTTCGCGCTATGGAAATTCAAGAAAGACGGCGAGCCATCGTGGCCTGCGCCATTCGGCGCGGGACGCCCGGGTTGGCATATTGAGTGCTCGGCGATGTCCATGAAATACCTCGGGGCTTCCTTTGATATACATGCCGGCGGAGTTGATCTTATATTCCCCCACCACGAAAACGAAATCGCTCAATCTGAAGGAGCGACGAGAAAACAATTTGTCCGTTCATTTATTGAAGGAGAGCACCTTTTGGTTGACGGCAAAAAGATGGCAAAATCTCTGGGGAATTTTTACACTCTCGCCGATTTGGAAAAGCAAGGTTTCCCGCCGCTCGCCTTCCGTTACCTGGCGCTTACCGCCCATTATCGCTCGAGACTTAATTTTACCTGGGAATCCCTGAAAGCCGCCGAGGCATCTTTGAAGCGGCTGCATGAATTCGTACGCGGCCTGAAAAATAAAAAATCGCAAAAGGGCAAGTCGAGAACGCTGGCACCTTTCAAAAAAGCGTTTGACGCAGCAATCGCCGACGACCTGGATACGCCGATGGCCCTTTCAGCCATCTGGAAACTGATCCGCGAGTACAACAAAACCTCCGGATCGTTTGACGCGAGGGCGGTTTTGAAACTTTTATTCTCGTTGGACGAAGTTTTGGGGCTCCGGCTGAAAGACGTTAAAGCAGATGCCGTCCCGCCGCCAATCGCGAAGTTGGTGAAGCGGCGCGAAGCCCTCCGAAAATCCGGGGACTGGGCTGGGGCCGACAAGATCCGCGACGAATTGGTGAGTCTCGGGTGGCGCGTTAAAGACGTTCCCGGAGGCCCAGATTTAGCCAAAACAATATAGAGATTCTCCAAAGATCTACAGAATCAGGCGGCTGGGACTTGGCAGACCGCGGCAATGCTGACGAAACCAATCAAATGCACAGTACTTCGTGCCAGCGGCGCCACAACATAAGCATGCCAGAGTCAACCAAATCCACACCTTATAAACGGATTTGCCAGTGCTTCCGGCTTTCTCGGTTATAAAAGTTTTGTTATATTCAAAGCACCAAAGTTTTATCTTAACTTCATGCCGGCTAACCAGCGAAAATCCATCCCCTCCCCGATCACCTCAAATATCCAAGAGGGACGCATGCCGCCGCAATCGGTGGATGCCGAGATGTCGGTCCTGGGAGCGCTGATGCTCGACCGCGAGGCGATGTATCGCGTCGCCGATATTCTTTCGGTGCGCGATTTTTACAAGCCGGCGCATCAGCTGATCTATCAAGCCATGCTTGATCTTTTCAAATTGCATGAGCCCATTGACGTACTTTCGGTTTCAACCCGGCTTCGAGAAAAAGGAACTCTCGAAGACATCGGCGGATCTTCCTATTTAACTACACTCGTCAATCTCGTCCCAACCGCAAGCCACGTCCTCCACTACGCTAAGATCGTGAATAAAAAGCGGGTGCTGCGGGATCTCATTGACGCCTCGTACCACATTGCCGAACTGGGATACAAAGAAGAAAACGCCGTCGAGGAATTGCTGGACGAAGCCGAGCGACGAGTCTTCTCAATTTCGCAATCATCTCTCCAGCAAGAATTTTTTTCGGTGAAAGACGCATTGGACGACGCCTGGGAACGGATCGACATGCTGCATAAAGGCGACGGCGCCATGCGCGGTGTCCCCATGGGATTCCCTGATTTAGACAACATTACATCCGGGCTGCAAAAATCAGACCTCATAATACTGGCGGCCCGGCCGAGCCTCGGAAAAACTTCATTGGCGCTTGATATCGCAAGAAACGCGGCCACTAAATCCAAAACATCCGTCGGAATATTTAGTCTCGAAATGTCGCGCGAACAGCTGATTGACCGCCTGATCGCGGCCCAAGCCGGCATTGACCTTTGGAGGCTGCGAAACGGCCGGCTCTCATCCGAGGGCGATGACAACGACTTTGTGCGCATCCGCGACGCCATGGAAGAGCTATCGCAAGCCGCGATCTACATTGATGACGCCGCCATGCCGACAGTCATGCAGATCCGCGCCATGTCCAGGCGTCTTCAGGCGGAGCACGGGCTTGGCCTCATTATTGTCGATTACCTGCAATTGATTAAGGGGCACGACCGCGCCGAAAACCGCGTCCAGGAGGTAAGCGAGATCTCACGCTCGCTAAAGGCCCTGGCTAAGGAACTTAACGTGCCGGTGCTGGCGCTCTCCCAGCTTTCGCGCGCCGTGGAATCGCGCACCGACGCCATCCCCAAACTCTCGGATCTTCGCGAGTCTGGATCTTTGGAGCAAGACGCGGACCTGGTTATGTTTATCTATCGTGAGGACAAGGCCAAGAAAAACTCCGACCGCCGCAACGTGGCCGATATCATGATTGAAAAGCACCGCAACGGCCCCACAGGACGCGCCCAGCTTTTCTTTGTCGAAGAACAAGCCTCGTTCCGCTCCATCGCCAAACATTACGAATAATACAACGCACCAGCGTTTCCTTAATTTTACATTTTGCAATTTGAATTTTAAATTAACTTATGTTCCCCAAACCCATCCTCGATTTAGCCGAGCTTTTATCCAAACTCCCGGGTATAGGACCAAGACAGGCGTCGCGCCTGGCGTTTTTTATTTTGCGCGAGTCAAAAGGTTACGCATCCGCTTTAACTTCAGCGATAAAAAATGTTACCGAACGAGTGCGCCCCTGCGTACAATGTTTCCGCTCGATGGACGCGAATGGCAACGGCAAAGATGGCATCTGCGACATCTGCAAAGACCCAAAGCGCGATCAGCAAAGCGTCTGCATCGTAGAAAAAGAAATTGACATCCCTAATATCGAAAAAACCAAAGTGTTCCACGGAACGTATCATGTCCTTGGCGGCGGTATTTCGCTCCTCGAAAAAGACTCACCGGAACGCGCCCGCGTGGAAGACCTTTACCGGCGCGTTGAAAAACTGGCCGTAGACGTCTCACCGCTAGAGATTATAATCGCAACCAGCCCGACTACCGAGGGAGATGCCACCGCCCTTTATCTTGAAAGGACCCTGGAGCCCTTGGCGAAAAAGTCTTCTGGGGTATCCATTTCTCGCCTCGGCCGCGGGCTTTCCATGGGCGCGGAAGTCGAATATGCCGACGAGGTCACGCTCGAGGAAGCTCTTAAACACCGCACAAAATCGGTCTAGCGAACACCGCTCCTGGATTTAAAAAGCTTCTTGCCAGCTACGAACCAAATACACATATTACACACTATCCCTCGGCTCTACTCGGGACAAGTGATGAAATCTGAAAGATTGAAATTTCTTCAAGCTATCGAGATAGCACAACTTGTGGTGAGCCCGTCGAACTATAGTGTGTAATATGTGTATTTGAGATTAAAGATAGTAAACCCCGTTACAGGGTGACTACGGGCTTACGCTCGCGGCATTTCATTTTAGATTTTACAATACGTTGCAATTCATCCACAGCCTTACGGCCGCGGCTTCTTTGCAACGGGGTAAATATGCTATAGGCAAACAAAAATCTTATTTACGGAGAATCTTTTTGATTAGAACGTCCGTGAAGTGCTGCCGATGGCCCTTCTTTTTGCGATACCGGGTTTTGGCGTGGTACTTAAAAACAATCACCTTGCGGCCTCTCGCCTGTTTCAATACTTCCGCCTCCACTTTGGCGTTTTCAACGACAGGGTCGCCGATTTCCGCAGCTTTGTCGTCCGCCACCAAAAGCACCTTGTCAAACGAAATCTTCCCGCCTTCCTTGGTGGGCAGTTTTTCTATCCTAATTTTCTTGTCCTCGGTAACAAGATACTGCTTGCCACCGGTCTCAATCACGGCAAATTTCATAACGAAACGACTCTATCATGCGGGGCATACCCATGCAAGCCCCGTTATAAGTTCATCGAAAGTCCTTTGTAAGATTTGCGGTAAGGCGAAGCTGAGCTTAGCTCAGTGAAGCCGCCCCTACGACTTAGGCCATCTTTAAAGAAAGTTGATCTTTAAACTTCTAACGGGGCGAGTCTTCGCGGCGGGGCCCGCCGAGCTATTCCTCGGAAACCGTGCTGGATACGGCCGCCAGCTCGCCGGCGATCGATTTGCCGCCCAGCTTCAGAATATCCTTATCAATCTTGCCGAACTCCCGAGTGGAGTGATTATAGGTGTTCACGGTAGTCTGCAGGTGACCGCCGATCTTAGTGTGAAAATCCGAATATGAGCGCAAATGCTTCTCGAGCTGCCCGATATTTTTCAGAATATCCTTGGTTGATTCCTGAATCTGATAAGCGCGCATGCCAACGATCATCGACTGGAGCGTAACGTAGAAAGTGGTCGGCGATACTATATGCACCTTCTTCTCATTCACGGCATAATCTATGAGATCCCGGGTATTGACTTTCAACGCCCCCACCGTGTTCACCAAAAGATCGTAATAAATGCCCTCAGCCGGAATAAACATGAAAGCAAATTCGGTAGTCCCCTCTCCCGGCCGGATGTATTTGGCGGTTTCATCAATACGCTTCTTTAAATCCTGCTTGAAAGTTTTTTCCAATTCCTCACGGCGCGCCGGATCGCGCTCCTCGACAATTCGGTTATAATTTTCCAGGGAGAATTTCGAGTCAATGGGTATGATTTTATCGCCAAAGAAAAGCGCCGCGTCAACAATCTCGCCGTCCTGGAAGGCGTACTGCATTTGGTATTGCTTCGGCTGAAAGGCATTTTTCAGAAGCGTTTCAAGATAATACTCGCCGAAAACGCCGCGCTGTTTTGGATTTTTCAGAATATCCTGAAGCCGCTCCAGCTGATCGGCGAAGTTAACGACTTGGCGATTGGTTTCATCCAGCTTAGCCAGCCGATCAGTTACATCGCGAATAATCTTGGCCGACTCGCCGAACTGCGACTGCATGGCCTTCGAAGATTCGCCGAGGCGCAAATCCAGCATCCGGGTAATTTCCGAGATCTGATTTTGCAAAAGCACAAGCGACTGATCTCCTTCGGCCTTTTTCTGGTTTCGCGAAAGCAGGAAGCCCAAAACCAGAAATCCGATGACGATTAAGGCTCCGATAATAAAAAGCTCCATAATTTACTCCAGTAACGCCTTTATTTCATTTATCCTTGACTTTGCCTCCGATTCTGATCCAGCTTCAATGGTAAGCCGCAGCAGCGGCTCGGTATTGGACATTCTTATATTAAACCACCACGTCAGATTCTGCACGCTGACCCCATCCAGCACGCTGACCCCATCCAGCCGGCTCGAGATATGCGGCTTATAAACGGCAATGATTTTTGCCAGAGCCTCTTTTGGCGCTTTATGCGGGATGCTCGACTGCGAAAAATATCCGCTCGCGTAATGGCGCGTCAATTCGGAAACTGGGCGCGACGCTGAAGCCACTAACGAAAAAACACGAAGCATGGTGTATATCGCCGAGTCGATGTTCAAAAGTTTCTGGTGATAAATATGCCCGGAAATTTCGCCGCCCAAAACTGCTCCCACCCTCTCCATTTCAGCCCGCACATGGACTCCTCCAACCTTGGTCACAAATAACTCCCCGCCGTAGGCCTCAATCAAGGGAGCAAGAAACCGCGAGTGCGTGAGCTCAAAGACAAACCGCGCCCCGCGCTTTTTTTCCAATTCACGCACCGCCAAGAGCCCGAAGAGAATATCCGTACGTATCGGGTTGCCCTTCTCGTCAAAAAATTCGGCGCGGTCACCGTCGCCGTCAAAGGCTACGCCGACTTGGTACTTGGCGGTTTTTAACTCGCGCCGCATCAACTCTGTAACACTCGGTGCCAACGGATTCGGTTCATGACGGTGAAAGGCCGGATCCGGATCAAAAAAAATAGGTTTATAGAAAATCCGGTAGGGAGCAAGAGTATCGGGCAAAACGTAAGCCGCAGCGCCCCCCGCGGCGTCAATCAGCGCCCGCAACGAATCCAGGCGCGGCACTAATCGGTGAAGTTTTTTGACGTAGCGCTTGCCCTCGGCTTCCGTGGGAATTAAACGGCCGAAATTATTCTGCGTCTTTTTCGCACCGACCCGTGTAAGCGACCGAATCGTACGTAACCCACTTGACAAGCCGATCTCCTTCCCTCTCCCATAAAATAGCTTGAAGCCGTTATAAGACGCGGGGTTGTGCGACGCGGTGATCATGATCCCCCCATCGCGCTCGCGCGCCGTCCCGAAAATATAAATAGCCTGCGGCGTGGTAGCAATGCCGAGGTCATAGCAATCAGCCCCCGCTGCGATAATTCCCTCAACCAGGCCCTGGCGCAATGCGGCGGAAGATTCACGGAGGTCTCGGGCGATAGAAATCTTGGGTCTTTTCGTGCGGCATCTCCGCTTCAAGTATTCGGCGAAGGCGTAACCTATCCGCCGCGCTATCTCGGCGTTGATATCGGCCGGATAGAGACCGCGGACGTCATAATCCCTAAAAATCGCTGGATTAATCTTCATACATCTTCTAGTATAGCCCGAGAATATGAAAGGTATACTATATTGAATATGAGCCTCAAGATGGGCATCGTGGGCATGCCGAATGTGGGAAAGTCCACACTATTTCAAGCACTAACTAAAAAAACGGTTACTATAGCGAACTATCCTTTCGCTACCATTGATCCGAACGTCGGGGTGGTAATGGTGCCTGATGAGCGTTTGACAAAACTTGCGGCGCAATCGCTGTCAAAAAAAGTCGTCCCGGCGATTATGGAATTTGTCGACATCGCGGGACTAGTGAAGGGCGCTTCGGAGGGACTCGGCCTCGGCAACGCCTTTCTTTCGCACATTCGCGACTTTGACGCGATTCTGCACGTTGTAAGAGTCTTCAAAAATG
>Ga0075900_144_pt1 | contig 6677 bp, 6 predicted proteins | sample RifGroA1_FD_68005 | JGI IMG/M metagenome (GOLD analysis project Ga0075900, IMG submission 68005) | Parcubacteria bacterium GW2011_GWA1_51_12
TGGTCAATGACAATCAGCTTGACGGTCTGTGTATCTACGCCTGTGGTGAGGAGTTTTGAGGTGGTGGCGATAACGGGATACGGACTTTCGGGATCAATGAATTTGTCTAAATCGCGAGCGCCATGCTCACTGTCTCCGGTGATGCGGACAACATAATTCGGGTGCTCGCTTACCAGGTCGGCATTAGCATTCACAAGTTCTTGACGCATGCGATCGGCATGTTCTATATCTACACAGAAAACAATAGTTTTTTGCATTCTGTCAGTGGCTTTCAAGTATTCGGTAATCTTTTGCGCCACGACTTTTGAGCGTTCTTCCAGCACGACCTTACGGTCAAAATCACTCTGGCCAAAAATCTGGTCAGGCAGAGGGTTGCCGTATTTATCAACCTCGCCGGCCGCGGGACGATATCCTTCCGCATCTCTGTCCAAGGTAACGCGGATAACCTTGTAGGGCGCAAGAAAGCCGTCTTCAATGCCTTGCCTTAATGAATAGGTATATACCGGATCACCAAAATATGTTTGCGTTGAAATGTCGGCAGTTTCTTTGGGGGTAGCGGTTAAGCCGATTTGAGTGGCGCTTGTGTAGTAGTCAAGAATTTCTCTCCAAGAGGCATCTTCACGCGCTACTCCGCGATGACATTCGTCAACGATGACCAGATCAAAGAAATTTGGCGAAAACTGCTTGAAGATATTTTTTTCTTCTTCCATCCCCGTTAATCCCTGATACAGACCAAGATACACTTCGTAGGCCTTATCAACTTGTCGGTGCTGAATTTTGGTCATTTTGTCTCCAAAATGCCGGAAGTCGTTCATGATCGGCTGGTCAGCAAGAATATTGCGGTCAACCAGAAAGAGAATTCGCTTTTTTACTCCGACCTTCCACAAGCGCCAGATGATTTGAAACGCGGCGTAGGTCTTGCCGGTGCCGGTTGCCATCACCAAAAGCAGGCGGTTTTTGCCTTTGACAATTTCTTCAGTGGCGCGGTTAATGGCAACCTGCTGGAAATAGCGGGGCGACTTGCCGTCAATCTCTTGGTAATAATCCTGACTGATTACTTTTTCTTGTTCGGCGACAAGTCCTTTCGTTTTCACATAGCGACTGTAAAGTGCGTCCGGAGACGGAAACTCGTTTAACGGGAACTCGCTTTCTATGGGTTCTATTTTAGTGAGACGATCATGCTCAAGAAACGCGTCGCCATTCCCGCTATAGACAAAAGGGATATCAAGCGCTTCGGCATATTCAAGTGCTTGCTGCATACCGGCGCCGACAGAATGTTTGTTGTCTTTGGCTTCAATAATTGCGAGGGGTAGGTGGCCGCGGTGATACAAAACAAAATCAGCGCGTTTTTTCTCTCCGCGAAAAACGGTTTTGCCGCGCACGATAATCCGCCCGGCGGTAAAGCCATACTGCTCGCGAATCTGCCTTTGCAAATCCCAGCCGGCGCCAGTCAGGGCGGGAAGAATATATTTTGAGCAAATATCCTGTTCGGAAAGTTCTTTTTTGGAAAAATTTGGCATAAGTCTATATCAGACGTTCTTCTCTGAAGCTAAGATAGCTGTTTTTGGTAATAATAATATGATCCACCACTTCAATTCCCATAATTTTTCCGGCTTCTACCAATCTTTTTGTAATCAATAAATCATCGCTTGAGGGTTCTGTATTACCAGAAGGATGATTATGCGCGAAAATAACAGACGCGGCTTTGTTTTTGATAGCTTCGGCGAAGACTTCTCGCGGATGGACAATGCTCGTATCCAGCGAGCCGACTGAAATCTCCGCGATTGAGTGACCTCTGCTATTTAAAGCGATTATATAAAAATGTTCCTTGTGATAATCTTTGAGTTTGCTTTTTATCAGCCGATATACCTTTTTTGGATCGGTAAGCTCCTTGCTTTTATAAGCTGGGGTTTGAGTGGAAAGGCGGCGACCGATTTCAAACGCAGCTTTTATTTGTGTGGCTTTTGCCGGTCCAATTCCTTTGACGGAGGATAATTCCTCAATACTTGCTTCGGATAACTTCTGTAAGCTGCCGAATTGCGTTAATAATTTTTGCGCCGTAACTACCACCGACTCGCCAGCAATGCCGCGGTACCACCGACTCGCCAGCAATGCCGCGGCCCAAAATAAGCTGCAGTAATTCTTGAGCTGAAAGCGCCTGCTCGCCAAACTTAACCAGCCGTTCTCGCGGGCGTTCCTCTTTGGGTAAATCGTGAATCGTGAATGATTTTGACATATTTTTCTCATTAAACGCTTCGACTATGCTCAACGCAAGCCCCGTTTCCACCCAATACGCCACCCGCGTGGCGTATTGAATTTTCGTTTGCCTGCCCCGTAGCGAGCTCTGCTCTGCTATTCGGGGTGATAAATCCCATTAGAGTCAGTGCGCTACGAGCCCTCGCGGCCTCTAACGGGACAGGTGTTAGATCGGAATTCATCTTTTCTTAATAATTTTTAATACATCTGCTTTCCGATACCTACGATCACGACGCTTTCCGAAACGGAGCGCCTTAAGCACTCCTTCTTTATCCCAATTTCTTAAAGTATTTGGGTGGCAATTTAAAACCTCACACGCCTGCTTAAGTGTGAGGATTTCGGGGAGACGCTCAAGTTTTAATTTTTTGACCATTACTTCATAACCTAACATAAATTAACAGTTGGGTAAATCCTATAAATCCCATTCAAAAATGAAAAACGCGAACTGCTTTTCTGCCTTAAAAGCAAGCTGATGCTGAAAGACAAAAAGATTTCTCTGGTCTAAACGAAAAGCCGCTGATTTCTCAGCGGACTTTTCGTTTCATTGCAAAGATATTCGCCCCAAATCTTATTGGAAAAGTCTGACGAACCAGCCAAAGACACTGAATTTACTTTCATTTGTCTTGATGAAGTTCAATGCATTTGTATTCGTTTCTTCTAAGGCCTTGATTTGGGTATCCAAGTCAGCTTTTACCGAGTCGTCTATCGCTCGCTCCTTTGCTTTTGTCAGGCGGTCAATGCTGTTTTGAGTAGTGACTACTTCGCTTCGGAGCGCACCGATATTTTTGTAATCAGTACCGATGAGAAACGTCTTGAATCCGCCCCGTGCCTCAACTGCTTGTATGGCTTTGGTGGCACGCTCATTTGACGATTCCTGCTCCTCGGCAACAGCACGCACATCCTCACCGATATTTTTATCCTTGCCCGCTAAATCAGTGAGGTCTTTTACTACATTAGCCACATTGCTTTTGTGTCGCTCGCTCATCTCCTTGCCTTTATCGCTCTGTGTTAATGCAGCAGAAACAGAAAAAGCCACAAGCAGAAGTGAGAGAGCGATAGTTGTAGAAGTTTTTATGTGATTCATAAGTATTAAGTTAAAATGTTACTACTGATTCGTTTGAACAAACACTTGTTCCCGCTTCGCAGATTTTATAGGTGAATGTTCCGCCCCCTCTCTGGTTGATGCTGTCAGTGTAAGTCCCATCGTTCGCTGTCGTAGTAATAACACTTCCGTTTCTATACACATCAACATTTCCCGAAGTTGCACCGCTCCATGATAAGTCAGCTTTCATAAGTCCCTTAACCTTATATCCGACAGTCGAGAGAGTTACACCAGATGATTCCGCCACAACATTTATTTGCACAGAATCATTCGCCATAGCACCCTCATTGTCTGTCACCGTAAGAGTCACTGTATGATTGCCTAACGCAAATGGGAGTGTTGGCGACACGCCTGTTGCAAGAAGTGTTGCTCCCTCATACCACTCATACGACACAATCGAACCATCTGAATCAGACGAACTGGAACCGTCCAAAATAACATTTTCTACATTGTTTCCATCAAAATCGACTACTGTTTGATCCGCACCTGCATTCGCCTTGGGAGTAATGTTTGCACCTGCTGTTTGAACCGCCAAAAGAGCGTTCACTAAACCGTATCCGAATTGTGGGTCACGGCCAGTTATCCCAAGGTCAGTTGCAGAAGCATCCAGAATCGCACGAACATCACGATTATTGATAACTCCATCGCCGTTGTAGTCAGAATATCCTGCCGCAATAATCAACGCCGCTACACCTGCGACATGAGGAGAAGCCATTGATGTGCCCGAACCGTATTTATAGCATTCTCCATCTGGTTGCCCGTCACCATTTATGTCTGTCAGTGTTCCTGTACAAACTGGTTGTGGATCGTAATATCCGGCATTGTCATTCCATGTTGAGTAGACATTCACGCCCGGTGCTGCGATTTCTACTTTATCGCCCGTGCTTGAAAAACTTGCACGAGTGTTGTTTGAATCTGTTGCCGCGACCGCAATCACCGAATCATATTTTGCAGGATAAATAACATTGCTACCCTTGCCATTCACAGTTCCGGAATTTCCCACAGCAGCCACAATCACAACACCCTGTGCTTCGGCATTATCAAATGCTTGTTTTACGGTACTACCCGGATCCCGATCTTTTCCGAGAGAAAGATTGATGACATCCAGTTCAAGCCCCTGTACTGTAAGCATTTCTCCGGTAAAGACATTCTCAATTTGCATTGTGGCACCAGTAGACCACTCAACTGCCGCAATGATATCGCTCCAGTAACCAACACCATCTTCATTTAAGACCCGAAGTGAATAGAGATTGCAACTCGGTGCTACTCCGACAACGCCGAGTTTTGGATCTGCATTCCCATTGTCATTATCTTCTGCGCATGCTGTACCGGCGACATGTGTCCCGTGTCCATACACGTCCATCGGGTCGTAATCGTAATAATAGAAATCATAACCAAGATTAAGAGAATCAAAGTTGTCGTTCAGATCAGGGTGGAGATAATTCACCCCAGAATCAATAATACCGATTTTCACTCCTCCGTCTACACCAGCACCCTTGTTTCCTGTTACATGAACATCAGCACTTTGAATGTGTTTTACGCCCCACGCATTATCAAGTTCTGTATCAAACACATCTGCAGCATATACTGTGTCGTCTGCCTCAACCGCCGTAACATGAGGATTGTGTGCTAATCCGGCGAGCGCAGACTCGGGAACTTGAGCCGCAATCGCATTCACGATTGAGTAACTATATTTAATCTTACCGCCATAGGCACGAACAAGCGCCTGTTCGCTGGCTCCGACTGATTTATCAAAACCAATGAGTACACGTATAAGTTGGTCATTTTGTGACTTAACAGCCGCAAATGACGTAGAAGCACCGACTGGAAATGCTAATAATAACGCCAGTCCTAAAATAGATATAGAGTTTTTCATAAATTAATAATACTCTCAAATAATAATCTTTCAATCTCCTTGTTCAAGAAACGAAAAGCCGCCATTCTTTGGCGGACTTTTCGTTTCTTGAATACGGCGCTCAGCCCTGCCTGCCGGCAGGCAGGCGGTATGACGTGGGTGGGAAGGAGTCGTATGCGGTGCCCGCCGAAGGGCAGGCATCTCAGTCACCTGACTTAGCATACGCGTGCTGCGGGACTAGGAATTTCACCCCGTTAGATATTATATTTAAGACCATTCCACTTCTAAGCAACGCTGCGGGACTAGGACTCGAACCTAGATACCATGCTCCAGAGGCATGTGTCCTGCCATTAGACGATCCCGCAGCGTTGCCAGGAAGTACTCCGTCTTTCAAATAATCTCCACCATTAAATTTTGCATATCTAACGGGGCGGGCCTAGATTTCAAGGGCCAGAACCTTGCGTGCTACCTTTACACTATCCCGCAATATTATTGATTATGCTTTCTTAATCTAATCTATCGTGCGAATTTTTCAACCCCGTTAGAAGTAGTCTCGTCCCGTTAGAGATCCGACTTGTCGTAGACATGCGCCGGCAATCGCCAATGGCGATTTATCTCTAACGGGACTCGCCGAGATCCTTTGGACTCGCGCCGAAAGCGCGAGCGAGACTTCTAACGGGGTCAACTTCGCTTTTATAAAAATAAGAGGGGGGCGCTCCGACAGCTGTCGGAGCGCCCCCGCGCGGCTACTCCCGCGTGAGATCGAGCACTGCGCCGTTCGCCAGCTGGCGGCCAGGTGCGGCCTTCCACGCATCCTTGGCGTAAGGATGTATGGCGGTGTAAGCGAGATCAAGCTTATACGGCTGATCGCCGCGCTCGGCGCGCCAAGCCTTGCGCTTGGGCCCAAGTATCCGCTCCTGTCGATCTCTATCAAACTGCAGCCGCTGATACAGAATCTCTATCGCCTCGCTGGCATCAGCGGCGCGAACATAGGCAAAACGAGGCGATTCTAGGACCGAGGCGACTTCCTCCTCCGAGACCTCTTTCGGGCTCGCGCGCGAGCCGTAGTAAGTTACGGTCCAAGTAGACATGGCCCCCTCCTCGCCTTTTGCAGGCGCCGATCGTATGTCCCCGCGCTTCGGGGAGTTGGTTTAGAAAGGTGCTTCAAAGACTTTAAACCAGCCTACACGGCGTGTAAGTTCGCTCGCCGGCTGGCAAGTCTAGAGAAATTGACCGAATTGTAGATGAATCCGGCTAAACTTTCAAGTAGCGCCGGACCGCAAGAATCGAAGAGAGAATCCCCAGTAAAACGCCGGAAGCGAAAAGAATCGCAAAAAACTCCAGAAGATGCCCCATCAAATATTGAAACATATTGATTCCGTCCAAGAAATTCTGGATATTCGGCGCCAAAAACCAAACGGTCGGAATATATATCGCCGCAGTGATTACAGCGGCCAGCCCCCC
>Ga0075900_145_pt1 | contig 6597 bp, 9 predicted proteins | sample RifGroA1_FD_68005 | JGI IMG/M metagenome (GOLD analysis project Ga0075900, IMG submission 68005) | Parcubacteria bacterium GW2011_GWA1_51_12
TTCCGCGCCGCTCGGCTAGGATTTGAAAGGGCTTTTTTGGCGAAAAGGAAAAGGATTTATCAATCAAAATATGGTTCGAGCCGCAAATTTTCAAAAAATCTTTTTTGGGGCTTAAAATTTCCTGCCAAGCGACAGAACCCGCTTGATTACAGGGAGTTACAAATTGTTTTGCTGGTTCGAGCCACCCGCCGCCGCTTTTTTCTATCTCCTTGAGCTTACTCTCTAAATCCTTCTTATTATTGAGCAGTTTGGTCTTCCGTTTGGAGTATTCTTCCTGAGTAATCTGGCGGTCAATGAAGATATCCTATACCAGTGGTTCTTCCAGCGCCTGTGGAATTATTTGATCTTTGCATCGAGGCTCTTGGTGACACGCGACACGCAAATATAATTGACAATCGCTACTTCGTGAAGTATATTTGTGTTATAATGTTCAAAAATTATCATAAATTTACGCATTTCGTCTATTAATTGTTAGGCGGCAAGACGAGAGGAGCACAAATGGATAAGATACAGCAATCGGAGAATCATATTGAGTTCAGCAGGGATCTGAGGGTTACAGCAAGGACTTTCGTTTTGATCGGTGGTTTATTTCCCTTACTGGTTCCGTATGAGCTTCTAATCAAACCTTCATGGCCGGAGGGATTCAGTCTGCTATGGCTTTTTGCGGTGATCATCTCGGCCGGAGCGATCGGAGCCAGTATTTTTTTTCTATTGGCCGCCCTGTTTGGAATGAGCCAAAGTATTCGGTTTGATATTGTCAGCCAGAGTATCTTTTATAGCTACAAGACTGCACTGATGAAGCATTGCCACGAAAGGTCGTATCCGTTCAACAAAGTCGAAAGACTCCAAGTTGTCACCCATGAGTGGGAAGATGGGCCACCCTCTTACGATATTGGATTGAAAATTAAGGGTGTTCGCGAGATCGAGTTCGGGCGCTTTATCTTGCACAATGACGCGGAACACTATCTCTCGATTCTTCGCAGAATGACTGCAATGCCAGTTATCGCATAGTCAAAGCTTATTTCCAGACCAAGGACTGAATAAAATCATTTTTTCATAAGAATTAAGTGCCAAAGAAAAACTTGCTTGTCCGCCATAGCCCGAAGGGCGACGGCGGAAAATTGTCATCCGCCTTCGTTAAAACTTCGGCGGGACAAGTCGGTGCGGCTCCCTACCACAGGCGGCGAAAGCGGGTTCGGACTAATTCAAGAATACTGTAAGTAAATCATTTTATGAACAATCCCAAGACTAAAGTAGAATTTTGCGCGTTTCCAGACGGCATGGATGGAAAAGGCAGAATCCGGTTAAAACCGATTGGGAAGGCAAAAAACACGGCTAAGAAACCGGCGCTGGCTGGCTGGAAGGATCTTACCACCGAAATTATTCTTGACAGGAAATATGCCAAAGGACTGGACGGCATTGAGGATTACTCGCATGTCATCATTGTCTATTGGATGGGCGAGGAAAAAGAATGCCATCTTAAACATCATCCGCAGGGGAGACTGGATGTGCCGTACGGGGGAATTTTTGCCTGCCGCTGCCCCCAGCGGCCGAATCGCCTTGCCATCTCAACGGTAAAGCTCGTTGTAAGACAAGGGAGGCGCTTGCGGGTGAAAGGGTTGGATATTTTGAACGGCACGCCGATACTGGATATTAAGCCCTACTGGCCGCAGTATGATCGGGTGGGTAATGTCAAAATCCCCGCCTGGGTTAATAAGCTGGTTTTTTAATCAGAATACTCCGAGTCAGCGTTGCATATTTTCGATAAAAAGAAAGAAGGTGACAACAGTGACAGTATGGATTAAGTCTCTGCGCCTGCCGATCTGCTTTTTGGCTGGTCTGCTGGCCATTGCCGGCTTTAAAATCGCTGACATTCCCATATCTTGGCTCTCGGTGGCCGCTGTCTTTTTCGGTATGTGCGCGACGATGCTGCAGAATGACTGGCGCGACCGATATCATGACGTTCGCAAAGGCAAGACATTGGCGCTTAATTGCCCGCGGGCTTTCCTGGCGTTGCTTCTCGCCTTTTGGGCAGTCGCATGCGGCTTGGCTATTACGGTTGGCATAGAAAACATAAACACCGGCACCGTGCTTTTTTTCATGATCCTTGCTGGTCTTGTCTACTCGGAGGTGCGGCGGATTCCGATGGCTCCCGTCACGCTGGTTGTTTTTACTTCCGGAAGTCCGGTTCTCCTGCCTATCGCAGCGGGAGCCGGGGCGAACAAAGTGTGGTTGCTGTTTCTCTCCACAGCGCTTATTATCTTCGGCAGGGAAATCACCAAAGATATTGACGATCATCAAATAGACGGCGGCTACAAGTGGACGATTCCGTTAGCGGTGGGGAGCAAGTGGGCCAAAGTCATCGCTGTCGTCGCGATTGCGTCGGGCCTCGCTGTCGCGGTTAAGGTTTCGGCGGCAGTTCTACCGGCGATAATCCTGGTTATAAAAAGAAAACCGCCGAGCATACTGCCTCGGCGGTCTGGGATGAATGAACTGGCGAAGACCTTTCTCGATCTTCGCCCCTTACTCGGGCCTGCGTTACGTAACCGCAGTGAACAGGAGTCTGCCGAAGACTGCAGCGGCGTGATCACCTCCCTTTATGAGTTAGTCATGAGAGTATGGCGAAAGGCCGTCGTTGGCCTTTCGCCCCGCGGAGAACGTTGACCCGACGAGCGATGCAGTAGGACGCGTCGCCCCTCACCACTGAGTCGGTTCTTGCTTTATTGGTCTATTTATGCTACCAAAGAACGCCTTTTCAGGTTTTTAATAAGTATCATAAATATCATTTGCTGTCAACAATTTTGAATGCGGGTTGACGAAGGATTTTAAGCTCGCTATAATAATATTATAATTGTTAATTTCCCAGTATGATACAAAAAGTGTTGAGGGTCGGTACATCGGCGGCTGTCACTATTCCCAAAAAGTCGCTCGCGGAGCTTGGGCTTAAGATCGGAGATACTGTTAAGGTGGATATTAATTCCGTTGCTAAAGCGGTCTCTATTCGGGCTATCAAAACCGGCTTAGATAACCAGAAAAAAATCGCAGCTCTCGCGTTGAATTTCGTGAACCGATACAGAAACGATCTTGAGAAACTGGCTTCCGAATAGGGTATGCAGTATCTCTCGAGCGAGGATATCCTGCTGATACACTCGGTAGCTATTGATGAAACGGGGAGTAGCCATGGTGTACGCGATCGGCATGCTTTACCCCGTTACCAGAAAGCCACGGGCGCCTGCCTGCCGGCAGGCAGGGGAGCCCGTGGATGAATGGCGTCAAGTCGCGAAGCGAGTAGATAAAAGCCACGGCCGGAAGGCCGTGGTAACGGGGTTTACTTCTACTTGAAGATTTGCCGAAACAGCGCGCTTTCGGCAAGGAGCTTTATCAATCTGTTTTCGTCAAAGCGGCGGTTTACGCACGTAGCATTATTTTCTCGCACCCATTTATTGACGGCAATAAACGGACGGCGATGATAGCCGCGGACGTATTTCTGCAGTTGAACGGTTATAGCATCGCCGTTCTAGATGGAGAGGTGGAACATTTTGCCGTTTCAATCATTATGAAGAGATTGAAGCTTGATGCTATTGCGGAATGGTTCAAGAAAAACACCAAAAAACTGCCGAAGCGATAGACATAAGATGGCGTTGAAAATTTGAATTAATAGGTCAATAATTATCGCAACATGTCTGATCCAGTGATCCAGGAAATCAAATCGCGGCTGGATATTGTGCCGTTTGTCCAGCAATATGTGCGGCTCGCCAAAGCCGGCGTTAATTGGAAAGGGCTTTGTCCGTTCCATCAGGAAAAGACGCCGTCTTTTATCGTCTCGCCGACGCGACAGACCTGGCATTGTTTTGGATGTTCCCGTGGTGGCGACATTTTCAAGTTCGTGATGGAGATGGAGAATCTTGAATTTCGCGACGCGCTGAAACAGTTGGCGGAGCGCGCGGGCGTTGAGTTAAAGCGCGAAGACCCGAAACTGCGCACCGAGCGCGAGCGGATGCATGCTGTTTCTGAAGAGGCGGCAAGGTTTTTCCAATCGCAGCTCGCCAAAAATCCGGCGGTTCATGATTATCTTAAGCGCCGCGGCTTGACGGATGAAACGATTGCATTATTTCGCATCGGGTATGCTCTGGATTCGTGGGATTCCCTCTGGAACTTTTTACGCGCCAAGGGATTTGGCGCCGATGAGTTTGTCGCTTCGGGCCTTGGGATCAGGAGTGAGAAGCGGGCAGATTCATACTATGACCGGTTTCGCAACCGCGTCATGTTCCCTATAAACGACGCCTCTGGGAAGGTTATCGCGTTTTCCGGCCGCACATTTGAGCGCGGCAAAAAGACCGATGAGCCGAAGTACGTGAACTCGCCTCAAACGATGATCTACGACAAGTCGCGGGCGCTTTTCGCTTTTGACAAAGCCAAAGAGGCGATTCGCAAGAAAAATCGGGTGGTAGTAGTTGAGGGGCAGATGGATGTGGTGATGTCGCACCAAGCCGGCGTTGTCGAAACCGTCGCCGTTTCTGGGACAGCCCTCACTCTGCGCCATCTGGAGCAGCTCCGGCGTCTCACCGATACGCTGGTGGCGTCATTTGATGCCGACGAGGCGGGGGAGACGGCAACCAAGCGCAGTCTGGATCTCGCGGCCGAGCTTGATTTTAACCGCAAGGTAGCGGTGATTCCCAAGGGCAAGGATCCGGCTGATGCGGTTTTGGAAAATCCGGAAATCTGGACAAAAGCCGTGGATGAGTCGGTTTCGATTATGGATTTTTTTCTGGGACGGGCGATTAAGAAGTATTCGCTAAAAACCCCGGAGGGGAAAAAAGATTTCAGCCGATATCTTTTGCCGGAAATCGCCAAGATCGGCAATCAAATTGAGAAAGCTCACTGGGTTTCCAAAATGGCGGAGCTTCTCGGTGTTAAAGAAGAGGCGGTTTGGGATGAACTTTCGAGATATAAAAGGGCCATTGACCAACCCGCGAGTGTTGGCGTAGAGTCCGAAGGCGCGCCGAAATTGAAGGCGCACAAGTTGGAGGAGCGGATTTTAGGGGCGTACTTTCTTTATCCGGAGGCACGCGAGCTTTTGTCCGGGCATGACCGGGCGCTTCTTTTTGCCATCAATCCGCACGGGGAGATTTTTGAGGCGTTGGCGGACGGGGCGGCTCTTACTGACGACGTGGCGGCCATGCTGGCCCGCGTGCCGGAGGAATGGCGCGGGTATGCGGATCGCTTGATATTCGAAGTCGAAGCGCTTTTCCAGGATGTTAAAGACGCGCGCGCCGAGATCGCCGCTTGCATTCGCGAGGTGGAGCGCGAGCGGGTGAAGGAGCGTTTGGTTATTTTGGCGGAGTCTATCGGCGAGGCCGAAAAAGTATCCGATTTTTCGCGTTTGCAGGAGCTTTTGAATGAATTCAAACTGGCAGCAGACCTTCTGGGGAAGCTTTAGAATAAAGAGAAAGCTTCCGGCGGGATATTAACTTAAGTTTGCAGACTCATGAAATCAAGGAGATCGTCAAAAAAGCGCGAGCCGAAATCACGCCGCGCGAAAACCGTTAGCAGAGCGCGGCGGCAGAAAGTTCGGCGCAAGGCTTCGTCGAAAAAGAAGAAGATCGCTCGCGGCAAAGCCGCGACGGGGAAAGTTTCAAAACGCGCCGCGAGGCAGAGAGAGGCCGAGGCTAAAATAGAAGGACTTATCAAGAAAGGACGCGACCGCGGGTTTGTGACGTACGCCGAGATAATGCAGGAATTCCCCACGATTGAAACCGATATCGAGCTTTTGGAATCTTTGTATCAGAAGTTCGAGGACGCGCGCGTGGAAGTTCTTGAGACGCGCGAGTTTTTGGATGTGGTCGAGGAGGACGCGGCGCCTTCCAAAGGTAAAGGCAAGAGAAAGCGGCGCGAGGAGGAGGTTGATCTGGAGCATCTTTCTTCGGATTCGGTGCAGATGTACCTGCGCGAGATTGGAAGAATCTCCCTGCTTACCGGAGACGAGGAGAAAGAGTTGGCGCGCCGCATCGAGCAAGGAGACGAGGAGGCTAAGAAAAAACTGACCCAAGCCAACTTGCGGCTTGTGGTTTCGCTTGCCAAAAAATACGTCGGCCGTTCTCCGCACCTGACGCTTCTTGATTTGATACAGGAGGGGAATATAGGCCTTTTTAAGGCAGTCGAGAAGTTCGACTATCGTAAAGGATTCAAGTTCTCCACTTACGCCACCTGGTGGATCAGACAGGCGGTAACGCGGGCACTGGCGGACCAGGCGCGCACCATCCGTATTCCGGTGCACATGGTGGAGACCATTTCAAAATATCAACAGGTAAAACGCCGACTCCTGCAGGACCTTGGCCGCGAGCCTCTGCCGGAGGAGATTGCCTCCGAGATGGGCGCGGATGTCAGTAAAATCCATTATATCCAGAAAATCTCGCAAGAGACCGTGTCTTTGGAAGCACCGGTGGGGGACGATGACGATCAGGATTCGACGCTCGGAGAGTTCATCGTGGACGATAAAACGCTTTCGCCTTCGCAAGCGGCCTCGCGGCGGCTTCTTCGCGAGCAGGTCTTGCTGATTATTTTGTGAATGAAGCTTTTGCGGTTTCTCATAGAAAT
>Ga0075900_136_pt1 | contig 6360 bp, 7 predicted proteins | sample RifGroA1_FD_68005 | JGI IMG/M metagenome (GOLD analysis project Ga0075900, IMG submission 68005) | Parcubacteria bacterium GW2011_GWA1_51_12
GGCCGCGCGGGGCGCAAGCAATTTTGAAACGCTGTTTGCGCTCGGGGTCTTATGCTACTTTGGCGCGCACTTCCTGTTGCACACGGGCATCAACGTCGGTATCCTCCCCGTGACCGGCACCACGATACCCTTTATGAGTTACGGCGGCAGCCACCTCCTTGCCGAGTTTCTTGCGCTCGGCGTGCTTTCGGGCATGGGCGCCTACGCGCGCCCCCACCGCCGCGACGCCGGAGGCGAGTGGTCCGGCGGCTACGACCAGTAACGGGTGTATACTTATCGTATGCAACCTAAAGGCTTCATAGGCCTCCTGCCCCTGTTTGCAATCATCGCCGTGCTTATAGCCACCGCCGGCGGAGGAGCGTATGTTCTGACACATAAACCGTCGAGTATTGAAATAGACACTTCACCGCGTGCAATCTTTCCTTATACTTTTACCGATGCACAGATACTTACCTACACCAACACTAAATATAATTTCAGTATTCAATACCCAGCTGATATGAAGGTGTGGGAAGATGGTACGTTTAGTTACGGCACCTTGAGCGTAGCTTATTTAGGGTCTGCAAAGACTAAGGACATGTTTCGAGATTCTTCAAATAAAGTTGAGGGATATTTGGACATACGAATTAGTACAAGCTCGAGTCTTATTGCGGAATGCGGACAAAATACGGTCAGGGACCCAAGAAGTGACGATGTTCCTTCACGGTCAGGAATCTCAAAAACCCACAGTGTATTGCACAATAGCATGTGCTATTACATAAACTACCAAACCTATGCATACTCGCGGTACGATGTTTTGTTAGGAGAAAAACTGGTTCCTAGATTTGATAGTATTCTTCGTTCCTTCCGTTTTAACTAGGCGTAAAGCGCGGAGGTTTTTTGGACCATAGTTTGGAGGGAGAATTCGGACATGTCTTTGGCGTCCAGGATGTCGGGGATGCCGCCGACTCTGTTGGCTACTATCGGCAGGCCTGCCTGCTTGGCTTCCAGCAGGACGTAGGGGAGGCCTTCTTTAAGCGAGGGGAGCGCAAAAATGTCAAAACCTTTTAATACTTCGGCGGCGGGCAAAAAGCCGAAGAGTTTTACCCTATTGTTCAAGTTGTACTTGTTGATCAGTCGTTCTAGTTCGCTTCGCACCTCGCCCTCGCCGACGATGGCAACAAACATATTTGGGGTACGTTTCGCCTCCTCAATCAGCGCCTGCTGATTTTTATTTTTGTTCAGTTCACCGATGGTGCCGGTGATTTTTGCCTCGGCAGGGAAGGCGCTTCTGATTATTTCTCCCGTCCCAAACGCGATAGGCCCGATGCCGTTATAAATAAGCACGCTGCCGCGCACGCGCCGCTGATTGTCTTTCGAAACGGTTATGACTTTATCGCACAGCATAAAGGTAAGCCGCGTAGCTATTTTTATCAGCAACCGCGCAAGCACACCGCGCGGCTCGTCCTCGGGCAGGCCGTGCACGGTAAAAATAATATTTTTTACGCCCGCCATGCGCGCCGCCAAAGCACCGATGCCCCCGGCTTTTGAGCTGTTTAGATGCACCACGTCGGGACAGATTTTTTTAAAGAGTCTATAAAGTTCAAAAAAACTCTTAATATCTTTTGTAAAAGAAATATCACGCTCGAGCAAAAGACTACGATAAACGCTAGTCTTTTGCTCCCGCAGTTTTTGCGCCAGCAGGCCATCTCCCCCCAAAATAACGGACACCTCAAACTGCTCTTTGGGCAGGTTGGTGGCAAGGTCAAAGACATAGCGCTGCGCGCCGCCCCAGTTGGATTTGGTGATGACGTAGGTTACTTTTCTTTTCATGACGTTGTTGTATAGTATACACACCTATATGGCAACCGCATTCCGCCCCCGGACGCTCGTCCTTTTTGCCGGGGACCTGCTTTCCTTCATACTCGCGCTGTGGCTGTCGCTGTACCTGCGCGCTTTTGAGGCGCCGCCGCAGTGGCTGTTTGTCGCGCACATAGAACCCTTCTCGCTCCTGTTTGTCGCGTGGGTGGCGGTGTTCTTTATCGCCGGCCTGTACGAGAACCGCAGCGTCATTTTGGCGCGCCGCGCGTTGTCTACAACTCTGCTTATCGCCCAAACGTTTAACATCGCCATTGCGGCGCTGTTCTTCTTTTTTGTGCCGATATTCGGCATCGCGCCCAAGACACTGCTCTTTATTTATCTCGGCGTCTCGTTTGTCCTCACACTCCTCTGGCGCGCCGTACTCTCTCCGCGGCTGTGGAGCCCCGAGCCCGCTCTGGCGGTCGGCAGCGGCATGGAGGTGACCGAGCTTGCCCGCGCGCTCAACGCGGCGCACCGCGCGCCCGCGCGCATCGCCGCCGTTATTGACCCCAACGTAGACGACTTGGCCGGAGAGCTCCGCGCATCTGTGGCCCGCTACCGGGTGCGGATGGTCATTGCCGACTGGGACAACCCGCGCGTGGCGGCGGTCTTCGGCGACGTCAGTTCCTACATTGCGGAGGGGGTGCGGTTTTTTGACGCCACCGCGCTGTACGAGGCGATGTTCGGGAGCATCGTCCTGCGCCGGGTGGACAACCGATGGGTGGCGCGGCACGTCTCACTCTACGCGCACACGCTCTACGACGCGCTCAAGCGCGCGATGGATATAGCGATAGCACTGCCGCTTTGGCTGGTCTCGCTGCTACTGTACCCTTTTATAGCGCTCGCGATAAAGTCCGAGGACGGGGGAAGTGTTTTTGTGTCGCTCCCGCGGGTAGGCGAAAATAATAAAGTAATATACATAAAAAAATTCCGTAGCATGACCGGCAATGATGCCGGCGATTACGGCAAAAGCGGTGTATCCCGACTCTCTGTCACAAGGGTCGGCAAGTTTCTACGCGACACGCGGCTCGACGAATTTCCTCAACTGTTGGGTGTCGTGCGCGGTGACCTTTCGCTTATTGGTCCGCGGCCGGAGACCCCGTCACTCGTTGCGATATACGAGAAAGAGATTCCATACTACAACTTGCGCCATTTGGTAAAACCCGGACTTTCGGGCTGGGCACAGCTGTACCATGACAACCATCCCCATGCGGTTACCGATACAGAGGCCACGAGGGAAAAACTTTCGTATGACCTTTTTTATCTGACCCACCGCTCGCTGGTGCTCGATGCGACCATCGCGCTTAAAACAATTAAGAAACTTCTCACCCGCAGCGGAGTATAATCAGATATGGCTAAAGTCGTGGTAACCGGCGGTGCGGGATTTATCGGCACGCATGTGTGCGACGCGTTGCGCAAAGAGGGGTACGAGGTGGTGAGTGTGGATATCAAAACGGGCGACGATGTGCGCGACACCGAAAAAATGCGCACGATGTTTGCCGGCGCGGAGTTTGTCTTCCACCTCGCCGCACTGCCGCGCGTGCAGTACTCGATAGAGCATCCGCAGGAGACGCACGATACCAACGTCAACGGCACACTTTCCGCGCTTATGGCCGCACAGGACGCGGGGGTAAAGAAGTTTATCTACTCGGCCAGCAGCTCGGCGTACGGCGACCAGCCGGTCATGCCGCTCGTCGAGATGATGCCGGCGCGGCCAAAGAGTCCGTATGGGTTGCAAAAACATATTGGCGAGCTGTATTGCCGCCTGTGGAGCGAGGTGTACGGCCTGCCCACGGTATCGTTGCGCTACTTTAACGTATACGGCCCCGGCGCATCGGCCGAGGGAGCCTATGCCTTGGTTATCGCCAAGTTTTTGCAGCAGCGCATCGACGGCAAGCCGCTGACCATCACCGGCGACGGCACGCAGACGCGCGACTTTACGCACGTGAGAGACGTCGTGCGGGCGAACCTGCTTGCGGCAGAGAGCCCGAACGTGGGGCACGGCGAGGTAATCAACATCGGCGCGGGCAAAAACGCCTCGGTCAACAAAGTAGCCGAACTTATAGGCGGACCGGTGGAACAGGTAGTCGCGCGGCTTGAGCCGCACGACACGCTCGCCGACAACACGCTCGCAAAAAAACTGCTCGGGTGGGAACCCCAAGTGACGCTCCAGCAGGGTATAGCGGAGCTTAAGAAACTGGTCAACATAGCGTAAGATAGGGCGCATGCTAGTAGACGGCAAAAAGATAGCTGAAGAAATTATTGTCGGGCTCGGCGCCTCTTTGCGCGGCACGCGCCTTGGTATTGTCGTGGGTTCGCAAGACAGCGCCACCGGCTCTTTTGTAAAAATGAAAAGCCGCATTGCCGAGCGGCTGGGAGTGGAAGTTATTTTTGGAACATTAGAGGAACTTCTGCCGGCCTGCGACGGCATTATTGTGCAACTGCCCATTCCGAACGCCGATGCACTGCTTGCGTCATTGCCGCCCGGCAAAGATGTTGATGCGCTGGGACCGGCGCCGCTCGTGCGCCCGCCTGTGGCCGAGGCGATATCCGAGATTTTTGTACGCAACAACATTTCCGCCGCGGGCAAAGTGGCGGTCGTGGTAGGGGCGGGGCGGCTGGTTGGTGCACCAGCGGCCGAGCTGCTGCGCGACCTTGGTGCAATGGTGTCGGTCATCACGCAGACGCGCGGCTCGCTCGATGCACTAAAAACCGCCGACATTGTCGTGCTCGGCGCCGGCGAGCCGGGCCTTGTCAAACCCGGGATGCTCAAAGAGGGCGTGGTGCTGATAGACGCCGGTACCAGCGAGCAGGGGGGCAAACTCGCCGGCGATGCCGACCCGTCCTGCGCCGGAGCGTGTTCGGTATTTACCCCCGTCCCCGGCGGCGTAGGCCCCATCGCCGTGGCGATGATTTTCAAAAACCTGTCCAAACTGGCAAAAATACCCAAAAAATAATTTGAGCTTATATATAACGGTCGTGAACACTAAGCTCAAAAAGAAAAACTCCGGCCGGTGAACGGTCGGAGTTGATGCTTATTCTGCCGCTTGTCGTGTCGCGGCAAGCGCGCGTTCGTGGAGGAGCAGGTGCCCCTGGAACAGCGCCTCTTGCGTACCGAGGTCGATGTACGAGCGGGGCGGGATGGGGGTGTGCGTCATCAGCCCTTCGGCGACGTACTGCTCGGTCACCATACCCACGTGGACCTCGCCTTGGTGCTCTTTGCCGAGCCGGGCCGCCCGGTCAAAGGCGTCGGGCGGGAGCTTCCAAACCGCGGTCTGGATAAGTCCGCTAAAAAGCTCTTTCGGCTTTTCGCGCAACTCGAGCACCCGCTCGCCCTCGACCTTGACCTGCCCGTACTTGCTCGGGTCGTCGAGGTCTTGGAGCGGCATGGTCCACATGTGCGGGCTGCGCACCGTGCGGAAGTCGAGGTCGCACAGATACAGGGCATCGCCCAACATCAGTACAAAGTCCTCTCCCGCGACCCACTTTTTTGCCAACCACAGTTGGCGGCCGGGGCCGTCGACGCTGCAGACGTAGCGGTAGTAGATATCGCAGCCGAAGCGGTGTCCGTCTTCGAGGATCTCCATGACGGTTTCGGGATACCGCAAGTTGAGCAGCACCAAAATTTCGTCCACCCCTCCGCGCGCCAGCGAGAGGATGACGTGCTCGATCATCGGCTTGTCGTAGACCGGCAACGTATGCTTATTAAGAAACCGTTTGAGCGGGACAAGGCGCGAGCCGTGCCCGCCCGCCATGACCACGGCTTTCATCTTGTTTCTCCTCTGCTAAGTAAGGACTTTTGCAAGAGCGGCCAACAACTCATCCTGCGCCAGTTTGATAGGCACCGGGAATATGATGACCCTCTCTTTGTCTGGCTCAATAGTAAAGAACTGCCCCAGTTTGTCAAAACCGCGCAAAGGGTCGTCCGGTTGGGCGGGGGTCACATGCCAGTGCAGATGCGAAACGCTGCTTTCCGACCCCGGGCCGGTCTGCAGAAAGACCTCGACTCCGGCGCCCGGATAAAGCGTTTGGAGCGCGCGCGAGGCGAGCACCACCAGCTCCTCGCGTGCCGCAACTTCGGCCGGGGTTTCGTCTCCCAGCTCCGTGACGTGGCGCTTGGGCACAATCAGGGTGTGGCCCTCAAACTTGGGAAAAGAATTTATTATCCACAGATAATGTTCGTTCTCGACTACCGTGCCGTCCGCGCGGCGCACGCCGCCGCCGGCGAGTACCGTGGGGTCGCAAAAGACGCATCCGGGCCGGGCCGCCCGGTCTTTGTTGTAGGTGTTGCGGAAAGGGGAGTAGTAGTAGGCCATGGCAGTAGGATAGCGCATCTGTTGCAGTAGAGCCATATCCTTGATATTCTTCCCACCATGTTCGCCATACGGTATTGGTCGGTCATCATACTCATCGTTGCGGCGGCAATCGGCTTTTTTGTATACACCACCACGGGAGGCGGCGGGCGTTTTGATTTTAAATTGGGGCTCGACCTCTCCGGCGGCTCGCACCTGGTCTACAACA
>Ga0075900_147_pt1 | contig 6193 bp, 6 predicted proteins | sample RifGroA1_FD_68005 | JGI IMG/M metagenome (GOLD analysis project Ga0075900, IMG submission 68005) | Parcubacteria bacterium GW2011_GWA1_51_12
TTCTACCCCTGTTTTTTGCCATTCACTTAGCTGTCGTTTGATTTCGTATTCGAGGGCGGTGACGGCAAAATTAAAAGAGTTAATATTTTTCAATTCAACGAGAGGGGTGAAATGGCCGGCGGCATTGAGGTTGACGGTCGGCTCAAGACGCATCTGACCCTTTTCCATATCGGCGGTAGTGACACCAAGCCGCCTAACGATGGCGTGGATTTTTTTGAGGTACTCTTTGGCTTCTTCCGAAGAAGAAAGATCCGGCTCGGAAACGATCTCAACCAGGGGGACGCCGGAGCGGTTAAAGTCGACGAGAGAAACTTTTTCACTACCGATGGTTGTATGTTGCAGTTTGCCGGTATCTTCTTCGAGGTGAACCCGGAGAATACGGATTTTTTTACCGGAGTCAAGGGTGAGAAAGCCGTCGCGACACAACGGCTGATCGTATTGGCTGATTTGATAGCCCTTGGACAGATCGGGATAAAAATATTGTTTGCGGTCAAAATGACTGTTTTCATTGATTTCGCAGTTCAGGGCCAAGCCGATCTTGATCGTATCTTCGATCGCTTGTTTATTTGGAACCGGCAGGGCGCCGGGAAGGCCGAGACAAACCGGACAGGTTTGAGTGTTGGGGTCGCGGCCGAAGTGATCGGCGGGACAGCCGCAGAACATTTTTGATTTCGTCGTCAGTTCGACGTGGACCTCGAGACCGATGATGGGAAAAACTGTCATCCCCGACCCGATCGGGGATCTATTTGTATAGATTCCCGCTTTCGCGGGAATGACGTTGGATAAATTGCTATTTGTCATATTGCTTAGGGAATTTATTAAAATCGGTGGTTTTCTGATAGAGATTCGCGATATCAAGGATCTTACTTTCCTCAAACTGGTTACCGGTAATCTGGAGGCCGATGGGAAGATTATCGACGAAACCACAAGGAACCCCAGCGCTGGTAAGACCGGCCAGTGAAGATGGCTCGACGAGAACATCTTCCATTTCACCAAACATCGGCTCGTTTTGGGTGGCGCCAAGCTTCATGGCTGGTCCTGGTGATACCGCACCAATGATGACATCAAATTCCCTGAACGTTTGTTCGAATTCTTCAACGATTTTGGTCCTTATGGCTATGGCTTTTTTATAATAGGCATCATAATAACCAGCCGATAGCGTATAGGTACCAAGCATAATTCGGCGTTTGGCTTCCTCACCGAAAAGGTTACGGTCATTTCCATAACGGATACCATCAAATCGAGCTAGGTTACTGCTAACTTCACTCCTCTGGATAACGGTATAGACCCCAACGGCATATTTGGGATCCATTAGTGAAATTTCCTCGACCTTGGCGCCAAGACTTTCCAGATGGGCGGCGGCGGCGTGGATTAGAGTTTTGACTTCGGTTCTCATGGTGGGAAGCAAGTACTCTTTAACCAGGGCAATTCGGATGCCCTTGAGATCTTTTTTCTTGAGAAGTTCGTGATATTTTTCAACTTCTTTGGACAAGGAGGTACCGTCATATGAATCTTGACCGGCAATGATAGAGGTGATGAGGGCGGCGTCTTCAACGGTTCTGGCGATCGGGCCGGGAGAATCGGTACTGCTCGCCATAGCGATCACGCCGTAACGGCTGACGCGTCCATAACTCGGCTTGAATCCGGTGACGCCACACCAGGCGGCGGGTTGACGGATGGAGCCGGCTGTCTCGGAACCGATGGCGGCCGGGGCTAATTGAGCGGAGACGGCGGCGGCGGATCCACCCGAGGAACCGCCGGGGAGTCGACCAAGATCCCAAGGATTTAAAGTCGGACCGTACTGGCTGGTTTCGGTCGAACTGCCATGAGCCCAGGCGTCCATGTTGGTTTTGCCCAAAAAGATTGCTCCGGCTTCGAGAAGTTTTTTGGTGACGGTGGATTCGTATTGAGGATAGTAATTTTCCAGGACCAGGGAGCCGGCGGTTGTCGGCATACCGACGGTCAGAAAATTATCTTTGATCGCGAGGGGAATTCCGAGGAGGAGTTTTTTTGTGCCCTTGGCGATTTCTTGGTCAGCTTGTTGGGCTTGTTTAAGAGCGTTTTCGTTGATATGTAAGAAAATGTTCAGTTCTGGATTGTATTTGTTGATGCGATCAAGATAGTGTTTAACGATATCGACACTACTGAATAGTTTGTCCTCCAGGCCGTGAAGCAGTTCAGTGACGGTGAGCTGGTGGATTTGTTTATTCATTGTCTTTTTTTAGGATTTGTTTAACGACGAAAAAACCTTGATGGACATTTTTAGCACCGGAAAGGGCGACGGCTTGAGGCAAAACCCGATCAGTGTCGATAATGTCAGAACGGGTGACGTTTTCGAGCTTGGTGACTGACGAGGTCGGCGGGGTACCTTTAGTATCAACTTCGTTGAGCTGATTGATGACATCGATGGTGGTGCTGAATTGGCCGGCAAAAAGTTGTTTTTCTTCTTCACTGACGGTAAGACTAGCCAGTTGGGCAATCTTGGCGACGTCATCAGTGGTGATATTGGTTTGGGTCATTAGGGTTATTTTAGCTCATCCGTCTGGTGGGTTTCGATCAGACGATGATTGGCGATAGTATAGACCCGGTCAGCGACATTTTTTACCAGCTCCCGGTCGTGACTGATGAGCAGAACTGTGCAAGATCCAGATGATTGGTGGGCTCGTCAAGAATGAGCAGGTCGGGGTTAGTATAGAGAAAGAGGGCCAGTTGAAGCCGCGATCTTTGACCACCCGAAAGAGTCCAAATTTTGCTCCTCATTGTTTGCTTGGTGAAAAAGAATTTTTTCAAAATGGCTTCGATCTCATAGTCAAAAAGTGAATGTCGACTGGCAAAGATTGATAAGGGGGTTTCCTCGAGGGGCAAGGTAGCCGAGTGTTCCTGGGAATAGTAACCCACTTTGAGATTGGGGCCGATTTTAGCCTCGCCGGACTGGGGTTCTAATTTCCCCAGCAAGAGATTGATGAGGGTGGACTTGCCGGTGCCATTGGGAGAAAGCAGAGCCACCTTGTCCTGAACGAAAAGGTGGAGATTGGCGGAGTCAAATAATTTTTCGCCGTCATAGCCAAAGACCAGATCCTTGATGATAATGGCGGTTTTTTTCTTGATAATTTTGTTTTCCAAACGAGTTTGAATAGTGATCGAGGCTTTTTTGGCCAGTGGGTTCTCGACCATCTCAGTCTTGAGCCGTTCGAGTCGTTTTTGGGTGTTGTGGTAGGCACCGATGAAACCTTTATCACGAAACATCAGGGCCATTACCTCAAGGCGCTTTTTCTCTTTGAGTTGAGTTTTATAGAGATCGGCCTTAGCCAGTTCCTCTTCTTCGTAGATTTGCTTAAATTTGGTGTAGCCAAAGGGATAAGTCTTGATTTGGTGATTTTCAAGGAGCCAAACCTTGGTACTAACATTTGACAGGAAGGCTCGATCATGAGAAATCATGATCACCAAACCGTCATAGTCAGCCAACGCTTCCTCAAGCCAGATTTTATTATCCAAATCCAGGTGGTTGTCAGGTTCGTCGAGGAGGACAACGTCATATTGACCTGAATAGAGGAGCTCGGCCAGTTTGGCCAGTTTTTTCTCTCCGCCGGAGAGTGTTTCGTAGTCGGTGATCTCCTGGGTCAGGTAGCCGATGGCGGGGGGCGTATCCCAGATGATTTCGCCGGAGTCCTGTTCCTCCAGGCTGACGATGACTTTCAGAAGTGTCGACTTCCCCGATCCATTGTCCCCGATCACGGCAATTATCCCCTTGCCGGAGTGAGTCAGATTGATCCCCTCCAGAAGAGGCTGATTGAAATGTTTGACTAGATTTTTGATTTTTAAGTTGTACATAAAAAATCCCCCATCAATGCGGGGGTTCTTGTTTCTATTGGTATAGATCTATTACCCCCTTGGCGGGTTGTTCTGGGATGAATTTCTAATTTGAAATGACATACTTCAATTATTATATCAATTTAAGGTCTAGAGGGTCTTGAATAACATCTTTTGTCTGTCATTCCCGACCCCCGATCTGGTCGAGGGCAGGATCTGATCGGGAATCTATATAGATTCCCACTTTCGTGGGAATGACGGTGATGATCGACTTATTCAACACTCCGGAAAAGATAATTTCCAACCACAAGTTAGTCAGAAAGAGAGCATCAACTGCGCAGGGCCTTGATGCGTTCGGCAATGGGCGGGTGGGTGTTGAAAAGGCCGGCGAACCAACCGACGGCGTCGTGACGGTTTTTCAGGGGATTAACGATGTAGAGATGGGCCGTCGCCTTGTTGGCCGCTTCGAGCGGTTCTTTGTCGGCGGCAAGTTTTTCGAGAGCGCTGGCCAAACCTTCAGGGTATTTGGTTAGAGTCGCTGAGGAGGCGTCAGCCAGAAACTCGCGCCGGCGGGAGATAGCCAGCCGGATCAGCTGGGCAATCAGCGGTGAAAGAAGAGCCAGGACTAAACCGACCAGCATAAAGACCGCCTGAAGTTGACCGGCTTCGTCACGGTCGCGGCGGCGGCCACCATAAAAACTAAAGCGGAGTAAATAGTCGGCCAGGAGCGTAACGACCCCGATCAAAATAGTAACAATACCCATCAGTCGAATGTCATAGTTTTTGATGTGGGAGAGTTCGTGGCCGATCACTCCTTCAAGTTCGGTTCGGTTGAGTTTGGCGAGAATACCGGTCGTGGCGACCAGGACGGCGTGTTTTGGGTCGCGGCCGGTGGCGAAAGCATTCAGGGCGGTATCTTCGATGACGTAGAGGGCCGGCAGGGGAATGCGGGCCACGCGACTCAAGTTTTCGGTAACGGTGTAATAGTCGAAATGTTCGCTCCGTTTGGCCGGTTTGGCACCCGAAAGCGACAGGACGATCTTATCTGAATAGTAATAGCTGGCGAAACTGGCAAGCCCCGAAAAGATCAGGGCGAAACCGACAAAATCCAGACCGTAACCAAGGGCATAGCCGATGAAATAGGCGGAAACGGTGATAAAAGCGATAAAACCGACAATCACCAAGTTGCTTTTGAATTTATTGGCGTCAACCAACTCGTAGTAGTTCTTCATCTAAAGAGAAACCTTTTGGTCGCGGGTCTCATCTTCACTGACTGCCAGGTGGGCGCCTTTGGTCGGGGTGGTTAGACCAGCTTCGGCTTTGAAGCCGAACGTGCCGGCGACCAGATTGCTGGGGAAAGTGACCAGTTTGGCATTAAAGTCGGCCGAGAGGTCAATAAGGACGCGGCGGGCATAAGTTAGTTTGTCGGCCGTATCGCGCAGTTCGTCCATGAGGCGGCTGACCACTTTTTCCGCCTTTAGCTCCGGGTTGCTTTCCACCAGGATCTGAAGCTTGGGCAAGAGAGCGGAGAGCTTGTCGGCGGCGCGGTCGACCTTGGTCATATCGCCCCCTCCGGCGGCGGCATCGACGGCTTTTCGAGCATCGGTTAGGGCTTTGTAAATTTCTTTCTCGTGTTTGAGATAGGCCTTGGTCGAGGTTTCCAGGTTAGGAATGAGATTGGATTGCCGCTTCAGCTGGTTGCCGATTTCCTGAATACTGGCCTTGATGCGGGTGAGGGTGGTTTGGAGCCAGTTATGGACCGAGACGATATAGAAGCCAACCAAGACGACAACAATTAAGAGGACGAGAGGTAATGACATAGTTAATTTGATTGTAGCACTTTTTCTAAACTGTCAAGACCGAGGGTATTAACAACTCTAATATCAATCTCTAGGCCGATGAACAGCTTGGGGATGTTTGTTTTCACACGATTTTCATATTCTTGATATTGAGTAATTAAGTACTTCTTTCGTGCTTCAATGATTTTTTTCTTATCGGATACTTCCAAACCACCAAAAATCCCCCGTAAAGGGGGATTATTGGTAGTTAATAAACTATTGTTTCTTAGCGACCACGGCTGAAACCACCGCGACATCCACCGAAACCACCTCGGCTGCCACCACCTCCGCCGAATGAGCGGAGAGCGCTGTTTTCTTCACGAGGCTTGGCCTCGTTGACACGAAGTGGACGACCTTCGATGTCGGTGCCGTCAAGTTTGGCAATCGCCTCTTTGGCGGCGTCGTCATTGTCGAACTCGACAAAGCCGAAACCCTTGCTTCTGCCAGAAAACTTGTCAGAAATGACGGAAGCACTGACGATAGTACCAAACGGGGAGAACATTTCCTCCAGTTTAGTCTGATTAACAGTGTAGGGTAAATTCCCT
>Ga0075900_146_pt1 | contig 5867 bp, 4 predicted proteins | sample RifGroA1_FD_68005 | JGI IMG/M metagenome (GOLD analysis project Ga0075900, IMG submission 68005) | Parcubacteria bacterium GW2011_GWA1_51_12
GAGAAATTGCTTTCTTTATGTGCGTTCCCGACAGAGGCATGCTCAAAACCGCGCTCGTCGCATTCCCATCCGTCAAGCTTGCCGAGAAGAAGTTCATTCAACTCTTGTATGAAATACCGCACTGGCCACTCAAGCTCGCAAATAGGCATGGGGAGCCACCTCCTTTGTTTGGGTGCATGCCGTATAATAAATAGCATCCGAAAGATTTTACGTCAATATATAAAAAAGCGCCAATGGCGCCTGCCTGCCGGCAGGCAGGCTACATTGAGAAAACCCCTTAGCGAATATCCTCTTTCTCAAAACGCTCGACCGATAAAAAATAAAAAGCCCGACGGGCTACCTTAAAAAATACCTAAGCGAAACATTCTTGGTCCGCGACCATCGCGGAGTCGCGCTGGCTTGGTCTCCGCCGAAGCGGAGCAGCGCGGCGAGTGTGAGGGCGAAGTTCCGCCGGAGAACTTCGACCCGTGTCGCGGAAAAGGATGTAGAGCGCATTGTTTTGGCGTCACCTACTTTCCCGGGAGGCCAAGCCTCCGAGTATCATCGGCTACTTTTGGTTTAACGGCCCTGTTCGGAATGGGAAGACAAAAGCGCTGAAAGCGCTACTTTGAGCAACTCCACAGCGAGGAAATTAGTTTGTCGAAACGCTCAAGCGAACAAAAAGCATGGCTCCCGAGCGGAGTCGAGGGATTTTTGTGAGCTTGGCGAGTTTCAAAAATCGGCTGGGATTTTTGAAACGCTTTCGAAAACTAATTTCCGAGCGAAATACGGAACTCGGTGTTAGGGAGGAGAGTAGGCGGGACTTAACCTATCTCCTCCTTGGGCGCGTGTGAGACACCGCCCGGGCGGGTTGGATATGCGACGATCTTCGTCTCATCCCACCTCCTTGGCTTCCTGGGATGCACATCACCGTTTCGGGTGATTGGCTTGCGCTTCTTTTGCGCCATGATGATCTCTCTCCCCCGACTACCGCCGCGGCAACCGAACATTTGAGTGTGATGTGAGCCTCACCGTCCCCGGGAATACTGCCCGGCGCTTTGACATACGCTCATCCACGCGAGTTGTCTTGACTCGCGCGGGCGTCACCGGCACCTGGGCCATCGGCGCCCTTTCCTGCGCCTCGTTCAGCTCCAGATCCGCGATCAGCTTCGAGACAGCGTTGCTCGACTCCGGGCGGAGCCGCCTCACGCGAGCGCCAGCCGCGCGTAGAACTGCGCGCTGTGCGCTCCATCGTTCTTGGAGCCGCCCAAGTGTCTTGACCGGAGACTGCCCGCGGCCAATGGCGTCAACCGCGTCAGCGATATCTGAAGCCGTTCTCTCAACCGCGATGTTTCTCCTCGGCATTGCCGCACCTCCTCTAGTTGGATTTCCCAACACCGAATTCCGTATAACCGCGCTCTGCACGCAAACTCTAAATCCTAAGCACTAAATCCTAAACAAACTCAAAGTCCAAATGACCCAAATCCAAAACGTGTTTAGAATTTTGAATTTAAAGATTTGTAATTTGTTTGGAATTTGGAGTTTGAGATTTGGAATTTCCGTGCTATGCACGGCGATGGTCATAACTGCAACAGGGTAACAAAAATCGTATTCTCACTCCAAACGTACAAGTCATTCTCGTTTCGTTCGAATGAAAATAAAAAGCGGTGATGATCTATTAGTAGCGCTCGGCTGAACACCTTACGGTGCTTACACCTGCGCCCTATCAACCTGATAGTCTATCAGGGATCTACGAAACCTTATCTTGTGGCGTGCTTCCCGCTTAGATGCTTTCAGCGGTTATCACAACCAAACATAGCTACCCAGCGATGCTCCTGGCGGAACAGCTGGTACACCAGAGGTTTGTTCAATCCGGTCCTCTCGTACTAGGATCGAGCCCACTCAAGTTTCTGCGCCCATAGAAGATAGGAGACCAACCTGTCTCACGCATTATTTAGTTCCTAGAAACTAGTATTTAGTTCCTAGTGCTAATTCCTCCATTACTAGAGGTATGGACTATACCACCAACCCGTTAGATAGCATTTTTGCATCTAATGGGTGACCGACGTGTTAGCAATTCATTTCTGAATCACTCTGCTCCGCCCTCGGCGGAACAAGTCTCTACGGGGTTATGTGTGAATCTTTCTCTTTTTTGAATAATTTAATTCACGATATGAATCAATTAGTTCAAGGAGGATTCTAAAATCACTTTCTTTCTCAACTTTCGATTTTGCCTCAACTATTTTTAGCATCAGCTCAATCTGTTGTTTTTTAAGAATCACGAACGGACGTACTGCGCTGAGAAAATCCTTGATATCATTAATCTTATTAATGATATATTCAAGCACTCCGTCGCTACGTTCTCGTAAGTTTCCATAGCCGATCAATTTACATACTTTGGTGAAATTATCCTTACTTTTTTTCGATTGATACAGCACGATGTACGGCGCAACCTGGAAGCCATACCGATAGGTAGGATTAGGTTTTGCCCGTACATACACGCTGCCGTCTCCGTCAAGGAAACCTGCAATGTATGCTTTTTTGATTGGCGAAAGTGATGATAACATAACTTCCCTCGGTATTATCCTACCATATGACAGGTTAAATCATAATAGGACTTCACCGATATGAGTCGGTTTATTCGATCCGCCTTGCGGCGGAAAGCCGCCGTGTGTTTTTTACTCGATGTAACTTGGTTCGTTGTTGACGGTTTGAACCCAGCTCGCGTGACTTTTTAATTGGCGAACAGCCAAACCCTTGGCACCTTCTCCAGCACCAGGATAAGCCGAGCCGACATCGTATGTGTCTCTGTTATTACTAACAGCATGGACTATATCTTCAGCCTTTTTGATTAAAAAGGCGGTGGCGTGTTAGCGATCTCTTTTGTTCAAGAAGAAATCACTCTGCCGCGCATTGGCGACAAGTCTCTACGGGGTCATACATTAATTCAAAATGTAAATATCAAAGTGTAAAATGACAGTTCAAAATTTAAAATTTTTACATTGTCATTTTGATTTTTGCACTTTGCATTGTGATTTTTTGTAGACTTCCCACGGTATTGTCCCCATTTTAACATGAGGAGTCCACCGTTATAAGCCACTTTTTTATTTAGAATACAGCGGCTGTATTCAAGGAATGCCATTGCTGGCATTGCACCCCGATATGTTAAGGTGCCGAACCGCTTCGTCGATATGGACTCTTGGAAGCGACTAGCCTGTTATCCCCGGGGTAGCTTTTGTCTGATGATCTTTGGCCTTGTTCTAGCAAGTAATAAACTCCTCCAACTTAAATCCAATAAAGGACCTAAGTTGAAAAAGCATACCATAGCCATCGGTTCACTAAGTTCTGCTTTCGCACCTGCGCGGCATATCCGCCTTGCAGTCAAGCTGGCATTTCCCTTTACGGGACTACGCCGATTTCCATCCGGCGCTAGCCAACCTTAATAAACTCCTCCATTACTCTTTGGGCAATGTGTTCCCTAATTTATAACTCATGCTCGGAATGAGAGAAATTGTCGGAGTTATCAACTCTCTGAATTTCCCTGCTGATTTAGATACGATATATGTGCGCCAGTAAGTCCCGCGTTCGCGGATTTGGCGATGTAATCGCGCCTGTATTCCGAACTTCTGTAGAGCTTGTTGCACACGCGTGAGTTCTCGTTGAGAGTATCCGTGCGTATGAATGATAAATGTGGAGTGTCGATTAGATTTCCACGATCCATCGTCCAAATACCAAATTGCGATTGAAGCAGGCGTCAGCAATTTCCTTATCGAAGCGGGAATTATTTTTATCCTGCCTCGATAAAATTGCTGGCCGTAAAAACGGAGCGCGCCGTGAGAGTACGTAGTAAATCCGTAACATGCGTTGCCGCCCTCACGCGTAAACGCCGACGTTACGATTCTTACTCTTGGCGATTCTCGAACCCACGGCTGTAACTCTTGATACAGCCAGTTGACATAGTCTTTCTGCTTGATTGAGTGTTCAATTTTGAGACGGTATGTTTTTCCGCTATCTCGGGTCTCAAGATGCCCATCTCCAAGCAGTACGCCGACGATAATATCTCGTTGGCGCTGACTAAGTTTCAAGTTCCGTTTGTATGCTTCAATTACATTTGAGTGCATAGTAGGTCCTCCGATGCAATATCGGAGTGCTTCCAGTTGCCTGGAAGATCAGACTATATCATTCCTTTAATAATCTTGGGCAAGATTCTCAAAATCATTCGAGTACATTAAAGGATTCAGCGTATAGTCGTTGAGGATTTCGGAATCAGTCGTGTTGATATTTTAAATCAACTGCCTAAAACCGATCTTTCCTGCTGGTTGTCCGCCATCTTAGCTCACTCTTGGGATTTTCACTGCGGCTCAAATAAGCCACGAGTACCCAGAGTACCACGGATGTTCCAGCATATAGCTGAATGTTTCTCTTCTTGTATGTTACCACAAGAACGAGTCCCCCTGATTGACCGGAGGAGGTCAATCGTTGAGGAAAGTGCCCCACTTAAACTGCCCGCCAGACACTGTCTCCAGAAAGTTTAGTCTTTCCAGGTTAGACAAATAATTCTTCAAGAGTGGTATTTCACTGACGACTCCATCAGATCCGAAAATCCGACTTCAAAGTCTCCCACCTATGCTACGCAGAAAGAATTAATTGCCAATATCAAGCTACAGTAAAGCTCCCGGGGTCTTTTCGTCTATCTATGGGTAATCGGCATCTTCACCGATATTGTATTTTCACCGGGCACCTCGTTGAGACAGTTCTCCAGTCGTTACGCCTTTCGTGCACGTCCGAACTTACCGGACAAGGAATTACGCTCTCTCTATGTCGCCATAGAGGTCGGACTATATCTTGCCGATGTTGTTAGCCGCTAGCGACTAGAATATAGCCACTAGCTTTTTGCTGTGTATCTGAAGTGTGGAGGGGACCTAGGAGGTCCCCGATGCTACTAGCGAGTGCTTCTCGACCCAGTAACGCGCGCCCTCTGCTGATAGACGCCAATCAACACGGTCGTTGATCACGTCGGCAGTACGTTGACCAGCGGTGAGTGCAACTTGAAAGATCTTGCTTTCCACCTCATCCCATTCTTTGGGACTGAGTGAGTCGGCAGCTCTGGAAGCTGCGAACCACTTCTTGAACTCCCCCATGAATGCTGCTGTGGCTTTTCTAGCCGCTACCGCGGGAGTACAATTACAGATGAAAGTCATCGCCTTTTCTCCTTTCTTTTTTTATCGCCCACAATTCAGATACACAACAGGTTTTTCTATCTGTACCAATAGACTAGTCTATTGGTACACTTACATTTTAACATCGGCTCTGGCGTATAGTCTCTACGGACTCTCCGTATAGTCTCTACGGACTCTCCTTCTTTTCGCGGGGTTTACCCTGAGCGAAGTCGAAGGGTTGCCTCGGTATTGTCTCTATACTTCTATACTCTAGAGTACTGAAGTGTTGAGGTGTTCACCGATACAGCCAGATTTTACTCCGTATTAAGATTGCGGCGGTAGCCGCAACATTGCGGAGCAAGATGCCCTGGTACTTTGTGCAAGAACACAAAGGCATCTTACTAAGGCAGTGTTATTCACCTTAGAACGATTATAGTTATCGCTGACATTGACGAGGGCTTGGGACCGTTAGCTGCTCCGCTCGCGCCCCACAGCAAAATGTAAAATTTAAAAATCAAAATTCAAAATTATGGAAGCGCCTGCCTTCGGCAGGCAGGCTGAAAGCGCATCATTAATTTTTCACTTTGAGATTTGCACTTTGCATTAGTGTTGCGAAGCAAGAGCGAAGCAACCACAATCTTTAACCTTCTCGCATTGGTCAGGCGTCAGCCCCTATACATCCACTTACGTGTTTAGCAGGGACCTGTGTTTTTGGTAAACAGTCGCTAG
>Ga0075900_151_pt1 | contig 5590 bp, 3 predicted proteins | sample RifGroA1_FD_68005 | JGI IMG/M metagenome (GOLD analysis project Ga0075900, IMG submission 68005) | Parcubacteria bacterium GW2011_GWA1_51_12
GAGCGAAGCGTAGTGACATACCCGAACATTTCAGACAAAGGCACTTTTGCCTTCATGACTTTAATCCCCATGGAGCGGTCTTCCATTTCCTCGATTCGCGCGCGCTTTGCGTTGAGGTCGCCGGTAACTTCCCCCATGAACTGTTCCGGTGTTACGGTCTCCACGCGCATGATCGGCTCAAGAATAACGACTTGTGCGCGTCTTGCCGCTTCCTGAAGCGCAATGGAGGCCGCGATTTTGAAAGCGGCTTCGGACGAGTCAACCTCGTGGTACGAGCCGTCATAGACCGCGACTTCCATATCAACCATGGGGTATCCCGCAAAAATGCCTTTTTCCATGGCCTCTTTCACGCCTTTTTCAACAGCGGGAATATATTCTTGGGGAACGAGCCCCCCTCTAATTTCGTTCACGAATTCAAAACCCTTTCCGCGCTCAACGGGTTTAACTCTCAACCACACGTGGCCGTATTGTCCCCGACCGCCCGACTGGCGAATGAATTTCCCCTCCGCTTCGGCGGTCTTTTTTATTGTCTCCTTGTATGCAACTTGGGGCCGTCCGACGTTCGCTTCAACGGAAAATTCGCGCTTCATGCGCTCCACGAGAATTTCCAAATGCAATTCGCCCATGCCGGAAATAATGGTTTCTCCGGTTTCTAGATCTCCTTTGATGCGAAACGTCGGATCTTCTTCAGATAGACGCTTTAATGCCATACCCATTTTTTCCTGGTCCGCTTTTGTTTTGGGCTCGATTTTCAACGACACGACGGGCTCGGGGAATATGATTCGCTCAAGAATAATCGGATGCTCGGGATCGCAGAGGGTATCCCCGGTATGCGTATTTTTCAGGCCGACGATCGCGCCGATATTCCCCGCCTGAATCTCTTTCAATTCCTCGCGCGTGTTTGCGTGCATGCGCAAAATGCGACCGACACGTTCCTGCGAATCCTTTGTCGAATTTAAGACGTAGCTTCCCGCGCCGAGTGTCCCGGAATACACGCGGAAAAATGTGAGCTGGCCAACGTAGGGATCGGTTTGGAGCTTGAATGCAAGCGCGGCAAACGGCGCATCGTCCGTTGCCTCGCGCGTTGTCTCCGCACCGGTCTTTTGGTCAATTCCTTTTACCGGCGGAAGATCAACGGGAGACGGAAGATAATCAACGACCGCGTCAAGCACCAATTGCACGCCTTTATTTTTCAGGGCGGACCCCGTAAGCACCGGAACCAATTTATACGAGAGCGCGGCCGCGCGAAGCGCCGCCTTTAGCTCGGGAACAGAAATTTCTTTCTCCTGGAGATATTTGTGGGTGAGTGCGTCATCCGACTCTGCAATTTTTTCAACCATTTTGTGCCGCCATTCCTCCGCGATCGCGCTCATCGATTCCGGAACGTCTTCCCACACGACATTCTCTCCCTTATCGCCTTCGAAACGGGCAACTTTCATATTCAAAAGATCAATAACCCCTTCAAAGTCCTGTTCCAAACCCACCGGATACTGGACAGCGACCGCATTCGGCGTCAGGCGCTCGTGAATCGAGGCAAGCGAGCGCTCAAAAGACGCCCCTGTCCGGTCGAGTTTGTTGATGAAACACACACGCGGCACGTGGTAGTCGTCGGCATAGCGCCAATTGGTCTCTGATTGCGGCTCTACGCCCGCAACGCCGTCAAATACCACAACCGCGCCATCAAGGACGCGAAGCGAGCGCTTCACCTCAACCGTAAAATCAATGTGCCCCGGAGTATCAATCAAATTAATCCGGTATTCGTGTTCTTTTGTCTGCGGCGCGTATGTCGGCTTCCAAAAACAGTTTGTTGCGGCAGACGTAATCGTAATTCCGCGCTCTCGCTCCTGCTCCATCCAGTCCATCACCGTATCTCCCTCGTGCACTTCGCCGATTTTATGTGATACGCCGGTATAAAACAAAACCCGCTCGGAAACAGTCGTTTTCCCGGCATCAATGTGGGCAATAATGCCTATATTTCGAGTTCGTTCTAACGGATATTCGCGGAGCATACATTAAGAAAATTCAAAAGCGAGATGACACTATTTCGAAACCATGATTCTGCCGAGCGGGCCTGGTGTCCCAATCCGCCGTCTGGCGGAGAGGGACGAGCGAGGCAGAATCCCTGAGGTGAGTCCCGGCGCTGGCCGGGACGATAGCCGTGTTGAGAAATAGTGTCATCGAGCAACCTACCACGCAAAATGCGCAAACGCCTTATTCGCATCCGCCATTCTATGAGTGTCTATTTTTTTCTTTATAGCGGAGCCCTCGTTTTTTGCGGCGAGCACCAATTCCTCCGCGAGTTTTTCATGCATTGGTTTTCCTTTTTTTGATCGCGCGGCATCCAAAATCCAACGGTATGTCAGCGCCATTCTACGCTCGCCGCGGACTTCGCGCGGCACCTGATAGGTCGCCCCTCCAATCCGGCGGGAACGGACTTCAAGAAGTGGGCCTACGTTCCTCATCGCCGTGTCAAAAACAACAAGCGGATCTTGATTATAGTTAATAAACTTCGCGATTGCGACGTTTGAATACTTCGGATCCGGAAGAATATCCCGTTGAAATTTTCGTTTTCTTCGCATATCCACTTAAATCCTAAATCTTAATATCTAAATACTAAACAAATCACAATGAATCAAACCACAAATTATAAACACGTTTGGAACATTGGAATTTCGAATTTGGGATTTGTTTAGGATTTCGAATTTCGTGCTTAGGATTTTGGTCGCTTCGCCCCGTACTTTGACCGCTGCTGTTTTCTTCCTTCAACGCCAGTTGTATCAAGGATACCGCGGACAATGTGATACCGAACGCCGGGCAAGTCCTTTACGCGCCCCCCGCGGATCAAAACAACCGAGTGCTCTTGGAGTGCGTGTCCTTCGCCGGGAATATAGGCGGTCACCTCCATGCCGTTCGTCAAACGGACGCGGGCGACTTTCCGAAGCGCAGAATTTGGCTTTTTGGGGGTCATCGTCGTTACTTTGATGCACACGCCCCGCTTAAACGGAGACGCGTACGGCACCGGACGATTCTCCAAAACATTAAAACCCCTGCCCAAGGCAGGTGACTTCGACTTATACGCGCGGAATTTTCTTCCGTGCTTGATCAGCTGATTTATAGTCGGCATCGAAACATCATGAAATATGAAGCTCCACGGGTAAACCCATGGTCTTCTGGGGCGTGGACAAATACGATAATACCAATATACCGAGCGAAAGTCAAACCCCGCCACTACAATTTTGACTGGTTTTCTGCCGCCCCGATCACAAGGCCCCCGGACCCGCAATCACGCGAAACACAAACGAAACAACGGGAAGAAGCCATCCCGCGAGAACGAAAATAAAAATGAGAAGAATGAAAAATCCGTATCGCTCGAGAAGCGACTTCACGCCCTCCCACCGGTACGGCAAAACGGCAAAAAGAACTTTTGATCCGTCAAGTGGAGGAATGGGAATTAAATTAAATACGAACAAGAACAAATTCGCGACAGCGACGTATGACGCGATCACGACAAGGTTTGAAAAAAATACGCTTCCCTCTGCGGCGGAGGCAGAAAAACGGATAAGAAGCCCGGAGGCGACCGCAAGCAGAAGATTTGATCCAGGCCCCGCAAAGCCAACAATAGCCGGCCCCCAGTCCTGCGCCCGGAGATTATACGGATTATACGGCACGGGCTTTGCCCAGCCGAACAACGGCCCGCCCAAAAAAATCGAAATCGCAGGAAGAATGATTGAACCAAAGGGATCAACGTGTTTTATCGGATTTAACGTAAGGCGCCCCGCGTAGAGCGCGGTCCGGTCGCCCAAAAAAAGCGCGGCGTATCCGTGCGACACCTCGTGTATCACAACGGAAAAAACAAGAATCGCTATTTGAAATGTAAATACTATTGCGCTTTCCATTCTTCTATGCTATATTATCCGGGTCTAATACTGAAATTTTATGAAAGTGTGTGCAATCTGCGAAAAGGGTTCGACGAGCGCCGGAAAACGCGCATTCCTTCGGAGTCATTATAATCCGACAACGACCGTTCGGAAATACCCAAATCTTCAATGGGCCCGGAATGAATACGGAAAACGAATCAAGGCCTGCGTCAAATGCATCAAAAAAATACACAAAACATAACGCCTATGCGAATCACGGCAATCGAAATGAATGCGCTTCGGCGCGCACAAAACATCTTTCTTCCCGCATTCAAAGGCGAACCGCTTGAAAAAGCGGCTTTTTTCCAATTCCTTCCTTCTCCGATGCGGGCGGTGACAAAAAAATTCCTAAAAGAGGAATTCACGGGAGAGGACGGGGAAACAAAACTCTTATGGACGCCGCGCGGGAAAAATACCCGGATTGCGTTTTTCGGACTCGGAGAGCGAAAGGCGTGGAACACGCGAAAAGCGCTTCTCATCCCTCGCCGAATGGTTCAATTCGCAAAACGGGAAAAAATAAAAGAGTTCGCACTGCCGCTTAGTGACGTCTTTGGAACGGAAGAAAACCACGCGGCTCGCGTCGCGACAAACGCGATTCTCGCGGACTACGACTTCAACCGCTATAAAGAAACGCCGAAGGACGGATGGCCGAAAGTAAAAAATATAACGCTTGCCGTTGAAAAAAAACTCATCCGCGACGTAGAGCAAAAAATCACCGAAGGAATAATTATCGGAGAGGAAACAAATCGCGCACGGGATCTTGCAAACACCCCGGGTGGCGACATGACGCCAAAGCTCCTTGCCGCAGAGGCAAAGCGCGCAGGAAAAGAATGGAACATTCCCGTAACGATTTTTGACGAGAAAAAAATGAAAGCGCTTGGTATGGGTGGAATTCTCGGCGTTGCGCAAGGTTCAACAGAGCCGCCGCGATTCATTATTATGGAGTACAAAGGCGGACACAAAGATCAAAAACCGCTTGTGCTTGTCGGAAAAGGAGTGACATTTGATACGGGCGGCCTCAACATCAAGCCCGACCAGTATATATATGAAATGCATATGGATATGTCCGGGGGTGCTGCGGTAATCCACGGCGTTGCCGCAATCGCGCGCCTCAAGCTTCCGATTAATGCAGTAGGAATAGTTCCTGCTGTTGAAAACATGCCGTCCGGATCAAGCTATCGGCCGGGGGACCTTTTAAAAACCATGTCCGGAAAAACAATCGAGGTCCTAAACACCGACGCCGAAGGCCGCGTCATTTTATCGGACGCGTTATGGTACGGATGGAAGTATTTCAAGCCCGGACTTATGGTTGATTTTGCGACCTTGACCGGTGCGGCGCACGTTGCCGTCGGAAATTTTATGTCCGCGGTATTTACAAAAAAGAAAGAAACCGAGGATCTTTTACGGGACGTCGGATCAAAATCCGGGGACTATGTCTGGCCGTTTCCGTTGTGGGACGAATACCTCGCGGATATCAAGGGAACGTTCGGCGACCTTTCAAACATCGCCAAAAGCGACCGCTATGGTGGCGCAATCCACGGAGCAAAATTCTTGGAGCAGTTCACCGGAGAAGCCGACTGGGCTCACATTGATATCGCCCCGAAAATGACAACCATTGACTCGGAATTTCTCTCAAAAGGAGCATCGGGCGTCGGCGTTCGATTTATCGTGGA
>Ga0075900_155_pt1 | contig 5371 bp, 7 predicted proteins | sample RifGroA1_FD_68005 | JGI IMG/M metagenome (GOLD analysis project Ga0075900, IMG submission 68005) | Parcubacteria bacterium GW2011_GWA1_51_12
GCTGATAATAGCCCCAAAAATAAGCGCTTTTTTCATAGAGCGCCATACTACAACAGCTATAAAAATAATACAAGAGCCGCTCTTGCGCGCGCACCATGCACTACGCCGCCAGTGCGATGACGCCGTAGAGCACCGCCGCGCCGAGTATCGTCATCACCGTGGTCAAAAAAGCCGGATGCGCGTGATGGCTCTCCGGGATAAGGTCGGACGCGCCGATGTAGAGGAAGAATCCCGCAAACAGCGCCAGCACGACCGCGAGCTGCGGAGCAGTAAGTGTAAAAAAGAGCGTCGCGAGGATGCCGAGCGCCGGCGCCGCCGCGTCGGCAAAGAGCCAGCGCACCGCCGTGGCGCGGCTGCCGTTGTTTTTGGTAATAAAGTTGACCGTGTTTATGCCGTCGGCAAAGTCGTGCGCCAGCACCGCCACCGCGACCACCAGCCCCACCGCCGCCGACACCTGGAACGCGAGCCCCACCCCTACCCCGTCAAGAAAGCTGTGCAACGAGAGCGTGCCGGCGCCCACCGAGCCGCGGTCGGCATGGGCACCGTGCTCCTCGCCGGCGTGCGAGTGCATAAGCAGCATCCGGTCGAGCACCAGGTAGATTAAAAATCCGAGCCCCACTACCGACAGCAGGAACGAGGGTTCGTACGCCCCCCGCCCCATATCGAGCGCCTCCGGCAAAAGGTCAAAAAACGCGACCGCCACCACGGCACCGGCGCTGAAGCCCAGGATAAGATGCAGCCGATCGCGCAGGCGCAGGGCAAAAAATCCCCCCAGCAGGGTCGAGCAAAATGCGGCTATGGCGACAATGACAATCATGCCGGTATCTCCTCTATCGAGCGGTTGCGGTGGATAATCTCGTCGTTGCGCACCGAGCGGAAGAACTCGTACTGGCTTTCCGGATGGCGGCCGTACCACCGCAAAAAGTTGCTCTCCACCTTTTTGCGCTTCAACTCATCGCCGCGCGCCTCTAAAAACCGGCTGTACTGCTCGAAGGCGTGCTGCTCAAACAGGAAGTTGAGCTCGTAGGAGTAGCGGGGGTTGAGCAGATACAGCGCGTACGACCACCAAAAATAAAAGAACGCGAACCACATGGGTATAACGGTGTGGCGCATAAAACCGGCGCGTCCCTCGCCGCGCGCCAGTTGGGACATGACGACCACGTGCATCGTCTCGTTGTCCTGGGACAAGCGGGCAAACCGGGCAACCTTGCACAGCGCGAGCGCCCTGGCCTCGTCTTTATAAAAAAACGTCCCCAGAGTGTATGCCGCCGACGCCCACGAGTGGTACGGCACGCGCGCAATAACCTCGACCGCCCGGAACTTGAGATACGAGGGCTCGCGCCCGTACAAAAAGTTGCCCGACCGGACCATCAATCCGCCGAAAAGCCTCGGCAGGAAGGCCGGGCGGTACTGCCCGTACACGGCCGCATAGGCCCGCAAACGCTCCGGGTCGTTGAGCTCCTTGTTCAGCGCTTCCAGCTCCTCGTTGCCGCGCACTAACTCCATGCCGTGCAGTATAACGCACAAAGAAACCCCGCACGAGGCGGGGTTTCTTCAGGAACCGGTCTATTGGTGGGTGTTAGTGCACGAGGAACTGGAACATGACCCCAATGTTCGCGCGGGCCGCCTTAAGGAACTCGCGCGCGGCTTTGAGCTGCGCCCGGGCCTGCTCCAGTATGGAGGCGTTAGCGCTGACGGTGCTGGACGCATTGACCGTCGCCGCAGTGGCTATCGCGGCATCGGCTTGCGTCTTGGCGCCCGTAAGCTGCGTCTTGTAGTCGGCGGTAGCAGTCACTACCGAGGGGCTGGTGGTGCCCAGCGCCGAGAGCTTGGTCTCGAGCGTGGCGCCGATGGAGCCCATAACGTCGGCGACCGTCTTAATGCGGGTCGCGTTTTTAGTCACGGCCGCAGCAGTGGTAGAGCGACCGTCTTAATGCGGGTCGCGTTTTTAGTCACGGCCGCAGCAGTGGTAGAAACGCTTGCCGCCGCTTTTATCTCGCGGTGTTCCCGCTTGTCGCCGTCGCGGCCGCGGTCGTCATCACGATCGCCGGTCTTCGCGTTGGCGTTGACGTTGAAGGTACCGTTACCCTCTACCTGCGTCTTTTCCTTATCGCCGCCGGCGCCCAAGTTGAGGCCGCCGCCGAGATTAAGCCCTATACCGTGGGCGGATGCCGCCATCGGCAGCAAGAGCGCCGCCATGGCCGAGCCCGCAAGCACCTTTTTGAGCGTGTTAGTAGTCATAGTGTGTTTTAAATTACCTTATAAACAGTACGGGAGAGCCCCGTACCCCCACTATGACGGATGACCTCTTACCTTCTTTCACTCACAAATCGGGTTCGACCAGCCCAAGGCGCACCAGGCGCGACTCTATCGCTCCGCGCTGGCGGCCGAACTCTTTGACCAATACAGAAACCTTTTTGTCGTCGCGGAAAAGCTCGGTAAGCCGCGCATCGTCGTCGGCGCTCCAGGGTTTGTAGGCATTGGGGTGCTTCTGCCGCATTTTTTCTAGTCTTGATTTGCTGTCTTGTTTGTCGTTTGTATCTTTGAAATTTGAAGCTTTGCCCGGCACGGGTTCCTTGCCCCCTATAGCAGTAACAAATTTGGTATGCAGCCCCGCAAGCTCCCCGGCCGGCATGCCGGCAAAGGCCTCGCGCGCCGCGACGGACGCTCCGCGGAAGCGCGCGTCCTGCTTTTGTATCGCCGGATGCACCTGCAACGAGCGCTCGTTAAACCCGCTAAGGTAGAGCCCGCCGAGCGTGCGCACGCGCGAGAGAGCGACGTATCCCTGCCCGTACTCAAATGCCTGCGATAAATCCATCACCGCCGAGTCCAGGCTCATCCCCTGGCTCTTGTGCACCGTAATGGCCCACGCCAGCCGCAGCGGCACCTGCACAATCTTGGCCAACGTGCGTGCGCGGTCGTCGATGCGCCACTCCTCGGGACTCGCCTCTATCAACCGGCCGCCGCGCGTGCGGATGTTGGGGAATCCGCTTTGCGCAAAACTCTCCACCACGCCGAGCGTCCCGTTGACGTAGCCGTGTTCAAAATTGTTGCGGGTAAACATCACTGATGCGCCCGCCTTGAGCGCAAGCGTCTGTGGCGAGAGGCAGCCGCGCTTGAGCCCCTCGACCAGCGCTTTGGCGCCCTCGGAGCGCATGGCATACACTTTGGCCGGCGCGTCGAGCCGCGAGAGCTCCTCGTCGTTGATGCGGTCTACGTCGGCGTTGTGCGGGTAAAGCCGCGTATGCGGTCCGGCGGCTTTGGCGGTAGCCCGCGCGCGCAGCGCCTCTTTGTGGCGCGGGCCGAGCGTCCCCGCGCGCAGGTTGGCCAACAATTCCAAAAAAATGTCGTCCTCCTGCCGGTGCTGCTCGCTTAGGTAGCAGTATAAAGGGTTGGCCTCCTCCCACGCCGGGGATTCAAAAGCAAAATGCGCTGCTGTTTTAATAAGTCCGGGCTCATTCTTACTAATGGGTGGCAGTTGGAAGAAGTCCCCGACAAAAATAACCTGCAGTCCGCCGAAAGGCCGCTCGTTGCCGCGCAGGGTCCGCACCGCGCGGTCGACCATGGTCAGCAGGTGCGCGTCGAGCATCATAGCGGGCTCCACCCCGCGCTCGCGCAGCCACGCAATGTAGCGGTTGATGGTGTACGTCTTGCCGCTCCCCGGCTCGCCGGTGAGAAACACGTTCGCTCCGGTTTTGAGAATAGAGAGAGCCTGCTCTTGAGTCATAATTTTGTACCAAGCACCAAAAAGACCTAATTTTTTACCGGTACTGTTATTTTTGGTCAGTAATCACAACCTTTTTTACGTTCAGGTATTTATCCGAAAAAATTGGCTCTACAGTGGGAATGTTGTCGGCCATTACAACTTCTAGATTTTCTCCGTGCTCTTTCTTAATTTGTTTCAACTTTTCTATAAACTTTTTTAAGTTCATATTGATTTTAATTAAGTTGATAATACCCTTTTCCGTGAAACTGCAGATAACCTTTATCTCGAAGAATTTGAAGCTGTTGCCGAATTTTGTCTTTTATATGTTTGTTATTGGGATATTTTTTACTTAATTGATGCTCAAAGATATAAATATCATCAAGTGAAAAACTTTGTTTTTTCAGTACTTCAATACATTTCATTATATCCAATATCCACCCCTTTGTATCCGGCTCTTTTTGTTCTTTCAAAAATAATGTTCTCTCCCAGTTCTTTAGCACTTCTTTTTTTGATTCAACCAGACTATTTTTCACTAAAAATATTTTTCCGCTCTCTGGAATACTATTTAGCAAAATATTACAACCTATCCAGCCTGCTCGCCGGGCTGAAGAAGAAAGAGGTGTTCGTTTTTCTATCATACTCGGTATAAAGAAATGTTTAGGTATCACTAAAAAATTTTTTATTCTAAAAGTAGAAGCCTGATAGGTTAGAAGAAAAAAGTTTGGCGAACTGGCACTCTTTAGGCTTTCTATCATTGTGCGGTACGCGCCATCAACTATTTTTGTTCCTACTAGATTTTTCTTGCTCTTTAATTCGTAATTCTCGCTACAGTGTTCACAGTAAAAATCACTGGCGGGGTTATTGTTACTATATTTTTTAATACTCACAAATCCGCAATTGGGGCAAAAAATATTTTTACTTACCCAATCTTCGCTACATATGCGAATTTGCTGCGAAGTACTCGTATACCCTCTTGCCAAATCTGTACTGAAAGTCAATTCCATACTATCTCCACTCTTCGTCAGGGACCGCTACCACATCTTCCAGCTCGGCGACCCCGGCGGGGATGATGCACAGCACGCGCCCGGCGATTTTAAAGTTGTCGCGCAACACAATGGGTTTGTACTTCGGGTCTTTGCTCTCCGGGTAGAGGATGGTCACGCCGTTGCGGCGCTCGAGCCGCTTGACCGTCACCATGTCGCCGATGATAGCCGCCACTCTGTCGCCGCTCTTAACCTTGTCGGTAAACTGCACCAAAATGTAGTCGCCGCTTTTGACCCCGGCGTCGGCCATCGAGTCGCCCACCGCGCGCACGGCGACTATCTCGCCCTGCACCTCGTCGACTATCTGCTTGTCCACCTGCAAAAACTCGTCGGATTGCTCTTGCGCAAAGACCGACAGATCATCGCAGCCGACGTTGGCCACCACCGGCACCGACACCAGCATCGCGGCGTTGCCCGCGGCGTCGACCGCGCGCAGCTCTATACTGCGCCGCAGGTGTTTGCGCCGGAGGATAAAGCCCTTTTTCTCCAGTGACTCCAGGTACTGCGTAACCGTCCGCAGAGACTTAAACCCGAGGTTTTGCCGCAGCTCATCGAGCGTGGGCGGCTCGCCCTTGGCCTTTATATACAGCTCGATGTTGTCGAGCACGCGCTTTTGCTTGCC
>Ga0075900_150_pt1 | contig 5328 bp, 9 predicted proteins | sample RifGroA1_FD_68005 | JGI IMG/M metagenome (GOLD analysis project Ga0075900, IMG submission 68005) | Parcubacteria bacterium GW2011_GWA1_51_12
GGACAGAATCTGGTGAATCACCGGCATCAGGGCCTCCCGCACCTCGATACTGGTGAACTTCAGCGACTTTGGTAAACCCGTCTCCAGACTTCTGCCCCGCACCACGGTCTGGAGCGGTTGATCCTCTTTTTCCCGCTTCAGGGGGTAAGCCGAACCAACCGCGATCTTGACTTCCTCCGCCGTCGACTCACCCAGGAGCAGACTATACTTACTTCTGGCAAAATTAATTACCGCTTCGGTCAGTTCGTCCCCCGCCACCCGCAAGCTTTTGTTTAATACCAGACCGGACAAGGAAATGACCCCGATCTCGCTCGTTCCCCCGCCGATGTCAATAATCATTTGGCCTTCGGCCTTGTCGACCGGCAAACCGGCGCCAATCGCCGCCGCCATCGGCTCCTCAATCAAAAACGCCGCCCGGGCGCCGGCGGACAACCTCGGTCACCCCGGAAGGAATTCCGATCGCCACCCGCGGCCGCGGGATCTTGAAGCCAAGGCCCCGATAAAGTTCATGCACCTCCCGGATATAGTGTTTGAGCATCGCCTCCGCCGCATCAAAGTCGGCAATTACCCCACCCCGAAGTGGCCGCACCACTTCGATATTGGCCGGGTTCTTGCCCAACATCTTTTTCGCCTCCTCGCCAATCGCCAATATCTCCTTCGTCTTGATGTGTCTGGCCACCACCGAAGGTTGTCTGATCACCACCCCACGGCCCCTGACGTGGACAATCGTATTGGCCGTCCCCAGGTCGATCCCCACATCCAGCGTCGCTAATCTCCAAATTTTCTCGAACATAATGCGTCACAATCATATCAGAAACTATCTTAACCTTACTCCCCAATTTATACTTGACACTTTTCAGAATTTCTGATAATCTGAAAACATGACATACACCGCCACGGTTAGGCAAAGAGGCCAAATCACCATTCCCGACAAAATCAGGAGTGAACTTCCCTGGCTGGCCGGGGGCTCTGTGATCCACATTTTTCCCATCGACGGGAAATCCTTCGTCGTCAAACCTTATCAGCATGAACTTCAAAAAAAGGTCGACTGGAAGAAGGTCTGGCAAATGATCAGACTGACACGGAGTTTCAAAAGTATGAGGAGTGACGTTTCTGCTTCTCAATTCGTTATCAAAGACCGACAACGTCATTGATGAAAAAGAAACAGATAGTTTTGGATTCTTCTGTGATTGTGAAGTTTATCTTTTCCGAAGGCGAAGATGGTTTGCGTCAAGCCGACGCCTTGCTATCTGATGTCGAGAACGGAACCGTCACTCTCGTCGCTCCAGTTCTGGCCAAATATGAAATCGGAAATGTCATCCGTTTTCGAAAGATCACCGAACCGGAAAAGGTGGCCAGCTGGAATAATTTTGAACAATTACCGATAAAATATTTCGACTTGAGTTTTCCGGACGGCAGCCGGTCTGAAGAGGTAGCCGAAAGGGCCAAAATCACCTTTTATGACGCCGTATTTATTGTCTTGGCCGAGAAACTAGAAGCAACGCTGGTTACCGCTAATTCCAAACACCAACGTCAATTTCCAAACGTAAAAATAATAAACCTCAAAGACTACCGATTTCCCCGTGCTAAACTTTAATTCATGGCCGCCGCCCGTCAGAAACCTATCTACGCCTTCATCGACTCCCAAAATCTAAACCTCGGTGTCCGTTCCCAAGGCTGGAAACTCGATTTCTCCAGATTCTTCATTTATCTAAAAGACAAACTAAGGGTTACTAAGACGTTTCTTTTTATTGGTTATCTAAAGGAAAATAAAAAACTCTACCGTTCGCTGGCCAAATCAGGTTATACCTTGGTTTATAAACCAATTGCCCACGGTGAATTCGGTCAGGTCAAGGGGAACGTCGATGCGGAACTGGTACTTCATACCATGATCGAGTATAAAAATTTTGACCAGGCTGTAATCGTCACCGGCGACGGAGATTTTTTCTGTCTGGTGGAATACTTAAACAAAAAAGGTAAGTTCAAAAGAATTATCATCCCCAACAGAAAGAAATACTCTCAATTTTATGTTCGATTCAAGGACAAGGCTCTCTTTGTAAACGATATTAAAAGTAAGGTCTCAAGGCAATAAAAACGGGAGCGTTGTCTGCGGTACGAAACCGCAGACTTTCCTCCCTGGTGATAACCAGAATATAGCACAACCAATAAAAAATGTCAAAGCCAACCTACTACGCCGACAAAACCATTGAATATCTCTTTTACGCCCTCTTCTTCTTTGTCCCTCTCCTCCTCTGGCCCAAAACCTCCGAGGTCTTTGAGTTCAATAAAATGCTCGCGGTCTATGTCATCACTATTCTCATTTCCGCCGCCTGGGTAGTTAAATGGATCGAAACCAAAAAAATCACCCTTCGCCGGACTCCTCTCGACCTCCCCATCGCCATCTTTCTCGCCTCCCAGATTCTCTCGACCATCTTTTCTGTCGATCTCCACACCAGTCTCTGGGGCTACTACTCCCGCTTCCACGGCGGTCTCGTCTCCACCATCAGTTATATCGTTCTTTATTACGCCCTAGTCACCAACATAAAAATATCAAATATCAAATATCAAATATCAAATATTCTTATTTCTGCCGTTCTCGTCGCTTCCTACGGCGTTCTGGAACACTTTGGCATCGATAAACACCTCTGGGTCCAGGACGTCCAAAACCGCGTCTTTAGCACCATCGGCCAGCCCAACTGGCTTTCCGCCTACCTCGTCGCCATCCTGCCTCTACCCATCTTCCTAGCAATTGAACGTTGTCATTCCGGGCTTGACCCGGAATCTATTCAAATAGATTCCCCCGTAAAGGGGACTATAGCCCGCTTTCGCGGGAACGACGTCGTTACGTTCTTATCATATTCGGTACTTGCTGCCTTATTCTTTGTCACTATCATTTTCACCAAGTCCCAATCCGGTCTCGCCGCCACCGGCCTCATTCTCGCGGCCATCATCATTTATTTTACCGGCCGGAAATTCAAATTTATTTATTTCCTCATCGTCCCCCTGATCCTGGTTCTGGCCATTGCCAAACGGGATTTTATCGTCAAAATCAATCCCTTCGGCGTCTCCAATCTGGCCGCCCTAGTTGAAGCTGATCGGGCCACCCGGCTGGCCGGCTCCGACTCGATGATCATCCGTCAGGTCGTCTGGCAAGGCGCCCGGGAACTGGGGCTAAAAAATCCGCTCTTTGGCACCGGCCTGGAAACCTTTGGCTACACCTACTTCACCGTCCGGCCCGCTCTCCACAACCTGCTCTCCGAGTGGGAATTTCTCTACAACAAAGCCCACAATGAATACCTCAACTTCCTGGCCAACACCGGCTTTGTCGGCCTGGCCGCCTACCTCCTCCTTATCGGCTGGACTCTGGTTTGGTGGGCCCGGACCGAAGGACCGGTCTCCCGCGGCCTGTTCTTCGGCTATATCTCCATCCTGATCACCAACTACTTCGGCTTCTCGGTCGTCCCCGTCGCCCTCTTTTTCTTTCTTTTCCCCGCCCTGGTTTTCGTCCTATCGAAATCTAAAGAAAAATATATTTCTCTAAACTTCAGCATCAATCCTTACCTCGGCTTTTTAATTCTTATTCCTCTCACCCTTTACCTTCTCGCCATTCCTTACCGCCAATGGCGNNTTACCTCGGCTTTTTAATTCTTATTCCTCTCACCCTTTACCTTCTCGCCATTCCTTACCGCCAATGGCGCGCCGATATCGCCTACAATACCGGCCGGCAGTATCTGTCTCTCCCCGCCTATCGCCAAAGCCTTGACGAACTGAAAAAAGCGGTCGGCCTCTCGCCAAACGAACCTCTTTTCCTGGCCCAGCTGGCCGAAGGCCAGGCCATTACGGCCGCGGCCGTGGCCGCCCAGCTGGCCGCCCAGCCGGCGACCGCCGGCGCCGATCTCGTCGCCGCTGGCCAGAAATTGCTCGACGAATTAAAAACCGAGGCCCTGGCCAATTCCGACAAAGCGGTCAATCTCAATCCCCACCACACTAATCTCTATAAATCCAAGGCCAAGGTCGAACTTTACCTGGCTGTGATCGACCCCGAGTATAATCGGCAGGCCGTCGACACCCTCCGGAAACTGGCCGCTCTATCGCCAACCGACGCCAAAATTGTCTACAATCTGGGCCTCGTTTCCGACCAACTGGGGGAAACCAAAACAGCCCAGGAATACTATCGCCTCGCCGTCACCCTCAAACCCGACTACGACGCCGCCCAGGCAATGCTCAAAGACTAGCTTGACAAAACCAAACATGTGTCATATGCTAGACACATGATTCGTACCCAGGTCTTTCTACCGGAAGAAACCTATCAATATCTCAAAATTCGCGCTCTGCGCGAAAAAAAGCCCGCCGCCCAGGTTGTTCGCGAGGTAATTGAGGCTGGCATCAGCAAATACCCCGCCCACAAATCCGAGGACGTCTGGTCTAAACTGGCGAATCTGCACGGCAAGGGGCCGCGTGATCTTTCTAAAAATATCGACAAATATCTCTACGAGGAATGACCAACCCCGTCATTATCGACTCCAGCGGCCTAATTTCCTTTATCTCAGACACCGATAGCAATCACCAACTCGCCGTCTCCATCAGTCAATCGATCAAGAAAGAAAAAAACTCCGTCATTCTCCCCGGCGAAATTTTTTCCGAAATAGTAAATGTCCTCGGCAAAAAAGTCAGCCACAATATCGCCCTTCAGACTGCCCACCACATCCTCAATTCAAAAGATTTCGCCATCGTCGAAACCAACACCGAAATAAGAGAGGGCGCCCTGGAAATTTTCAGGAACCAAGCCCAATCAGTCAGTTTTACCGATTGCCTGGTTATGGCTTTCGCCGACCACTATCACACCAAAACAATTTTTGGCTTTGACGAAGTCTTCAGGAAAAACAAGTACCAAAGACTCGGCCTAGATAATGCTCTTTAAGCAGTAATCTTGCTGCAACTTCAGCCCCGCCGCACTCTTTCTTTCAGGGTCTGCATGATCTCGTCAATTCTAGAACCATGCGTCTTAAGCAGTTCCTCGGCCGATCCTGCCACCATTACACAGGTAGACCTCCACTTCAGACCTGGCCATGTTGTCCCGCCTCAAAATTAAATCCAAGAAGTCTTGATTCTCACACAACTCGAACAAATCATCAGCCAGAGCTTTCCGTCTCGCCATTTCTTCCTCAGTTAAGGTCTGTTCCACCCTCTGAGCTTTAATCTCGGCTCTTATCTCGTCAATGATCCCTGGTCCCTTTGGGGCCTCAGCTGTCATAGTAACCCATATTCTAAAGCAAATTACATTACAGGTCAATCAGGCGTGATAAAATAGACAAATGCAGATTCTGA
>Ga0075900_154_pt1 | contig 5148 bp, 7 predicted proteins | sample RifGroA1_FD_68005 | JGI IMG/M metagenome (GOLD analysis project Ga0075900, IMG submission 68005) | Parcubacteria bacterium GW2011_GWA1_51_12
GCGCCTATCAGTATAGACGCGAGCGGAGATATGCCCTACGAGGAGTCGGTGGCCGAGATGCGGCAGAATGTGCTCGGCGGCGACAAAAAAGAATTCAGCATCGGAGGGCTTAGCGGCATGAGGCTCTCCGGGAACTTGAGGCCGGAGCTTGGCGAGCCGCCCGAAACGTTTTTTGTCTTTACTATACTTGACCGGGCGGGACGTCTTTTTTCGGCGGATTATCGCGAGTCTCGGCCGTCGGAGGCAAGCTCATACGCTGTTTACAATGCCGTTGTCGAGTCGCTTCAATTCCGTTAGTCGCGCCGGCGCCAATTCCCTTGTGCTATACTGGGCGGGCAGTTGATCGGTTCTTTGTTAAGTCTATTTTTCTTGCATCCAATAACAGTTCACACAAAGGGGGAGACTTAAGATGCTCGCATCATCGCTGGTCGTTTTGGCGGCGGCGTTTCTCTTAACGCAGGCGGCGGTTTTTGCCACCACCATCTATCTGCATCGGGGGCTGACGCATCGGGCGGTGTCTCTGCGTCCGGGGCTCGAGTTCATGTTTCGTGCGGCGCTTTGGCTTCTCACGGGGCAGGATCGGCAGCAATGGGTGGCTGTGCACCGCAAGCATCACGCCTTCACCGATCGCGAGGGTGACCCGCATAGTCCCAAGCTTCTTGGGTTCTGGCGGGTTCAGCTTTTCAACGTGTTCTACTATTTCCGCGAGGCAAAGCGCCCCGAAACAGTCGCGAAGTTCGCTCCGGATATCCCAGAGGATCGCTGGGACCGGTTTCTTTTCTCCTATGGCTGGGCGGGACCCGGCATTGGCGCCGGCCTCTTGGTCCTCTGCTTCGGCTGGCAATCCGGGATTCTGATTGCGATTCTGCACGCTGTTCTTTATGTGTTCGTTCTCGCGCCGCTCATCAACGGACTTGGTCATTGGCGCGGAGCGCAGAACTTCCCAAACACCGCGTATAACTTGCCGGTTCTCGCCTGGTTTACGGGAGGCGAATCTCTCCACAACAATCATCACGCCCATCCCGTAAGTCCCAAGTTCAGCATGGCGGCGGGCGAGTTCGACCCGGCGTGGCCGATCATCCGGGCGTTTTCTCGGTTGGGGCTCTTTGATGCCCAAGGAAAACTCGTCCTGGTGGATTGACCGAAGTGTTGTTGGGCGTCGGCCCGTACCGATGATCGGTACGGGCCGCTTTTTTGGATATATGATAAACCACGTTACATCTTCAGAGAGCACTCCGCCGCGCGGAAATGTAACCAGATAAAACTTGCCACTGTTTGAATCCTGCCGTAGAATGAAATGCGTATGGATACGGAGCATCTTTCAGAACAGTATCGTAAGTTCAAACGGCGGCATCTTTTATGGCCTGGCCTTTTGATTCTCGCCGGGCTCGGCCTTTTGATGGAAAACTTCGGTGTATTGCCCGCGCTGACGTTCGCCAAACTTTGGCCTCTGCTTTTGGTAGTCTGGGGACTTGATATGCTTTGGAGGCGTTGGCAGGAACGCTCGAGCACCCACAATTCTTAAGCGGGCCTGTTTTTCCGGCGTGTCGGGGGCCGGTTTTCTTTGCCTCGAATTTTTATCCCGTTACATCCGAGAAACCCTTTTGTATTGGCAGGAGATGAACCCCATTAGAAATTCCATTTCTAACGTGATGAATTGGAAAGTCGCAAAAAGATTAATGAAAAAACTCCGTACTTTAGTGAGGATGTAACGGGATTTATGTTGAGCTGGCAGATAATTATGATATGGCTTGCGGCACTGGGGGCGCTCGATGCCTTTTATATTGCCTGCGCGCGCCAGTATCCTAAGCTTTTCGGCCGTTTCTCACGGAGTCGCTGCGAAACGGTGCTGGGCTCGAAGTGGGGCGCTGTCTTTTATTTTCGCAACGAGACTATCGGGCTTGTTTTTTATCTTGGCCTGATCTGCCTCGTACTCGCCCCCTACGTGGTGCCGCAGTTTGCGCCGCTCGTTTTTCTTTTTATTTTAGGCCTGGTATCGATTGCGTTTATTTTCTCCGCACTGCTTTTCTATTTGCAGGCGTGGGTTTTGCGGAAGTGGTGCTTTTGGTGCTTAATTGCGCTCTCCGTCAATTTTTTAATTTTCGCCGCCGAAATCTCTCTTTTTTGGGGCTGACTGCGGAGAGCAGCCGCCCCCCTTTCGTTTTTGGGCCGATTCTCATGGTTCGACCCATTCGATAAGCTCAGGGCAAGCAAGCTCACCACAAGTTGTGAATAAAAGATGCTCCGTTCGAGAAAGCGAGCTCTATTTCAAGCAGCTTGTCCCGAGCAGAGTCGAGGGGTAGAATAAAAGCCGCTATCGACTTAAGCGAGTGCGGTTTTGGCTGGCTCGGCAGATGTGATAAATCATGGAGGGCAAGAGACTTTTATTCATACTGATCTTGGTGGGCGTTTTTGTCGCGGGCGTTACGCTCTTGAAGGAGTCTTTTACGCGTCCCAATAACGGCGGGTTGGGGGGCGCTGGCGACCCGGGGACTATCCGCGGCGTGGTTTCGGCGTTGCTTCCTTCCGGCAAGGTGATTGTGGTGGAGAAGGAAGACGGATCGGCCGCCGGGATCCGCGGCGAAAAAGATAACGTCCTGATCCCGTCTCTGGTTACGGTAAAAACCGCTTACGCATATAACGGTATAATGGTTGTTCGGGCGCCGTTGCTTCGCTACCAATACTTTTCGCTTCGCTACAATGTGAAAGATTGGGCTGTCGGAAAGTCGCCGAACGAGTTGCAGCTTTTGTCCGTTTCCGATTGCCGCCTGGCGGCGGGGGCGGGTGACGCCACAATCGGGGATACTTGGGAGAAAACCGAGCTTGAGCGCAAAATCGGCGGCAATGTGTTTCGTGACATCCGTTACCAAGAAAGCGAGCTTCCGGCGCACCGGGCGTTGTTCTTAGAAGATGCCGGATTGAAATACGGCTTAGCCAATTCAGGGGCATTCGGAGCCTATGTCTTTCAAGTATATTACGCCAGGCCGCTTTCCGCGACAAAACTTGCCGCTTGTATGCGCGCCGTGGACGCGGTTTTGGAAACGTTTGTTTTGCGCAACGCCTCGGAGCGGATTTTAGTAATTGAACCGGAAGCGCCCATTCGCGTTAAAGGCGGCGAGACAGTTGTTATATACGGGATGGCGAAACCATACGATGATTCGGTCGAGATTGTCGTTATTGATGAAAACGAGAAGATATTATGGAGGACAACGGCGCTTGCCATGAAGCGAGAAGGACAGATCTTTGGGTCGTTTCGTGTAACGGCAGGGCCCTTCGGCAATCCAATATTTGCCCCGTGACGGCAGCCACGCCGATATGGTGAAACTGCCGATGGAGATTCAATGAAGATGGAGCTCCGTGTAGCGGACCTATCTGCCGGCAGGCGGGGCTATGGAGCATTCTGGTCAAACAATAACATCATCAAAATATGAATAAATTGGCTCTTACCATGCTTTTAGTCGTATTGCTGGCAGCGATTTTCTACGGAGTATTTTCACGTGAGGATGCTTCAATAATTGATTGGACTAAGATTTCGCGCGAAGCCCAAGTTGCCCGATGAGTATCGGCTTGTTATAATACTCCCCGTTTCTTATGCCGACTACGCTCTACACGGAACAATCGAAAAACATCCGAAAAACCTGGATTCTGATGAGTCTTTTTTTCGGAATTGTAATCGCGATTGGCTGGGTCTTCGCCCAAATTTACGCCAATCCGGGGATTCTTTATTTTGCGGTTTTTTTCAGCATTGTAATGAACGTTGCGAGTTATTGGTTCTCCGATAAAATTGTTTTGGCTCTGCATCGCGCCAAGATTGTGGACTTTAAAGAAAATTCCGAGCTTTACCGTGTGCTCGAGAATCTAACGATAACCGCGGGTCTCCCCATGCCTAAGTTTTATATAATGGAAGACCCATCGCCGAACGCCTTTGCCACGGGGCGCGACCCGAAACATGCGGTTGTGGTCGTGACCACGGGGCTCTTGGGGACACTCGATCGGTCCGAGTTGGAGGGAGTCTTGGCTCATGAGCTTTCGCATATCGGCAATCGCGATATGCTGGTTTCAACTGTGGCCGTAGTCTTGGTCGGGTTTATCGCAATTTTATCCGATATGTTCCTGCGCTCTTCGCGCTTCGCCAGGATCGGCGGGAATAATCGTGACGGCCGCGCGGGAGGCATTTTGATTATTTTGGGCATTCTGCTTGCGATACTCGCGCCCATAATTGCGTCGCTGATACAGCTTGCGATCTCGCGCCGGCGCGAGTTTCTGGCCGATGCTTCGGGGGCATTGCTCACGCGCTATCCCGATGGGCTGGCATCGGCGTTAAATAAAATTTCCGCTTACAGCCAGCCGCTTCGAACCGCGACCAATGCCACGGCGCACCTTTTTCTGCATAATCCCTTTGGCGCCGACCGAAACCAAGACAAAACCCCGTGGCTGGTTAAAATTTTCTCGACACATCCGCCCATAGAGGAGCGCATAAAGGCCCTAAAAGACCGCGCTATCCGTTAAGTGGCATTTATATCGCCAATTTATGCGACAAGAGTTATTTGGCTTCCGGCGTTTTTATCTACGATGCGGCTGATTCAATGCTGGAGATGATAGAACTTCAGATATAAACTGCAATCATGCTTATGACGGAGGGTTGGCCGAGTGGCTTAAGGCGCACGCTTGGAAAGCGTGTGGGAGAAATCCCTCACAGGTTCGAATCCTGTACCCTCCGCCATAAGCGGGAGAAAGCATCCGTCAGTTGACGGATTTACCGGTATCGCGAGTTCCTCCGATTTTGTACAAATCTCCGGTGTGGCGACAAAATCGAGAGTCCTCGATATTGCCTAAGCAATATCTGGAGAATCTCGCCCCTTCCATCATCCATTTCCCTAGGTTTATCCCTAGGATTAATCCTAGGGATTTTGGTATACTGACTCTATGGCGCAGAGAAAATTTGAAAAAAGAAATATACGAAATATCCAGCGCTCTAAAGGAAGTTATTATGTTACTCTTCCCATTGAGATTATGCGGAAGTTACGATGGCAAGAGCGGCAGAAAGTAGTGGTAAAACAGCGCGGACGAGGTATTACTATTGTGGATTGGAAAAAGTGAGGGCGATTTTGTTCAAAAGCCAGGTGCTCAAATGATGGCAAAAATCGC
>Ga0075900_145_pt2 | contig 4116 bp, 5 predicted proteins | sample RifGroA1_FD_68005 | JGI IMG/M metagenome (GOLD analysis project Ga0075900, IMG submission 68005) | Parcubacteria bacterium GW2011_GWA1_51_12
TCTTGCTGATTATTTCGGATCTGACTCCCCGGGAGCAGAAGATTCTTCGCATGCGTTTCGGGCTTGATGACGGGATTACGCACACGCTGGAAGAGGTCGGCAGGGAGTTTGGTGTCACGCGCGAGCGCATCCGCCAGATTGAGGCCAAGGCCATAGAAAAAATGCGCTCGCACAATTTAATTCGCAAACTAGAGGGATACTAGATTTATTTATGTCGGAACAAGTGACGAACCAAAAGAAACGCATCTTGATTGTCGATGACGATGAGAGACTGCTTGAGCTTCATACCGCAATGTTTAAGGATGCGGGATTCGAGGTCCTAACCGCAGGAGACGGCGAGGCGGCATGGGCGCTATTAAACGGAGGGACGTTTTTACCCCACATTGTTTTATCCGGTATTAGGATGCCGAAACTGACGGGCTTTGAGTTATTCCAAAAGATGCGCCAAAGCCCGGAATTAAAATCCATTCCCGTCGCATTGTATTCGCATCAGGGGCTTGAAGAGCATAAACGAATGGCAGAATCTATGGGCGTGGATCGCTTTATCGTGCGCGCCCAAACTCCACCAGGTGAGGTTGTCGAAATAATCAAACAGATACTAGGTGCGCCGCGCCAGTTTCGGCTCACCTTTGATCGCGGGCGATTCGATGGAGCAGACTTTGTGAGATTTGTAGATCATGCTGAAAAAACACATCTTGCCGATACGCCGACTCAGCCATTATTTATCGTGATTGAGCCATCAGCCCTTGGAGACACATATTGGATTAAACTCGAAGAGGAGAAATAGTCTGTCGGATTAAAACATAAACTTTTAAGCTCGAGTTATTCGCGATCATAAAATGGACGAACTGCGGCACCTATAGACAGGGGGATAAATATCCTTGGGGCACGCAACCATCTTTCATATAGTCTGCAGTAGCATGGCACATGAAAGATATTTTTTCGACAAAAAGACACGCACAGGCTGAAGCTGGCGCCTGGAAGCGTCATAATTAGCGCGGCCGGCCAAATCCGGTGGCAATATCAAAAATCCCGCTGTGGCGGGATTTTTGATGGTTCCTGCTGGCCTTTCCTGGCTCTATTTATTGGACGGCGGCCCAGGCGTTGATGAGGCCCCAGCCATAGAGCGGGTCGAACCCGCCGGCGCCCAAATCAGTCGCGGTGGATTGCAGGCGCGTTTGAATCTCGTCTGGGTCCCATCCGCCGCTGCCGTTCGTGTCGTTCGATCCTATGGGGTCATTCAACAGAAGCGCCGCCGCGGCAGCCACATGAGGCGAGGCCATCGAGGTGCCGGAGAGCGTTTTATAACCGGTTCCTTTATATGTTGAGTAGATACTGACACCGGGCGCGGCCAGATCCACCTCCGGTCCGCGGCTTGACCAAGAAGCGATAACGTTGTTCGAATCAGTTGCCGAAACTGCGATGACCTCCGGATAGGCCGCGGGGTAGATTACCGCGCCTCCGCTGTTTCCTGCCGCCGCGACTTGCACAATTCCCGCCGCATTTGCGCGTCTCACCGCCTCATGCATGGACTCTATATCAGCGGTGGTTCCCAAACTCATGTTAGTAACCCGCATGCCATTGGCGATTGACCACTCGATTCCTTCAATTACATCGGAAAGATATCCGGAACCGCCGGCATTCAATACCTTGATGGCGTAAAGATCGGCTTGGTGCGCCGCGCCAACAACGCCGCTTGAATTATTGACGGCGGCGATGATGCCCGCGACATGCGATCCGTGCCCGTTGTCGTCGTTGGCATTCTTCCACGGGCGAATGGCGTTGTATCCGCCTTTGATGTTGGCCGCCAGATCTGGGTGAGTCAGAGAGATTCCGGTATCAATTACGCCGACCTTGATGGGGTTTGCCGTGTTTCCCGTCGGCCACACAAGTTCCGCGTCAATCCGGTCAATGCCCCACGGCAATACTTGCGCTGCCGCAGAAACGGGATCTCCACCGGGCTTGCGCAAGGCAAAAACCGTCACGTCGTCATCCACGCGCACGACTTTAGGATTTCGCTTTAGCGCCGCGATGTCGCTCGCGTTCAGATTTTCGAGCACATCCGCGTCAATGGCGCGATGCAGGCGTTTGATGCGTTTTTCCGCAAGCGTTCCGAGAATGGCGTTGCGTTCCGCGCCGCTCGTGTCTTTTTCAAAAACAATGATTTTTCGCTGAAGCTCGGATGGAAGAGCGGGGGTTTCCGGAATCCGAATGGCGTTAATCCCGATACCCAAAGCGACAAGAGGCGCCAACGCTACCGACGCCGGCAGCAATATGTTGACAGTTCGTTTCAGTGTTGACATAGTGGTTGATATTTGATTGATTAGTATGCGGATAGGGCCTTTGGCAGTTTCCACCATTATTATCCGGGCCGCGGCGTTTGTAAAGCAGGAATTGCGCCCGGCAGGCGACGTATTTGTTCTCGAACAGGTTTTTTAAGCTAATCTTGAAATAAACGCAGATTTTCGTCAACCCCGTACCAATCTCGGCAATGAAATCTCGTATATCGATTATTGTAAGGCGAAGCCGCCTTGCGGCTTACAATAGGGATGTTCGTAGCGTGCGTGTTCAGATTGGTACGGGGTCAATACCCTCGATCCCAACGGGGCTGATTGACGCTTCCCGCCAGAGAGGTTCTATGCGGGTGCCAAACTGAACAACGTTGTTGTTTCCCCTTGTTTGGCACCCACATACGACCTCCATTTGGTTGCTGCGGCGGGGCTACTATTTCAGAGTTTGGCAGCACTGTAGTGACTTTAGTATAACACAAGGAAAACTTACTTCCCGATCGAAGCAAAAATATTCTTTTGACTCCGAGCAATCTTGGAGTTGAAGACCCGAGTGTAGTCGAGGGATAGTTCGATTAGCTCACCACAAGTAATGATTAAAGCGTGCTCACTTAGAAAAACACAGTTTCTAATCACAAAGCTTGTCCCGAGCCGCAGTTGAGGGATTGCCTTATATACCCCGCGCTCTTGGCGCAGGACTGTACTATTCCTTATTCCAATGTTCTTAAGAATTACTTAAGTGAAGCCATAAGACGATTCCATAGAATCGTTCCATAAGCAACGGAGATGGAAGGAGGGCTCGGAGCCCTTTTTGTTTTTTCGAAAAAACGTTGTAGGAATCATCAGTTGATAACAATGGGGAAAACTGTGGAGAAAATAGGGAAAACCCGATTTGACACACGTCTCGGTGTTGCAGATAATTTAGGCTGTCTTTACTATCTGGAAATGAGCCACACCTCACGGGGGAAACTGGGGGGCTGGTGTATTGGCATGGACGATCGCTTGGATATCAGGCGAATCAACTCCCAGAAAAAGCTATCTTCTTTTTTGACGTGAGAAGATAGCTTTGTTCGTTTCAACGAGCGTTTTGGCTTAATGCCGCCCCCGCCATTCCATCGAGCTCAGCTCGATTCCATGATGAGGGTCCATTTGGCCAAAAGAGAATATAAGGGCGATCTTATCTTCTCAATTGTTCAAAATAATTTTCCTCTCTGCTAATCAGGGTTTGACTTGATTAGTGTGGGGGTACTCTGGTCGATGCCGTGTGAGCGGCGAATCTCACATAAAAAAGTTACAAGATTAATCAATAAAATTAAATTCACCCCCACCTTTTAGGTCTCTATGTTTTACGTCTATGTGTTAAAAAGCTCGCGAGATGGGCGATTGTACATAGGATATACAAAAGACTTAAAGCAAAGATTAAAGGAACACAATTCAGGAAAAGTTTCTTCAACTGCCAAAAGAATGCCACTTTCCCTTGTATATTATGAGGCATTCAAATCACAACAGGATGCAACAGCACGAGAGCAAAAACTGAAAGAGTTTAAAAGTGCATACGGGCAGTTAAAAAAGAGAATTGCTTTAAGCCTTGTATGAGGTTTAAAAGGTGGGGGTAAACAAATTATGAAAAAGATACTATTAAGTTTGAGCGTGGTTGCGGCAGTGGCCGTAGTTGTTGTGGGAGCCACCACGGCTTTCTTCTCGGACACGGAGACATCAACCGGCAACACCTTTACTGCCGGCGCGATTGACTTGAAAATTGATTTCGACGGCTACTTTAATAAAGTAGCAGATGGGCATCCTAACGCGGGTTCTTGGGATGAAAAAG